>Ga0209337_1000587_pt1 | contig 29338 bp, 32 predicted proteins | sample LinPmetageLP53_FD_184044 | JGI IMG/M metagenome (GOLD analysis project Ga0209337, IMG submission 184044) | Marine viral communities from the Pacific Ocean - LP-53 (SPAdes) (version 2) | ecosystem: Environmental > Aquatic > Marine > Oceanic | place: Pacific Ocean | collected 2010-02-08 | reverse complement strand
TTTAGCGTGATCGTTCACAGTTTTTCTGCTTGTAGTATTGCAGACCAATACTCGTCGCCTACCATTGCGTCAGAGTTAACACCTCTGTCTATGTTGATCCTGCCCATGCGGCCACAGAAATCTCCGAGTTGTTCCTCAGTTTCGATGCCGGTCATGTCTGCGCCGTTGTCGGATAACCAATTTATACGATTGCGTGTATCAACTACGCTGGGCCACTCTCGACCAACAAGGTCAGCGAGATAATTTCTAACCGCACACTCGTCGCAACAGCCGCCGCGCCAAACGTACTCAGCGGGATCAGCCGATGATCGCCACTGGCCATAGTCGCCTTGCTCTGCACACCATTGGTCAAAGTCGCGTCCCGTCTGACCGTTGGCAACATAGTGGTCGTAACCACGCCGGTAAGCGCAACGGAGGCACCAGATGTCTGTGCAGGTATCGACATCACAGGTCGTAATCAAAGACCGCAGTGCTTCCGGCAATGCTTCAAGCTGCTCAAATCTGCCCGACATCTGTGCTGCAACGGTGTCGTAGTTTGCGTCAGCCGGGACTGCATCTGTGATGCTGATACTCGGCAGGTAGACCGCAGCACCTGTGTCGTAGACCTGACCAATTAGGATAGGGTGACGGTCTGTCGCGGTGTTCTCGACGCTGATGCCGATTGCTATACCGTCAGCACTGTGCGCTCTAATCTGTGTGACGTAATTCTCATAACGAGCCGTCGCGAATCTGTAGGTGATGTCACGCGTAAATCCTGCCCGAACAGGGCGCATATCGTCGTCTTGATTTATTGTCGGCAGGGTGACGTAGGACCGCTCGAACGTGCGGACGTTTGTTGATAGCCAATCGCAGACCGCGTCAAACTCAGTGCGCTCGGTTGGTGCGCCGTCGTATCCTTCCGTGAAATGCAGCGCGACAATTTCGTGGTCTGTGTTTGACAGAAATTGATGCAAAGAATAGGCGCTGTTCACGCCGCTGCTAGCAGGAATTAAAATTTTCATTAACCAATAGTCCCTGCGATTGTACCGGAATTATTTACGGTAATTGTTTTGCTGTTTTTCCTGATTGCAAAACCAGCCGCTCCACCAGCCCCGCCTCCACCAACGGCTTGAGGACCACAAGATGGTTCGCTCGCTGCATTGTACGTGCCCGTGCCGCCCGTCGCGCCCGCTTGGCCAAATCCCCCAGCAGCGCCAGTGGAACCATAGGAGCCATAGAGGATTGACCCGGTGCAGTTTTTTCCATCGAAGGCGCGTGCCCCGCCGCGCTGACCACCACCGCCCCCGCCGCCACCACCGCTGCGAAGGTTGGCTCCGCTGGCAACATTTACAACTGATGTACCGGTAGTTTCCCAGTAGATCGCGTCGCCGCCCACTGATCCCGGCACAGCTACTAACCCACCAGTGGCTCCAGTGTATCCATCAACACTGCCGTTAATGTTAATAGTCAACGACGTTGCAGCATTCAGCACACCTGTCCGCATTGCGTGTGTAGTGCTACCGCTAACGGTCACACCGCTGGCAACATTTACAACGATTGGACGTGCGTCAGTAGAAGCGTTGTAACCAGCCGCAGTAGCTGCTGTTAGTACATTGTACTCGGTGACGTTAGATGAAATATCTAACACAAGTGTAAAAAAACCAAGTCCACCTTGTACAATTGGAACCAGCATTATTGAAGAGCCCTGACACTCAACAGAGTGAAACCGTTGATGCGTGTAATATACGCCAAGAAATCGTCACCGTTCGTCGTCGTCAGGGTGCCTTCTACTTTGGTGAACCCGCTAGTTGTCACCGCGCCTGCGCTTGCGTTGTTTGTGATCTGAATAATCATCACACAATCCGTTGCTGGTGGTGCCAATGTAAATGCACCACCGTTAACTGCTCTCTGTATGTTTCCACTGGCTGGTACAGGGGTAAACGTGCCGGTGGTTTTAGTGCCAGCGTTAAATGTGGTGACATTGTAACCAGCGGTCAGCGTCGAGGTTTCGTCCGATTTAAGAATAGCCGCATCAGCTTGTTCGACGCCTGTAGTTAGCTCATAAACAACCTGTGTAAGAGCCATCAGACAGCCTCGTCCGCCGCAATGTCATCATTGACAGGCAACAACTCTTCATTTTCTTTTGCCATTTCAGCCAGCTCTGCCATTGCTGCTGTGTATGCCTCTACCTCGGCACCTTTGAGATCAACACGATTTAATAATATCACTATGTTTTGAATGGTTTCGTTATTCATTTTATGCCTCGCCTGCCGCAATGGCATCGTTAAAGGGTTTTAAATCTTCGTCAGTCCAGTAGTCTTTGACGACCATAATCTTTAGATGATCGACGTTGCGTTGGATGCACGTTTCGTCATTTGCATATTCATCCGGGTCTGCAATGACTGCGTTAATAAGGTTTACGCTATCCATCGCAGCACTGTAATGATCGGCAATTTCTTCGGCAGTAATTTCGTTATCCATTTTCGATTTCCTTCTTGAGATTTAAGATTTCAGCAGACAATTCTTGCACTGCTTTGACGAGAACAGGAACCAGCTTGCCGTAACTAGCTTCCAGTTTTTCGGGGTTGTTTTTAAGAACGAGGCTTAGATAGTCTTCAGCATCAGCATCGATCTGTGCCTCATCTAAATCCTGTGCGATAAATCCAGCTTCTTGCTCACCAACTTTAGCACCATCACGCATGTTCCATGTGAACTTGACAGGCTTCAGTGTGTTGATGAAGTCAACGCCAAGCGGTAGCTCTTCGATGTCTTTCTTGTCACGACGATCTGATAGACTAGAGATGGTCTGCACTTGGCAGCGGATTGCGGATATGCCGGAATCACCAAATGTAACTTCATTCGATGCAGTGGCACTCGATGAATCAGAATTCCTGCCAAGACAAATATTGTTTGCGCCTGTTGAAATATCATTACCTGCACTCATTCCTACAACAGTATTACTACTACCTGTGGTCACAGCACCTAAAGCATTATACCCTATAGAAACATTGTAGTTTGCCGTTACATTGTTTGTTGGGTTTCCGCCTCTATTAGCTTTGTATCCTATAGCAACATTGTAACCACCAAGTGCGTAATTACCAGCTTCAGCGCCTATAAATACATTATTAACGCCTGTAGCAAGAAATTGAGCAGCCTCATAACCCATGACGGTGTTGTAGGCACCAGTTGTTATATTTCCACCAGCTTTATGTCCGATTCCAACGTTATGAACTCCACTGGTATTATCTTTTAATGCGTCTTCTCCAAGAGCTATACACCCGTGTTCACCGTTAAGTGAAGAAAGTGCATCAGTCCCTAAACCAATACTATTAGTACCGTAGGTAACTGCATCAGACAGACCATTGATGGATGTAGCACCACCGCCACCAGCAGCTTCCCAACCAGCCTCTCCGTTGGCATCTACGGTAAGAACGTAATCTTCTGTTGCAGTGGTATCTTTGATTGACCAATTAATTCCGGGGATGCGGAATTTAGTTACCGATGTATTACCAAGTGTGATTTCGTTCTGGACGGTTGCCGAGGAAGCATAAGCCGAGTTACCAATTACAATATTATCGCTGCCTGTTGTAATATTGTCACCAGCATTATTACCTACTGCTACATTACTTGTACCAGTAGTGGCAAGACCAAGAGCCAGTTTACCAATAGCAACAGATGAACCGCCTGTTGTTATATTTTCACCCGCATTATAACCTAGTGCTACATTATAAGTACTGGTACTCATATCTCTAAGTGCTTGATAACCTATGCCTATATTACCTGAAGCCGCTGCACCACTTGCACCTATGCCTGCCCATGAACCAACAAAAATATTGTGTTGGCCAGTTGTTATATTATAACCAGCTAACCGACCTATACCGACACTGTCTCGGCCAGTTGTTAAACTATGAAATGCACCGCTACCTATTGCAACATTATCCTGTCCACTTGTGCATGTATTAAGAGCATTTTTACCAAGTGCCGTGTTGTCATTGTTGCTGCCATCATCATTAGCTAAGGCACCTGTGCCAAGCCCAACCGTGCCTCCCGATGAGTTTGTGACACCATCACTCAAGCCATTAATATCACTTGCACCACCACCAGCAGCAGCTTCCCAACCAGCTTCACCATTAGCATCAACAGTCAGGACATAGTTATCAGTTGCTGTTGAATCTTTAACAGTAAAGTTAATACCGGGGATGCGGAATTTAGTTATATTAGTATCACCAAGCGTTATTTCATGGTCAACGGTGGCGGAGCTTGCTTCAGATGACGCTCCAATGCATATTACATTTCTGGAGGTGGTCGTTGTGTAACCAGCCGAATTCCCGAGCATAACATTGGCATAGCCTGTCGTTATAGCACCACCAGCTTCTGCGCCTATTGCTGTATTACCTCCCTGGCCGGTAGTATTGTTTCCACCTGCTTGACTGCCAATAAAAGTTGAATGAGATGCTGTAGTTATCGACTGGCCAGCATTGTGACCGACTAACGTCAAGTCTCTTGACCCGGCAACCGCTACCTTACCGGCTCGATAACCTACAGCAGTATTTTGAAAATTTGAATTGGTTGAATTTAATGCTTGGTAACCAAGTGCTGTATTACCATTAGCAGTACCATCATCAGAGGCTAGAGCGCCTGTACCTAATCCAACCGTACCTCCAGATGAGTTTGTAACACCATCAGACAGCCCGTTGATATCTGTAGCACCACCGGCAGCAGCAGCTTGGAACGTAGGCGCACTTCCGCTACCGTTGCTGGTTAATATCTGCCCACTGGTGCCAACAGCAGTAGCCGTAACAGCACCTGTGCCGTTGCCTACGAGCAAACCGTTTGCGGTAAACGTACTTGCGCCTGTGCCGCCCTGTGCAACTGTTAGATCAGTTGTTAGCCCAGTGATCGAAGTAATGTCACTGTTTGCTCCGCGCGATGCTGCACCAAGAGAGGTGAGCGCTGCGCTTGCGCTAGTAGCATTTGTGCCTCCGTTGGCGATAGGTAATGTGCCGCTCACATCTGTTGTAAGTACAATTGCATTACGGGTAATTTCCTGACCGCTGATCGTCAAATAATCTAACGAGCCAGCCAGCGTTACATCGTTTCGATCTACCCAAGCAAGCGTTCCGCTGCCATCAGTTTTGAGAACTTGATTTGCACTACCGTCATCGTTTGGTAGCGTTAGCGTATAGCTGGCATTTGCACTATGGGGCGGTCCTTTTATAACGATACCGTGCGAATTTTGTTCACAGTTTAATACAAACTGACCCGAGCCCTTGGTTGAGTTTCCCTTGAATACAACTTTTCCAGAACCATTAGGGTCTAGTTCTAAATTTGCGTTGGTACCTGTTGAAAATGTACCGGTATCGGATACCGTAACCGTGCTGTTTTGCAGAAGCTTTCCGGTTGTAGCGTCGAAACGCGCAATCCCATTGTCAGTTGCTGAAGACGGGCCTACGACGTCGCCAGAGCCTTGCCCTGCAATACCCTGTGGGATGGCAAAGTTAAATGTTGCCGCAGCAGATGTACCACTGTTTGTAACTGTGGCAGACGATCCTGCCGCACCCGTGGTAACCGACCCAACTGCTATCGTTGCTGCGCTACCCGTTGATCCTGTATTCCCGGTGGCCCCAGTAGCGCCAACAGGGATGCCAAAGTTAAACTGTGCAGCACTAGACGTTCCACCATTTGTAACAGTAGGCGAAGCACCGACAGCAAGGCCGGTAGCAGTCCCAGCAGCGATAGTAGCAGCAGCACCCGGTGATCCAGTATTCCCGGTATTTCCGGTAGCTCCAGCCGGTATACCAAAGTTAAACGTAGCAGCCGAACTAGACCCACTATTTGTAACAGTCGGAGACGCACCTGCCGCAAGGCCCGTTGCTGTACCAGCAGCGATGGTTGCCGCTGTGCCAGTAGTTCCGGTGTCACCCTTTGGAATTGTAAAATTAAATGTAGCAGCACTTGAAGAACCACTGTTTGCAACACTTGCAGAGCTACCAGCAGCGCCGGTTGTAGTTGAACCAACTGCTATAGTAGCAGCACTGCCTGTTGATCCGGTTGCTCCAGCAGGGATGCCAAAGTTAAATGTTGCGGCACTCGACGATCCACTATTTGTAACGGTGGGCGATGCTCCAGCAGAAAGACCTGTTGCGCTACCGGCAGCAATAGTTGCAGCGGCACCTGTTGATCCGGTGGAGCCAGTGTTCCCGGTATCACCTTTAGGAATTGTAAAATTAAACGAGGCCGCAGACGACGAACCACCGTTAACGATTGATGCGCTACTTCCTGCCGCGCCGGTTGTGACCGTGCCAACAGCAATTGTCGCCGCGTTGCCTGCTGCGCCTTGGTCACCTTTTGGAATTGTAAAGTTAAAGTTTGCCGCGCTTGATGACCCATTGTTTACGACCGATGCGTTGGTCCCAGCGCTTCCGGTCGTAGTAGACCCAACTGCTATTGTCGCCGCAGTCCCAGTCGATCCGGTGCTGCCTGTGTTTCCAACATTACCGCGCGGGATCGTGAACGACAGTACGCCGCCCGACGTGATTGAGACCGCTGCATTACTGCCAGCCGCGCCGGTCGTCACTGTGCCAATTGACGGATCGACGCCAATTGACTGCGTGGACAAATGCATAACTTCAACGTTGCCAGTTCCTGAAGGCGGAGCTGCGCTAAACGTTAACGTTGTGCCGGATATTGAGTACGTGGATTTCTGCTGGTAGACGCCAGACACATAGACGCTAGTGTTATTTTCAGTGACTGGAGCCGCTGACAGCGTAAACGCAGTCTGCGACCCAGTGCCATTAAACAAGTCAACATTTTGAGTGCCGGCAGCTCCCTCCGCCGATGCTGCCGAAGCTGCGGCTGATGTGGCGCTGTTCGCGGATGATGTGGCGCTTGCCGCCGCTGCCGCTGCGTCTGCCGCTGCGCCACTAATTGCGGCAGTGGTTGGGCCAACTTCAAAAGCCGTAGCGTCTGAATTAAACGCAAGGACCGTGTTACCGATAATATTTATAGGCAACGTAGGATTAAAGCTGCCTGTATAACCTTCAGGAAGTTGAGCGGTGCGATCTAGCGCTCGTTGCTGCTCCTGATCTACAGCCGTCAGCCGGTCGAGGGCTTCTTCGTGACTTTCAGCCGGAAACGGATCGTTTTCAACGTAATCAGTTTCCTGCGTCTGCGTTGTGGTTCGGTTGATAACCCATTTAACCGTGTTTGCCGGGGCAGTCGAGGCAGTTACCGTGCCGGTTCCCCCAGACCCACCTGAAACTGTATAGTCAGAACCGTTAGATTTAACTGTTTCCACTCCGGTCGCAATTATTACCTGAACAACCTGAATTTCAGAAGTTGTCCCGGTTCCGAAGAACACATAAGGCACTGAAAACGCAACCGTGCTGCCGTTTCCGGTGTATGAAATTGTGTTAGTGGTGCTGGAAATCGTCATGAATTATTCCTCTTGTGACAATATATCATTCTTTATCTTCAAGTGCTAGATATCCCGACACCAGAAGGTAGCTATGCAATTGCTTCAGCAATCTAATATTTTTCCGAGTGCTTTCCGGTTTTTCAAGCAACATCTTCATAAGCTCTGGATTTACTATTGCTTCTGATAGAATTGACATTACTTTTGCCGCTGGGACACGTTCTAAAAGTTTTTTGCCAAACTGGGAGCCAGCTTGAGCTTGAATGATTGATGCGTTACTTGATGGCAATCCAACTGCTCGTGGAACGCCGGTAGCCAATGTTGATCCGCCAATTCTTGCAATCAAATTAACTAGCATATTTGAATTTTCCAGACTTGGAATAATTGCAGCAGCACCAGCCTGAGATTTGCTTAGAGATTTAGCAGCGTTCAAAACATCGTCTATCGTTTTAACAACATTATCATCAATGATATTTTGGCTTTTTAGAATTGAAAGGACGGATTCTCCGCTATCTCCAATTCTACCATCTAACGTTTGTTGAAACTTTACAAAATCAATAGAGCCATCTTTTTTGAAAGCAGAGTTTAAAGCATAGGTAATAGCAGCAGACGCTAATCCCTGTTTTGATTCATTTGTTCTTGCACCGAACTTTGCTAGCCTTTTTAATTCAGTTATAGGTTTATCGCTATTGACGGCTTTTTTGACGGCATCAGAAGGATTGTCAACGCCAAGAATTTTTGCAAAAGCAGTTTGCTTTAGCGCAGTCTTTGTTTGGTTTTGCGATTGCGTCAATTCCTTCAAAGCATCTTGAGATTTAATTGCGTTTTTTGCCTTTGTACCAACATCAGAAAATCTTTCAAACAATTCGCTATGATTTTTTATCAGTGTTTTCAAACGACTTACACTTGCGACTCCAGTTTCAGGATCAACGACTTCAGAAATAATAATACTAAGAAAATCTTCCTGAGCATCCATCATTTGAGCCGCAAGATCGCTGGACTGTTCAATGCTTACAATATCTTGAGTTTCAAGAAACCTTGTGGCTTCAGACAATTGCTGAAATTTCATTGCGGAAGCCTCATTTCCTGAAGCTAGTGCTTGTCTCAATGCAACTTCTGGTGCAATGCGAGATGCGCCAGATTTATCATTAGCCGAAACCCTGCCAGCAAAAGTTCTAGTAAACACATCATTTAGCGCACGGCTAAAAGCTCTTGCATTATCATACGCAGAATCCCCTTGGTACAGTCCATCAAGAGAATCCATTACATCATCCGCAATTGTGTTATATATGTTTGCTTTGGCAAAATTTCCTTCTGCTGATGCTTGTCGAGAAAGTTCAAGCGTTTTAGTTTTCAGCTTTAAAAGTTCGTTTGAATTAAACAACAAATTTTCTGGAACGGCTTCTCCATTTTTTATTAAGTTTTGTTTTTGTCTAACATCGGATAAAAATGCTTCAATTGAAGAATCAAGGTTGTCGCCGCGTAACAATCTATCTGATTTTAACCTAAAAACTGTGTCAGCAATTATTTCATCTTGACCATTTAACGGAATATCTCGCTCAACAGCAGACCACAAATCTCTTTCAACTGACCTTGAGTCAGAAAGAGCCTCTTGTGCAATTTGCACAGCCCTTTTACTAACATCACTACGATTTTCTGGGGTATCGGCTTTCAACACCAAGGCTGCGTCTCGCGCCTTTTTTTCTGCATCATCCAATCTAGCTTGCAACAAGCCGTCAAACATTCTCTGTCTTGCTTGAGCAGCCGTCTTTATTAGTTCTGGATCTCCAGTGTCTGTCAAAGTCTTCAAGATCGTTGACATATTTTCAATGTTTGCAGTTATGGTTTCACGAACTTGCGGACCAAGACCTTTGTTCAATTGAATTAAACGCTCTTGCAAATCTGCGATAGCTTTTGATTCTGTAATTCCAGCAGTAGTTGTTGGTCCCGTGATTTTTTGTATGTCTGCAAGTTTTAACGCTTCACGAAGCGCAATAGGGTCTTCACCATATTCGCTTAACAATTCACCTATAATAGATGCAGCTTTGTTTTCCGCAGCTACTTCACCAGCTTTACCGGGAAGAAAAACGCGCCCGACTCCTGACAATTTGTCCCTCAAAAACATTATAGGACTTGCAAAAAGCCTACTGGGAGATAAAAAGCCACCAGCAGCTTCAGCTAGAAATGCTGCTAATTTATCATCAGGAAATGCAGTTGCAGCAGTAAACGCTCCTGTTGCACCACCTACACCACCCGCCATTTCTGCTGCCAAAAAAGTACGGGGAGTATTTTTGGCCGAGTCCATAATTCTATTTGTAAATCTACCTATTCTGGAATTACCGAATCTTAATCCAGTTTTTGCCATACCTAGTAATCCAGCGCCGCTAGCTATGGACCCACCAAGCACTTCGCCAGCAAGCTGTTCTGCGCCTTCAGATTTTAGAGTTGTTAATTTACCTTCACTAAACGGATTTTCAATTTTAGCAGCTTGTTCTCTTAATACTTTTCCGGCTCTTGACGCGGCATAACCTGAACCAATTCCCCCAACAGCCGCACCAAGCGGAATTGTAACAGGGGCAAAAATACCGCCAAGTGATCCAAGCGCGGCACCACCTTTTGCACCCGCAATAATAGATGGAACAACAGGTGCAAATTCCATTAAGCCACCAGTTAAGCCTTGTGTAAATTTATCTATAGAACTTAGATTGTTATCCCCTTGGTCTTCTTCAGCAACAGGGGATGCGACATCTTCAAACGGGTTTTCTGTTACTGGCTTTTCTGACATAGGAAAAGTTTCAGTTTTATCAATTGGTGTAGCTACGCCCGAAAATGGATTATTATCTGCCATAAATATCAGCCCTTAATTTTTAGTAAAAACTTGGCCGGTTGCTGAATAGACAAATTTGTCACCTGCGTCTAAACCTTGTAATTTTGGATCATTAGGACCATCAATAATTTCGGGCATTCCTAGCACTTTATCATATGACGTAAGCGCAATTAACGAAGCGCGAGTTCTTTCTTTTATTTTCTTTGATACTGTTGGTGAGCTTAATACGGAGTAATCTTCTTGAATCATACGATTTATAGTTTTTTGCACTGCTACCAATTTTGCAAAATAGGCTTTTGTTGTCGTGAACAATCGTGGATCAAGACCCAGTTCTGATTCTATTGTAGAGCGTTCTGCTTCGGCAAATCTTGGGCTGTTTTGCATTGCTGTAACAAGCGCACGATTTGCATTTCGTATAGACGTTTGTGCTTTCAATGATTCACCTGAAACCCCTTCTCCAATAAAAGGAATTTGCACCGCAAGAGACCTAATGCCCGGTACAACGCCAACTGCCTCTGTAAATTGACCAAAAACCGTTTCATTTTCTGGAACATCTGGCAATTTAAGACCAAAATCTTGTGCTTGTGGCGTTACATTAACTGGATCAGTAAGCGTAATTTGAGCTTTGTCTAACGCTGCTTGAATTGATGCTGGCAGTCCTTTTGCAAATGTAACAATTTGATCATTCGCATTCCTGCCAATTGAAATTCCACTATTGTATTCTTCCTGTGCTAAAGCGACCCATCGACGTGTGGCCTCATCACTCAGTTGACCATTGCCAAATAAAGGAGCGTTTTCAACAAGATAATTCATACGCCGTTCGTTTTCGGTCGTTTTTCCAGCAGCCTTTTCAATTTGATTAAATCTAGCCATTTCCTGATCGTTAAGCGGGGGCTGGCCCAAAGACTTCCTGATTGCATTGGTTTGAATAATTCTTGATGCCGGAGTTTCTTCACCAGTTATCCAAGTATCAACAAGTTCTGGGGGCGGCGCAACGCCTTTGTTTTTTACTGTCCATTCAGCAGCTTTTTCTTCTGGCGTCAATTTCAATGAAGCGGCCCCAAGAGACGAAAAAGAATCTCGTTCAGCTTGAGTGAAGCTTGATATAGGTCTACCTAGAATAGCAGATTGCTCTTGAAGCTTTCTGATCCCTGCATCATACCCAGCACGATCAGATTTTTCTTGGTCCAGCAAAGTTTTTGCAGATGTTCTGTATTGAGCGTCGTCTACAGACAGCCGATAATCTTCGCTATTTATCAGCTTTTTAGCTTCAGCAATATTTCCAGATGCAAAATATGAATTGAAGGCATTATTGTAGACTCTGGCGTTTCCCTCTTTAATTAGCTCCTGTTCTTTAAGCGAGCTAAGATTCACACTTCTTTCAGCAACTGTTTGTAGAACTATAGCCTTCTGCTGCTTAATTTTTGATTCATCCATTTTAGGGTCGCTGTCAAATGGAAGTAGATTAGATTCTAATGCCGTTCTAACCCCGTTAAATGTATAATTCTCTTGAGCAGCCAAAGACGTTCTCAACATATCTCTGAAGTAGATTGAACCAGCGGCACGAATATTGGCCTGATTTTGTGCTAATGCATTTGCGCTCAATGGAAAAGCAGTAGTTGCATTTTCAATGCGCTTTTTTAGACCCTCCTGATATGCCTCGACTGAACTGGTGTTAAGCAGGTCCGATTCTTTTTCAAATTTTTGATATTCCAAATCTTCGTTTCGTCTAAACAATTCCATTGCTCTCTGGGAATTGATTACATCCTCGCGGCTCTGTATCCGACCAGCAGCCGCTTCAAGCTGTCCTGCAACCTGAGTAATCCCTTGGCCAGCACCTTCAAGCGGGCTGGTCGCCAGAGATAGCGAAACAGGCTGCATTCCGGTGCTGCCGGGAACAGATGCTCTACTTGTGTATTTCGGAACCATTGCCATGTCTCAAGAACCTTATTATGAATACTTAATGCCCATTTGAGCAACCGACGAAGCACCCGTTAAAAGCGATCCTGCGGCTTTGCCTTGCGCCTTTTGCTTTGCCACAGAACCCTCAAACCTAGATATGTCTGCCCTCTGCTGTCCTGCCCTGTAGCCCATTTCACCGCCGTATCGTATTGCAAGGTTTTCAAGTTCAGCTTCTTCGGCGCTCATATCAACGACATCCTGCATATCAAGCAATTCGCCGCCTGTAGCGGCCATAGAAGCCCGCTGAGTGCCAGCAAACAACCGTGCCTTACGTTCTTGTGCAGTAGCGTCAAACTCGGCCTTCTGACGCGCTGCAATGGCGTCGTTCTGTGCAATTTGTGCGTTGTAATTTGCAAGGTTCTGCGCTGATTTACCTTGTTGAGATGCGCCAGCGGCGCTAGTTACCGCTCCAAGGGCTGAACTAGCAAGCGCAGCAATTTCAAGTCCAGTACACATATCAAACCTTTGTCGTATTAAGTGCTGGCATAATTGCCAGAATAGTAAACGGAAGCGGCTGATCTTGCACTAAGAAAATATATCCGTCTGTGTCCCAGTTACGCGGAAATTCAACTTCCTTGTCTCCGGTAAACAGCGCCGGTGCTTCGTCCATATCGTCTGCACTAGAGCGGAACGGGATAATATCCAGACGATCCGCACTAGGACCGTGTTTTAGCCCAAGCGTATGGAAAAGCCGGTATGTAATCCGGGCAATACGTTTTTTCTTACCCTGCGCCGTTCCGTCTTTTGCGCCAGCTTCTATCCGCATGGTTTGCAGCGTTGATGTGTACGGCAAACCAACGTGAACAATAGCGTACAATCCATTCAATGAAATTGATCCGTTGGAGACAACTCGATTTGGATGAGCTGCACCATTTGCTAAAACTGAAACGGTCTGACCTTCAAGGTGGTTTAAGCCAAACACCGATGAAACTCCGCCGCCTTCATAGGTCAGCATAGAATCAAGGTATGTGGCCGGTCTTGTGTTCACAGCAACTTCCGGCATTCCGGGAGTTAAAAATTCAATATATCTGACTGATTGACCATTAACTGTGCGTTGAATGACAGCCCATAGATCATCGCGACTGCCGGTTGGGTTGGGAATTACCGCGACACTTTCGACCTTTGCATCAGCACCACCGATAACGTGCCGATGCCAGCCAACAACATCCTGTGCGCGTTCGTATGTCATCCCCACTAAAACGCCATCAGACCTAACCAGCCACACAATGCTATCCGGCTCTTGCTGGTACGCCATATCAACAACGCCGCCTTCGGTTATATGCTCCGAAAGGATAGAAAGATCAGGCGCGGTATAAGCATCTGACTCAAACTGATAAACGTATTCTCGAACCTTACGATTGGCCCGTTGCAAAAACAGGACAGAGTTGCCTACCTGCGGAGGTGTTACCGCAGCGCTGCCAAACGTAGTCTGACGAACAACGCGGGTATTTGTAGGCGATAGCGGGCTGTTCTGATCGCCTTGCGACACAATAAATTCGCCACCAGCCGTGCCTACGGACAACACTCTACCAGCCCTCATCCAGCGGATTGTATTTACCTGATCGGTTGCAATGGTGTAAACAAACCCGCTATCGTCCAGCACAAGCCCATCTTTATCTGTGGGAGCGTGATTGTAATAATCAGCAGACACAGAAAAGAACATTGACTGAGGTCTGCTTGTTGTCGCCGCGTAGACTAATCTTTGTTCAAAAAACGTTACAACAGACGGATATCCAGTTGTCTCAGAAAACGCGCCAAGCCGCCAACCGGTCACAGCCGTGGTTGCGGAAGCGTTCGGACCTATGAAGTTAGCCGTAACGTGAGTTGTATCTGCTCGCGCAGTGATTTCGAGGTACGTCCAATCGTTTGCCGCGTCTTCAAACCTAATTAGGCGACCGATATCTGTTGTAAGAAAACCGGCTCCATTATTGATTCCAGTGACCGCTGACGCAGTTATCGTAACTCCGTTGCCTGATGTAGCCGAAAGCCCCAGAGTCGTCTCTGTGGCGTTTACAGGGTCATATGGGCCATCTAGGAATTGGATTATATCCAAATTCCAGTTTGTATCGCCAAGTCGAGACAATGTGCGCGGTTCGTGGTTCTGATGTGCAATGTAAAGAACGTCGGCAGATTGCGTAATTACTAGATCAAACAGTTCATTTTCAAGATATGGCGTTGACACCTCATAAGGTGCGCCAACATTAAATTCTTGTGAAAACTGCTCTTCAAATGGACCTGATTCAATCAAGCCATAATTTTTGTAAAACCGAACGTACTGATTGCCAAATTCAATAATGTACGCCTGATTAGCACTAAATTCAAACGGCAGTATGCGGGTTCTTTTGCTGCTGTCTTTCACCTCTGCTGAAAAATAGAAACCACCTCGTCGAGATGCTGGACCGTGCTTTTGCACAACCATATTTTCAAGCGTCTGACAGCCGTTAGGGTATTTTTGAAGGTCCACGCGGCCTTCAAGGCGCGGCGAAAGTTCGCCCGCCGTAAAATTAGTGAATATTGGCGCGGAGCGCGGCATTAAGGTCTGCCGTTTACACTGACGCCAGAACCACCAGAATAATTGATGCGGCTATTTACCCAAGTGTCAGCAATAATTTCGCGATAACCGCTTTCTTGAGCATCCATAGATCGAGCATCAGCAACTTTTCTCTGATACATTTCCATCATATTTCCGTAGAGCGTATTACTTTCCGCCAATGTGACGGCCAATTCAGCAGCAATCCGTGCAGACAAAGCCTCGACAAACATAGCGTCAAAAAGATTTACGTCTTCGACGCGGGCAAGGTATAAAATCTTGGCGGGACTTTCATTGGTTAGAAGTTTTCCGTTTTCGATTTTATAAAACATATCCATATTTTCCATCTGCAAAACACGTATGCAATCAGATGGAAGATTGTACTGATAAGAAAATTCAAAAGCTGGCGGTATACTGTTTTGCGCCAGCTCAACACGGTTGACAGCAAAATTCCAAACATGATCGCGAATGCAAGCGTCACGAATTTGCTCATAAATAAGATTAGCGGCTCTTGCCGCTTCACTATCTTCAGTCAATGTCAGGATGGCATTCGCACCAATCTTGACCAGAGCATTATTTACAATCTGAACAATAGAAGTCGCCATGCTATCACCTAACTAAAGTGTGGGGAGGCCGAAGCCTCCCCAACCTTATTACGTTGCAGAGAAATACATATCCACAACGAGATTGCCCGAACTTGGCATAGTTGCACCAGAAATCGTAATGAAGATTTCTTCGGTTGCGGTCAACGTTGCAGTTGCAGCGTTGACTCCAAAGATTGCCGGAGCATTGGTGGCAGTATGAGCCGCCGCCGCTTTATATTTAGCAACCGTTCCAGTAACGCCAATGGCCATCTGGGATGAACCCAAAGATGTATCGGTGTTAAGAACACCGTAAAGGAAAGACTCACCTTCGTGAGCCTGAGCAATTACAATGGTGTCCGAGGTCGTCTGAGCGGCAAGCGTAATGGTGGCCCGCTTTACGCGGGCGTTACCATCGACAATGCCACCAGACGGGAGGCTGACCGGAACTGCTGCCAGTCCGGCCATTTCTGCACTATATTTTACAGCCATTTTTCAAGCCCTCCTATTCGACACAAAGGATTTCAAGGACGCGAGCTTCTTCCATGCGGGTGCCGCCGATAGTCATCGAGCAAAACACCTGAGTCGCATAGTTTTTGTCCGCACGTTCTGAAATCTTCGTGGTCATGTCAGCACCGACGCCAAGAAGCATTCCTTCGTTCTGGAATGCAAAACAACGACGATGAGTTGCACCGTCAACTGGAACCAGTTTGGTGCCATCAATGCGCTTACCGTTCACCGGAATAAAGCGGAACCCCAAGAAGGTGTCCACTTCCCCGCGAGCAAGTGCTTTGACCGTATTGAAATCTGAGCTTTGAATCTGAGTCGTGTTCAAAAGATCAGTGATCTGGTCGGCAGTACAAACAATGACGCGACCATTTTCAGGAACATCGTCACCATCCATCGTTTCTTTTGCGGTAAGAAGCTTGGTAAGCGTAAGGCCAGCGCCGCCGTTAGCAATAGGCGTCTGACCTGCAACAGACGTTCCACCAGAAACGCCGGTGAAGGCCGTACCAAGAGCAGCATCAATAATAACTTCGTCCATCGCACGACCCATTGCCATGGCCGCAGCGCGGGCATAATCAGAGGTCGGGTCAATGAGCATACGAACTTTGTCCTCATTGTCGATAAGGTCAGCCCAATCAAAATCTTCAAGGCTAACGCGACGACGTGCATGAGGGGTATCAACGCGGGGAGTATCAGAATGGCGAGACGTACGACGAAGTGCCGCCGTTGCACCAATCTGCTCGAAAAAGGCATTCTTGCCTGTTACCGACTCTTCGCGAACTGAACCGCGCAACTTCGACCCGTCCTGCTGGACAAGGTGCTGAACGTTGGCGCTGTACTGTTCGACGAAAGCCGTTGTCACTTGGATAGACATACGGATTTCTCCTAAAGGGTTAAAACAGTAGTTTTCAGGGTTATCGTCTTAGGGACGGCCCAAGCTGCCTTCGTGCTTGTGCGGGTTCCGTAAGGAATTGTCCACCTATGGAAAGGCGACTTGATTATATCTTATTTTTCTGTATATGCAAATAGCAAAAAAAACCCCCGCCGAAGCGGGGATTTTCTTAGTTGGTTTTAGGCGGACGCCCTCGCTTTGGCTTATCGGGTTTAGTTACCCAATTATAATATATCTGAGCAGCTTCCACCGTTAAATCAGGGCTTCCAGTCTGGGCAAGTCGCAGACATTCTAACTTTACAACATGCTCTTCCATAATTAATCAGTATACGCTTGATTGAACAAGTCAGATACTTTCTTGACCATGGAATTATGTTCCGGGTGACGCTTATCAGTGTAAGCCGGGTGAGACATAATTGTAGACGCTTCTGAACGTGCTTCTTCTGGCGTCAATGCCATTTGCGTTCCGCTTGACGGCCCAGCTAAATCCTTGTCAGCCATTGTCGTCTTGGCAATATTGGCAAACGCTTTCAACACATCGGGGTCATTACCCATACCGCTTGAAATCATCTTGTTTGACAATTCATCGCCGCCGTATTCATTGAATGCTTTTTTGGCAAACTCTATGTTTTGGTCATACGCCCGGCCCCACTCTTGGCGCAGGGTGCTTTCTCCGTCTTCCATAGACTTAGCTGCACCATTCTCATATGCAGAGTGTTGGTCAATCATGTTACCAGCCTGCCATGCAACAAGGCTTTTGACTTGCTCGGCGTTAAGACCAAGCTTGTGCGCTTCCTGCTTAAACGACGAAAGAGTTTCGTCGTTTAGTTGTGCGGCTACTGCATCAGGAAGGTCGTCTGCAAGGGTAATTTCATATTTGTCTGCGCTTTCTGGCCGACCAAGAAACTCGTAAACGTCATCCCAATCGCTATCCGTAACCGGCTTGGCAATCTTATCGCGGCCAAGGTGCGACTGAAGGTTTACATATGACGAAGCTAGGCTGCTCACATCATTAAATTTAGCAAAACTTGGATCGTCTCGAATTTCTTCTGGAAGGGACGAACGCCAATCGTCGCTACTTGTTGTCTCTGGTGCCGATTCGCTAACTGCTTCTGCATTATCCACCGTTTCGGCGGGTGCGGTATCGTTAGGCATTGGCTTCGATCTCCTGTGAAAGTTCTAAAAAACGCTCCGGTGTTTCGTCTAGTGCCGTGAGAATCATTAATGCAACATTCCTCATGCCTTCATTAAACGCAGTGTTCTCTAACGCCTCGCCCGGAACGAACGAAGGTCGTAGAACACCGCACTCACGACAAATGTGTGAAAGAACTCGCTTACCTTCTTCTGATGAGAAGACAAACCGAAAATCGTCTTTGCTAACCTTGGACAAGGTTTAACCCAGCCTCTCCTGCTGTTTTGGCTACGTTTGCGCCTTTCTGCATCATATCCATAACTTCAGCGCCTTGCATCATTTGCTGCTGCGCCGCTTGAGCTTCTTGCTGCGCTTTGGCTTCTTCCATTAAATCCTCGTCGGATTTCAGCAGCATCGGCGGAACGCCATTAAGCTCCGCAATGTGGCGAACAGTGTCTGCTCCTTTTATAACTTGAGCAGCCTGTGGGTCCATGCCCGCAATCGGCCCGACAAACTCAAGCGTCCGCATGATGCCCTGCGTCTCAGTCTGACGTTGCGCTCTAGCAAGCGGCGAGACATATTCAATTTTTAATTCCTGTTCAGCAATAGAATCAGGGGGTTCCGGCAGACGGCCAGCGCGTGACAGAACGCCAAAGATACGTTCAATCATAGGCCCAAGGAACTCTGACTGAAGGCGTCCTAGCGTCGGCCCTAGCAGCCGCAACGTGCGTTCTGTGCGCTCGACAACCTCCGTTGCCGTCATACGGGGAGCGCCTTGAAACTGCAACTGGTCAAGGAAGAAAGTTGTGCGAATACGATCACGCAAATCCGTCATCATCTCAAAGCTGATAGGAATATTGCCGCCGGTAAGCAGCGGCTCGATCCGCGCACCAGAAGATGCACGATAATAATTCAGACCACCGGGGATAGTGCGAACCGGACCCAGTACACCGTCATCTGGAACTAGCAACGGCGGATCAACAATTTTCTGCGCCGCTTTAATAGTCGTCTTCATAATTTCCTGAAGCATCTTGATGTCAGGCAATGCCGTCATGGCAGGGCTTCTTCCAAAAACTTCACCAACCGATTTAGACCAACGGCTGACCATATACGGCATTTCGTCAAAGCCGCCTTCAGCCAATACGTGCTTGTCCTTTTCGTCAATGTAAACTGACGCAACAGGAAGCATGGTTGCGGCTTTCTTGCTTTTATTTACCTCTTCACGCGGATACACGCAGTGGAATAATTCTACGTCTTTGTCAAAATCTTTCTTTTCATACATTTTAGCAATGCGTGGGGAAAGCGATTTCTCTCCCCATTTCTGCACTATCTGCCGAACAGTCATTTTGAAACTGCGGAATACCGTGTCAACAATGCCGTCTGCATTCTCGGCAATCATTATCTCGTCAATGTGAATAGCACGAAAACTGATACCTTCGCGAGTTGTTGGCTCACCGACAAACATGCACGCCGTACCGATAGAGCAGAGCGCAAGATAATATTCGTGGATGTGCGACGGAAACGCGACATCTGGAGCGGAAAGTTCCGCTAGAATTACATTGCTCGTATCTTCAAGCCACGCCTTAGCTTCGGCGTTATCTACAAGATTGCTTTGATCGTCTTTAATTCGAAGGCTAAACCAGTTGGACGCCGGGTTGGTCAACATCCCGTGCAGTCCAGCGGCCAGCATTTCATTGGCATGAATGCCGGTGCTGTCGTAGACTAAAGTTGTACGCCTGCCACCTCTGGAGCGTTCATTATTAAAATCAGCATCATTCGGCAAAACAAAGCTAGACAAATCTTGCCAGTGTGATTCCCACGTTCCTCGTTGAGCCTTTAGCTTGTTCTTGCGTTTAATAAGATGAACGACTTGTTCCTGACTAATCATGTCAATCCTTTAAACGGTTGGAAGCGCAACAGCTTGTAAATTATAATCAGCAATAGTTAAATTTGCTGTTGATGTTTCGTTTGTTCCGTGAATCTCAATATAATCGTTTGTACTCATTAACGCACTGCCTTGCAGCGAAACCGCGCCAAGCTCTCCCGACGCCGTGATTTTGCGCGTCACTAGCGTCGGCGCAAGCAATGCGCCAGACGAACCGCTTGTGTCGTACAGCCAAGCCTTAAAAGAAATAACCTGATTGTTGGAAGCCGCCGTGCAACTTAAAGACGCCGAAAATGTGACGACTCTATTCGGCGCACCAATGTAACGCAGCCTTCCGGTGTTGGTGCTGTTGTTGTCAAACAGCAGTTCATTTCCCGAAAGCGCAGTAGCTCCAGCAATCTTCACATAAGATGAGGCTGTGGCAATAACTGTTTCAGTTGAGTTGCCCTGCATAGAGCATTCGCCAAAGCTAGGTCGCAGAGAAACAATTAAGTCCCTCATATCATTTGATGTGATTGAGTTGGCCGCTTGCCCGTCTTGAAATACAGCCGAAAGCAGAGATGCCGTTGTGCGGACTGTATCAACCATTATTCACCAAGCAGCATTTTCTTGCCACCAGCCTCCGCATCATCGGCACCATCAGAGGAATTTGTAAGGATTGTAGACATTCGACCTTTTGCTCCAGCCGCCCGACGACGGGCCTCCTGCTCAGACGCACGAACCTCCGATGCTGATTTAGTAGGCGGAGGCGGAGGCGGTGGCGGTGCGACTGGTGCTGGCGAGGAAAACATTCCACCCATAATGTAGCCTTTCAAATAAATAAATTATTTGCGTTTATTATAGATTGCAATCCGGCTTCTTGTAAATGGTGTATTTTTCAGTATACCCCAACCGTTCATATAGCTGCCCAATGCGGTCTGGTGTGATCCCCGCCGACACGCCTAGTAACGGTTGCTTGACGCCTTTCTCGCTGCACCATGCGTCGTAAGCCTTGACCAACCTTGCCCCCATCATGCCGCCTCTCTGATCCGGCACAACGTATATTGCAAGGTCGCCGCTTGTTAGGTCATTGCCGAAGAAATGCGGCGCAACGTAGCCGATGCAAAATCCAATAATTTCGCTATCGCGTTCAGCAACCAAGCACATCCATCCGTCAGGTTGATCCAACATATTTGTGCCAAGACTGCGAAGCTTCTCAGGATCAAAGTCAAGTTTTTCATATCTACTTTCTTTATGCATTGCCGCGCCCATGTCGATCAGGACGGGTATGTCCTGCGCGGTCATAAGTCGGATCATTTAGCTTTGGACTTCTTCTTAGGCTTGGCTTTGCCCATCTTGCGGTAGCCTTCGGTAAGTAGCGTTTTGATGCTGTCGCTCATATCAATCCCCTATTGCCACGGCCTGACGGCCCCGGTAGTCGTTGGTTTCATAATTCATCACATTGTAATCCATATCAGCCACCGCTTGCTGGCGGTATACCTCGTTGCTTTTGTTGACCAGCTTCGGGAACAGTTCCGTAAATCCCCAGACCATAGCATCAACACGGTCGGGTGATCCATCGCCTTCGTAACCGGCTGCGGTCATCTGGCACATTTCGGACTCCAGTTCCGGGAACGTGCCGACGTGGTGGATGCGGCCCAGCGAATACAACGCCGATATAGGTTCAGCCCGGACATGCTTACCCCGTGTCGCGTGTACCTCAATGATATTGATGCCGGGGCGAACGCTGTTGAGGACATGGCGGCACATATCACCGCCTTGGTTCTTCTCGATCACAATTCCATCGGCGTCGTATCGGTCATACAGGGCGATGGCCCGCCTTGCCCATTGCTCAGGCGCACCCCTTGTCGATCCATCTTCCAGAACATAGCCGTGGCCGGATTGGCTGGACGCCACCACCATAATGCCGTGGCTGTCGCTTTGTTCGTGGCTAGAAACCGCAGGGTCTACCGATACCAATATACGCGACAGATCGTCCGGCAGCTCGGCCTCCCGCCCTTCGTTAATGTCTCGCATGGTCCAGATAGCGCCGACCGCCTGTGGCTCATAGTCGCCTAGCCAGATGTGGCTATATCTGTCGGGGCGCATACGGTGGTCAAGCGCCCGTTCCGCTTCCAGTTCTTTCGGAAACCACGGGTTGTCATCATAGTTGACTTGTACCACCGCCGCGCCTTCGGGGACATCATCGCCGCGCAGGAACTTATCAACCGCATCCATACGGTTGCGCGGGTTCCATGAGAACCATATCTGCGAACCGGGGGCGCGGATCGTCGGGCGGAGTAACTCCAAAGATTTAGCCGAAAGCGTCTGGGCTTCCTCCGCCCATGCAATCCGGAAACCTTCCAGTGACTTGATACTTTCCGCCGTATGATCCTGCATACCAACAAACATGACCAGCCCGCCCTGAGCCGTCTCTATACGGTCGTGCCTTATCTCAAATTGAGACGCCACGCCTAGCGCGCTGATTTTGTCACCGATTAGCCTGTACGCCGATTCACGTAGGGATTTCTGGACCTCACGAATACAGACCACGCGGATAGTCGGGTCGGCCACCATTTCGTCAACAATGCGCTCCGCGAAATGGTGCGACTTGCCGGACCCACGGCCACCATGCGCCCCCAAATACCGAAGCCCGTCGGCAAACAGGGGCCGGAATATGCTAGGTGTTGGGATTGTTAGCTTTGCCATCTCAGAGCCTCGCACAGCGCCGTCATGTGTTTTGGGCTATTATACAGCCAAAAATGCGCCCGCCTATCTCACGGGATACCCTAGCGCGTTTATGGGCCGGTCTACCCATCTATGACCTTGAATTCTCCATCGACCATCTTCATCGGGCCTTCATGCGCTGGGCCCTCGATAAACACACGCTCGATTCGCTCAATGGTGCCGGTGTGTTCAATTGTTTGCTTTTCCGACCACCCGGCGCGGCACCCAAGAATGTATTTCTGTGCGCCAATGTCGCCGCCGATGGCCTTGCTGTACATCGCGCCAGCTATTTCCTCGACCAGAACGTCACACGCTCGATCTAACTCAGCCCTATAATACTTATGAAGCGTACCAAGGGGCATTTGCATTAGCCGCGCAATGCCTTCCTGTTTGATTCCTAACGCTGCCGCTTGCAACACACGCTTTCGGCTTTCTTCGTCCGGTTTATGTCGAGGTCTTCCCGGAGGCTTGCCCGTTGGAACCTTGGAAGGTCGATTTCCGCGCATTCTAAAAACTATCCTAAACCGCTGATTTCCGCCAAATCATAACATCAATAAAAATTAAATCAAAATAATTAAAAACAACCCTTTACATCCGGACATGACGCCCGTATATATTATCACAACGGAGCAACCGGATGACCCGACCGCTTCAAAAAGGAGATTACCAGATGACTGACGAAAAATATAACGGCTGGACCAACTACTCCACATGGCGCGTAAACCTCGAAATCTTCTCCGGCTGGGATTATATCGCCGGAGAGATTACCCCGGAGAGCCTAGAAGAGATCGCAAACGAAACCCTAGACATGGGCGGCACGGACCACAGTACGACTTTAGACTTCGCGCGGGCTTTCATCTCGGATGTAAATTGGCATGAGATTGCCGATCATCTCAATGAAAACGCGGAGGTTTGATTATGCAAACCATACCCGAACTCGAACACCATTGCGGAAGTTGGATAGCTGTCAACCGCGCAACCGGGCAAGCCGTCGCTGAAATCTTTGAGCGCCGCAACGTCGAGCGCGTAAACCTCGACAAATACGAAATCCAAACAGCCGCGCAATGGCTGGCAAACCTAAACAAGGGAAACTTGAAATGAAAATCAACATGAAAGACGATGCAAAAATTAACTCCGCTTTAGTCGCAATCAATGGCCGGTCGGCGTCATTTTGCTACACATCAGCACATGAAATTCGGACGCTTGCTGATAGGGCGGAGAAAATGCTTTCAGATCGTGGTGTATATAAAAAGCACGCGACCGGTTCGACGTTAACGGCTATGCGATCGGGCGCGACGGCTAAACGATACAAATATTCCGCGAACGCTACCCGCGTAACGATGGCAAGAACTCCCGGCGGGTGGTTTTTGACGGGTGTAGAAATGGGAACGGTCTGCCCTCTCGAAAAAGAAGTTTTTGCTTTAACGGTTTCGCCCGACGCTGGTACCGATATTATCGCCCGCGCAATGTCTGACATATCTGTGCGGGAGGTTTGATTATGATACGCGCATCAATCGTCTTTGCGACGGCAATATATTTATCAGCCCTTTTTGTTCAATTAGCATCATGACCCCGGAAACATTCAAATCAACTCGAAAGGATTTAGGTCTTTCAATCTTGGCACTGACAAGCGCCCTGTCTGTTGGCAAACATCCCGGCCCAAACGAACGGACCATAAGAAGATGGGAAAAAGGAGAATGGCCCATTCCCGGCCCGGTAGTTTTAGCAATGCGGCATCTTAAAAAGTCTAGCAAGAAAATCACCCTCGCCCGCAGTAGTACCCCTTTTACCCCCACCCTAAAGGGTGGGGGGTAGTTGGGGTACACGTTTCTGCGGTTTTTGCCCCCCCACTACCCCAACTACCCTTTTGTCACCCTAGGGTAGTTGGGGTAGCACGCAAAAGTTGTTCAAGCATTTCGTGAAACAACCATTGCGGAGGCCCAAACCTTATCAATTATGACCCAGCCGTCATGTTGCCTTTCGATCATATTTGCCAAAAGCAACGCCCCGATAAGTTTGTTGTCATAGCTCGGATTGAGCATGTTTTGAATTGTCCGGTCGGCCATATCGTCGCTTTCCAGTTTCTGAGCCAGTGCCGAACGGGTCAAATAGGGTTGGCCGTCAATATCCTCTGCACCGGATGCCCACCACGCATTTTCAAATAGCTTTTTATGTTTCGCAAGCGGGCCGTCTTTTTTTGCTTTGACAGGCTCCTGCCCGGCCACCAATACCGCGCTGGTCACTTGTTCGTTATCTTCGTCGAACCAGCCCTTGATAGGCACCGACTCTAATTCAGCAAATACCGGCACAGCTTCCTCGGCATCCTTGGATTTACGCTGTACGATCTCAATCGTATCGCCGGGGATAACCGATATTTCAATATCCAGCGCCCCGCGCCATGCGCTACTTCCCCGCGCACGGTGCTGTGCCTCGTGTGATACGCCGGTATGATGTACCAAAACCACGCTGCACCCAAATTCGTTTATCAGCGCAGCGCAAGCATCCAGCATCGATTTGGCATCCTGTGCGCTGTTTTCGTCGCCATCCAGAAACCTGTGAAGCGTATCAACCACAATGATTTCCGGGACACTGGGCAGCGCCCGGATGGCATCCACCGTTTTCTGGTAGCCATGCGGGGTGTTTAAATCCAGACCATGCCGTGAGAGCCACATATCCAGCCTTGTGACGGCCTTGTGCTGCTTCCATGCGGCAACGCGCCCGCGCAATCCGTGATGGCCCTCACCGGCCAAATATACCACCGTACCGTGGCGAACCTTATTTCCAAACCATTCGGAGACCGCGCCCTTGCTGGCAACCGATAGCACCATATCCAGCACCATAAAAGTTTTACCGCCGCCGCTTGGGCCGTGGACCATAATTAGGGCTTGACTTTGGAGCCATCTTTTGATTTGCCAGCGGATCGGGTCCGGCTGTTCAGAGAAACCATCGGCAGGGACCAGCCAATCGTCTGCGGGCGGAAACAGCAACCCGGCCAGATCACCGCCTGATTGATGATAATCGTTCGCATCTCCTTCGGTGGGCGGCATTACGATGCGCCCGCCGTGCTTGGCGCTTGCCTCGTCGGCCTTATTACGGCCCACGCCGGATGTGTCATTGTCTGCCACTATAACGATTTCTTGCGTCTGGCCGTGTATATCGCGCAACTGGCCGACTATTTCCGGCAGGTTATTGGCGCTGTAAGCAATAACGCAAGGCCGACCGGATATTTCATGAATTGTCGCGGCGGTAGCGTAGCCCTCGGCTACAAATATCGGGCCGGATGTGACCTCGCCAAGCGTCCAGCTACATGATTTTGTTGTCCCGCCGGGATGGTAGCGTTTTTCATCGTCCGAAATATATTGCAGGGACGCCAGATCGCCGTCTGATCCGTACAGCGGCACAATTAGCCGACCGTCGCCGGTCAATCGTGCGCCGTGGGGATTGATGCCCTTGCGCTTTAGATACGGATGATCCGGGCTTGCGGCGATTGCATCCCGCCAAATTGTTTCAACGGTGCTGGCGGCAACTTCCGCTTTGCGCTGCCGTGCCAGATCGCGTTCGGCTTTAGCTTCCGACTGCCGCCGTAAAATTGCCATATTTTCAGCGGGTGACAGATCGCGGCCAATTTCAGCCTTGAATACCGCGTCGATCTGATCGCGCCAGCACCCAAAACGCCCAGCAACCGGCTCATCTGGAAACGCAATATACCAGCCCGAATCGTCGCGTTTGCGCCCCTTGGTGCTAAAGCGATGCAACTGGCCGTCAATTTCCAACTTGTGCGGCGGTTCAATCCCAGCGGATCGCATGGCGTCAGCTAGTTGCAACTCAGGTGGATCAACTTGTTTGTTGGAAGGGACAAACGGCCCGCCGAATATGTCTTTTATGTCAGTCATCTTCCCGCTCCAATATTTTTCGCACCAACCTAGCGTAGCCCTCAATATCAAGCCAGTGGTCAATGTTATCAGGATCGCCGGAAACAATCCGCGCCATTTTGGTCGCCATCATGTCAAGGCTCTCGCGCTGTTCGCATGATAATCTGCCTGATTCAACAACATCTCTCAGCGCCATTTTTATAAGCTGCGAGATTTTGGCAACGTCGCGGTAATCGCCATATTGTTCCTCACGCTGTTCGAGGGTTTCCATTACATCGCTCACGACGCCATCAACTCCCCATCGCTCAAGCGTTCAATCTCAAACTGCCGCAGCTTAGGCGGATGTTCGCCCCAGCGATATGTACCGTGCAGCCCAATGCCGAGCGCCTCTGACATCTTTTTGCGGTCACCGAAAAATGCAATTGCTTCGTCCGTTGTCATTTTTTTTGCTCCTGTGTGAAATTAATTGTTTACACCATAGGCCAAGTTATGTTTATATGTAAATGCAAAATCGCAACCGGATACCCCAACCGCGATTAAACAGGAGAAAAAGACATGACCATGTATTATTGGAGTCACGAAGAAAAAGTAACTGCCGACGAGTTTATCCGCCGCCTCCAGCGCCTAGTCTGCGAGCCGGTGAAGACCATGCAGGAATGCGACGGCGACATACTGCTGAGTCAGTACAGAGACCTGTGCGAGGGGTCGGATCGAATCCGGAATGCCATTTCCGTTTTAGACGACAAAACGGAAGACTGATATTGATTCAACAGGAGATAAAAAATGGCTATCAACTTGCAGAATACCAACACCGTATCGGCCAGCAGCATCAAGCTGCTGGTCTACGGCCAAGCGGGCGCAGGTAAAACCTCGCTCATCCCGACCATGCCCAAGCCGGTGATATTGTCGGCGGAAGGCGGGCTGCTTTCTATCGCCGGGTCCGACATTCCGTTTATCGCAGTCAACAGCATGGACGATCTGCGCGAGGCATATACATGGCTGGCCGGTTCCGACGAAGCCAAATCGTTTGAATCGGTGGCGCTGGATAGCATCAGCGAGATCGCGGAAGTTTGCCTCGGACATGAAAAGGCCAAAGCCAAAGACCCACGTCAGGCATATGGTGAGATGCAAACGACAATGGCGGAGGCCATCCGGTCATTCCGCGATTTGCCAAAGCACGTTCTGATGACGGCCAAGCTCGAAAAGTCACAGGATGAAATGGGCCGAATGCTTTACAGCCCATCGATGCCGGGAAACAAAACCGGCCAATCGCTGCCGTATTTTTTTGATCTGATGCTCGCCCTGCGGGTTGAGAAAGATGCCGAAGGCGTATCGCAGCGCGGCTTGATGTGTGACAGCGATGGCCTTTGGCAAGCCAAGGACCGCAGCGGCAAGCTGGATCAATGGGAAAACGCAGACCTCGGCGCAATCATTGCTAAGCTGGGATCGAAATAATGGACGACCTGACAATGCTCGAAAATCTTAGCCAAAACTGGCTTGACGCAAAGGAAGCCGAAAAGGTTGCAACCGAACGTCGGCGCGAATTGGAAGACAAGTTGCTTTCCTTGATCGGCGTTGCCGAAAACATGGAAGGCACGGAAAACGTAGAAACTGATGAAGGATATAAAATTAAAATCACTGGACGCATGACCCGCAAAGTCAACGGCGAACGCATCCAAGAAATTGCAGCGGAGGAGGGGCTAACAGATCATTTACAAAGCCTTTTCCGCTGGAAGCCGGAGGTTAATTTGTCAGCGTGGAAAAGCGCAGACAAAGCGATCACCGGGCCGCTACTTGGCGGCATCACCACCCAGCCCGGAAGGGCTTCTTTCACTATCACAAAGGAATAAGTATGGCTTTTCTCGACGAAACTTTTGACATTGCTGAAATGCCGATTACAGAGCATCGCAGCTTTGATCCGGTGCCAGCAGGATGGTACACCGCAGCAATTGCGGGTGCCGAACTAAAAACCACCAAGGCCGGGACCGGCAACTACATTGCGGTGCGGTTTGATATCACCGGGCCGGAGCATCAGGGACGCGTGGTGTTTACAAACCTAAACACCCGCAACCCAAACCCGAAAGCGGAAGAAATCGGGCGGGCGCAGCTTGGCGACATCATGCGGGCAACTGGCGTTGCAAAGTTGGAAGATACTGACCAGCTACTCGGTGGCAATCTGTCCATTAAAATCACGGTCAAAAACGACCCGACCTATGGCCCCGGCAACGAGGTCAAAGGCTTCAAGGCCGTTGATGGATCGGCACCGCCAATAGCTGCCGCACCCGCTGCACCCGCTTCGGCTGCACCGGCAGCACCATCCGCCGCCCCGCCTTGGGCAGCTAAATAGCAAGGAAGGCCGGGGGCTAATAACCCTCGGCCACTTTTTAACTCAATTAAATAGGAGGTTCAAATGGGCAAGCGGTCAAACTTTGAGCGCGTGGAACGTGACTTTTACCCGACACCCTATGAGGCGGTGGTTCCGCTGTTGCCGCATCTCGCGCCTAGCACATATTTTCACGAACCCTGCGCGGGCGACAATGACCTTGTGCGGCACCTTGAGCGCAACGGTCATGTATGCGCTCAACGGGGAGACATCGAAACAGGTCAGGATGCGTTGCACATCCATCGGACAGATGCAGACGTGTTTATTACTAATCCACCTTGGGACCGCAAAATCCTGCACCCACTGATTGACTCGCTGCCTCGGCTTGCGCCGACTTGGCTTCTGTTTGATGCGGACTGGGTCCACACGCGGCAATCTGCGCCGCTTATGCACAACTGCCGCAAGATCGTTTCGGTCGGTCGAGTTAAGTGGATTCCTAACAGCAAGATGACCGGCAAGGATAATTGCGCTTGGCATCTGTTCGAACAGACAAACGATTGGCGCACACTAGTTACAGAGTTTTATGGGAGAACTTAAATGACAGCAATACCCCCACCCATTCACACCATCGCCAATCTGATTGACGAACACCACGCCAGCCAGCCGGACGAACCTCGTTTGCACCTCGGCGGCTCTATGCTGGGCCATCCCTGCGAACGCTGGCTCTG
>Ga0209337_1000586_pt1 | contig 29373 bp, 26 predicted proteins | sample LinPmetageLP53_FD_184044 | JGI IMG/M metagenome (GOLD analysis project Ga0209337, IMG submission 184044) | Marine viral communities from the Pacific Ocean - LP-53 (SPAdes) (version 2) | ecosystem: Environmental > Aquatic > Marine > Oceanic | place: Pacific Ocean | collected 2010-02-08 | reverse complement strand
GACATTTGCGGGGCTTACCGGTCAAGTTCCTCGCTATGTCTTTTGAAGAATTGGCTAATAAATCAATCAGGGAATATCTTGAAAAAGGTAAAAATCTTAAAGAAATTATAGATATATTTACTAAAAATTTAAAGAAAAAATACGGAACTCTGGTAAAATATGAATTCCTATCATCTTTACCAGAGTTCCACGGTGGCGTCACTTTTGAAATTCATACTAAAGAATTCTTGATTGATTGGAATAATTCTGTCGCTGTATTAATCAAATTAAAAGGATTAGAAAATGACGAAGAAAATGGTAAATTATCATATCGTTCTAACGCCGAATTAGAAGCCAAACGCTTAAATGCCTAATTGTCTAATTGTCTAATGTCTATATTAAATATTATATGTATCATAATAAATTGAAGTTTCAAAACTTTTTTATACCACAAGATATATTAGGCATTTAGACATTTAGGCATACAACCACTTATACTTTAGTTATATAATTTATTTAAAGAATAATTAATATATTATAATAATATAATGGAAGCACTCAAAACAGCACGGATGAATTCAACCAACATCAAAGAAAAAACTTGGCTACAATATCAGCGGAACATAGAGAGATTAGCAAAAGGTTTCACAGGACAGGATTATAAAAGTAATGATTTCCTAATTATGGGTCGTAGGCAAGTAATAGAGTTTATAAATAAGAAAAGTTCCAGCGATGCTATGAAGCGTATGTTCTATTCAGTTATTCTTATTATGCTTGCTCCTGATAAAAACGACAAAAAATCACAGAAAACTACCGATTATAAATTCTATCAAAAAAAATTACAGGAATTAGCACAGAAATATAATGATGAAAGAGCCACACAAATCAAATCTGTAAAACAAGATACAAATTGGGAAAGTTGGGATGATATACTTAAATTACAACATACTCTCGCTCTGGAAGTTAAAGCGATGATTAAAAAGAATAAATTAATTGGAGTAAGAAGCATCACCGGAGAGAAATTCTCAAAAGGTTCAAAACTACAAAAATTCGGCAAAGATATTAATAGGAAACAACGAACAGCCCTACAGAATTTAGTTATACTATCATTATATACTCTCATTAAACCACGCCGACTTGATTATGCTAATATGGAAATATTATCAATCAAAAATTATAATAATATGAGTAGTGAAGATAGACAGAAAAGCAACTTTCTCGTTATTGTAGGCAAAAATAAAAAATTCTTCTCATTCGGCAAACAAGCACAGAAAAATCAAAATAGAGATAAACACGGTGTTAAACAACCTGTTTATGTATTAGCAGTTCCTTCCAAACTTAATAGCGTATTAAATACATATTTGTTATTTCATCCTGAAGACGCATTCAAAAAAAACTTCATATCACGCACATTCTTATATAATACTCGTGGTAGTGCTATATCTGGTGATGGATTATCAAAAGCGATGATTAAAATTATGAAAGCCAGATTTAAGAAGAATATCTCGCCTACGATGTTACGCACTATTTACCTTAGTGATAAGCATAAAGACGATGTGGGATTAGAAGAAAAACAGACCACCGCCGAGGAGATGGGGCACACAGTCGCAACCTCAAATGCGAATTATCAAAAAAAATAAATAAATAATAAGTGTAAGTTTTTATTTAGAAAATAAAATATACATTTTATTATATAATGAGTGTTTATATAATAAAAGCAAAAGACCACCGAATTTATGTCGGCTCAACAATTCGTCCTATTAAAAAACGACAAGACGAACACAGAAGCGAATGTTTTAATCCAAACAGGGCATCATATCAATCTTCCCTATATACACACTTTAGAAATTGTGGAATGACGGCAAATGATATTAAATGTGAAACTATAGTTAAATGTGATGCTACTGTTAATTTACTTGCGATGGAAGCAAAATGGATTAGACATATAGGCAGTTTGAATAGTAAATTATCTATTGAAGATTTAGAGAAAAACAAAGCAAGAAAAGAAAAATACCGACTACAAGGGAAAGTCGTCCAAAAATGCGGATGTGGAGGAACTTGGACTTATAAACATAAAGCCAGACATTCAAAAACTAAATTACATCAGGACTGGCTTGAAGAAGAACATCAAAAAAAATTAAATTATTTATATAGTATAAATGCCGCCCAAAAAAGTAAAACGAAAAGCATACACCTCCACTACGACCAAACCAAAAAAATCTGGCTCAAAGAAGGGGATGGCGTCCAAAACCCGCCCGGGGGACAAGGATTACACGACTAAGCGTGGTGATAAAGATTTTCACAGAAAAGGTAAAGATGTTAAGAAAAAAAGAAAACCATTTAGTAACAAAGAAACCAAAGCAACAAAAGCAAAAATATCAAAAGGAACTGCCGAATTAGGAGGTGAGAAAATCACATTCCGCAAGGGAGGACTTCACAGGTCTCTAAAAGTTCCTACCAGTTATAAGTTTAAAACTACTGAGTTGGAACGGATAAATCGCATCCCAGACGGGCAGAGTTTCAAGTTCCACGACGACACTATCAAGATGACCCCTCGTATCCACAAGCAACTAACCTTAGGGTTGAACCTGATGAAGAGAAAAAGTTAGGGTTAGGGTTAGGGTTAGGTGTCGTAGAAAATTGAAATGAAATCCACACTACTTATTCTTTATTATATAAAATTGATTTAAAAAAAAGATTATATAATATCAGTATATATGATGAGTTCCACGATGAAGTATTATGACTACTGCCGACAACACAACATTCCTAACTTCCCTATCTCCCTATGGTTTGAAGACCATAAGGATAAGGATGGGAATAATATTATTCTTGCTGATGGCTCAGTCAAACAGAAGAAAAATATTAGGGCTGAGGTGTTCGGCACACCGGGTAATGTTTATGATTATTATGGTGAAGAATTAGGTAAATATTTATGCGAACATAATCTTACTAAAAAAAATATGAGACAAATTAATCAAAATCCAGAATTCGGTCTAAGAAAAATTATGCCGAAGATGAATGATTTTGATATGCCTCCCAAATTATTAAAACAATATATCAAATGTAAATGGCGAGGATATAAAAACGGCAACGAACAGAGATATTCTCATTTCGCAGTAGATACGCATAAAATCGGTGTTGTAGATATTGATTGTGTGTTGCCTGCTAATAGTCCGTTTATTGCCTTAATGTCTAAATTTCCAACTAAAAAATCTAATTCCAAATCATTCGGCAGACATATCATATTTGACCGCAAAGATATTCCTCAACAACACAAGAGACAACCAGATAAATTAGATAATAAATGGGGAGTAGATAGTAGTGGTAAGACAGGTGTAGAATTTCTCAACGGCATATGGGAGTGGGCTAAACTGAGTGATATGATTAAGAACCCTGATGCCGACTTGACCCCCGATGAGTGGCTGAAAAAAGAACTTATAAAATTGATTACCAATAATCATAATAATAATAATAGTATTCAAAGCAGTATGAACGGAGGAGGAGAAACTAAAACAAGTGAGCCAACGACATCTCCGCCCCCTCCTCCGGTCGTGGAAGGAATACCACAACTACCCCCTAATGCTCTTGAAGCGTTGATTGAAAATATTAATAATTATCCTGTTGATAAATTGGCTGGCGTTCAAAATTGGGGGGGCATCGTAGCGTGCTGGTCTCTTAGTAAAAATGAAACTGTCTTCCAAATATTACACGAAGCGTGTAAGAGACCGGGGGCAAATTACGGTGGCGAACAAGCCATTAGAGATGTTTGGAATGCCGGTGTTCCGCCTCACGATTATCAAAGATACGCTTTTGGTCCTACGGGCTTCTTCTCTTATTGGTGTATTAAAAAAGCAAAACCTTTCCCGTGGAAGAAATTTATGGAGCAGGAGGATAGAATGGTTCAGGAAAGATTTATTAATAATCATTCTCATAATTTCATTCTTAATACCGATTACAGAAGGGAAGATACGAGATTATGTTATTTTGACGAAAAATCTAAATTATGGAAACACGACCCTAAGGTCGGTATAGGCAAATCAATCATTCATCATTTATTAATGGATAATGAGCGACTTTACTGGGAGACAGAAATGGACGCCAGTATTGAAGGTATGGAAGATAATGAACTTGATGATGAAGGTCAGCAACAACCTAACGCTAAAAAAGAATTCTACACCAAATTCAAAATTAAACATTTGAATAGATATAATTCTACCGGTGGTTGGCTGACTGGAACAATCAGGAATATCTATAATATGCTTCTATTCAATACCGATTTACGACAAGAAGTTCAGTTTAATTTAATGCCGAATACTAAACATTTATTCCAATTCCGCAACGGAGCATTTAATTTCAAAACTGGCGATTTGGAGGAACGCACAAGAGATATGTATATTTCCAGCGATGGCGTTTTAAAATATGATTTTCCTGAAGATGAAACAGATGACGATTATCAAGAAGAGATGTTAGTGATTAAGGATATGATTACGAAATGCTTACCTGTTACAGCCGAACGAGAAGCGTGGTGTGCGTGGAAAGGTTATTGTATGACTGGTGAAATCAGCGGGCAGATGTTCTTTATCTACTTAGGAGCAGGAGCAGGAGGGGGCAAGTCAATCGTCGGTTGTGAGATTTTTAGAGATGCGTTCCCCGTATATGTAAAATTACTGGGTAAGGATGCTGTCGTGGATAAAGCAAAAGACGATAAATCCCTCTCTGGATTAGTCAATAAGGCATTCCGGATGTGCTATTGTGAGGAATTGGTTGAACTCGGTCTTAAAATCAAAGAACTCACACAAAAAACTACTACAGTAAAACCATTATATATGGAAGAGATTGAATTGATTATTCAGTTCAAGATTGAGGGATTATGTAATGCTGTCCCAAAAACGAATTGCGATGAGGGTGTTCTTCGTCGGGCACATCAGCAAGAATGGAATTCCAAATTTGTAGATGAGGAGTGTGATGTAGATGAAAGCGAACATATTTATTTGAAAGACCCAAATCTCGGTGATAAATTCAAACATCAAATTAGATATAAAATCGCATTATTTCGTTATTTCGCCAGATACTCAAAGAACTTTTATGATATTGGTGTTAATAAATGGAAGAAGCAATTTGAAGGTATGCGTCAGGCATTTCAGGATACTAATCAGGATGACGATGCTCTTGCTGAATTCGTCAAATGTTTTGAGAAAAGTGATGATGATGATGATATTATTAGTAAAAGTGATATGCTTACACTTTTATACAACGAAACTGGCGATGAATTTATTAAAACAGATACTAATGGAAATAACAAATACAAAAAATTCAGTAATATTCGTAATGAATTTAAGAAACATAGATACAAATATGAGAGTCAAATGAGAATTTCAGGTTCAAAAGGGTTCTTCATAAATATTAAATTTGTAGGTAATGACGATAGTAATGATAGTGATTAAACAATTAGACAAATAAAAAAAATTTTAGACAAGTAGCCGTGGGTGTGCTATTTGTTTTTTTTTACAGGGTAATAGGTAATAATAATAATAATATACTAACTGTCTAATGTCTAAATATGTCTAAATGTCTAAATGTCTAAAATAATTCTAAGATTTCTAAGATTAATAAAAATACCTCTAATACACCATCCTAATTCTCAAAATAAGGGAAATCAATTAGGATTTTAGACATTTAGGCATCCGCCATAGAATAAGTGACCCACATAAATAATGATTTTTTATACAAATACACACATAATTTACACACATTTCATAATTAATTACAGAATAACTATGAAATATTTTAAGGTTCAGCCACGGGATTTTTAGACGAAGCATCTATCTTGGCTTGGACTTGTTCCTCTACATTCTCAAGCAAACATTTTGAGCCCTGAATTAGGCATAAGACAGCGTGAAGCAGTCCATTTGATTTACCTTTCAAAAGAGGCAGGATTTCGCTGGTTACGAACATCGCTCCTAAAATATATGTGGAATACTCGTATCCTACATCCACACCTGAGGTCGCTAAGGCAGTAATATTAGACATTATATAGTAGAATTAGATTATTTCTTTTTGGATTTAGCGTCGGTGGCGTCTTTAAGGTCTTTACCAAATATGTCCTGTGGAGTAGGCATCTTCTCTGGTTTCATTTTAGCGACATCTAATAGATTTCTGGGTTTGCGGGGTTTTTTACATTTAAGATTGGCTTTTTTGAATACTTTGGAAAAATGAGGCATTATAATTATAGTTTAGATTTTTTTTATATTTAGATATTATAAATGAGTTTGATAGTTCTTAACAGCAAAGGAAGTGACCCAGAAGATTTTAGTAATTTTATGACGGAGCAAATAAAATTTCCAAAGGACGCTGAAGTATGTTTAGTCAGTTCTAACATTAATCGTAAAATGATGGTTGATTTAGAAGCGGGTATTGCCGCAGGTAGTAATTCCATAGGTATTCAGTTAGGGTCAGGAACGCTGGGGGCAGACAGCCTTAGACCCCCCGTTGATTATACCCCACACGCTCCGTTTTCAGTTAATATTGAAACCAAAGGTAAGAATTTTCCTATCAAAGCCATAGGCACAGGTGTAGGCACATTAATTAATGAAACGCTTAATAGTCCTGAAAGAGTTCAAATATCTAATATAGCGAGAGGTTGGGCTTCCGGAGCAACAGCAGGCACTCCATTTACCTTATGGAATACACCTCATATTATAGATGCCGCTGGAAGTGAAGGGACAAGTGGTAAATGGACGGCTATTCAGGGAGGATTGAATGTTGATAATACGGGTGGTATATTAGACACGACAGTCACAGGCGGACAAGTTCAAATCCCAGCAGGAGCAGGATTTACTAATTCTACCCGATGTGCCTCCAATTTATTAGAACCTTTTAATGGTAATTTTGTTGATTTACAACCCCTATGGAATACTCATAATGGAGCACGATTGACTGTATTTACACCTACTACACCTAATACCAATATAGTAGGAGGAGGATGGGATTGGCGATTTCGCACAGATGGAGCAGAATTAGATAAAACTCTCAGTATTAGAGGTGGGATTTTTGATAATACTGCGTTTTCTTCACAAAATATTTTTAACACTAATACCGATTTGAACGAACAGAATGGAGGCACAGCATATACGGTGTGGTGGGAACTAAGCGACCCAAGTGCCGCACCCGGATTACAGGTTGATTTTTATGCGAGAAAACCCGGTTCAAAAGCAGATTTAGGGACTAATAGCACATTAGACGAAGGTGTAGTTAAATGGGCGAGTGCTGCTGTTCCACCTGCCCCCGGAGGATTAGTAAGTATAGGTATTCGTCCAGTAATAGATGCTACGGCAGCAACACCGGTGTATGTGTTAGAAGCATATACGGGAGTGTGTGATTTAGCCAATACTTATACTACACCACCCGCCGCCGCAACAGCCAACGCAACAGCGGGTAAAATCAAAATAGCCGACCCAGCAGACCCACTCACCTATACCCCGTCACCGCCCGCACGATTGAATTTTGATTTATATAGACATCTTCCTCTTCGTATGGGTTGTAATACAGCAGGAGGTAATGATTATTCTGTATTCTGTAATGCTATTCATCACGACAGCACAGATGTTAGAAATATGTCGGCGGCAGATATAGGTAATTATAGTCCATATACATTTTTATTAGGAGATTTACATCCTAATCAGCAAAATCAACCAGCAATATCAGGAGGGTCTTGGGATGCGGGTTGTAGGCAAATTCTACGAAAATCAACATTAGCATCAGTATTAGGATATAATACTCATTATGGTAAAGTAGCGGCGGCGGCTATGTTGCCGGCACAGGCAGGATTACCCGCACAGCAAGATTTAGGTTTGACGAGACCAGAAGCATTAAATTTAGTAGTAACATTACCAGATTTGCCTATTACAGGATATTATGGTAATTCTTCGGGAGATGGAGCGGCAGGAACATTAAATATGAATAGTGGAGGTAATTCGGCGGCTATAGTAGGTGTTATACCCGCAGGTAATAGACCATTTAAGGACAGCGAGAGTGGTATAAGCGGAGGAACAGATAGAGGTGAATTCTTTGCTTGTCCTATGGAAAATTGGATTTGCTTAAACAACCCAACACCATTTTCAGTATCATCCTTGAGATGTAGATTAACAGATAGTTTGGGGAATAAACCCAATATGTTAGACAGCACATCAACTATAGTTGTTAAAATTAAAAAAAGAGGAAGTAATGTGGATTTTAGACAGGGTGGTATGAATGGTGAATTCGGTGGATACTGACTAAATGACTAAATGACTAAAATTATATTTGTATTTTTTATACAAAATATAATCTGGCGTAAATATATATGTCGCAGAACCGATTACCCGAAAGAAAAGACCCACTCGCCGATATTGCTGATTTGAGTATAAAACCTATGGAGGAATTAGAAGAGACAAATAGACAATTAGACGAGGACGAAGAAATGTTAGAACCAAAATCAAGAGTAGAAGCCGGTGATGTATTTAAGAAGTATGAGAAAAAGAATATAAAATTACAAACAGTAGAGGAGACAGTAGAGGATACATTAGAGAATAATACAGAATTAGATTTACCTGAAGATAATTACAGAGGCAAACGAGGAAAGGATAAAAAGAAAAGAAAAAAGAAAGTATTGACCCAGAGCCAGTTGGACGGTTTAGCAAAAGGAAGAGCAAAGAGTATAGCCACCCGCAAGAGAAATAAAGAAGCAAAAAAAGGCAAACAGACAAATAGACAAGTAGCACCGATGCCTGCTCCTAAGGCAAACACCAAATTAGATTATGATACATTCAGTAATTATATGGATATGTATGAAGAAAAACGAAGCAAGAAAAAACATAGTAATACAACACAACCTCATCCTAATAAAGTCATTAATAGTCGTTTGAGACCTATACCTCCTACAAGCAAACCAAGACCTATACCTAAAATAGCAAACTGGACGGGCAACGCATCATCATACGCTCAGCACAAGACAGGCGGAGGACGATGGAATTATGGAATTTAAAAAAATTGAACTAAAAATTTGGTAATAATATAAGAAGTATTAATACCAAAAACAAACAATAATGACCGACTACAAACAACTTTACGAACAAATGAAAGAGAAACAAACTACCACATTTGCTATGCTAATGAAGGTTATGGAAAAGAATGAAGAATTAAATAAAAGAATTAAAGAGGATTATAAAATAATTGAATTTCAAGAAGAGAGGATTAACGACCTACATAAAAAGATAAAATTAGAAAATGATATAAAAGATTGAGAGCATATTGTATTAAGAATGCCTACAACACAACCCACAAAAAAAACAAAAGAAGATATGGAAAAAATGATATTTATGGAATTTATAAATATGATTTCAAATATAAAACGCCCAGAAAGGAGAACTGTAAGGGAGAGATTGTCTAAATGACTAAATGTCTAATTGTCTAATCAAATCTACAGATGAACTTACCGTCATCACTTAATTCATATTCATCGGCTTTTTTAATAACTTCTTTAACATTTTTTGTCCTATCACTTTTACCTTTTCTATTACTTTTTTTAACAACTATTTTAGGCAAGTCATTTTTTAATTTAAAATAATAATCAAAAAAAGTATCCTGATTACTCATCGTAGTCATTTTATAAAATACATTTTTATTATAAGCAAGAGTGCTGGATACTTCATAATCATAATCAAGATTTTCCTTACCTATAGCGTGTCGTTTTTTATCTTTGTAATAATAAAATCTCGTCCATTCCTTATCTTTTTGATGTTTATGATTATATTTGGCGACGACTTCTTTGGGACAAAATACTTTGAAGTCAGTTAATACCTGATTTTCATAGTCATTCATTTTAATATATGGAGAGAAATTAATAAAATAATAATCGCAATTATATATAAATGGCGACAAATGATTTAACAATATTACCAGTTGTGCCTGAAGAGCAAGAAATAAATCCAAATCAAAGGGAATTACACCCCAATATTCCTGATGTATATAAGGGACAATTAATAGCATTAGTAGGGGGCGTCCGTATGGGTAAGGGGACACTATGGAATAATTTTTTACACAATCCTAATTTTTATGGAAGTAAAGACGATGAAGATTTTTTCTCATCGGTGTCTATAATATCCCCGACTGTGTGGAATGACTCAACTTCAAGGTTTAGTGCTAAGAAATGGAAAGATACTTGTTATGATAGGTATGATGATAAAATTATTACAGATTTAATCCAAAATCAAAAACAAAAGAAAGAGGCGGATGACGATACTTCTTATGCTTTAATAGTAGATGATTGTTATGGAGAATTTAATAGACACGGCAGGAATGGAGGTGCGGTATTAAGATTATGTTCTCGTTTTAGACATTATGTAAAGAAACCTGCGGCTTGTTTATATTTATATTCAACACAGAAATATTTGGATTTAGTTCCAATTATTCGGGCGAATGCTACAGGGTTTTTAGTGAGTGGAATGATTAAAAATCGTAAAGAATTAGATGCTTTAAAATATGATTTGGATGATAGTTTTGGAGGACAATTTGAGAGTATAATGGCTCACGCACAGGGTAAGATGTATAGTTGGGTATATTTTCGTTTAGACAGCACGCCACCAGAAGCATATTTAGATTTCCATACGAAAATCTATTAGACAATTAGACAATTAGACAATTAGACAGATATTTTTTTATATTATATTAATATAAATGAGTATTACCGGTTTTGATGACGCTATTAGAGATAATGTAAAAAGTTACTCAAACAATTTAGAAGCCCTGAGGGCTACTAATGTTATGGCGAGAAATAATGCTTTGGCTGGCTTACAAAGTGAAGTAGAGAAGTATGGTGAAATGGCTAAGTTAGGTTTAGAAATACCAGTAGCAGTTGAAGGATTAAAGCAAGTTGGAGGAAGAGCAAAGGATTTAGTCAATTTTGTAAGAGGAGCACCAGCAAAATTGGAAGAGGCAAGGGCAGGTATAAAAGGAGCAGTAGATACAGCACTAAGTAGGGGAAGAGGAGCAGTAGATACGGCAAAAGAAGCAGTAAATACAGCAAGAGGTTCAGTTGGAGGTGCGGCAGGTGATATTAGAGATACTTTATCTCAAAGATTAGACAATTTAAGAAGCACTTCCGCATATGGAGGCAGGTCTATTCAACCCGGAGAGCAGATGGGAAGTATGAGGGATTTAGCAGAGACAAAAATGGGTGAAAGTAAAGTTGAATTTAACCCAACAGCAAGAATTAAAGAAAATGCTATGAGAAGCACGGCACGAGGAGATATTGAAATGACGGATACAGATGATATGAATTATTTTAATACACAACACGGGGCGGGAGGTGATTTTAGTTATGGAGGTTCTGTAAGTTCAGGAGAAACTAAGACCTCAGCACCAGCAAGGTCATCATCACCATTCCGGGGGTTTGAACCAGATGAAGATGAGTATGGCTTACCTAAACCAACAGAAGCAGTAGGCGAGGGAGAACCATCATTATTTTCACACGAAGAGCCACGATTTTCTACACAAAGAGGATTAGATGCTGGATTTGAAAATGATAGAATGGGATTAGGAAATATGGGAAGAAGCGGACGAGGAGCACCATTAAGAAGTCAAAGTTCTCAGGGATATAATGAATTATCAACAGAACCCAGAGCACCAACAAGAGGGGCAGGAGAAGGTGATTATCAAGATATAGGAGAAGATAGAGGAGCAGGAACTACATATTCCCCGCCGGGAGAAACAAAAAGTATGGATAGTGCCTTATCAAATGCGACAGACCAAACGGCAGGAGCAGAAGCGTCATCGGCGAGCAATATTGGTGATGATGCTGGGAAAATTGCGGGAGATGTTGTAGATAGTGCCGCCGCATCAACAGGCGGAGAAGTAGCAGGAGGACTTGAAGAAGGATTAGGAGCAGGGCTTTTAGCATCAGGAATATTTGCCCCATTAGGAGCATTATTGGAAGGTATTGGAGCAGTCACAGAAGTAGGTAGTGTAGGAGCAGGTGTGTATGGAGCAGTCCAGAGTTTTAGCGAACAAGGACAAGAAGAAGCACTAAGAAATACTCCACTTCCTACAGTTCGTCAGCCTACATTAGATTTAGGAGGAAGGGTCGCCGCACCTGTGCTTGCCTAAATGTCTAAATGTCTAACAAAAATATTTATTTAAAAATTAAAGTAAATATTTTTTTATATTAACATATTATAAATGTCTGTTCCAACTTTAAGCAAAAGCATTCTCACGGATAGAAATTCGGTTTATACCGAACAAGATATTATTGAAATATTTGTAAGTCCGGAAGAAGTTCCCCTATTAAATGCTTCACAAGGGTCATATCTTAAATTTCTTTTAAAAGTAAAAGCCGACACAGCCGATACAAATTGTCTCGCACAACCAGACCCTATGGCTGGAGGTTCTGCGGTTCTTCAAACCATATCCATCTACGACGGAGCAAATTCACAACTTTTAGAGCAACTTGAGGATGTGAATACTTGGACGAGTATGTATTACCATTACACTAAGACACAAGGTTTAGAGAATATGAGAACTTTAATGGAAGGTGTCTCTCCTGTCGTCGGTCAAAGTTTAAAATCTCAGTATTTTACTTTTGACCCTATTGATGGAACTGCCTACAAAGAAGTAGAGTGTGTTGTTCCTTTGTATATGAGTGGTCTTCTGGGACAGGGGCAGAAATTACTGCCTGTAATTGCCTTAAATGGGTTGAGAATTCGTATTCAACTTTCTAAGAAGGAAGCCGCCCTTCGTGCTCTCACTCAGGTAGGATATAGTTCTACTACTGCTACTTATACTGGTGTAAAACAGATTAGAGGTCTTCCTATTGCTGGAGCACAGGTAGGACAAACTTTCGTCCGTCAGGGGGCGGCTGTTGCGGCAGCAGGAGCAAATCCAGCAATCGCAGGTATGAGTATTAATACTGCTACTGTAGATGCCGTTCCTGCTACTGCTAATACTTTACAGGCACTCGCAGATTTCAGTAATATTGCCTATATGGTAGGACAAGATTTATATATAGAACAAGTTGCTCCTGACGCTCCTCTATTCTTAGGAACTATTACGGCTATTGCTTCTGTTGGTGGTCGTCCTCAATATACCTGTGCGGGTGGTGCGGCTACAACTACAACGGGTATTGCGGCAGATGCGAGAGTATTTGCTGATGCGAACTCTTTGAAAGCCAATTTTGAAGTTAAAAATGTTGAATTTGTGTGCTCTGTCGTTCAGGCATCAGGAGCAACTATGAATGGTCTTATGAAACAGGTCAGTTCGGGTGGTGGTATTCGTATTGATTACCCATCTTATAATTTATATCGTCAAAATCTTCAGGCAGGTATTCCTCGTAGTGAGTTGCTAATTCCCGCTAATGAACGACGGGCTTGTAGTATTCTTAGCGAACCTATGCGGTCTGTTAATAGATTGTATGAAGATACATTCCGTCCCGTAGGTGATGCCCTTCAGTCCTACATTTGGAATATCGCCAATCGCCTAACGCCTAATAGACGAGTATCTACCCGACTTGTTGCTACGGCTAATGAGGAAGCGGCACAGAGATTATCGTGGGATGCTATACATCTTCACGAAACAGAAAAGGCAGTTAGTCGTTTAGACATTCAGGCACGAAATCTTTGTGAAAATGCCCGATGTCTCGTCATTCCTCGTCAGTTGGCGAAGGACGGTCACAGTTTTAATGCTAATGAAAATGAGATTAGATTAAATGTAGAATATGGTTCGTCGGCTGGAGAGAATGTTATTAATAAATTAGTGGGAACTTGGCTTTATCATATTAGGACTTGCGTCATCACACCCAACTCTGTCGCTGTTGAATTCTAAATGACTAAATGCCTAATTAAAATGAAATTAGATTGGTTGGTTTTCGCATTTTTTTAAATAGGGAAATTACATTAGGATTTTGGATTTTGTATAAAATTGACTTTATATTTTTGATATGTTTCTTGACCTATACTCAAATCAAACCCTAACCCAAAATGTCTAAATTCATTATTACAGAAACGATTCCTTGGAATGAAATCCCTTACCCCAAAGAAATCTTGAAAATTCTTGAAGAAAATGAGAATTTGAAAAAACGAATTAAATTAAAACAAAAGAAAATCTTCATATTGCGAAAAATGTTTAAAAAAAGTGAAGAAGCAGTTAAGTTGATGGAAGAAACCAAAAAGTTACAAGATAAAGCCGTATCTTTTACTGATAAATGTCTTGAACGAATTAACTTGATGGAAGAAGTGGATAAAAAACAACTGATTTTACTCAAAAATCAACAAGAAGAGTTGAAAGTAGCAAAAGGACTTATAAAAAAATTCATTCATCTTGTCCCTGGGATGGGTGGTTTTACTCAAATGGCTTAAAATTAAAATATGATATAATATAAAATGGAGGAGGAGATACAGGATGAAATTAAAAAAACAATTAGACATTTAGACATTCAGGCAGAAGATTTCTCTCCAAAAATGATTGAAGGATGGGAAAAAGAATATGATACATATTTAGATGCTACTAATTTTTTTATGTTTATATATGATAGATTTGATAAGCCAATAAAATATCTACATACTATAAAGAAAGAATGTATAAAATTACCTCGCATACAAGAACTCAAGCAAGAAGATATGGACTTATTGTCCGTCCTTCAGGGAACAAGGGTAAAAAAATAGCGGTTTTTAAAAAAATGAAGGATAAAAAGACGGGAAAAATGATAGAAAAGAAATTAGCGGATGTTGGAGCGTTGGGATATGGCGATTATGGAAATTTTATAAGAACAAAAGGGAAGGAATTTGCGGATAAGAGAAGAAAAGCATATAGAAGCAGACATAAAAGCGACCCTATGATGAAAGACGGAAAACGAAGTAGGGCGTGGTATGCTCTTAATTTATTGTGGTGACTAATTGTCTAAATGTCTAATAATATTATGTTATATATATAATATGATTAGTAGATGGAAAACATTACCAACAGAATTGGTAGATAAAATAATGTTATATCAACCAGTAGAAAGTCCAGCGATGATGGCGTGGGATACAGCACCAATTAGAGAAGTAAAAAATAATGAATTATGGTGTAAAGTAGAGGGAAGTATAAAATTAAAAGAGAGTGATGAAGAAGAGGAGGAGGGTATGAATGATGTAGATATAGAATGGTTTCATTTTTTAATAACAGAACATTATGGAATAGGAATATGGGAAGACGAACAAATAACAAATAGTTAATTTAAAAATTAATAAATGGAGAGAAAAATAATAATATTTAGATATAATAAAGATGTCTAACATATCAGCAGTTCGCAAATTTGAAATCGCACCTGATAATCAAACTTCAGGTAATACCAAATATTCTTACCGTCAGGGTAATCCAATTATTACTTTTTCCATCGCACCTCAGGAATACTATGTTCGCTCAAAAAATCTTAAACTTTGTTTTGATGTAGAGTTAAAAGATACAAGTGCCGACCCTAATCCTTTACCTAATAATAATAACCAAGATGGAGCAGGAGAGCGGGAAGTTCGTATTAATAACCGAGTAGGTGTAGCAAGTTTGTTTCAGCAATTAGAGATAAATAATGCTATGAACCAAAATTTAGAGACCATTCGTCATTATGGGCGTCTTTTAGGGTCTCTTTTACCATCGGGTAGTGGATGGAATGAATATACAACTTATCTTAGTAATGAGTTTGGTGTATCAGCAAACGAACAAGTTCAGGGTAGATATAATAATCGTAAGATGTCTGTTGCTATGCCTATTATGGCGGGTATTTTCCTTCAGGGAGCAGATATTCCTTTGTCTATGAATAACGGTGTTGGTGGATTAAATCTTAAATTTTCTCTTCAGTCATCTATTCAGGCACTTTACGGGACTTCTCTTACAACACCTAATAGTTATTATGAGATTACTAATGTTAGTTTAATGGGAGAGTATGCTATGCCTAAGGGTGGTGCTTTACCTAATATCAGTTCTTATCCTTTTAGTGGATTTAGTTCTTTTTATTCAGTTATTAATAATAACGACCAGACATCGCAGATTAATCCCGCTTTGTCTGCTGTAGTATCTACATTTACTAATTTCTTACCTACACCTCATATTGCTAATTATGGTAAGGATAGTATGAGAACAACACCACTTCTCAATCGTAGTAATCCCGTAGGTGCTCCAGATGTATATGATTTAGTTGCTCCAATTAGTAAGGTTAGTTTTATGAGAGGGGGCGTATTGTTTCCTCTTCAGTTCCAGATTGACGAGAACGAGGTAATTGAGAGTAATCCAGCAGTAGCAGACCAGTTCGCAGGTAGTTCTTATGACGCCCAAAGACAGTATTATTATGCTATGAGTATCCGTCCTCGCACATCACCGGCTACAGACCAACTCGCAGGACAGAATACGGAAAATCTTCGCACGGCAAATGGAGACGAACAGCACGAATGCGTAACGGGGACAGATATTAATACAACGGAGAATGGTTTCCAAAATGTTTATGGTATTGGTATGCGAGTGGGCGATATGCTTGGCGTGGGTAATACAGCAAACTTTAAACAACAATCATACTCTACTCGCATTATCTCCAAACTTGATGGTTCTTCTCCTATGTCTTCATATACATTCTTCTTGTATCGCTCAGTTATTAATTATGATGACCGGGGATTAGTGAGTATAGTAAATTAAAAAGACAATTAGACAAATAGGCATTTAGGCACGGATGACTAAATGTCTAAATGTCTATATGACTAAGGTTTTAGTGTAATATTTTAATATCATATTATACTAAATGACTACTTTTCAAGGGACAGAGACATATTTGGTAGAATGCTCCAGAGAAAACTCTGCTATTAATATAGATGATGATGACGACACTAATGGAAGTTGGAGTAATGAAACAGATTTCGTTATTAAAAGAGGAGACCGTATTTCCGTGGAAATGGTGTGTGCTAATATAAGAGGCTCTGGGACATCTGCCCCCACTATAGAATTTAGCGGTCAAAATGTAGTAGTAAATGGAAGCACTAAAAAATATTGCGATACTAAAGTGTTAATAGAAGTGTTTTTTTATATGAATAATAATAATACCTACAGCGTTGGTATGCCGTTAATTCATCCTTTCGGTGGAATTAATGGACGAGCAGGTTCAGGTAATTATGATAATTTAGTAACTCCTACTAATCTAAATCCCAGAATACCAAAAGGAAATGTTACAAATCAAGTAACAAATTATAGAGAGGTTAATATGGGTATGGGGTATGTATATCCTGAAGAAGAATTTGGAGATTGGGGTATATGGGACGGACTGCCTCCCACACCCGTATATATGAATCAGCCCGGAAATGAACTACCTCCTGCTCCTTTTTTTACTTCACAAGACCCTACTGTAGTTTCTGTTAAGGTTGAACCGTGGAGAAAAGCATATCAAATATATCAATTTGAGTATGAAATAGCAGGTGTAAAAACTTGGGGAGCACCCGGGGCTTCTCTTCCTGCTCTACCGAATATAGGTGATAGAATATGTGCTATTCGTATTACACCTCACGCTGCGGTTCTTGTTCCACAGACAACACCACCTTTTCAACCTTATAATGGTGATATGAATTTTACTGATTATGAAAATGGTATATTACAAGGACGAACAGGACAAGATTATCAAAATAATTTTTATGTAGGTAATCATATATTTATAAGTGATAATATTGACCCTACAACAGATATTTTACAAACAGATTGGGTAGGACAAGTATCAAAAATATCAGGAATAGGCGGATTAGGAACTCCATCATTTAATATGAAAGTGTTACAATTAGATTTAGAACCTAATAATGCCGCCGGCACGCAACAGGCATTCGGGTTTTATGGTGGGGCTCAGTCAAAATTTACTTTTGATTGTGGTGATTGTGCTTGTTATGTAGGGGGGATATATGTAGATAATGGAGGATTTGTAAATCCTAAATTTGATATAAAACCGGGTTCATCTCAAGAAGGATTGATAAATTATGATAATTTGGAATTATCAACAATACCACAAGTAACAGGAGGGAAATATGCGGGTAATGGGTATATGAGAGGTAATAATGCGTTATTTATGTATAGTAGAAATACAAGAAAACCTCAAGCAGGTCAAGATAGTAGTTTGGCTTTATTTCCAGATACTATTTTTGAACCAGATACAGTAACAGGTAGTAGTCCAGCAGTAGCATTTTATACGACAGATGCGGGTGAATATGGTAATTTACCAGCCGCCGCCGAATTTGGATATAGAAATGCTAATATACAAGAAGAAAATAATAATCAACCATATATTTTTATGAGAAACGACCATTTTGGTAGAGGAAGAAGAGGTATGAATGATGAGAAAATGCCTGATGCTGAGCCTATGTCGGCATTTATATATGTATCCTTAAAAGAATTATTACAAGATGTAAATTCAGTAACGAATGTGATTAATGAGCGACTAAGGGAAACCATAACAGGATTAGGGACAACAACTCAACAAACATCAAAATTATTATTAAATAGTATAGAAAACCCAGAACAAAGGAAACCAGCGAGTAATGTTATACCATTTTATAATAGAGTAGGATTCTATGATAAAGAAGTGACCGCTGGAGGACAAAATACATTAATGTTAGATACAAATAACGCACAATATAGAAACATAGTGACTGATATAATTCCTATCAAAAATGGTGGCTGTGTAAAGGTAAATCCAGCGAATTTCGTCTCAGGTCGTAATTATTTGGCTCAAAGTTACGGGAAACAATATGGAGGTATTCCGGGATTAGGACTATTTGGAAACTCTGCGACACAAGCCCAATTAGATAATATAAAAGAAACAACATATTTACGAGAAATAGAAACTTCTAATGCTGGGAGTGTTCCAGTAACAGAAACCTATAGTAGCACAGTTGTAGTCCCCGGAACTCCAGAGCAAACTATTACAACACCACAGCCAGATTTAGTAGTTCCACAGCCAGATTTAGTAGTCCCTCAACCTGACTTAGTAACACCTCAGCCGGATTTAGTTATACCTCAACCTGACTTAGTGACTGTAATTCCAGCAGTTCCACCCGCAATTATAAATAGAAATACTACAAGTGACGGTATAACAACATTATTAACAACAACATACGATTATAGTAATTCACCACCTAATATAGTATTAACGAATTCATATAGAAAATTTGGCGATGATGGGGGGTTGAGTGCGGATTATACAACAAGTCATAGTAGATGTATAATATTTGACGCAGGAGCAGGTAATAAAATTATGATTAATCCAGTAAATTTCCATACAGAACATTCCAGTTATTCTATGTATGATAGAATAGGTATAACTTGTAGTAATACATCATCAACTTTAAATAATTCATCAAGTAATTTATCTAATGCCGACAGCACATTATCGCAATATTTATATAAATCATCATCATCAAGTCCATCTACCTTCTGGGGACCAAGTTTCGGTAATTCAGGTAATCAAGGTGACGGATGGATATTTCCAAATAAATCTTTTGGAACAGATGCTAAGGGTAATAATAATACTGGTTGGGTAAATACTTGGTATGTTATTAATGCGAGATTTATAAAGATTTTCTTTAAAAGTGATGGAAGTGCTACAGAGCCGGGTTGGGAGTTTAGAATTGCCCGACAAGAAAATATAGCCGGAACTCCAGAGCAAACTATAGTAACACCACAGCCAGACCTTATAGTTCCTCAGCCAGATTTAGTCACACCACAGCCAGACCTTATAGTTCCTCAGCCAGATTTATTAGTTCCTCAGCCAGATTTAGTGACTATTATTCCAGCCACTCCAGACACCACACAAGTAGTTTCATCATCATTAGTAACAACACAAGAAGAGTTAAATGAAGTAAATTTTCAAGGTTGGGCTAATCCTATATATGGTAATTTTGCTACAGCAGATTTATATAAATATCAATTAGGAGATAGATGGTCTAATTTACCAGTATGGAATTGTGACCGAGTTGCTTGGACTGGAGGGACAGAACCTTTAACACGACAGGTGGGTAAGACAATAATATTAAATAATAAATTAACATATAATACTTTAACATTTTCATTCCCACAAGGATTAAATGATTATACGGGCGATTTGTCTAATTTCCCAAATTCTAAACCGAGTGATTTAATATGTAATACCTTATATGAAAATCAATTAATTTATACGAATATTCCGTTTCCTCAAAAGGACGATGATGCTGGAACTTGGGCTAAATTTGCGAAAGCGATGAGAAACTATGAAACATATTATAATCCTGAAAATAATGCTCCAGTAGATTATAAAAATCAGGTAAAAGATGTGGGAAATTGGATATTTGACGGAGATGTAGGTATGACTGATGATAGAAGCACAGCACAATTGCGAACACAATTGGGAGCACCACGACACGAGCCCCCTAATACAGCACCAGATTATCCAGTAACAGCCCCACCAAATCCTCCTCCTGCTGTTCCAGTTCCTCGTTTTCAAAACAATAGACCATTTTATTATGATTGGATAAATCAACCAAATCCAGATGCTATGTTAGGTGCTGACCCTACATATGGGACATCATTAGGATTACCGCAACCAATTCAATTACCAGTTCCAGCGGGAGGCGAACCTGTGCCGGATTATCGTCCAGCGGTTTATGGTGCGAATAGAACTTTAATATGTCCTACAACATCACACGAAATATTTGCTGGTGTATCTGCTACGAATTGTGTAGATGAAGAAGAGAAATATAAAATATTAAAAGAATTAGGAAGATTAAAAATGAAAAGTAGATTTAATCCAGATTACTATAAATTGGCTAAGAGTTATAAGGGTTTTACTATTAATGATACGACTACAATACCAAACGACCATAGTGATATAGGTTTTCGTATAGCAAATGACCCACCTGACCCAGATTATAAAGTAAATACAGATTTTATTAGACAATTAGACATCGGGTTCTATCCATATGAATATAAGCGTGGAGATGGTTCAACAGTAACTATGTGTGCTATGATGGTTGGCTGTGATTATACTCCTTCCGCAGATAAAATATCAACAATAAATTTTGGTAGTATGGTATGGGGTCAATCAATAGGTATATCTAATAGTTTTTATGATAATCACGCAATATGTCCTATGAATAACGACCAAGTAAAAAGAGGTCAGCCATTAACAAAAACGACACAAGTGCCGGGTGAATGGGTTACAGTAGGGGCACAAGATACAATTAATATAGAAGAAAATCAATATTATCAAGCACCATCATCTACCACTCCTTTTGCGGCAACCTTAGCATATACCCAGACATTAGGATATACTGCTCCTCGTCTTAAAACAGAATGGGATTTTACAACTAATTTTTTGGCTGCTCCATATATTAATGCGGCAGGGCGTTTTAGATGTAGATTACAATTTGACGGTTGCTTACAATATCCCGGTGAATCCGCTCAAATAATATGGGAACAATCATCATTATTTACAGCGGCAGCAGTAACAGATTTTACAAAAATATCAACGGATACTCCAGATTTTTATGACCCCACAAATCCAGCAGGTTTGAGTTTTACAGGATTATATTTTAATCCATTATTTAACGGTGATAATACCATTCCTGTTCCTAATCCACCTACAGCGACGAATACTTGGATATTGGTTTCAGGTTCAGGAATAACGAATTTTAATCCAGCAAATCCATTTGCGAATTTGGGTATAGGTATGTTTCAAGCAAGAGGATTAGATGAACCGGGAGCGTATTTTAATGCCTTTTATGATACTGGAGGGGGTGATGATGAAATGGTTCAGTTCGCACAGGCAACATTATCAGTATATAAACAACCAACAATTACACCATCTACAGATGTAATAGAACCAAATTTAGGGTTAGAACACAATAAAGTAAATTATGTATGGGTAGGTGCTACTCAGCCAACATTTCAATACGCACAAGAAAAAGGACGAGTAGAATTCGTCCAATTACAAGATGATAATATTTTAAATCAAAAGAGTATTCCTTATTCATCAGGCACAATAAATCCATCAGCAACAACAGGAACAAAAGCAGGTATAATAAATACGGCGGCAGAAGACGCAGTATTTAGTCGTAATAGTAGAGAAGATGATTTTGTAAATTCACAGACGACAACTCCAGTAAAAAATAGTGGAGTAAGAGCAGAAATATCAGGTGTAGGTATATATAAAATATGGTTATGTCCTGAGAATTATGAACCACCAAATAATATAAATTTGAGTTGTTATTGGAATAATGCGGCATCAGGTCAAAATGCGGACGGAGTAAATGAAATATCATATTGGGGACAAACGAATAATAATAGGCAGAAAATTATTAAAGGTTGTGTAGAAGCAGATGAAGAAAATTGGACTGGTAGTTTATTTGAACGATTAGGTTTCCAATCACATAGAGAATTATTGCCGGCGTATGGTAAGCAACAAAATAGATTTAATCCAACAACATATAACGAAACAAGACCGGATAAAATCAGTAGAGGAACAAAACCTCTTATACTTTGTAATGCTGTGGATAATAGTATAGACCCCGCTTTGAATACATTTTTTACAGCAGATACATCAGCCACCGCCGTTAATGGTATTCCTATGTATGGTAATGGTATGTTGAATGATGAGAGTGTATCATTACAATTAATCAATCAGTCATTAACAGCATCAGCACCACCTATATTATCTACCAGTCCATTTTTATTAATTGAGAGTGATATATGTAGCACAAATTATCGTAGTGGTAAAACCCAGCAAAATGTCCTTTTTTATTTAATGAAAAATTATCAGGCAAGTAGTTTTATATATGGATATGGTTCATCATATACTCATACAGCAAATCAAGATAGAATGTTGTCGTTAATTAATACAGCGTTTCGTGACCCAATTACGGGAAGATTACAAAAATGTTCTAATAATTCTACAATAATATATAAAATACAGAGAGATATTGTAATACTTCCACCAACAACAGACGCATTAGGTAATCCATTACCAATACCAAAACCAGCAGAGACCGAAAGTGAAAAGTTACTTAGTCAAATAGTCAAAAATACAGATAAACAAGGTAGTAAAGGAGGTGGTGCTATAGGGACAGGTGAAGGAGGAGGTGGAAGTAAAACTACGCCTCCAAATGTTCCATTATTTCAATCAGGATTATTACAACACATTCAAGAAGAAGCAGGGGCAAATTTGGATATACAAGGTGGAGCGGAGGCGGTTCAAGCATTAGAAACAACATTCCAGCAAATAGATAGTGACCCTAACATTACACCTAAAGAGGCAGAAATCCAGACATCAGTCGCATATGTATTGAATTTATTAATATCAAATTATCCATTAGAATTGGTGAGAGATAGTCAAACAGGGCTTATAGGTGTAAGAAATCCAGCGTCTTTGGGTAATACAATTATGGGTGATACTATATTAACACAATCTCCGCAATCAGCATATAATTTAGCCCAAAGTGTCGTGCGATATTTAGAAACAGAACTCGCAAATTTGGGTGGATTAGCAACAATAGAAGGGTTATTAAGAGATGAAGGAGATGAGGCGGATGAGGCTTTGATTAAGTTAGTAAATGAAAGGGTAATAAATCCACTAACAGGACAGGCAATAGGAGAACAAGGAGAAACAAAATTAGCAGAGACAGGATTAAATGAATTTGGATATTTGACTTTTAATCGTGGAGGTAGTCGGGCTTTTGAAAGAATAGCACAAATATTTACTCAATATTTAGAAAATCAACAGAATTCAAATGCCGTAACTATGGAGGAGAATAATATAGAACGATTACAACAAGAAAGATTATTAGATTATGCGTCACGAGTATTTTCACAGGCAGTAACAGCAGGCAATAGAATAAGTTTGGCTGACCCTCAAGGTGAATGGATTGCTCCTTCATTAGGCGGGCAAGTGGAAAATTTAAGCCCTGAAAGATATGCCCGAATGAGAGTAATAGATACGGCAGATGATATTGGGTTCGGTCAGGCTCAACAATTTAGGGAGGAGGATTTTGCTGATACATTTAGAGGTGAAGAAAAAGGTAAGCAAGAATCGGCGGCGATGATGGCTAATATGGAGTTAGGTGATATGGCTGATTTTATGTATGATGATGATTACCCAGAGCCGGGGATGGTTTTGAGAATAAATATACCAGAACGGAATAGAGCAGAGATGAAAGAAGGACAGATGACGCCTCCTCAGGCATCAAGAATGAGTGAAGAAGCAAGGAGAGGATATGATAATTTAAAACCACCCGGAACAGGAGGAGGAACGAAGGATGACTAAATGTCTAAATGTCTAATGACTTTTCAAAAATAATATATAGATATTGAATATTCACATATTATTAGTAGTATCCCAACAAATAAGGATAAGGTATAGTTTTAGACAATTAGACAATTAGACAATTAGACATTATACTTATACTTAAGCCAGAACAATATAGCATCTTCCTCATCTTTTCTCATTTGTTCTTTTTCTTTTTTAATTTTTAATTCTGCTATTTTTATCCCACTTGGAGAGAATTTAATATTATAATTCCAGCATCTTCTTCTTTTTTGTTTTAGTTCTTGATGATATGATTTAGACATTAGACAATTAGACATTTTTGTAGGTTCATAACAACCAAAAAGTAAATTCAATTTTGATTATTGACCCGACATAAATATATTACCAGATTTAATCATCATCATTCTCTCAACTTCAGCCCAGATAAGAACTCTAAGTTGTGCTTGGTCTTGATTACTACGAGTGCGGTTAAGGGTGACTATGACTGGCTGTCTGCCGATTTGAGTGCCGTTTCCAACATAATTCATACCAGCATCTTTACTAAGATTAACACCGAGATAATTCATAGTAAAATCTAATTGATTTTGAGGAACACCGTGGAAGAAAAGACCAGCATCAAAAGCGGACTGATTAGTATCTAAATCGTGAAGTGTAGCACCGGGAGCGATAATGGTTTGTCCGTCAGCAGAGTATAAACCTCTATTGACTTTAAGAGGAACATCGTCAATCTGGGAGAATTCATTATAAAGTTTAGATACTGTATTAAGAGAAGAAGGAAAGATATTCTCATTATTAATACTTACCTGTAATGTAGTGCCTACTTGTGAGGCTTTAGATAAATAATTACCGAGTAATCTATTAGCAGGAGTAGTAGGAACAGCACCAAAATTTGGGAGTGGAGCGACAGCACAGAGAAGATTACGAACGATTTGGTGGTCTAAACCGAGAAGGACAGAGAGGGGCTGTTCTGCTGAAGCACCTGCGGCGACGACTTTTGCGGGCATAGTAGATTGTATATTAACATAATCAGTCATAACAAGAGAAACACCTTTTTCTAATTCCTGTTGAATTCTAAGCATAGGAGATGGAATACCGACTTGGTCTTCGTAGTAGATGAGGTCAGTAGATAATTTACAGGAAGATTGAAGGATATTATTACCAGTAGTGAAAGGAGTTGCTCCGCCTCCTGCGGCAGTATTACCAGCAACACATCTATTACCTGCTAAATCAGCGGAGAAGTGAAAGACAAACCTAACACGCTCTTTGAGTGCGAAAAGTGGAAGAGGAATTTGGCTTAATACTGGGAAAATATCTTTGAGTTTTATAGTCCAAAAAGGGGTAGTTCTTTCGTTGGCTGTAGTGCGGAAATGGTCTAATTTATTGGTTTGTGTGGCGTCATTTTGGATTAAACCGAGAACACCCTGAGATGCTTTGGTATTTTGAGTAGTAACAGTATCAATAGAGTTAAGAGCAAATTTACCCCAAGCATTAGCACCGACACCTTTAACTGCTTTCAATCCAGTAAAAGAACCGAGATATACATTATGGGTCTGGTCTCTAATATCTTGGTCTATAAGACAATTTTTCATCTGGAGAAGATGAGGACAATTTTCAACAGCATTAATAAGAGTAGTTCCAAAGAACATTTCAACTCTGTCTAAACACCCTAAAATACCAGCGGCGAGAGGTAAATCGTTTCTTTGATTTCCGTTGGTCTGGGAAGTAGTGAGTTGGAGTTGGAGAGCAATATCATCACTAAGAATGCCTTCCTGCGGGAGTTCAAATACCGCTTGACTTTGAGAAAAAGAGCGGGGTTCAATTAATCGGGTTTCTACTCTTTGACTTTGACTTTCGGCAGCGGAAATACCGACCATTTGGGCTAAATCACTTTTCTTTCTTCGGGACATTATACATATACTAAAATAAAAAAATATTATACATTTAATTTTTATAATACATAGGCAATTAGACAAATAGGCATTACCACTTTCGGCACTCCAATTTCCTTCTCGCCCGCCGCTGAATGCTCCCAACTTCACTTTTTACCGGCATATCGTCTATCCAACCTTCTACGATGTGCTGAGAATGGCTCATAAAGAAGCAGGCTAATTCTTTTGCTCTCTCTTTGGTGAGTGTTCCCAGAAATACTTTTCTTTTTATAGCATCCAAATTTTTAAATACGAGACCATCGTCAATTTCCTCACCGAAATTACCTTCCAAATTGTATCTTTTGCCTGTTTGACTATTTTCAATCCAAACCACACCGAATTTAATTTTATATTTTTTATTTTCTTTATGTTTTGCGTGGGCTCTTTGAAAACAATAGCCCAATCCACTCCAATCTTGAGCGTCTTTGTAATCATTAAACCACGGATATTTTTTACATTTTTCGTTTTCTGTAGAGAGTAATCTTTCTAAGTATTTTGGTATTTTTTCATATTCTTCATAAATTAATTTGTCGCAACCATTAATAATCATAATCTCATTTATAATAGAACCTAACTGGGTAGTAGGGTCACTATAAACATCGTATAATTTTTTACTTTTTTTATGAATACACCACGAGTGGAAAGCACCAGTAGTTTTGGACGGAGCAATTTTGACTAATATTTTAACCTGTTCGTTGGTAATACCTTTCCACGGTAGGATAGGGGTCGGGCGTCGTTGTCCTCTCGCAAGAACGGCACCAGTATCCAAAGTGAATTGCTTGAGAGGGCAGATGGTTTTAGTAGAAGAAGACATAGTTATATGTTGGTATTTATTTGTGATAAATTGTTTTCAATTTTACACGGAGTATGCTGGATAATATTTTCTGGAAATTCATTTCAATTTTCTATAAAATTTTGAGAGGGTAGGTGTCTTGGGTGTTAAGTCATATTAAAATAGAAAATTGAAGTTTTTTTCCTGAAAATATTATCCACTATTCACCACCACTTAACACCCACGACTTCAGCCCCCCAGTTGAGAGTTGTAAAATTGAAAGGAATATTAACAAAATAATATCTATCATATCAAAATGTCTCAAACTAAAGGTCAATCCTATACTGTCGGTTACAACTACAAGTGTGGTAAGTGTAAGACAATCAGCAGACATTACAAGGAAGAGAAAGGTATGGAATTGTGGAAGCGTCTTCATTTTAAACGCAATCCTGCCTGTAAAGCACATCATCACGAGCACGGGTTAGGGCACGGTTTTAATAATAGTTTCGTTGATGTAGCGGGCAAAAGTCATTTTATTCGCTCAGCACGGACAGGAGAATTGTCCGCATATGCTATACAAGAGCAACCTAAATTTGGAGGTCATCAAAAAGCCAAAAAGAAGGAGAATTTAGAGGCTCTTAAAGATGTTAAAATATTTACAACAATATCTCAGTCAAATATTCAATATCGTCAGCAAATAGCAGGTGATATAATTACTTGGGAGAACCAAGGAATAAGTATGGCGAGAGATATATCTCAACCATCTCAGTCAATAAAACCTAATAAGAAAAAAACTAAAAAAAAGAAAAAAAAGAAAAAAAAAAATAAAACTAAAAAAAATGCCTAATTGTCTAATTGTCTAAAAAATAATATATATATAATATAAAATGGAATATCATCTCTGTAGAGGATGCGATAAAAAATATGAAGAGCATAGTCATTATAAAAAATCAAAAAAAATGGAACATTATGTAAAGGCGTATATAGGTTTTTGTGGAATGAAATGTTGGGATAAATTATCAACAAGACAGAAGGCACAAGAAAATATGTTAGTTCATATCCACGGGACGGTTCGCAAGGATAATCATTATAAATTATAATTTTTTTATAGACATTTAGACATTTAGACATTTAGACAACAGCAATAGCATAGGGTATATTAGGGTCAAGTTCCCAGTCATTATATATGGGAACTACTTCAGTAGCCATAGGTGGCTCACTTGTTTTAGTTTCACCACCACAATCAGGAGGTTCTGGGACATTATTATTAGTAGGTTCTCTTCTCTGTGAGCGTGGAGGGCGAATACTTACGAACCTCTGCTCGTCTGCCCCGGCGGCTTGTCTGGCGTCTCTTCTCCTTTTATTATACTGAGACCTTAATAATTTATATAATTTTCTAATATCGTCACTCGCAGGAGGCACTCCCATAGTCCTCGCAATATTATTGTATCTTTTTATACCTTCCATAGGCTTACAGTTGCCGTCTGTAATATCCTTCTGGATAGATTTGTGAATTTGAAACATCATATTCCAACTTGTCGTGGGGGTTTGTGTCGTTGATAATGAAGCCATAATAATTATAATAAGAATATCACATCATTATAATTATTAAATAGTTTTCAATTTTATATAAAAAATTTATTAGACACCCAGACATTTAGACACCGACCCTCTTATTATTGGCTGTAAAGTTTAACGGATTTATACCCATCAAATACAATAAAGGATGTGCCCTGAGTTGAGGTAGATGCTTCAAAATAATTTCCTTGAATGTTGAGGCGTTCTTGATGTTTATGTAATTCCAACCAAATATACATAGTTTTAATATCATCATCATTTTTATCTAATTTTAAATCATCATCATTACAGAATGTAATAATTCTATCAAATGTATCAACGACTTCATTTTTGTCCTCGTCGCTCAGGTGTGTAAGAGCACGGATGCTTACCTGATATTTATAATCGTCTCTTGAGTTGATGCCTCCCATTTGGATATAGGGGGCTCGTCTCATTCGTCCTCCTACGAGTATCTCCTTGTGGTCTGGCGACCTCTGGGTGATGCCGTAGGGTGAGGACATATCAACCCAGTTGCCCTCCCATCCCTTAGAGTTTAAGTATTTTTTAGTCATAGCGTAGGCAGTTGCGGCTGCGGTCTGTGTTTTGAATGCGTAAGTATAATTCACCATCTTAATCTTATATGCTGGTTATTCTTTATATTAATTTGTTTTCAATTTTATACTTTTCTCCCAGCCAGCAAATCCTCCACCCACTTATCCGTTATTTCTCCAGCCAGCAACCACTTATTCTCCATTCTCACTTACCCGCCACATTATAGCGAATAATATATATTATTCGCTATAATGTGGCGGGTA
>Ga0209337_1000585_pt1 | contig 29416 bp, 50 predicted proteins | sample LinPmetageLP53_FD_184044 | JGI IMG/M metagenome (GOLD analysis project Ga0209337, IMG submission 184044) | Marine viral communities from the Pacific Ocean - LP-53 (SPAdes) (version 2) | ecosystem: Environmental > Aquatic > Marine > Oceanic | place: Pacific Ocean | collected 2010-02-08 | reverse complement strand
TGGATTTTAGGAAAAAAAGTTTAGCAATAACCCTTGACAATACCCCCTTTTATCTGGTAATATATAATTATGAATGATGATAACGAGGTATTAAAAATGAGACCACAACTAAGAAACATGTTACTACCAAGTAACTCTACCGGACCTGCTACCAAAGAAGAAATTACTTTAGGATTTATGACAGATGATGAGTTTATCACAAATCCTTTTTGGAATGAGAATATGACAGAGGAAGTTAATCCAATGGAATATTACTTATTATCAAAAGAGCAAGTTGATGAAATGATTGCTTTTAACGGACTTGAAGAAAATTACGACTTCATGTCAGAAAATTTTTTACTACAAAACAAACAATAATTAGAGAGGTATATATTATGCAAATAGTAAAACAAGACGCAAAGACTATCGAAGAGGGATTTGAACTTCTAAAAGAAGCCGCAATCCTAGATTACAATTCCTTTATGAAAGATAACGCATCCATGCAATCTGAATTTAGAGATAGTTTCAGATTAGAAAATGGACAAAAATACGCAAAGGTAATTTCAAAAAATAGTGTATTTGCCTTTATCGTAAAAGAAGACATGAAAACAAAGTATGGACAACCAATGTTTAAGAAGGGTGATATTCTTAAAGCTGCGAGTTGGTCTGCTCCGGCAAAGAACAGAGCCAGAGGAAACATCTTAGAGGGTAACTATCCTATTCAATGGACAGGCCCATTATACTTAAATTAAAAGAGAGGTTAATGATGAAATATTTTTTTGGAACGATGACTTTACTGGCTGCCATGATGGCAGTCGGTTCTATCGATGGCCCAACTGGTGCAGAAAGTGCCAATTGGTTAGGTGCATTGATTTTTTCAGTAATAATGATTATGAGTGGGGTCATAACAATTGGATTGTCTATTAAACAGAATTAACAGTTTGGCACTTGCGACCTCTCAATCATCATCAACAAATGCAAGTGTCTAGTAGGTCGTATATGATATATGATGAAAATGTGAACGACCTAGATGTGTGGGGTATTGATAGTCTTATACAATGCCCCAACACTAAATATTATCATAGGGGGGTGCCTACAATGAATGTATGTCACGTCTATGGTGGTACAAAAAAACAAAAAAAATTAGTAGAAGATACGATTTCTTGGTGTTTTAAAAAATTAACACCTAGACATCGTACAATTTGTATCAATGTAGAAATACAAAAAGACTTTGAATTTCATGGCGAATGTTCAGTTGCCAGTGGTAGAAATGAGTTTGATATGGTTCTTAGGCAAACTCTCAATCAAGAAGATTTTTTAACTACTATCTTTCACGAAATGGTTCATATTATGCAATATGCCAAGGGTATGATGAAAGATAGAAACTCTGATGGTTCTAAGGTATATTGGCGTGGATATGAATACACAAATTATCCTTATTGCAGACAACCATGGGAACGACAAGCGTATCGTATGCAAGAAATATTATTGAAGGAGTGGAACAAGAAAAATGTTAGAAACACTTAGTATAGGTGTCATGTGTTTGGCACTTAATGTATATCATGAAGCAAAAAATCAAGATGTCAATGGTATGTTTGCAGTTGCAGATGTAGTTATGAATAGGGTAGAAGACCATAGGTATCCTAATTCAGTTTGTGAAGTTGTTAAACAAGGGCCAACAAGAGAATCTTGGAAGACAATACAAACCGAAGAAGATGATGCAATTTATTACCCAGTAAAACATAGATGCCAATTTAGTTGGTATTGTGATGGTAAAGGTGATGAACCTAGAAATCAAGATGCTTGGAAAAAAGCACAAGGTGTTGCAATGCAGGTTGCACATTATGGAAGTGCCGTAAGTACTGGTGGGGCAACTCATTATCATGCTCACTATGTAACTCCAGCATGGGCCGCAACAAAAACAAAGACAGCAGTTTTTGGTGACCATATATTTTATAGGTGGGAAAAATGAGTAAAGATAAAGTACCATTTCGATATTATGCAGATAAAAAATATCAAGAATACATAACACTAACAAATGGTGGTTCTGATGGTTACAAAGGAAAGTGGTGGGAAAAAATTAAAACTGCTACTAGTGAATCCAAAAAAGGTTTTGATAAATGAATAATATTTTTATAGGTTATGATACAAGACAAGATATTTCATATCAAGTTTGTGAACATAGCATTCAACGATATAACAAAGATGTAGAAATTTACCCTTTAGTACAAAATAACCTAAGAGAAGGTAATTTGTATTGGCGAGATGTTGATAAATTAGGTTCTACTGAATTTACTTTTACAAGATTTTTAGTACCACACTTAATGGACTATAAAGGTTGGGCATTGTTTTGTGATAGTGACTTTTTATTCTTAGATGATATACAACAATTATTTGATAAAGCAGATGATAAATACGCAGTTATGTGTGTAAAACATGATTATACACCCGTTAGAACTGTAAAAATGGACATTCAAGAACAACATTTATACCCTAGAAAGAATTGGTCTAGTTTAGTTTTATGGAATTGTGGTCACCCATCAAATCAAAAATTAGCCCTTGACAATATCAATGATATGAGTTATGATGGTAAGTACTTTCATCGATTTGGATGGTTAGATGACAGCGAAATTGGAGATATATCATTAGAATGGAATTATTTAGTTGGTTGGTATGAAAACATTGCAACACCTAAAGCACTACACTTTACAGAAGGCGGCCCTTGGTTCAAAGAGTATCGCAATTGTGAATATAGTTTTTTATGGAAAGATGCACTTTTCGAGATGATGAAAAAAGAGAGGAACTTAAAAGCATGAATATATTTGAATTAAATACAGACCCTATTGTGTGTGCAGAAATGCATTGTGATAAGCATGTAGTAAAAATGCCTATCGAGTATGCACAATTGTTAAGTACAACTCATAGAGTTTTAGATGGCCAAGAATATATTGGTCAAACTAAAACAGGTAGAAAAGCAAAACGCTGGAAACTTTTAGACGAAAGAGAAAATCATTTATACCTTGCGTCTCATGTTAAACACCCAGACAGTATTTGGTTAAGACAATCTACAGGTAACTATTACAAGTTGTTACAATTATATATTGCACTTTTACAAGAGTTTACTTATAGATATGGTAAGAAACATGGTGCATCTAAACCATCGTTTTGGTTACAAAAAGCACCTAAGAACTTGCCTTATGGGCCTGTTACAGAGTTACCTCAATGTATGCCAGAGGAGTGTAAAACTTCAAATGTTATTGATGCTTATCATAGTTACTATATAAAATATAAAAAGGATTTTGCTACTTGGAAGAACAGAGTGGCACCAGAATGGTATACAAATGGAATTACAACATAAATTAATAGAAATAACAAAAAGATTTACAGACAAAGATATTGAAATGCACTCTCATTTTATTGATGACCTAGACTTTGATAGTTTAACTGCTGTCGAGTTAGTTATGGATATTGAAGAAGAGTTTGGTATCATAATTGAAGAACATGAACAAGAACATTTAATTAATGTTGAAACAACATTACAACTCATTGAACAAAAAATAGAGGAAACAGATAATGCCAACATACATTCTTAGAGATACAAAGACAGATGAACAATTTGAAGAATTTTGTTCTTGGTCAGAATTACAAGAGTTCTTGAAAAAGAATCCTAAATATACACAGGTACCAACGGCAGCTGCATTAGTGGGTGACCATGTTATGGGTGTTGGCCCTAAGATTGATGACGGATTTAAAGAGAACTTATCAAGGATTGCTGAAGCACATCCAACATCAGCACTTGCAGATAGATATGGTTCTAAGAGTACAAAACAAGGTAAAACTCAAGCAGTTTTAAAGAAACACGGACTAATTAAATAAGGAGTTGACAATGGATACTAAAAAAGATTTAATGAGAAAAGCTTTAATTAAACATGCCGAAGGGCAAATTGCAAAGCATCAAGTAAATGTAGAAATTTATATGCAAAATGCAGTTGGTGTAGGCGAACATACTGATATACTTGAAAGTGTTGAAAAAGAACTTAACGCAATTGGTAAGTATGCAGAACAAATTGAAGTATTAGAAAAGTATTTCCCAGCTGGTGATGCAGTGGTAAACTTAAATGGCTAAAAAAGAAACAGATGTAAAAGGTAAAGATTTATTATCAATTAAACCAATTGGTGATAATCAAAAAACAGTCTTTGAGACTTGGGATAAAGGAAACAATCAATTTGTTTATGGTGCTGCAGGTACTGGTAAAACATTTATTCTTTTATACAAAGCACTTCAAGATGTTTTAAATCCTGAAACAGAATACGATAGAGTAATTATTGTTCGTTCTCTTATACCTACTAGAGAAATAGGTTTCTTACCTGGTGATGAAGAAGATAAATCAGCATTATATCAAATCAACTATATGAATATGGTTCGTTTTATGTTTCAACAACCTAATGAACAGGCATTCTCAATGCTCTTTGAAAGACTAAAGAATCAAGGAACATTACACTTTATGTCAACTTCATTTTTAAGAGGGTTGACATTTGATAATACAATCGTTATAGTAGATGAATGTCAAAACTTAAACTTTCATGAGTTAGATACTATTGTAACAAGAATAGGTCAAAATTCTAAGATATCCTTTGCAGGTGACTTTTTTCAAACAGACTTAACAAAGTCAAACGAGAGAAATGGTCTTCATGATTTTGTGAAGATTTTAGATAACATGTCATCTTTTAATGTTACTGAATTTAATATTGGTGACATTGTAAGAAGTGGATTTGTTAGAGAGTACCTAATAGAGAAAACAAAATTAGGTTTTGGAGTAGAACTGTGAGTAACTTTAAAAAGTGTTTAGAAATTATTTTACATCATGAAGGTGGTTATGTTAATCATCCTAAAGACCCTGGTGGTGAAACTAACTTAGGAGTAACCAAAAGAGTTTATGAAGAATGGGGTGGAGCAAAAGACATGAAAGACTTAACAGTTGATGATGTTGCACCTATCTACGAAAAAAATTATTGGGGTAGAACAAAATGTGAAGACATTGCAGAAGGTTTAGACTTATGCGTATTTGACTTTGCTGTAAATGCTGGCCCAGGTAGAGCTGCTAAATTCTTACAAAAAATTATCGGCACAACTGTTGACGGAGGCATTGGCCCAAATACATTAAGAAAACTACAACTGTATTTAGAAACATGGGGTGTAGAAGATACAATTAAAAAGTACCAAGAAGCAAGACAAGAATATTACGAAGAATTATCTACATTTGATACCTTTGGTAAAGGTTGGACTAGAAGAGTTGATGAAACGACAGAGACAGCAATCAAAATGCTATAAACAAAGGATATATAATGACATTTAATCATGTGGACTTGAAAGAACTACCAGAACTTACTACTGAAACGATTGATAAGAAAAGATACTATGTAACGCCTGAGGGCGAAAAATACCCGTCTATTACAACTGTATTATCCAATAGAAATAAAAAAGGACTATTTGAATGGCGTAAACGAGTTGGTGAAGAAGTTGCTAACTATGTTGCTAGAACTGCAGCTGCAAGAGGTACAAAAGTTCACCACATGTGTGAAGACTTTTTAAACAATAAAGAATATGATAAAAGTAATTTCTTAGCAACTTGTTTGTTTGGACAATTAAAACCTGTCTTAGAAAGAAGAATTAATAATATACACTTTCAAGAATGTGGTTTATATTCAGATACATTGAAAGTTGCAGGTCGAGTAGATTGTATCGCAGAGTACGATGGTGTTCTATCTATCGTAGATTTTAAAACTTCAAAAAAAGAACGAAACGATGAATACAATGAGAACTATTATATTCAAGCATCAGCATATGCTGAAATGTATGAAGAAAGAACTGGTACACCAATCAATCAAATAGTGATTCTTGTTGTAACAGAGGATGGTACTGTTCAAGAGTTTGTTAAAAATAAAGACCCTAAGTATATTGAAATGTTAAAGGATGTAAGAAATGATTTTCATTAATGAAAAACATTAAGTACAAATCGCCATATATCTCTAAAAAATTCTCTAACAATAGAGTTAAATGGGAGCATCTTTATCCAAGTGAAAAAGATGTCTTTGAATTTTTATTTAAAAAATATACGCCTAAATCAATTTTAGATATTGGTTGTGCTTGTGGTGGATTGGGTCACATACTTTCAAAAAAATTACCCAATTCTTCTTACACTGGCATTGAAATTAATGATAATGCTGCTGGTGAAGCAAAAAAATATTTTAAAAAAATACATAATATAGATTTTATGAATTTTAAAAGTAATTTAAAATATGACTTATGTATTTCTTTAAGTTGTATTGATTGGCAAAACAATTTTGACAAAATGTTTTTAAAAGCTTGGGAATACGTATCTAATAATGGTTATCTATTCTTAACCGCTCGTTTAACAAATGAGAAAAGTTTAAAAAATTTAAAAGAATCATTTCAATACATAAATTATTCTAAGCAAGGTGAAAAAGCTCCATATGTAGTTATCAACAAATTTGAAATCCTATCCAAGATATCTAATTTAATGCCTGAATACGTCTATATTAGTGGTTATGATGGTAAACCAAGTAATACTGCCATAACTCCCTATAAAAAAATATTTTTTTGTGGTATTGCAATTAAAAAATCTAAGAATAATTCCTTAAAAACTTTTTTTGACATACCTAATTCCTTTTTTTAAAAGAATATAAATAGTAATATGACAACATATTTTTTAATAGGATTTCTATGTTTAGGGCCAATGGGTAACCAATGCATCAATATTGCATCGGGTTTTAAGTATAACAGTCAAGCTTATTGTGAATACGCAAGATATAACTTTTCTAACGAATTATCAGATGTAAATTTAGAGTTATCGTGTATTGAGGCTGAATTGATTGAAAATTACACAGAATGGCGTCCTATGATTTTAGAAGAACAACCACCAATTTAACCCTTGACTTTCACATTCAAGTATGGTATAAATATACTTGAATTCGTTGAAGTTCTGTAAAACGCTATTGAGGACGAGGGGGCAGTACCCTCCACCTCCACCATAGTTTAAACCTCGATTTAGGGGGTGAAATAGGATTGACTAATAGTAAGTATCCTAACCGAGAGTTCATTTTTACACGCAGACCAATATGAGTATGCAATGGCTGCCTAATTAGGCACCCGGGGTTTAGGGCACCTGGCAACAGAAAGCCCTATAAAATTTATAATGAGATTTATTAACAATAAACATTCTGCTAGAACACTAAAACATTCTGACCGTAGCAATGTCAATCAAAATAACAATTCTGATTTTATACTTGGTAGTAGTAGGGAACATGTTAAAGTAAAAGAATTATTTAAACCATTTGCAGATAAAAAAATAGTATGGTGTAGTATTGGGCATTCTCTACATTATTTTTTACAATACAATCCTATTATTGATGTTAAATTAGAAGATGATGAGTATCTATTTTTATCAAGTTCTCAAGAAATAGATTATATGTCTAGAACTGAAAAGGCATTGATTGAAACTTTATGGGCAAGTGATATAGACCCTAAGCAAGTTTGTGTAGTGAATAGTAATCACTTAGGAAAAACTTCATATCTTAAATATGTTTATTGGGAATACTTTGAAACTGCTGTTAGACAATTAGAACATAACGAAATAGATGTTAATAAAAAGACACACAATAAAAAGTTTTTGTGTTTAAATAGAATACTAAGACAACACAGAAAAGATTTTATGTATGCAATGAATGATTTAAATCTTTTAGAACATTTCAACGCTTCATTGTGGGATGATAAATTAAGTTTACGATATGACACAGCAGATAATGATACCAATTGGTGGTATAGTATAAATGAAAAGTTTTCTTATGAAAACACTTTATGGGTTATTACTGAATCTGTTTTTAACAATGATGATAACTTAACATTTTTAAGTGAGAAAACATTTAAAACAATTTTATTAAAGATGCCGTTTATTATCATTGGTCAACCATACACACTAAAAAAATTAAAATCATTAGGATATAAAACTTTTAACCATATGTGGGATGAAAGTTATGATGAAATACGAGATACTAATAAAAGAATGAATGCCATCATTAAGTTAGTATCACATTTAAGTACAATTGATTTAAAACAATTAGTTGTTGACAATTACGATATATTAGAATACAATTATAAAAACTTAATGATGAGAAGACCAGAACAAACATTGTTAGATACTATGGAGAAAATATAAATGGACTTATTTAAAAAGACACCAAAAATCTTTTCATTAGAAATAGAAAAGTTAGCATCAGAAAAGAGAATGACACACTTGGATGCAATACTATATTACTGTGATAAAAATTCACTAGAAGTAGAGAGTGTTAAAAAGTTAATTACAAAAGGACTAAAAGATAAAATTGAAGTCAATGCTAGAGAATTAAATTTACTGATAAGTGATAATAATGTTGGTGTAGGTAAATTGCCCGTTTAATGGAAGCGGCTGATGTCTATTTAATGTATTGTGCTTTAAAAGCACATTTTAGTAGAGAGAATTACGATTACCATCAATATGGTGGGAAAACAAAAATAAAAAGAGATAGTTACTATAAGAGAAAAGACAGATTCTTTTTTGCACGATTAGCCAGAAAGTATCAAACAAAGGAAGAGATAGAAAACTATCTAGTGTCCAATTATGTCGCATGTAAGGGTGGCTGGGTCGGTAAGTTTGAGGATGATGTTTATATAAATTGGAAAAAAAAGACACAGTCTTTATCATATACATTTATCAATGAAATAGAACCTTATGCTAATAGGTTTGAGGAATTATTTAAATGGGAAGATACACACCCACTATTATTAAGAGAATATCTAGGTAAAAGAATATCAATGGAAACAATGATTATATTAGACGAATTGACGCATTTTCAAAAGAATTGGAAAGACAATGATATGATTTGGAAAGATATAAAAAAAATCTTAAATAATTATAAAAAGTTCTTGACAATAGACAAGAATAAGTGTAAAGTAGCTTTAATTAACATAGTAAAGGAATATAATCATGAATGATTTGAAACAAGCCTTAGAAAACGCAGGTGTCGATGAACTTGAACTTGCAAAACAAAGAATAATATCTTTGGAAGAAACAGTCAAAGAATTGGAATTTGATTGTGCCTTATATCAAAGGCAATTGAGTGACCTCGGTCAGAAATTTGCAAAAATTACTAATCGACCTTTTAAGAAGCCATTTGTTAAGAGAGCAAATACAAACTACACGCCTAGATAATCATGAAACACGAACATAGACTTTTTACGATAGGTTGCTCATTTACCAAATATGATTGGGATACTTGGGCAGATTATGTCGGTTCGTTTTACAAAGAACACATAAACCTAGGGGTACCCGGTGCAGGTAATCAATTTATTGCAACAGAACTAACTGAAGCAATTTTAAATTATGATATAAATCCAAACGATAGAATTGTTATTGAATGGAGCAGTTGTGAAAGAGAAGACAGATATTTAAGTAAAGTGGATTTTGACTTACGTAAGTATCATTACTGGCGGATACCGGGTGCTATTACTCAGCAAGAATTTTATGATAAAGAATGGGTTGAAAAATATACAACAAAAGAACATTTTGTAAAAAGAGATTTTATGTTAATACACAATATGTTTAACACATTAAAATATCTTAAAATACCATTTGTCATGACATCAATGGTTGATATGTTTCCACCTCTTCTTGACCAATCATTACCACAAACTGAAGCATCACCACTCCAAATAATAAATTTATCTCTAAAGTATGGAGAAACGTTAGATGAAATAAAACCATCTATGAAAAAAATTATATTTAATAATAAATGGCCAAAAAGAAATGATAAACATCCTACAACTGAGGAACATGTGATGTATGCAAATGTTCAATTACAGGAAGTAATAAACAATGAGTGGTAAACACTTTGTTTATGGAAACGGCGAAAGTCGTAAGGGCTTTAAAGTATCGAATTACGGTGGTGTCTCATGGGGTTGTAATGCAATCTATCGAGACACACCAGTCGATAACTTAGTTGTCGTTGATTATGGAATGCAAGGCGAAGTCTATGATAGTGATTATGTAAAACAATATAAATGTTGGTTTACTGATTGGAACCCAGTTCCTAGTGACCCATTTATGTTAGAGAGTTTCAATCATGATTTTAAAGAAGAAGATAGACACACATACGGATTTGATTTAGGAACATGCGTTATTAATGGTTCACATGAAACAGTTGTGAACAATAAAATTAATTTAATTAAAAAAGGATTCCCACATTTAGACCCAGACGATTTGGAACTAAAAGTGAAAAAAGATTTAGGTCTTCATATCATTTACAATAATGAATCGAAAGACCTAATAGTACCAATTTACAACCCTAGAGATTGGTCTGCTGGAAGTACAGCAGTTAATCTTGCTTGTCAAAATGGTGCGAGTGAAGTGTATATGTTTGGATTTGACTTTTCGTCTTATGACGATAGTATAAATAATATATACAAGGATAGTAAGAATTACTTGCCATCAACGGCAAGAGGATTCAACCCTATCAATTGGAGATTTCAATTACATAAGACATTTGGAGAATATTCAGATGTTAAATTTAATTGGGTCGGGCATAAACACGATATCGTGGATACTGCCAAAAGACTAGATAATGTAAATCTATTAACATACGATAACATAGGAGACATACGATGACAATCGATACAATTCGAAAGAATAATTCACTTGACAAACTACTTGGTGCTGTCAAGGAAGAAAACCAACCCCAAGAAAAAAAATCATATAGCGATGAAAGGTTATGGAAACCTGAATTAGATAAGTCTGGTAACGGATATGCTGTTCTAAGATTTCTACCTTCCGTTCATGGCGAAGATTTACCTTGGGCGAAGGTATACTCTCATGCATTCCAAGGGCCAACAGGTCAATGGTTTATTGAGAACTCACTTACAACTGTCGGTTCAAAAGACCCTGTATCAGAATACAATTCTAAATTGTGGAATACAGGTGTTGAATCTGATAAAGAAATCGCTCGTAAACAAAAGAGGAAGTTATCATACTACTCAAATGTTTATGTTGTGAGTGACCCAAAACACCCAGAAAACGAAGGTAAGGTATTCTTATTTAAATATGGTAAGAAAATCTATGACAAACTTTTGGCTGCAATGCAACCAGAGTTTGAAGACGAATCACCTATCAATCCATTTGACCCATTCTCTGGTGCGAACTTCAAACTGAAAATTCGCAAAGTAGATGGCTATTGGAACTATGATAAATCAGAGTTCGAAGCACCTTCTAAGTTATTTGAAGATGAAGCAAAGACAGAAACAGTATGTCAAAAAGCATATGCACTTTCTGATTTTACTGCTACATCTAACTTTAAATCATATGAGGAATTGAAAACTCGTCTAGATGTTGTGCTTTCTGGTACAGTATCAGTCGGTAATGTCGCAGATGAGATTGCCGAATCTAAACCTAGTCAACCGAAAGAGGTCGCTCCAACAGAGATACCTTCAGCGGCTGCAAAGGATGAAGATACTGACGAAACAATGACTTATTTTGAGAAGTTAGCAAATAACTAATCTGGTCAAAATTGTCGCACCCTGTAAAAAGGGTGTTGACAATGTCCATTGTTTATGGTATATTAATATTAATAAACAAATAAGGAGTAATCATAATGATTAACTTTTTCAAAACACTAGAATCAACAATTGATAACAAAAAGGAGAATATCATGGGAAGAAAAAAACTAGCAAACTCAACAAAGTTTCTTAATGCACTATTAAGAGGCGACACAGTAACTTGGTCAGACGCAAAGGCAAACTTTGCTCTTACAAGACCTAGAGCAGTAGTAGAAAAACTACGTGAAGAAGGTCATTGTGTGTATGCAAACAAATCCGTAAAGAACGGAACATCATACAGAATTGGAAAACCTTCCAAAGAAATCATCGCTGCAGGTTTAGCTGCACTTGATGGCGTATATGCATAATTAATTTTAATTATAATTTTAAAGAGGGGGCGCTTAGGCGCCCTTTTTTGTATATATAATAGTACTAACTGTTTAGAAGTTTCACAGAAACCTCTCTAGGCAAACTCTAAAGGAGACAAAAATGACGACAAGTATTAACAATGATACGACAAGTATTAAAATAACAGAGGGTTTTACTTTTTCACCCAAAGATTTAGAATTATATAAAAAAGTAAATTCATCAAAAGAACGATTTCCACAAATCTATAAACACGAAAATAAAGGTAAAATTTATCAGGAGCTTGTTCCTATAGATAATATCAATATTCCAAATGAACTAACTCAAAGGGTTAGAGAAGGTGGTAATTCAGCAAGAAAAGATATTGAACTTGATATAAATCGAAAAGGATTTAATCTAGATGGTTTAACAATAGTTTTAACACCTGGTATTGGTAAAAAATATGATATAGTTGATGGTGTAACAAAAACACATATTCTTAGTGAAAAGGATGTTAAAAATGTACCAGCAACAATTATTGAAAATATTAGTGAACCAGACAGACTAAAATTAGGAATACAACTTAATCATAAAGATAAACCTTATGGTCAAGCTGATATTGGTGATATTAAAAAAGTTATTAAAGAACTTTACAAACTTAAAACTGTAAAACAAAACGGTATAAGTCTTGAACAATCTATTTTAGACAACATAAATGAAATGGCAGGTAGTCACATACCAGAGAATAAACTAAATCTTACGATTACAGAAATAGTAGAGGACATTTCAGGTATAACTAATTTAAGAACTTACACGCCAGATTCAGCTGCTAAAAGAATTGAGAAACTAGGATTAGTAACAGATGACCAAACCATATATAAAGCTGTTGCTATTAATGAATCTAAAAACTTATCTACAGCTATAAAAGCATACAATAAAGCCAAAGCAAAAAATGCTCATTGTGAACTTAGATTGATTGCTTATGTTTCAGCTTTAAAACCAACTAATCCTAAAGATGATTGGAATAGTAGAATGAAACCTTATAAAAAAATATGGGATGAATATATTAAAGATATAGGAAAATGTATGTTTGGTACTTCTGAAGTTTTAGAAAATATCAAACTATATGGTGCATTGCCCAATATAATAGATTGGAAAGATGTTCCAATAGATGAACTTTATAGGTGGAAATAATAATTAATATTTAAATTGTGGGCGTTTAGAAATAGACGCCTGCAGCTTGTAAAGCAAGGTTTCTATCTACAATTGTTTCTTGATGAGTATTAGTGGTTTCAGATTTCATAGAATTATCTGAATTATTAATAATAACTTGATTAGTAGAACTTTTACTTTTAGCACTTTCTTGTTGTGACCTTAACATAGCATCTAATGCTCCACTCATATTATTTAGATTTGTTGATGTTTTTAAAGTTGTATCTGGTTCAATAGTATTTTTAAAAATATTATTTGGGTCTGCCGCCGCTTGGCCTATGAGAGTTTTATCAGGATTACTAAAAAACTCTTTTTGTGATGCATCCAATGTTGTAACTGGTTCATCCAATACTTCTTCTTCTTTTCTACCACCAACACCTCTACCACGTTTATTTGAATTACCTGCTTTTCTTTTATCATTATCACCAAATGTAAAGAAGTCACCAAGACCACTTTTAGCTTTAGCAAGTAATTCTTCTACATCAGGAAGTAAATCTTTGAGGTCATCAAATGTGGGTATTAAACCTAAAAATACATCAACAAAATCAGAAACAAAATCCATACCTTGGCCAATTTTTGCAGATATATCATCCCATGTTGGTAGACTTGCCAAAAGCTCTGTAAATATACCTTTAATCTTTATACCTAAATCTTTAGTAAAATCCTCACCTTTAGTTAATAGTTCTTCAACTTTTTCTTGTTTAATAAAACCAAAAGACAATATATCAATGGCACCACCGATGCCTGCTTTTAATGCATCACCAAAACTTCCACCATCTTTAACTTCTTGTATGGCTGCTTTTGCTCCACCAAAGATACCTACTGCGGCTGTTACGACTTGACCTACAACAGGTAGGAATCTTGCTCCTGTGGCGGCCACTCTAGCTGCTATTGATATACCACTACCAACCTTACTTAAACTGGTAGCAATAATACCACCTTTACTAAATAAACCAACTAAACCTTTTCCAGCTTTTCCTACGACACTTGTTGCTAAACCTATTGTTTTAAATGGTCTAAATATTAATGACAAAGCACCAAGGCCTAATGCAATTGTACCTGTAGGTTTAAGCAATCCTTTAGCATTTTTAACACTTGGGTCTTTTTTGAATTCTTTTAATTTGTCTCCAAAATCTTCAAAGGCACCAAAAAAATCTCCTACTGCTGGAAATAATGTTTTTACTAAAAAGTCTTTAAATTTGAGAACAACAGGTAACATATCGTTTACAATAAAGTCTTTTGTGGTTTCCCAATATTCACTATTTAAGAAAGCGATAGTAGCAATTAAAAATCCGGTAATGGCTGCTGTTGCTAAAACAGTTTTAAGACCAGCCAAACCTTTTCCACCAAGATTCTTAAAGAATCCACCAATAGCAGTTCCGAGACCTTTACCTAAATTCTTAATACCATCTTTTAATCCTTCAAACTTATCACCTAATTGTTTTCTATCTTTAAGTTTTTCACCAAAAGTTTGACGATTAATTTCTTGAGTTTGTTGTGATTCAAACTTAGTTTTTTGTTGAGTTAGTTTATTTTGTGCTTGACTAAATTCTTTATTTTCTGATGCAGTTAAACCTAATGATTCTAGTTGTGCTTTTTGTTCGTCTAGTGTTGCTTGTCTTTCTTTAAATAAGTCATTTTGTTGTTCGATTTTCGCAAGACGTTTTTCATCGATACCTTTCATCTTTAAAAGGATATCAGACATTTTCTCTTGTCCTTTGGACATTTTCTCTTGTCCTTTGATGATGTCTTCTTCAGCCATTAGTCTACCTTATGAATACTTCTATTTCTAATGTGTAAATCTTCTATGTCTGCTTTGTTTTGACCTTCATACAATACAGCATGTCCTTCATCACACATTAATTGATTGACATTTACACCATCAACAAAGATTTCGCCTAGTATTCTACCAAACTTACCTGTCTCTTCATCTTTATGTGTCTTAATAACAATCTTACCTTCTTTAAGTTGTGTCTTTAAAAACTCTTTAGATAATAAACCATATTTCTTTTCTACTAAATCTCTAGTTCTACTTTCTGGTGTATCAATACCAAATAGTCTAACTCTACTTTTATACATGATATCAAATCCTAAATCAATGATAACATCTATTGTATCACCATCAACAACTTTTGTTACTTTGCTTACTCTGTAACTAAAGTCTGTTTGGTCACCTAATTTTGCCATTATTTCTTTCCTTTACTTGTACCAGTATATAAACCAAACCATGCGGCTCCAGCACCTACAACAATACTTATTAAACCTGATTGTTCCATAGTAGGAGCAGACAAGTTCATGTACCAGATAACACACTTGTATAATAATACAATGTAAACAGTTAAAAATAGTCTTGGAAATATTCTCCAAGCATCTACTGCTTTTGCAAGGTCAATTAAACCTTGATATCTATTTTTACTAGAATCAACTGTACTTGTATCTATTTCTAGTTCTAAATTTACTTTTTTTGTCTGGTCAGCCATTTGTAATCCTTATCTGTTTTTTGCATTTTCTGTCTTTATTCTCATTTCTTCATCCTTTAAGTATTTAATGAGAAGTTTAACATAAATTTCCCTTTCCCATGGCATCATGTTTTCTAGTTCTGTCAAACTATACTTATGATGTTGCATCATGTTAAAGTTAGTTGACATGTAGTTTTCAATACTATCATGCGAAAGGCATATTAAAAAAAACTATCGAGACCCTCCAACACTACTTTTGAGGACTTCTTAGTCTTAGGGTTTTTTAAAACTACTTCATGTCTTAGTTTAGGCATAGTGTTAAAAAACTCCATAGTCTTCTCAAACTGTACATTATTAAATGAATCCATAAATTCATTTAACTCTTTATCACTAAAATCACTTCTTTTACTTATTTCATCACCATTGTGTATTTCTTTGACACATGCTCTAATAATCTTAAAGGCTGCATCTGGGTCTTCTTTTACAGAAAAATCAATATCCTTAATAGTAGGATACCCCATAATCATCTTAATACCGTCTCCAATATTTATATCAGTTGTATGGTTTTTTGTAATTTGCACTTCAATTTCTTCTAGATTTATAGCAACATCAACTTTTGTTTTTTTGTCATCTGGGCATGTCATTGTTAAATTAACAGTTTCACCTACAGACTTTGCTCGTATGTTTAAGAATACATATTCAATATCGAACAAAGGATTTTTTTCATCTACAGCGTTAAATGTACATGATTTAATAATTTCTACTGTTGATTTTGTTATCATTTTTGAATTTTCACTTTGTTGAGCCAACATAAGAATCTTTTGCTCTTTCATAAGAAAAGGTCTAAATTCAATTTCTCTGCCTGTTGAAGGCAACACCAAATTGTATTTTGGTGTGTTTAGTATTGGTAATGCCATAATATACTCCTATAATAAATGCATTATTTAATTAAAGATTATTTTTTAATCTTCTAATGACTGGTGGTAAATTACCAGCAATCTCTCTTTTGACAAACCCACCAACCAAATCCTCTACCTCTTCTATGAAAGATTGAGGTAATTCTGATTCATCAGTTAAGTTTATCCAATATCTATATGCCCATGTTACATTCATAAAGGACAATGAATTATTTGTTGCATAGTCAAGACTAATTTCTGCTACGGATTGTGGGTAACATTCTAATAATCTAACACCATGAGTTCTTCTATTTCTTTTATCTAGTTGGTATATTTCCATTTGACCAACATAGTCATCATAATAACCAACAGAAAAGTCTTGTCTGTTTGCACCCATTCTTTGCCAACTATCGATATAATTTCTTTCTTTTAAATCTGCTGATAAACGAATTTGTGTAGATATTTCTGAAAATGTTTGACCAGTTACAATTTTACGAACAGGCCCATAGATATTAACATCTTCTTGTACTTCAAGAGCCATACCTGGAAATGAAACTTGAGTTGTTTCCATATTAATCTCTCTTAAAACATCTGTATTGCCTGGTAACTTTGGTGGTTGTGTGATTACAACTTCATATCTACTTGGCGATGCATAACCACCATCTCTGCCTTTTGCGAGATATATTAAGATGCTTGAAATAGCACCTATGTCTAATAAATTACTTCTTGCCATTAAATCATCCTTCTTGAATCACGATAAACTTCATTAGCACTTGCCTTCTTAAACCTTGCAACAGGTAATAATGTGGCAACTGTAAATTCGTCTGCGTCTATTCTTCTAAATTGAGATTTAACTTTACTTGATAAGTATCTTTTTACACAAGGTCTAATTAATCTCACATTTTTTAATTTTGCATAATCAGCTATTAATCTAGTAGTTTCATCAAATTTATCATTATTTGAAAAGTCAACTAGTCTATCTAATAATCTCACTCTAAGACCAATAGGAAGATAATGTAAATTCAATCCTAGAAATCCGTCTTTGTATTGTTCTATTGGTAATACCAATGGAAAGGAATCGTAATATGGTAGTTTTGCTTTTAACTTTGGGTCATAGATAAACATATTCAAACGACCAAAGAAAGGTCTTGATGCTTTCTTGCCGTCACGAATTAAGTCTAAAGATGAAGGTGTACCCAACTCTTTAATCTTATCTCTGTACCAAGCAGTAGACCGAGGTGCTCCCCCAGCTGCTTTTTGGACTTGTTGAATATATTTGCTAACAGCCATATTGTACCTTTAAACTATTTATATGCCTTAGGAGCAAGATGGTCTTCGGTAAGTATTAAAAATTCAAGACCTTTGTCCTTGCAAAATTCCTCAGCATACTTGAATTTTGCCTTATTTAATGCATATGTTTTTACTTGTCTATACCACGCTTTAGTTCTTCTTTTTGGATTTGCAGGTGGTGATTTCATATCTTTTTTGGGTTTAACTTCAATAATAAACTTTTTAGTTGAACCATCCTTTTGTTTGACTTTCATATAGAAGTCAGGAAAATATCTGTGTGTACGGCCGTCTAAAGGGGAATAATAGGGTATAACAATCTCTTCACTTCCCCACTCTATTACACTTGCTTGTCTATCACAGTAAACCATAAGTTTTCTTTCCCATAAAGAACGATAAATAATCTTCATAGGATTACCTTTATACTTATTTGGGTTACTTGGATTATATCTTCCACTATATGCCATGTTAGCCTCCATACTATCATATAAATACATTATATACAAGGATTATTTAGATGACCACAAAAATACTAGACGATGTAAAAATAGCAACTTCAAGTTTACTAAGATTTTCGGGCGCTTCAGCTGCATCAACTGTAACAAATAGTACACCATCAGATGTTGGTGAGAGTTTAAATAGTAAATCAACTGCTCAAGGCACAACAAAAATATTGCAATTTCCGAGAGATGTGGCTGGAGCACCAGGTACAGGTAATCAAGGTCACTATGTTATGTTTTATATTAATGAACAAGAAAGAGCACAATTAAGTTTTGGTAATAGAGTAGGTAAAAATGCTCAAAGTGATATAAACAAATCTAAAAGTGAATCAAATATACCTGCGTACATAAGAAACCTAACTGGTACCTCAACTGCATATACCAAACAAGATGCATCAGGTTTATATAGCGAACAACAAAATGATAATATTGCTAATGCTCCTGGTGGTGGTCAAGAATCACAATCGTATGTTAATCAAGGTGCTGCCGAACAAAGAGGTGGTGGTAACACTCTTTTTATTGAAAGAGCACCAACTGTAAGATTAGATACTGCAATTGCTTTATATATGCCACCGACTGCAACATATGTTGACAATGCAAATTACACAGACCAAGAAATTGGTTTTGGTGCTAAGTTAGGCGTAAATACATATAACGATATCATGTCAGGCAAATCTGCTACATCAGCGATGCAAAACTTTTTAGATACATCTGGTGCAGCTGTTAGTGAAGGTTTGATAAAAACATTAATGGGTACAATCGGAGCATTACCAGGGTTTCAAGGTACAAGAGAAGCTGCAGAAATGGCTGCAGGTGCTATTATTGCTGATAGAATGGAATTGGCATTCAAAGGCATAGCAAAAAGAAAGTTTCAATTTAATTTTAAGATGATTCCAAAAAACAAAGCAGAATCTGATGAGATAAGAAATATTATATTTGCATTCAGAGCAAACATGTTACCAGAGTTTGTGGGTGGAAATCGTGCAGGTAGAAAAATGACTGTACCAAATACATTTGATATACAATACATGTATAACGGTGCAGAAAACCAATACTTACAAAAAATTTCTACTTGTGTTTGTGAGAATGTTACTGTATCCTATGGTGGTGATAGATATAGAACATTTGAACCTAATGCTGAAGGAGCTCCACCTGTAGAAACACAAATATCATTGAACTTTGCAGAGTTAGAACTTATTACAAAAGAAAGAGTATTCGAAGGTTACTAAAATGTATTTTGAAAACTTTCCATTAATACCATACGATTCTGTTGGTGATGGCACTACAAAAGACGTAACAAATCTTTTAAGACGAGTTGCTGTCAGAGCAAAAATCAAAACAAATACAGCACTCTATGATACTTATGATGTTATAGAAGGTGAGACACCTGAAATGATTGCACATAAATTGTATGGCGATGCATCGATGCATTGGGTTGTATTATTGTTTAATAATATTACAGATAGATTTCATGGTTGGCCAATGTCAGGCAATCAGTTTAACGAATTTTTACAAGACAAGTATGGTTCAAATGTTGATTCAATTCATCATTATGAAATTACGGAAGAATCAGGTCACGCAAAATTTAAAATTGATGTTGGTACTGTCAATACAGATTACCCTTCATCAACACCAATAACAAATCGTGAATTTGAAGAAGAAGAACAGAATACAAAAAGAAGAATAAAATTATTAGACCCACAATATGTTACAGATTTTGTAGAGGAATTTAAGAGGTTAACGAGAGAGAATGTTATCTAATGGCTGGAATACAATATGCAGGTGAGTACAATTTAGACGAAGCAACTTTAATAACATCAAGTGGTCTATCAGTAGATTTACGAGATAGTATATTTCAAGTTGATATTTTTGAAGAATTAAATAAGTTTTCTATAAGTGGTAGTATAACAGTATTTGATACAAACAATATACTTACTAAAGGTCAAGTCAATGGCCAAGATTATCTACTACTAAAAATCACAACACCAGGCATTGAAAACTATGCTAAGATTGATTATTCGAAAAATGCACTTTGCATTTACAGAATTGGTCAAAGATTTGACACATCAAAAAATTCAGAGGTCTTTGAATTAAGTTTCTGTTCACCAGAAATGTTATTAAACAAACGATTAAGAATATCAAAAAGTTACACAGACACAAACTCAAACATTATTAAAAAACTATTAAAAGATAAAACTCTTTTAAATGTTAAAAAACAAATAACACTTGAACCAACACTTGATACAAGAAAATATGTTGTACCAAATTTACATCCATTTGATTTTATAGCACAACTTATGCGTGATTCACGCTCTGCTATTTTTGAGGGTTCGCCACATTACTATTTCTATGAAACAACACAAGGTTTTCATTTTAGAACATTACAGAGTTTATACAACCAAGATGTTTCTATGGAATACAATGATGGTGATGTTGGTTTGTTAGAAGGTGGTACATCAAAAACTGTTAACGTAGAAGAAGAATTTAAAAGAGTAATCAATTTTAGTATTTCTAGCAATGCAGACCAATTACTAAATGTCATGGGTGGTATGCTTGGGGCAAATACAATTAAATATAATTCATATAATAAAAGTTATGAAAAAATTAATCACAGTTATTTTGATAACTTTAAAGATTTTAGTCATATAAACGGTGAGAACAGAAACCTAGATAATCCTATATATACAGAGAGCGAGATAGATGAGAATGGTAACAACCTCGGCAGTTTTACAAACTCTAAAATACATCTTCACCCTGTTCATACAGACATTGATGGTAGAGATGCGACATTCTACAACTATAACACCTCTTCTTACAGTTATTCAGAAAATCACACATCCAAAAATATTCTTTATAGGAAATCAAAATTGTTTGAACTAGAATCTGCTATATCAGCAACAATGAAAGTAAATGGTTATTGTATGTTAGAAGTTGGTCAAATAGTTAATTTAAATAGACCCGATTCTGGTGGTGAATTAGACGCTGAATATAGTGGTAAATTTCTAGTATATAAATTAAGACACACATTTAGACAAGCAGACAGAAAACATGAAGTTATTATGTCTCTTGTTAAAGATTCATCAACAGGTAAAGAAGATGGCCCTAACAGAATACCTAAAAGTTCTGGTTCGCCCGTGTTCGAACTATCATCATAAGGAGAAATGCTATAGACATATTATATTATTCTGAATTAACAAGTCAAGGAGTTTCAACATGACAAAATCACAAAAACAAAGACTACGCAAGATGACCTTCTTAAATACCCACCGACTATCAGATGATAAATACAAGGACAAAGAAAAGTTTATAGAGAAAACAAAAAATGATTACCTTATCGCAATTACGAGAGGGCGTTTACGACCCCAACATATTTAAAGCAATATTCCTCGCTGGAGGCCCAGGCTCTGGTAAGTCTTATGTTGCTGGAAAAACTATTCGAGGTCAAGGCCTCAAGATGGTTAATTCAGATATTGCATTTGAGAAACTTCTCAAAAAGGCAGGTTTGTCTTTAAAAATGCCAGAAAGGGAAGAAGGCCCAAGAATTAAACAAAGAGATAGAGCAAAGGCCTTGACAAAGGCACAAACAACCAATTATATTGAAGGAAGATTAGGTTTAGTTATTGATGGCACAGGTAAAAATTTTGATAAGATTACAAAACAAGCAGCTGAACTTCAACAATTAGGTTACGACACTTACATGGTATTTGTTAATACTTCGCTTGATGTTGCGTTAGAAAGAAACGCCACAAGAGAAAGAAGTTTACCAGAAAATATTGTGGCACAATCATGGAAAGAAGTACAAGCAAACATAGGTAAATTTTCTTTGGCCTTTAAACAAGGAATGATTATTGTCGATAATAATGATGCTAAGGAAGAAGTATTCACAACGGTTTATAAAAGAATAAGAAGTCTTTTAAAGAAACCAGTACAAAATGGTAGAGCGAAACAATGGATACGAACACAACTAGACTTAAAAAAAAGATAAGAATAATCTGTACCCGAACTGGTGATAAGTTTGACCAGTGGTGGGAAGACAATCTCAAACATATGATAGACACATACTCTGGTATAGAGTATGATGAATTTATAGTCATCAAAGAAAATAAATTTGAAGACGAATATGGTACGTTTAATAATCTTATTATGTTTGATAGGTATCGTGAAGACGATTGGATTAATCTAGCATTTGACTTAGATGTTATTATCAAAGGTGATTGTAACAAATTTCTAAAAGAAGAACTACATGTTTGTGATGGTAGACAGTGGCAAAGTGACGAGAGTTATGCCGTTAATTCTATCAGTACAGATATTGTATCATGGTCTGGTGATTACTCACATATCTATCAAAAAGTTGTTGACGATTTAGACTACTATTATGTCAAATATCATAAGGGTATAGATTCCTATATCTATCAAGAACACAATCCAAAACGATATACGAACGGATATACGTCCATACGAACTATGGCAAATTATGCAAATCATGATGTTATTCTATTCAATGGACACTATACCACAATGCTTTTGAGAGGTTGGTGGCATGAATATACAATAAATCCTAAACCTTGGTGGAATTAACCCTTGACAATAAGACTAAAATACAGTATATTATAAAAGTATGTCAAAACTAATACAAAATCTAGAAAGAATGACAAGAAAAGATATTATTAGTGTCTATCATAGACTGGCTGACGGAAGAAGACAAAAAGTCGCAGAGGTCTTTGTTGATAAGAATAAAAACATATCAGAACAACTTGAATATGCATATATGCAGACTAACAGTATTGAAGATGGTTGGTGGAACAATAATGATGTCAAGAAATACTTCACATCAGAATTTTGTCGAAGTACTAACATAGGCGATACATTAGAAATTGGTGGTGAATATTATGTGTGTGACATAGTGGGGTTTAAAAAAAACAAATGATGAAAGTAGCAATTATCGGATATGGTGTTGTTGGTAAAGCAACAGAACAAATTTTATTTAATAATAATAGAAGTATGTTATGTGGTATTCATGACCCAGAGCAAGATTTAAAGTGTAATTATAAAGATGCTGATGTTGTCTTCATATGCACACCAACTAACGAAGTAGAAAAATATCTAAAAGAATTAAAAAACAAACCATATGTATTTGTTAGAAGTACCATACCATTTGCATTAGTTAAAAATACAGACTTTGCAGTTTGGCCAGAGTTCTTAACAGAACGAACATGGCAACATGATGCATTGAATCCTACAACATTGGTTATTGGTGGTAATGTAGACCAAAAACAAATGTTAGTAGAACTTACAGGTTGGACTGAATGGCACTTAACAGAAAATAACATTGCCGCATTTATGAAGAATGCAACCAATACTTTTTATTGCATGAAAATATCTTATGCAAATATGCTTTATGATACTTGCCAAGAAGAGGGTATGTCATTTAACGAATTAAAACATTGCTTGAAACAAGATGCACGAATGGGTGATACACATTGGGATGTACCAGGCCCAGATAGGCATACAGGTTATGGTGGAAAATGTTTACCAAAAAATCTTACAATGATGAAAGACCAAATATCTTCAGATTCTAAAAAAGTTTTAGAACAAATTGAGATATATAATACATTAATACGAATGGGGGTATAGCTCAGTTGGGAGAGCGCTTGATTTGCATTCAAGAGGTCGCAGGTTCGACCCCTGTTACCTCCACCATTATGCCGTGTTAGCTCATTCGGTAGAGCAGTTGATTTGTAATCATCAGGTGGCCAGTTCGATTCCGGCACACGGCACCATCTTCAATTAGGGGGCGTAGTTCAGTTGGTTAGAACGCTTGCCTGTCACGCAAGAGGCCGAGGGTTCGAATCCCTTCGCTCCCGCCAGTTTTTGCATACATAACATGTTTTAAGAGCAGTCGCATTTTTGCACATCTGTGATGTCGAAAGAGCTCTTGAGTTTTTTACCTTATTAATATAAATTGTAATGAGGAGAAAAGAAATGTCAAAAACAATACAATACAAATATTCATCTTTTAACCCTTTACGAATTAAATTTGCAGGTACAATACTTCCAGCAAATAAAAGTAAGAGAGTAAAATAATGAATATATTTACAGCAGTCACACATTTATTCATGGGTTTGTTTTCAAATGAACAAATAACAGCAAAGGCAAGAGAAGAAAATTATCTTGCAAAATCTGTTGACCATTATGATTTGGAAATTAGACAAAAAGAATTGACTAGAAATCAAAAACGATTTAATAACTTTATTTAAGAGGAAAAAATGAAACAATTATCAAGAAAAATTAATTATGTACTAAAGTCATTATTCAATACAACCGAAGACGGTGTAAGAGGATTTTGTCAAGCAGAGTACGGCTCCAACTGGCAAGCCGCATATAGTCACTATCAGAAGAATAAAAAACTACCAGTTGCCGGTAGATTCTAATAAACCTGACAGATTGTCGCACTAAAACACTACTAAAATAACGCCTTTTTAACCCTTGACAACACACCAAAAAGTGTGTTATATTATAATTATGAAATACACAATATGTTACAAACAACATGATTCTCGTTCTTGGGAATCTGTTATCGTTCGCTCTCACAAAGATGCGGTTTCCACAATCAACAAAATGTTAGAAAGTTATGCTTTCTCAACAATCAAAGTTTTTGACAAAGATGATACTCTTGTCAAAAATTGTGAAGGTCTGATAGACTTATCAAGTCTTGATAATCTTGGTTTAGGATACGATATAAGTGATGACGATTACGTAAAAATGTCCAATATACATTAACAACAACAGAGAGGTATAATTATGAAAAATTATATATTACAAAAACTAAAATGGTATTCTGTTTATACCATTATGATACTATCGGCATGGTTTGTCGGTTACTACATGGGCGTTGGAATTGCAAACGCAGGTGAAATGAATAAAGCAAATATCATATCAATCGAAGATGTGAATCAGGTTGTCAACATAAAACAACCTTATTCAGTCGAAGTGTGCAGAGAGGTGCAAGTACAATCTGGCAGTATATTCTCTGGCACAAACGAGGCCCTTAAAGGAAATGGTGATTCTCTTCTTGGTGCAATCATCGGTGGAGTTATTGGTAACAAAGTAGGCAATGGTAATGATGGTGCAACTGTACTTGGAGTTATCATAGGTTCAAACATCGGTAACGAAACATCTGATTCATCTAAGAAGACAGTTTGTTCTCAAGAAACAAGATATAACGAAGTACAAAAAGTTCAATACACCCATACAGTTATGGTCGTTGAATACAATGGTTACTTCAAGACAATTACATTTAACAAAAACGAAAGGTAGTTATGAATCAACGACCAGGTAAATTTAGTAAAGGACTAGACAGTGGTATGAATGATATGAATACTGTTAAGTCTCTAAGAATGGCATCAGAGATTTTAAAATCTGAAGAAATGTATAATGAAGCATTTTACTTTGAACAACTAGTTGATTATATTCAAGAAGGTAATAAGTTACCATTGGATAAAAGAGAAATGGAAAAAGCTCTTGGCATCTAAAGAAATTTCCTATACCTATCACCACAATAGTCGAGTGGCAAAATACTTTGCAGAACTTCGTGGAGGTAAATATATAGGATATGTAGATGATATCAAACATACAATTGGTATTAACAAAGAAGGTCGAAAAGAAGAAGACAATATAAAACACACATCAAAAGGTGCCTTTGTTGTTAAGTATGAATCTGATACACTATTAGGAGGTGATTGAGGTTTAAATGAAAAAATTTATATACGAGAGTTACGAAAGTGTCATGGGTTGGAATAAAAATCCACTACGACATATTGAAGATTTTAACACACGCCATATGGTAACACAAGTTTTATGTTGGATGTGGTGTATTGTGTTTTCTCTTTTAGTAGGCAGTTGGACTGTTTTTGGTTACACAGCAATCGCTCACTTAGTTTTTGTAGCGGCTATATTTGTTACAGTAGCATCATTTGAAACAGCAAAAAGAAATCCTAAGTTTTTTAAAGGACAAGACTACGAAAAGTTAATGGGTAAATATGACGACATATGGTAAAGGAGGTGAATATCATGACTTATAGTTACAAACATCTATCAACAATACTAGAATCAAAATTTGGTTGGACACAGTTCCCACTAGTATTGAAAAACATTAAAAAATAAACATGGAAGACGAGGACGAGTTAGAATGGGATTACTGTTATATGTGCGGCCTTGATTTTGAAGAGTGCGAATGTATATAAAACCACTCTTTGTACATATACCTAAGAACGCTGGAACGTCCATAAGAAAGGGGTTATCAGTCAAGTTCGGAAAACAATTCGAGCATGAAGAGAACACCTTTCATAGTGGGCATTTTAACGCCGATATAATGGCCAAGAGAGCCCGTCTAGCAGGTTACGAGTACGATTGCATGTTCGCTGTGATACGTCATCCGATAGAACGCTTTGCAAGTTCTTTTGCATGGATGCAGTATCGCTTAAGATTACGTATTGCTAACAAAAAAGAAACTCTCAACAAACAAACCAAAAAATTTATTGAATCCAATGTCGATGATTTTATCGAGTTTTATTTCACACGAGCAAATTCTACTTGGATGGCATCGTCCTATTGGCATTTTTTACCACAATCGGATTATATCAATAACAAAGATTGTCATGTTTTTACTATGGACAAGTTGAAAGTCATTGAGAACATGTTACAAATACAGATACCTCATATCAATAAAGGTCTTGACACAATCGATAAAAAAGTGTATGATATGTCAAGTAACTCACTACATATATTACAAACATATTATGAAAGAGATTTAGAATTATGGAAAAAATACTCTGCATAGGCGATAGTTGGACTGACCCGAACTATTGGTATTGCAATTGGAAGACATGGCCACAATACTTCGAAAACGCCGATATAAAGGCTTTGTGTGGATGTTCTAACGATTGGATATACAATCAGTTCGTTCAACATCATGAGAAGTACGATAAAGTCATTATTCTATGGACAGAATGGCATCGCCACGGAATAGCTTCGGAAATGGAAGAACAAACATCGAAATGGGATTATACTGTTTCCGAAATGTTTAAAACAATCAATTATATGTACTCTTCTCACAAAATACGACCTGATTTGTTTAGTATGCAAGGAACAGATATCACAGGTCATACAGATATTCAAAAAGAAAACAACATTCTACAAACCCTTACAAAAGAATTTATTGAAAGGAATACGCCAGATATACCCGTCCATGGTTGGCCTCTATTCGAACATTTCAATGGTTTCAATATGAAACGACAACTCAAAAAACATTTTCAAGGAAACTCTTGGAAGATATCGGAAAAGGGTTATAGTACAGAAAATAGAAATGGTATCAAGACACAACACGACCCAGATGGTCACCCGAACGAGAAAGGACAGAAAGCAATTTATGAATACATCAAAGAAAACGCTCGTATTGGGCGATAGCTGGAGTGCGAGAGATTACAAAGAAAACACCTTTGAGATGTGGACTGACAAGTTCGAGAATACCAATTTAGCGTCTGCTGGAAACACTTTTGACTACATGTTTCATCTCTATGTAAAACACAATGAGAACTATGACAAAATACTCTTTCTCATGCCGCCATGGAGTAAGTATTATGTGAATATAGAACGACCTCTTCCTAATATTGATACAAAGAATATGTGTCAAGCGTTAGATAAAATGTATGTACTTTCAAAGGATAAACGAGTGTGGATGATGCAAGGAGCAGGTTTCCTAGAGATGAATAAGAATGAAGCGCTGATTCCAAATATCTATGAAAAACATGAACAATCCATGATGAAACATATTATGGAGTATCCTGATATGAGAGTTCACGGTTGGCCAATACTCAAACTTTTAGGAGGAACAACAATGAAACATGAATTAAGAAAAGCATTTCCCAATGGCGAATGGAGAATACAAAACTTCATTGGCCCTATATCAGATGACATTGCTAATACAACAGGACACGAAGCGCTAGAGACAGAACATCCTAATGCCATGGCTCATCAGTTCATGTACGATTACATTATGAAGTATAGTAATGATGAGAAAGAATTTCTATGATGAATGAAGAGAAGAAGTACTTTGACGAAGAGTTTCCAAAAGAAGAAGAAATACTAAGAATCTCTTATGAACATTCCAAAAGAATGAGAGATGAGAGAAAAGGAAAATCACCAAGAAAAGACCTATTTGACAGCATACAAGCTAGAAACCCTGATTGCTTACCGAATAAGAGAAATGATACAGAATAGAAGTAATATTTTCCGAATCGTTGGATATAGTCATATTGAGGGTAGATTCTTTGGATGTATATGGCATATCAAAGGGAATATGAGTTATCCAATGTATGTACCACATGTGTTGTATCGAATATATGCTCATTTTGGACAGTTAAGAAAAAGGCTTAAATAAACATAGGTGTTCGACCGGTCTATGTGATTAAAGTCTGCGGCCTATCGGCTAATATTTCCACACATACTCACAAATAATACGAGAATAACCAAGAAAGGCCTTGACAAGCCTGTCATTCTGTGTATAATAGGTTATGTACCTGAGGGGTATAGCTATAGCAATGATGGGAATACACGCAGTCAGCGCTTCGTTCTAGCTGCTAGAGAGGTATATACAGTACATGTGACAATAATAACCAACTAAACCCTTGACATGTACGTAGAGTTATGTTACTATTAAGACATCATATGGTTGAGCAATTGCAAAAGTACCAGATGATTACCACCGAGGCTCTCTCATTAAGGTAGTTTGGTGGCCCACGTAAGGCATCTTTTGACCTCCTAGTTATGGTGATGCCTGAAAGTTCTCGATATCAGAGTGTGGGGTGGAAGTTGAGAGTGTCTCGGCCCCTTGTAAGACCTTTGTGTCTAAGCATATGGCCCTTTTGATGTTAGTCGTCTAACTATGCGAAGGGCCGTTGTGCTATATGCTACCGTAACCCCCACCCTTTAAACTGGTGTGTTATATGTAATCTATAAATGCAATGTAGATTCCCTATACTATTTCACAACCAGTACAACTTGTCACACCCCACCCCCCTTAAAACTAGCGCTAAC
>Ga0209337_1000584_pt1 | contig 29428 bp, 41 predicted proteins | sample LinPmetageLP53_FD_184044 | JGI IMG/M metagenome (GOLD analysis project Ga0209337, IMG submission 184044) | Marine viral communities from the Pacific Ocean - LP-53 (SPAdes) (version 2) | ecosystem: Environmental > Aquatic > Marine > Oceanic | place: Pacific Ocean | collected 2010-02-08 | reverse complement strand
GCAATACTCCGTCTATTAACTTAATTTGGTCTGCTGCTCCTGCTCTAAAAATAATATTGTTGTCAGTTGCAAAGTCTATGTCATTGTCTGCATCTCTACCGATTACTAATGCTGCGTTTAGTATTGATGTAGCACCTGTTATTGCTGCTGTCCATGCAGGTAGTCCACTGCTTACTTCTAAAACTTTACCTGCTGTACCAATTTCTAATCTTGATAACTGGCTAGTAGAGCTAGCATATATAATATCTCCAGCAGCCTGTGAGTCTAAGACGTGTCCACCAACTGCTTCGTATTCAGTTTGTGATAATTGGCTACCTACTGATGTATGTTTAAATTCGTTTGCCATTAGCTTGTTTTAACCTCCGTCATTTCCATTGTGAGGAGTCTGGACTGGTCAGGTGCGACATTCCTCGTACTATATACTCTACTAGAAATCATAGAATCTGTGTATCTTAGGTTTACATAATGCGTTGTCCCATCGGGATCTTGAAGTAACACAAATGGTTCCTGCCTAAGAGTGTCTAGATCAGACATAACCGATGTCTTTACCTGACTTGAACGAACTCTTCTTAGTAGCATTGATCTTTTATCTGACACCTTAACCACTGCTGTCCACTTTCTGTAGTCAATAGGGTTCCACGCAGCATGAAATACCAAGGCATTTATTCTTGGAGACACACCTGTGTCATCTGTGGTAAATATTAATTTAAACCTAATCCGGTCAAAATTAGTTAGTGTGCTTACATCTGCAGTAACTGTTTGGCCTGATGATGTAAACTTTCCATTTGTCCCAAACGTAGTCCAGCTTGTAGTGTCATCATCTGTTGTGTCGTCAGTTTTATACTGAACAGTAACATACTTATTAGAATCCATATTTAAACCGTTAATTGTAAGCTTTACTGCAGCTTTATTTACATCAGGATAGTTAAAGTTAATATAAGGAGTGTAAAAGTTGCCTGTTAATGGATGTTCAGTTATAGAGTTAAGAGATGGATTTTCATTTCTAATAGGCATTCTAAGTCTAAATGCTCTTGGCTCTTTGTTGTTGTCTGAGTCGTTGCTGTCATCATTTACGTTGTTGCCCAAAACAAACAGGCTCATTCTTTCAGAACCTTTGAACTTGCCCATACTGTCTATTTCAGACACAGAAAAACTAGCAATAGTATGCGCTACGTCTTCAGGAGCTGATCCGGGTTCTTCTTGTTGGGTTCTAACAGAAAGTAATTTTACTGTCTTAGAAATGTTGGTTCCTGCGAAAGAGAAAGGGAAAGTATATGGGAAACCAGCAGACTCGGACTCTAAGTCGTCAGCCAAGGCGACAAAAAGATTGTTCCTGTCTTGCGTCATTGCTGTAATCCTTCCACCAAAACCTCTATACGCAGGAGCCTTAAATAAATATGATCTGTCATCAAACAGATACGAACCAGAAAAACTACCAAAAGATATTTTAAAAAATGCTTGGTCTCCACCTGCAGCAAATATAGATCCACCTCTACCCATAGCTGACTTGAAGTTTGAGTCGTCAGGAAACAGATTAGCCTCTGGTTGCAAATCTAAGAACTTGTTAGTAGCTCTGTCATACTGAAATAAACCATCTTCTCTTCCTACATAAACTAAATCATTTGCAGAAAAAAGATTTGTTATTGCTCTGTCAGAGTCACCACACTGTATTTCTGTAGCAAAATTACTAGCATCAGTAGGAGTGGTGGTTACAGCTATTTGATTTGCCCTTGCTTTAAATAAAGCTAAATCTCCTGAAGCGTTTCTACCTTTAGAGAAAAACTTTACATGCCTTCCGTTGCCTGATGCAATGTTTGACGGATCCCCCCAAGTTGCACCATCAGAAGAAAAAATATAAGTTTCACTTTCACCTCTTGCTGCATAAAGATTCCCATCAAAAGATTCTAAATCTGTAATAGAGTGAGAATCATCAAGATAAACTATGTTCCATTTTTCATTAGTGTCACTCCACTTATATATTCCTCTTGAGCAAGCAACATATATATTGTCTTCAAACTCTTGAGGTTGTGTCCAGTCTGCGCCACCTTCTGGAAATACTGCAATATCATCTATGGCAAATACATCTTCGTCTGCTGAAAGGAGCACTCTTACTTTTAAACTCGTAGCACTACCATTTACAGTAATTGATGTTGTAGCAAAAGTGTAAGCTCCCGTAGCAGTAATTGCTGATGACGAGGCTGTCGCTGCAGAGTCTACAAGTTGTATTTTTGCATTGCCTGTACCAGATATTCTTCTTAAATAACAATGAACAAATACCTTTTTACTTCTTAAGGTATTGTTAAAAGTAACAGCTTGTTCAATATAACCACCGGCTGCAGTAGCTGTAACTGTTGCACCTCTGTCTCCACTTTTTGCATATGTAGCAGATGATGCGATAGTAGCATTAGTTGCATCCCAGTCGGTCATATCATAAGCACTGTTACTAAGTTTCTCGAATCTTCCGTTTGATATTAGTACGTCAGTTTCATCCTGTTGATAGCCTAATAAAATTTCTCCTTTAAACATAGAAAGCACATTTTCGCTGTAACCATACCTTGCTCTAGCTCTATTCGCCTCAGTAGCAGTTCCGAAACGTGAAATGCTTGGAGCACCAAAACCTCTGTGCCATGAATCTTGATCTAAAACTAAACCTATATCGGGAGATTGTTGCTGATAGTTTGCAGAGTCACTAACCTGTCTTGGAGGAGCAGGCGAGATATGTTCTGTTCTCCAACCTCCCGGCACAGAACTGTTATCTTTATATAAAGTAAGACCTATTTTGTTTGTAGATCCGTCAGTCTTGCTTATTACTATGTCACTGTTTTGAGGTGCTGTTGCCACTACACTGCTCCTTTATATAAAGGCATAGAGGCCATTGCACCCTTTCCTTGTTCTGCCAAGTTCCTATAGTGTGTGTATCTTCTCTGAGCTGCGTTTAAGTCTGTAGTGTCAAGCTGATCTAAGTCTTGTTGGAACCAAAGCATTGCAGCGTGAGCATACAATATTCTTAACTGGTCTCCTTCAATTTCCATAGTATCGGTGCCTGAAGATATTGATGACAGCAATCCCATACCTTTCACTCTAAGGGTTCTGTCTTTCTGTGTTGCTGCGCTTCTTAATAAAATTTCGTCACCTTCTTCTCTCCATGACATAATGGGAGTTCCTGTAAGCTTAGGTATTTCGCTTTGTCCTGCAGTTGCAATTAGTTCGTCTGCATAAAATACGAAAGCATCAGAGGCGCTTGTGACATGAAGTCCAACTTTTACACTTGTTGCTAAGTCTTTTGCATCTAAGGTATGAGTTAATCGTTCCCATCCACCACCAGCGTGTGTAGTTCCTGTAGAAATAGTATCTGAGTCTATCTGTATTGCTGCTGATATTCTTGATGCAGTTTTAGAATATACCCACATACCTACGTTTATTTCCTCGCCTTTATAGTTAGTTCCGTCTGGAACTGTTAATAATGCTGTGTTAACAGAACTAGCTGCAACCTGAAATTGAGCAGAAGATGTTCCACTAAATACCATGTAGTTGTCTGGCCCTGTTGTCTCTTCTTCTTGAGTTATGCTTGTAAATCCTGAGTTTACCCAGTCAGCAGGAGTTGTAGAGTTAGTCCATGTCTCAAAATCACAGTTTAAAGAGTTAACTATATTGTTAGCAAAAGAACCTGCATCTATTCTTGGCTCTTCAAATACTTGCCTAACAAATCCTTGCCTAATAGTTGTTGGTCTAGCATATCTATATTGATGACCTGCTAAAGTTAAAGTAATGTCGTTTATTTGTTTATATAGCCTAGGAAACACATCTTCTCTGGCATCGTTAAGCATATCTCGTAACTGACTAGGATCATATCGGTATATTTCAAAAGTAGCCTGTGTGCTACTATCTGATGTCAAAGCAGTACCTGATACAGTAATTGTGCCAGAACTGCCTGTATAGTCCGTTACACGCCTTACAGCATCATCATTGTTGGCACTTGTAATTCTAATAAACGTATCATTAAGTGCATCGTCATTATTAAAACCAGAGTCTGTGAGCTCTGTAGAAACAACTGATGTATTTGCTGCAATAGCAGTTGTAGTAGTAAATGAACCAATATATGCTCCGATATATCTTCCGAATCCGGGTAGCATTGTGTCCATAGTGGTAGTTGCCATTATAAAGGAACCTCCTCTGTCCTACCTGTTTGTGCATCAACTCTAATCTTTAAAGGCCTAGTTAAACCACTAGGTTCTTGTTTCATAAACAATATTTCTTGTGCGATAACTTCTCCTGTCTTTGGATCTGTTATTGCAAACGTGTTTATAACAGGCATTCTTCCTTGCATCTTTGCTTGGGCCATGTTTACTTTGTTCTGCTCTACGCTTGTGCCTCTATCTCTAGAATCACGATGCTTTCTTACTTCTTCGTAAACTCTTTGGCCAGCTTTAGTATCATCAGAATGTTTAGTTGCAAGATCTGCTGCCATTTGAGCATGAGATTCTACATCACCATACCCAATCTTTCCTTCAGGAATCACCATCTTCATCTTTCTACCATTTTTTACAACATCATGTTCTGTAACTGATATTTCAGGTTCTTCTTTAAATATATTGTTTTTGTTTGACTTGTTATACTTGCCCATACTATTACGCTGTTCCTGTAATAATAACTCCATGTATACCATTGTTGGCAGTACCATAAGATACGTTAATAACAGAGTCTGTGCTTGTAGCTTCAACCATTTTAATGTTTCTTAATGTGTCTACACCATAGATGCAAAAACTGTCTCCTGCGCTAATAAGCACTCCTACAGCCGTAGCTGGATCTGTGCCATCTAATCTGTATCGTATAGCTGCTGTTTCAACTGTAACTTGTGCAAAATTTACATCAACTGGAACTGTTAAAGCTCTTACTGTTGCATCAACTGCTAGTTTTTCATGTCCGAATGCCATGTTTCTCCTTATATAAAGTTAATGTAACGAGGGTTGCAGAGAGAGGATTATGAAGTCCTTTTTAACTACCCCCGTTACGATTAATTATGTTTACGTAGCACCTGTTGTAGATGTCCAGTTTGATCCGTTCCATCTTACGTGTGCCTGTAAGTTTTGTTCAATAACACAAACTGCTGCATCAGAGTTGTTTCCATCTCTAATAGTAATTGCTTCTGCTGCGTCAGCAGTGTTCCTAATCCAGATGTCGCCTAACGAAGTAGTTACGCCAGTTTCAGAAGTATCTACATAAAGTAAATCTACTGTTCTAGCACTACCTGCTGGATCCCAGTTCTGGTATTTGTCAGTAGCTGCTGTGATTGTAAAGTCACCTGCACCTATGTCCTGCGTGTTAACTGAACTGTATTGTAATGTTCCTACAGTCATTTATTCTCCTATTTTAGGTAATTTTATTTTTTTCGATTTAATTGGTTTCTCCGTTTCCATCTTAGGGAGCTGCTCTTCAACCTTAGAGGCTTCAACCTTTGCAGGGAGCTTCATAAGACCACCTTTCTCAAGATACCTAACGATGCTTTCTGGAAACATCCTAGCTTTAGTTTTATCCATCCGAACTGCATCACCATTAAGGGAGCGAGCAGGAAGATAAATGTAGGCCATGGTAGGATCATTAGTCCATTCAGGTTCAGGAAGTTCGTCTAAATTGTTGTCCTTAAGATGTTTTTTAAGAGTTTCAGCCCAGCGACTTTCAAACCTAATCTGTTTAACGATGGTTTCCCATCTTTCTAATAAAGTAGTCATTTCTTTCTACCTCTCCTACCTCGTCTTCGCTTCCCAGCTTTAACCTGACTAACAGGAGCAACCCCATTAATCTTGCCGGAAGACGGAGAACCAATAATTTCTTCTTTAGTTTTGACGAAAGCTTTTACCCAGTCGCCAGAGAAAACTAATTTCTCACCCTCAACCACTCCTTTTCTTTTTATCTTAGACAAGTAATGTGGAACCCTATCCGTTTTTACACGAAAAGGATCACCACTTACTGAGTCATAAATAATTGTATAAAGCTGATCGTTGTTATTATCGATCTCTTTAACATAAAAATCTTGTGATTGAGTAGTTGTCATTTAATTTCCTATATAGCGTCAGATGCACCTAGCATCTCAACACCCCAAGGATCAGCTACTTCAGCTTCTCCCCATTCACCAATCATTACCATTTCAGTACCTCTTAGTGATGCGTCTCTTTCTTCTTCAGCTTCCATTTCATGAGCCATAGCCAAAGCTATTGCGTCTGGAACGAAAATTGCACCCTTAGAGTCACCAGAACCATCCCGTGTCAATACACCTGATTGGAATATTGGAACACCGAATACTTTCTCGTTTCCTCTAAAGTAGTTTGAAATAACCTCAGCAGTTACACCTGCTGGAATAGGCTGTGCAGCCATACCAGTAGATCCACCACCTTGGATACCAGTTACTTCTTGTACGAATGCTCTTATCTGTTCTGGGTGGAATACACCAGAAGGTGTACCCGGAGCCAATCCGTAAGAAGCATTGTTGTCTGTCTTTAAGTAAGACACTGCACCTGCAACGTGATAGTAAGTTAAGTAGCTTCCTGCTGTTCCGATTGAGTTTGAGAACCCATCGAACAGAGTTGTAAGATCACTTTCTAGTAATCTTCCTAAAGCTCCACCCTGTACATCACCAACGTGTGCAAGTATGTCTTCATTGTTTTGCCTTGTAAGTCTATCAGAAACAAAAGTCATGATACCATGTTCAGAAGCAGTAATGCTTGCCACAGTAACTGACAATTGTTGTGGAGCTGATATGTCTACACCTTCAGTAAGCGCTACAGCATCGTTTCTACCCCAAACTGGGATGTTAACTGACTTTGCACCTTGAGGAATATCATATCTGCTCACCAACTGGTTTGTTGGACCAGCAGGCTCAATGTTTGCAATTGCGTTTGCAATAACAATTTTTGACATTGATGAGAGACTCGCATCTGACGATAGTGTTAATCCACTTGCCATTGTCTTTTTCTCCTAATTTATAAAGTTGTATAACCTTGATTTTTTATCTCTCGTTGACCTGTTCTGTACTGGTCAGCATTGATGTTGCCCGATGCCATCTCTGATGCTAAATCAGAAAGGGTGCTGAATCTTTTATTTCCAACTTTTGGAGCACCATCTGTACTAGGAGGTGGAGTATTGGTTTGCTGAGGAGTTTGTGCCTTAGCAGGTTGCTGTGTTTGTGGAGTCTTCAACCTTGATAAATTCTGACTTGCAAGTTGCACTAACTGTTGGTCGGTCATATTTGCTGTAGCGCCTTCCCAAAGTCTTTGGTCTTGCTTTACATCTATATTTAAACCTAACGCCATTGCTGCTCCAGTGGCTGCTGAGTAAACCTGAGAAAAATCTCTCTCCGGCTGCTCTTCAGCTATAGGTTGTGCTGGCTGTTGTGCTTTCTGCTTCCAGTATTCAGCTTGGTCTTCAGGATCCATTTGAGATAAGCGTTGACTTTCAAGAGCCTCTGTGTGCTCTCTGTACCCCTTAAGGTTTTCGTCAATAGACTGACGCATCTCTTTCATTTGCTGCGCAGTATAATTAATCTGATCACCTCTGAGCTTATTCATCTCTTTGGATACAGTGTCTCTAACTATCTCTGCAACATCAACTTCCTGTTTTGGTTGTTCCTCTGCCCTTTCCTCTACCTGTTCTTGTACTTTATCCTGTACCTGTTCAGAAACCTTTTCAACGATCTCTTGAGCTTTTTGCTCTGCCGTAACATCATTATTTTGCTCTGAAGCCGTAACTTCGTTTTTTTCTGTAGTCATTTGAGCCGTAACTCCTTAATTGTATTATTAATTACATTAATTAATATAGATTATTATCTATATATATATATATTATAAACTCTTTCTCTCTCTAAATGTCAATAGTATTCTGGAAATATTTCTTTTTTTCGTGATTCTAAGTCAGTCCAATTAATCTCTTCATCTAAACTTTTCCATTTTTCTAAAACTTGCACTAAAGGTTTTTTGTTGTTGTCTAAAAAGGGTTTGGCGTACAAAGTTTCTCTGCCATAGCCATTTCTATATATCCATAAATCTAATAGTGGATCTTGTTCTCTTAATATCCTTTTAACTTTATTTTGAATATCCATAAATTCTTTAAGTCTTGAATTTGTTTTTTTAATTGCTTCTTGTTCAAATGGTGCTGATTTTTGATATGTATTTATATAAAAATTATATATTTCAGGATCATATTCTTTCATTTGTTGAGAAACTGCACCCCAATATTTTCCACCATAAATATCTTTTCCTGTAATAATTTCAGACGTATATATATTTTGATCTTTTTTTAAATATTGCATACTTTTTACAGACTTATAAATTGTTGATCCAAACTCATCATAAAAGTTTTTATCTGCTCTTTGATGCGCTTCGTAATCATATTCACCAGAAGGTAAATCAAAATCTGGATTGTTTGCAACTTCACCTAAATACAGTCTATACAAATATTCATTTGAATCTTCAGGATATTGTTTTGATCTGTTTCTTAAAGTTTCACCAATATCTAAGTCTGGGTATTCTTTACTATATTTTCTTTCCAATTGATCTAGCCTTGCATAATAATTATGTTCTTTTTCTGTAACAGATCTTCTAAAATCTGCAAAAGTTCCAAAAGCTCCTGTTTCATACTGACTGGTTACGTCATCAATATCTTCTCTAAGCAAATCTTTTTCTGCACTAACAGCTCTAAACCATTGATTTATAGTATCTGCATCTTTAACATTACTAAATGTTTTTTCATATGCATTACTGTATTGTTCTAATAAAGCAGCATTTTTTTCATAAGTTTCTCTATCTAGCTCATTTAGACCTTTTAAGAAATCTATAGGAGGGTTTTCTATTGCTGCTTGCTGCACTGAAGTTAAGTCCATCCAAGTTTTTCGTTCTCCAAAAAGTTGCCTTGTTATGTTGTCTCTAGCAATTTCTCTTGATTCCCATAAACCTTGCTTAAAAGTTCTTGCACCTATTGGCTCTAATAATTGTCCCCAATAAAAATCCCAATCGCCGGGTATTAGTTTACTTATTGCGTCAGGATCTCTTACCCCTCTAGTAGCATCTTCTAGTTGTGCTGATTGCATCCACATAGGCATAGGTACTAAAACATCTAAGCCTTCAAGTGCAAAAAGATTTTTTTCTTGTCCCCAATAATCTTCTCCTGTAAGTATTTGCATTGCAATTTGTCTTGCATAAGCACTTTTATTTTGATTCCATTTTAATATATCATTGTAGTATTTTTTACCTGTTTCATCTTCAACATATCCTTTTTTCCAATAATCAAATTGAAAAAATTTACCAGTTGCAGCATCTTCGGCTGTTGCAAGTATCATTTGAACTGCGCTTTGCACTGATCTGTTTGGCCCTATCCATGTTCCATCTATTTTAACCATTCCGTATCTAGAGTTAGTAGGATCATATACAGTTTCTCCACCAGTAAATCTAGCAACTAAATGCGCCATTAATCCTGTTGTCATAATAAGCCTAGAAATACCTGTTCTTGCTACTTGTCCTGCTATACCTCCTTTTGCAGCGTCAACAGTTAAAGCAGAAACACCTCTTAGTAATCTAGGAGAGAAATAGAGCAATGCTTCTACGCTTCTTTGTGTTGGCCCTATTCCCATAGCAGTTAAATCCATTGCGCCAGTAGAATGTCTTATTACAGATGCTAATTCATCTAGCTCATTTGAAGTTTTAGCTAATGGCCTAAATGCTTTTAACATTTCTAATTTCATAATATCAATAGGAACAGCAAAACCTCTTTCTAAAGCAGGAACAACTTGTTGTGTTTTTTGAGCAACAGCAGGTCCAATTTTAGGTATTCTTTGCATTTGCCTTGTAAGCCACCCTTTGTTTTCAGTGCCCTTGTACATTTTTCCATTTTGAAAAACTTGCAACCAGTCAGAAGTTTGGGCTCCAATTGGTATATTTAGCTTGTTTGCTAATTCTAGAGTTTCAATATTATTAGCCATATATTTTGTCCAAGTTTTCATTTCTGGATCAAATAAATTTTCAAACATAACTTCCACGCCTCTTGCCCAACCTTTAGGATTAACAAGCAAAGGTACTATGCCATGTATGAATGGAGATCCTATGTCAAATCCTGCACCTACAAATTGATACATTCCTGATACTTTTTCTGTTCCCGAGGCTGCTTTGCTTAAAAAATTAAATATTCCTGTAAACTCGTCTCCTTTAGCTCCCATTCTTATTTTAATTTTATTTATATTTCTTTTTGATGTTTTTATAATTAACTCTCTGTTACGAATATTAATTCCAAATTCATCAAAATCTTTTTTATAGTTTTCTAAATAATTTTTTTTATTTCTTAAATTTGTTGAATACTGAGAAGTAGGATCTTTTATTAATTTTTGAGTTTTTTCTTGTATGTTTTTTAATTTTGTTGAATACCTTGCACCAGTCATGCCGGCAAGGTCATCCATATCTTTTATTAACTCAGGAAAATATTTTTTTATTCTGCTAGTTTCTTTTGTTTCTAAAATTTTACCTGTTGCCGGTTCTAAATCATTAACAATATCATTACTTATTTTTACTGTATTTTGTATATCTCTATTAGTTTTGTTTATTGGTGATTCTGTAAATTTGTTTTTTGCAACTTTTTCAATTAACCCCGTATACTCGTCTAATAAATTTGCATTTTCTTGTGCAGTTAAAAATATTCTTAACATTGCTAAAGGATCATTGTGATACTTTATATATCCTTGAGCAACAGCTTCTGCTGCTTGTGGATCTGTAAAAACTCTTGATTTTTCATATTTATAAGTTCTCGGATTGATTGTTATATCGTCTAACTCTTTAGCTATTCTAGGAATGTAAAGCCCAATATTTTCAGCAACTTCTTCAGCATTTAAAAGATGCACGCCCCCTAAGTGCTTGTTTCTATCAACACTTTCTTTAATAATGTTTTGATAGGTTTCTACCCATTTTCCAAGAGATGTGTTTCTTGCAGCATCTACACTTTTTTCCCCTGTTAATTTCCAATAAGGAGTATCTTTAGAAAAAAAGTTTCCTAACAATTCTGTTGTAGCTAGTACAACTTCTCCGTTGCTGTCAGTTCTTGCAACAATTCCAATTTTTTTTAAAGATTCTTCTGTTATAAATATATCTCTTACTTTTGTAACTCCATTTTCATTTACAAGTATTGGCGATCCTGTGTTTCGTAATTTATTAATATCTCTTTCTATAATTTGAGGCATAATTCTTTGTTTAGCATCATAATAATGATTTAAGCCTTCAAGATAATAATTAATATTTCCTTCCATTTTACCTGAAACAATATCTTGCATTTCATCAAAATAAGGTCTTTGTGCTCTGTAACCTGTAAAAATTTTTGCTATTTTAAAAGGTTGCATCATTCTTCTGCCAATTGAAGGAATATTAAAAGCAGCTCTTCTTCCAATAAGTACATCTCCAATTCTTTGTCCTAGTCTATTAAAAGGACCCTCTGTTTTATCTTTAAAAATATCATTTATTTCAAGCCTATCTTGCAAATGTTTTTCTTTTGGTTTTAATTTAGAAGCTAATTTTTCAAAATCAAAACTTTGTAATGCATCTATACCTTTTTTAGTTAATGTTTCGTTTTTCCAAAATGCATTTAATTGCCTTAGCAACTCTTCTTGTTGATTCAAATTAAGAGTTTTATTTGTAAACGGAACTATAAAGTCTGTTGCATTATGGCCCGGTAGAACTTTATCTAAACCTTTCCTTGCTTGTTTATAATTATTTGCATTTATAACATTTTCTTCTAGTTTTATAGTTATGTCATGCAGAGTTGATCTTGATATTCCAGTAGCTGACCTTGGAACTGCCATACCCATTTGTGCATATATATCAAAGTCAGCATCAAATACTTGATTTGGCAGTAAGTCTTCAGATATGTTTGGTCTTACTTGGGAATAAGATATAACCTCATCCATTTCGTCTGGGTTAATTATTCTGTTTATGTCAGTAAAACCTCTATCGGTAGAATTAACTCTTGCAAGGGTTGTTTTAGTTACAGATTTTGCACCATACTTGCTAGCTGCTTTTATAGGTGCAGTAATAAGTTTTAATGCACCAATATCAATAACATTTTCGGGAGCGAAAACTATTGACGTAATATTTTCTGGAGTGTAATCAGGAAACTTTTCTTTTAATGGAACGCCTGTTATTCCTTTAAGTGCAGGATTAACAATTCCCGGAGATCCTTTAAGAAGTTGCTCGGTTACCAATCCACTACCCGGAATGTCGTAACTTGGAGTTTCTTTTTGTATTTCGTAAAACTTTTCAAAAGCTTCTGAATCCCCTCCTAATGCTTGAACCTTACTATCTGGTAAAAATGGTATTAAATCTAATAACATATCTTTTGCAGTTATATCTGCATTGGCATATTTTGGAGCTAAATCTTGCTTTCTTTGATTAATTTGTTTAAAAAATGGTGCATCTTCTAAAGCTTTTGTTAGTGCGTCTACTGGCTGGGTTTTTGAATTTCCTGTTAAAAATTCAGAACCAATATATTTGCCAATAGCTTCACTTTGTTCTATTTTTTCAAGAATACCTTTTCCAAGTTTTGACCAAAATCCGGGATCTTTTTTTTCTACTGCAGGACCAAATTCTTTTCCTGCCACGGGTAAACCGGTTGTTAAATCTGGAGCAAATTGATCTTGAACTACTTCTGTAGCGCTTTCTGGTCTTATCTTTTCATTGTGTTGTACTGCTGCATCTGCTATTTTTTGATTTCTTTTTAATTCTGCACCTTTTGCAATAGAATCATACAAAGAGCTGTAATCTGTTCTTCTTTTAAGAAAATCAATTTGTTTTCTTTTTGTTTTATCTCTTAAACTATTTTGTGGTTTATACCTTTCTAGCATTACTAAACTACATTAGCTCCTATTGTACTAGCATTTCTGTTCATATCACCCGGTTGTTTTGAAAGGCCCTCAAGAACGGCACCTTCTGCTGAGGTTCCCTGCCTTGCTTGATTTCCAAAATATATTTGCAGCGCTGTTGGATTTTCAGTTTCAAGCTGTGCTAATCTTGCTGCAGTTAACGGAATACCATTTTCCAATGAATTAAGAACATCGTCAGGTACTCTTCCTATTAAAGAATCTAAATAGTTTTGCGCTAATGGTTGTGCTTGCATTTCGCTGCCAGTACCTAAAGTTTGCTGCACTGCAGGCATAATTTCTCTTACACCATCGAATGCGCCAAGTCTAGATAATAAACCTTCTACATTTGCTGTTCCACCTAAAGCTGCTACTGTGCCCGGCTGAAAAAATCCTGATATAGATTGTATTAAGTTTGGTCTTGCACCAATCCTTTGTTTTTCTAATTCCAGTTCAATAAAATCATCTTCTGATAAACCTTGCCTTTCAAGAGATAATCTTTGTTCTGCAGTTAAATTAAAAGGATTAATTCTTAGTTTTTCTAATTCTAGTTGATCTTTTGCAGTAAATCCAAACGGATTTGATTGAATTTCTTGTATTGCAAGTTGATTTTTTTGCATTTGCGTTTCTCTTGCCATTAACAAAGCATTGCCAACATATTCATTGTAAAAATCAAGAAGTATTTCGCCTGCAGGATCAATAACTGGAACTTCTTGAGTTAATGTTGGACTAACATCATCTGGTATAGGTGCTCCACTTGCTATTAATGCTAAATAAGCTGGATTTTCTACTTGCTGAGGAACCATTCTAGTAAGTTGTTGCAATAATTCACCCGGAAACTCAGGTAAATATGGGCTTCCGTTTTCATTAAACTTTAGAGGTTGAGATACTTGTTTAAAGAATTTGTTTAAGAATACTGTGTCACCACCTGCAGATTCTATTGCACCTTTACCTGAGCTATAAGCATCTGTTAAGGCCTCTGAGGTCTGTACACCAATACCAGTGTTTAAACCATCTATTTGACTTTCAAGGCTAGCCAGTTTTGGGTTATCAAAAAAAGCAGCAGAGTTACCATCTTTACCTGTTTCTACTCCATCCTCTAATGATTCTTCGGTGCTACCTGTATTAGGATCTTTTATGTCGTCAATAATGTTTTTAAGTATAGGTGTGCCTGCATTTCTTTGGATTTCTTTATAATTGTCAGAATCTTTTATAAATTCTAAAACATCACCAATACTACTACCTTCATCACCTAAACTCTCTTCGAGTGCAGGAGTATATTTCACTCCACCGTCTCTATTTTGAATTGAAACTGTTGGACCTTCCTCAAATCCGGGCCTATTTGTATAAAGACCATCAAGCCCTTCAAAGCCCTGACCTCTTCCAAAACTTGCTCCTTGAGTTGGCACTGGTGATGAATCACCTGTAAATATATTACCTAATGCTGAAGCACCACTTTGAATGCCTGAACCAATATTACTTGCGAAGTTTCCTATGCCACCAGCTATCATTTCTAAAGAATTTGGGCCCGGTGGGTTTGTTATTGTTCCTGTTCCTCTACCTGCTGCCATATTACTAATTCCTGCAGCATCTAGGTTTGGAGCTGTTCCACCTACAACTGTTTGACCACCTATATCAACCTGTCTATTTTCAGGTAAAACTTCTTGAGTCCTATTTGCTACAATATTTTGTAGAACATCAGGGTTTGGTTCAAATGTGCCCTGTGGAATAAAAGATTGCTGTTGTTCAAGCAAACCACTACTAACTGCAGAAGGACTTGTGCCCGGCGTTAGCATACTCTGGTTCTGTTTTCTTTTTCTTGCTGCCTCTTGCTCAGGAGTTTCTCCTGTGCCGTAATTAAACATTGTCATTGTTGGAATCCTCTAAGTAGTTTTTCTAATGCTTCCTCTTTATTTTGAGGAGACTTGCCTTTTGGCTCTATAGGAGCAGACATATTTTTGTACTGATCTCCTACAACACCTAAAAATCTTGACATTAGGTCATCTGTTTCTTTAAATGCGTTATCTATAAAGCCATCTTTAGCCATATTATGCTCCTAAGCCGGGACTTATATCTCTTCCCGGTACTCTTCTGTTTCCAGTTCTAGTTGGAGAAGAAATCTGTCTTGCAACAAGATTCTGCTCTTCCATACTTCCCGGAATTACAGGTCTAGTATTAGTTTGCACTCTCTGCCTTTCAGATGCAAGCGTTCTAGGTGGTTGATTTGCTGAACTAAAATTTCCAGCATTTGGTAATTGTTGTGCGCCTTGTGTATTTATAATATTTGATGCTATTTCTTCAGCTTGCTGTGTAGAAGTTTGACCGGCGCTTGCAGATTCTATTATCTGGGCAAGTAGAGGGACTCGTCTAGCAGCTTCACCTTGTAAGACTTGCTGCACCTGCTCTGATTTCAAGAACTGTTCTGCAAGCAACCGAGTTCTAACATCCAAAGCATTTGACACTCCAGCTTTTCTTAAAGAAGTGTCATGATCTACGAATCCTGCTCTCCATAGATTTGACCATAAATTTAATTTTCTTTCCTGTTCTTCTGGCGAAGTTGGAGTAAGTTGCACCATGTTTACAGTGTGACTTCTAATATCATTTGGTCTAATTACTGCATCAAGTGCTCCTGCTTCTGTTTTGCCAAACACAGTAACCTTATCTTGTATAACATTTTCAACAATATGTAGAACTATAGAGTTTCTGTTTTGCAAACCTCTTTGCGATGCTTCGACATAAGGACCAAAGTTTAAAGCTGCTATTCCTGCAAGAACTGCAGTATGATAACCACTTGCTGCTCCAGTAGGTCTTTCACCTCTTACAACTGCAGGTGCTGTGTTAGATTCAATAGCTCTACTCATCATGCTTTGTGCAACTTGTATTGCTGCTGGTGGTTCAGCTACCTTTGATGCCTCAACAGTTACGTTCTGTGGCATAAAGTTCTTAGCACCCGGTGTTTCTTCATATCCATCCATAACCTGTTCGGTTATTCCCGGAGGACCTCTAAAATCTCTAGTTGGCCATGCAGAGTTAGCTACAATGTCCATGTATTGTGATGCTAATCTTGATTCTGCCCTAAGCATATCAAAGTTTCCGTGAAGGATTCCTCTGTATAAATGTTCAGGCTCTGCATTTTCAGTCATTAAACCAGTGTGTGGCCAATATTGTGTAAATGGTAATGTTTTATATCCGTGTCGCCTTGGCTCAAGAGCAAATCTTCCATCTGCTAAATATGCTACTTGTGATTGAGACCAGTATTCTACAAACTCTACTCTTCCTGTATTTGGCCCTTCCCAACTTGGAAAATGAGCTGATACCCAGTCTGCATCTACTTCATAGTAATGGATTATCCATCTTGGATTCTGTCCATTGTTTAAATCCCATACGCAAGTTTTAGGATTGATTGGTGTGGAAGTCATTGGAAAGTTAAGGTTTCTTTTTTCTAAAACATCTTTTACTTTCTCTTTATAGTCCGAATCGTCTTCACCTTCTCTTGGTGGCTCAGGAAACTCTTGCCACCTATTAGCAGCAAATTCTGTTTTCTCCCAGCAAACACCATATAATGCCATCTGTTTTGCAACTTCTCTTCTAGTTGGAGAGAACTGCTCTAGCATATGGTTAGCTCCTTTTAAAAACTTTTCAATAAGTTCGGCTCTAGCTTGTCCTCTTGAACCGGGAGCAGGCACTGATATATCTAAAAACTGTGGAGTAACGTGTGCAACAAGAGAGTTAATAACAGACTGACTTGTTCCTAATCTAACTAGAGAACCAGTTTCCGGAACATCAAAGTCAAACTCACCTAAGTAAAATTCTTCTGCCTCAGAACAATTGTCGTAAAATTCTCTAAACTTAGTTTTACCTTGGTTTAGCTTATCTTCAATTAGTTCCTGACTAACTAAAGGTTCGTCTATAGGATTAGAACTTTCTCTTTTGATCTCCTCTTCAGGATCAGCAGACATTGATTGTTGTCCTTGATATGAAACCATAACCTTCTGTTTACCTCTTATTTACTTTTGACAATAAGGTCTCCAGCTTCTGACTCAATGTCCATTGCTTCTTTCCTTTCTTGCCTCCATCGTTTTAATCGTGATGACTTCTTGGAATAGTTTGGATTCATTGGTGTGATACCTGATTTAGATACGGGAAAAAACTTTTGCTCACCCATTTCCAAAGCAGGATCGCAGGCCATTAAAGCCAAACATTCTGCATCCACCCAATCATCATGCCTTCCAGACACAGTATAAAACGTGTGTCCTCTGTTTGCTGTTTCCCTGTGAGCAATGTCTTCTAACTGACTTATTAGTTTACTCCAACTTTGTGGAAATGCAACAGTCTCCTTTTCAAGTGACAATGCGTAATCTAAAAACAACTGATATTTTTTTGCTGCAGTAAAGTTATATCCAACCACAGGAATTGACTCAACAAGAAGTTCTCTAAACAAGACATCTTCTCCAATTTTACCACCTAGACCTGTTGAATCCATGTAAATCTCTTGTATACCCCATCTAATCGCTTCACGTTTAACAGTTTCAACCTGTAGAGACCAATCAGTCTTTAATAATTCAATTGCAAACACCGAAGTTCTGGATTGCCTGTCTTTTATAACCATAACTGTTGCGTCATTAGTTCTACCAATGTCTAAACCTGCAACATAAAACCTATCTTCTAGTGGTCTTGCTAGCTCAACAGAATCTGGCTTGGTGTAAGCTGCCGGAATGTTTCTGAAGAAGTTACCTGCACCTTCTGGTTGATGTGCTAAGTAGAATCTTTCCCATATGTTTTCTGTTATTGTTGCCTTCTCTTCTTGAATTTCTAATTTATCTTCGTCTGTAAGGTGTGGGTTATCAAAAGTAGACGCATGAAAGGCTTGTCTTCTTGTTGACGGATTATCTTTAGCCATTTTATAGTTTCTTGCAAACCAGTGTTGTGAACTTTCTGGAGGTATTCCTTCTACAATTGCTCTACCCATTCTTCCCGGAGAGTTAAGTGTTGGCCTTACTTTGTTCCATGCAGCCTCTTTGATATCCTGTGACTCAGCCATGTGTAAAAAATCTAGTCCTACAGTTTGAAGTCCTTCTGGATTATCAGCAGATTTAAGCTCCCAGAACACTGACCTTCTCCATTTGCCATTAATCCATTTTCCGTTTGCATCTTTAAAATCTAACCACACATTAAGTTCATCATGTTTAAATCCTCCACCTCTGCCACCTCTTTGATTGTCTCGCTTTTGCCTAACAAGTTCTTTTGGAATAATAGCTTGCATCTCGTTCCATTGCTGTAGCATCTGAGCTCTTGTTGGCGCAACTGTCCAGACATGAATAGCAGGAATAAGATCTGCTTGATCTGCAGTAAGTTTAGTTGTCGTACCCGGAAACACAACAGGAAGTTCAGAAGCTTCTTTGATTACACCTAACGCTTCGTTTAATGCCGATCTAGTTTTACCTGCCCTACGACCAGCTTGCACAAATTTAATCTTTGCCTCAGCATCGTGCATTTCTTGTTGCCACGGATATGGTTGATACATTAAAGTCCGGGTATTAAAGTTGGAGGATCTTCAGTATCTTCTTTTTTCTTGGTTCTAAAATCAGGTAGTCCATCATCGTAAGATAAGAGTTCTGAGTTGTCCACAGTATATCCTTCTAATACACCCGGGCCATTCTCTTGACTATCCATATAGCTTTTTATTTCAGGCCTATCTCCTACATTTTCTACGATATCCAACATTCCAGCTTCAAGTATTAACTTTATCGCAAAGTCAGTACCTGCTTTACCTTGTGCCTTAGCATCTTCCAAGTGCATGAACTGTATCATTGCTGCTTCTTGAGCATATAAAGTGTTAAGTTGTGCAGTAGTTATTCTTGAATTACGCTTGCTCTGTGGTATTTCAGGATAAGTTCCCAATTCTCGATACGCTGTAAGTTCTTGTAAAAAATCCTCACACTCTTCTATCTGTGCTTTAAGTTCATTGGGATCCCATGAAAATTCCTCACACATTTCTCTTAGGGCAATATTAGTTGATCCATATGTGCCAAGCAAAATATACACCTTCCTTAATCTTCTAGGCCACAATTTCCATCCGGGTATTACTTTAAGAACTCTTTTTTCTATTGCAGTAAACCCTGTCCCTATCCTTGCAATTATCTCTTGTACATTAACGACCATTACTTTTCCTGTTACCCTCTTTTTTTAAATTAGTTTTAGCAGTTGTTACTCTTAAATTAGACTTCCTATTGTTCTTGGCGTTATTGTCTTTATGATCTGCATGCTTACCATCACCTACCTTAAGTCCAAGCATCTTTCTTGCAGCATTACGTTTAGCCCTTTCCTTAACTCTTTCTGGTTTATTTCTTTTCTCCCAAGCCAACTCCCTCTTATAATCTCTTTTTCCATTAGTCATAAATGGCATCTGACTTACCTCGATTATTTTTAAAATCACCATCATGATTAACACCAGATCTTATTTTCCAAAGTGGATTAACCCTTCCATCATCAACATCATAAACTAAGTTATGGTTTACTATTTCGCAATCACAACCTAACCATCCACATTTTTCAAAATTCCAATGATCGGTCTTGTCAAAACGGGAGTCAGTTTTACTAGGCTTCCAAAGCTCATAAAGCCCAACTATGTTTCTTGTTCCACATTTATAAGTAAAAACTATAGAAGGTAAATAGTATTTTATGTTTTCAATATCAACATCTTCAAACATAAATTTTAACCAAATATCTTCTTTATGCCTCATAATTCCATCCTCTCTATAAACACAGGAGTATTTTCTCCCATGTATGCACCAGTTACATTATAATCCATGTATTCCTCTGCCTCATCTTCACTCATACCTTGATCCGATAGGATCTCTATACATTTTAGTTTATCGTATACTGCCATAAATTTAGAGAACTGTTGACCAATACCAATAAACGCATCATCAAAGCCATCAGCTAATAGTATTTCCATGTCAGGGTATAGTTCATTTATTTGATTAGATAGTGTCATATTAATCCTCAGCGCTCTTATGGCTATATATAATATATTAATACACCCCCTACGTCTATCGGCGCAGTATGTGGGGGGTAAATAAAATCAATCAATGATTAATTATAATTAATAGTCAAGTACTATTATAACATATATGAGAGAGAGAGTCAAGGGTTTATATATATAGTAATATAATTAATATAGATATATCATTCTCTTATTATTAATTAATTATAATTATTATTATTACTATATTAATATAATTAATTATATATATATTAAGGGTTGACATTTGAGAGAGTGAATGTTATACTTTAGTTATTGAGATTAACTAATAACACTTAATCAAATAGTTAAGGAACTCTAAAAGAAAAGCTTCTATAAGCACCCTCAAAGGGATAATTAGAAAAGAATACTTGACAACTGAGAGAGAGAGTGATATACTAATCTTAAGTTAAATAAAGACTAAAAGAGATTAACAACTAAATAATAACAGCCAAACATAAATGGCACGGAGTTGAGAAAATATGGTAACTGCTAAAGCAGTCTATCGAAAGCAACACTGTAAGGTATCAGGTCGCGAACAAAACGTATCTAGATGCGAACAGAGAGGGCACCAGCAATGTATTCCCACTGCTAAGATAGACTATAAAAAAGACTGGAAGACTGAAAGATTTACTGAGAGTACGTTCAATAATATGAGCAGTCTTTCAGAGATCCCAAGCAGAAGACAAGCAAAGAATAAAAAGACTAAGGGAATAGGTGGAGCAATGCCCAAGGATTGGATCGCATATAAAAGTAAGGGTATTAAATTTCCTAGAACTAACGATAATCACCCCTTCACCATTAAAACATAACACTTGACTTGAGAGAGAGAGTGTGCTAATATATAACTAGAGATTAACAACTGAATAGCTTAGATGAGCCAAGCTAAGAATAAATAAACATGGCACTAATATTACGAGAGTGAGATCGATTGACAATAATTTTTATTAGAATGAGATTGCGACAATGCTAGTCGGTTAAAAATTATTGGGTTCGAATGATTGGAAGTTGAGCAATGTATAGTTCATTACTAATCAACTCAACAGATCGCTAGACGCTAAGTCGGTCACACTCTCACACATTATAAACAAGCTAAGGATAAACAATGAAAACTAAAACAATGAAAATAAAACTAAATGCACAAAGTAGAATCGGATATTATTACATGGGTTTGCTTGGCAGGAAAAGACATATAAAAGAATACGGTAAATTATTAGACGGAATTGGTTGGAGATTGCCCAGACTTTTTGAAAATATAAGGGCAATGGAGATTACATTTGAAGATCTTATCAATAGTAAAGATTGGAAAAGATCAATAGATGATTACGCAAGGAAGGAGATAGCAGGTTAAAAATGAGAAAAGAATATACAACATTAGAAGAAATATTAGAAGATGCAGAAAGAGGTAAAATATCACAATCTCATTTAATGGATGAGGGTTTTAGAACCTGTTTTGCTTGTAAGAATACTGAAGATAAATATGGTGGCAAAATGCTAACAATTCATCAAATTCTAACTGTTTTGAGTTGGCATTTTCAAAAAGAATTAGTATCTAAAATTTTATTAAATAAATTTAATGATATAAACAATAAAAAAAAGTGGGTATGCGCTACCTGTAAAGATGAATATATGGAGAGTATGTAAATGAAAATAATAAAAATAGATCATGAAGATAAAAAAGATTTATATAATTGGCTAACAAGAAGCCCATTTAAATATAAATTTAATGGCAAGTTTGCTTATGAACCTAATCACGATGGCACCATAGACGTCAAGTTTATTATGACTGATAGGAAAAGAAAATAAAAAATTGGAGAGTTGAGAAAATGGAATTATTAAAATTCGGGAGCAGTAAAAACGCAAAGCTAGATAAAATAAATGAGTGGCACGAAGGTAAAAGACCACCTCAAGTATTGAACTTTAGCTTACCAAGTGGATACAGTTGCCCAAGCGCTAGGGATTGTCAAAGTTGGTACAACCCAAAGACAAATAAAATGAGTAAGGGCAAGGATGCTAAATACACTTGTTTTGCTACTTCAATGCAACGCTTAAAAAGTGTAAGGGATTCATGGTGGAATAACTTCAATCTACTTAAAGAGATTAGATATGATGTAGACGCTATGACAAAGTTAATATCGAATAGTTTATATCAATATTCAAAACCTGATTATGTCAGGATACATGTATCAGGGGATTTCTTTACTAAAGAATATTTTCAGGCGTGGATTAATGTAGCCAATGATGATAAGGATGTAAAATTTTATGCATATACTAAGGAACTAGAAACAGTTAAAAAGTATGAGCATATGATACCTGATAACTTAATACTAACACTCTCGGAGGGTGGCAAAGATGACCACTTATTAGATGAGATAAAAATTAAAAAAGCAGTAGTAGTGTCGAGCAAGTCGGTCACAGATTTACCTATTGATACAAACGAATATCACGCCGTGAATACTAATGAAGATTTTGCATTAGTAGTACATGGTATGCAATTAACAAAATAAAGAAAGGAGTAAAAATGAAAGAGTATGAGATTGAGATACACGTTACAACAAGAAAAAAAGTAAAGATAGTCGGTAACACAGAAATAGAGGCAATCAATATTGCTGAAGTAGATATTGCTGAAATGCTACTGCAAGATGAGGAGTCAGGCAGAAACAGATATGTAGGTGCAGTAGTACAGATACCTGCACAAACATATGCACTAGAATGGGAGCAAGAATGACTAAATTAGAAATACCTTGTGATTTCTGCAAACAGGTAGAGGCAACAAGGCAAGACTACAGAACCAGTAACATTGGAACTGAAGCTGAACAAACAGAAAAATATTTAGTATGTGATGATTGTTTATGGCTAAGTGATGAACAATTAAAAGCAAAAAGAGAGGAGCAAGAATGAGTAAAGATTTATCAGAAGTAATAGATGACTATTCACTAGATACTTATCGTCATACTAATTGGGCTTATGTAAGCACACTAGATGACGAACAGAAATCATGGAAAGGAACTATTGAAGGGGAAGTAAAGTATTACGATGAAGATAAGTGTTGGGGTTGTGACAGGATAATTAGTCAATGTGAAGATAGTGATTATTGTAAACAAATAAAGGAGCAAGAATGAGTAACAAATATTTACTCTCCATATATTCTTCATATAAACATGCACAAAAATTGTTAAAACTCGTTGAAGATTTAGGTTGGGAGTTTGACAGAATGAGTACAAGTGGTCAAGAAACACTTATTGAAATATTTGAAATGGTCGATATAAAACAACTACCTCAGAATAGATTAGAGGCGACAAAAAGATTGTTTAAAAAAAGGAGTAAAAATGAATATAGGTAACTACGATAATATTCCTTCAAAACTAAATAAACGGGAATTATACATAATATTCAATGAATTCAATGTTTATAATTTTTCAGAATTAAAACATTTTATTCAAACATTAGGCAATAAAAAACAATATAACACTCAAGCCGTTTTTTCTTGGCTTGGCTGTTAAAGAAAGGAGTAAAGATGTACGGAGTTGAGAACGCATACTTTTGGGCCAATGAAACTGACAATTTCATAGCAGAAGTATTGTTGGAAGAACAGAACCCTGTTGACAGGCTAATAAAGTCGGTCACAGATTCAATTGTTGCTGTAAAAGTAGCATAGCTATTTAATGGGCAGACTGCCCTACTGAAATTAAAACAAGAAAGGAGACATTATGACTACGCCTAAAAAAACAACTATAAATAAATTAGGATTGTGTGAGGCAATTACTGATGCTATCGATGATCATGGCTTTACTTATTACGAAGATACATGGATGCTCGTATCTCAAGGACTAGAAGGGTGGGATGAAGACAGCCTCATTGAGAAAGCTAAAGAATTTAGCATTAACATAAAGGAGTTTGAAGATGTCAATTCCAATTGAAGATATAGAGTATGTAAGAAACGTACTTAATCAGTGCGCAGTTAGTTTGCAAGGCACACAAGACTATCAAATTATGCAGCCTGAAATATACAAAGCAATAGGAGTAGTTGATAGTTTCGACAAATCAAAAGTTGCTGACACGCCTGACATAAAAACAATTAAAGAGAATAACACAGAGAACTGGAGAACATAATGGATAAAGTTCAAGACTACTATAACAATGATGAAAAGTGCATGATGTGTGAGGGCCAATTGTATTGGGACTATGAGGGTGAGGATAGAGAGGTAGTAGGTATAAATGGCGCTACAATAACTGCTGTCCCAATCAAAGTTTGCGTTAACAAAACTTGTGATGATGGGTTTCCGGAGTTTGAAGGATGAAGATAAAGTTTAATGTTGATGATTGGAATGCTAAAAATCTAATAATAGATGGCAAACATTATGATGTAAATCTTTACGCTGATGACGATGATCAAGTAAGAGTTATTATCATGGAGTGTGAGCTTGGTGAAGATGGGTGTTGGTATAACAATCAAAAAACTATCTACGATGAATCATTTGATGTTGATGTAGAAATTGAAAACAATGAAAAGGAGAAAGAATGAGTAAAGAATTTGAAGAAACAATACATTTTCACAGAAAATCAATTATTAGGGAAAATTCTATGGGTGTGTTAGATGAGTCAGGAAAAATAACTATGGAAGCTAAACTTAGTGTTTTTAAAAATAAAGACAATGAATGGCAAGGTGGTTGCGAGATGTACTGCATAAAACCTGAAGATGGAGATGATTGGTATATGGATTGTTGGATTGGTTTTGAGGGAACAATGGCTGTAGATTATGATGGCACTTCAGGATATATACCAAATGAAGTATTAGATGTAATTGATAAACATGGTTTTCAAACTGAAGATATAAGACCAAGTAAAAAGGAGAAAGGTTGTTAGTTGATAGGATACACGAGAGATAGTGCGATATATCACTTGTGAGGAGTTGATACGAGAATAGATATGTAGAATACAGATGTGAAATCCCTAGTAACACAGTAAAAAACACGTTTCGGGTTGGCATGGATTGTTGAAACGCATTATCCCTTCCATGCCAAGAAGAATAACTTTAGTTAGAAAGGACGGAAAATGATTGAAAAATATTTAAGCCTCACTTGACAGATAATTACAAATATGTATAATTGAGAGAGTGAGTGAGATTAACTAGCCTTAAAAGGAGAGAGTATGAGAGTTGAATTTGATTCCTATGCAATTGGTGTTCATGGTATGTCCGTGGAGCAAAAGCTATTGGAACGACAACAGCAACGCAGTTGTAGTCACACCTACCAGATGTCAATACATGACCTACAGATATTTGTCTGTACTAAATGTGACGACATGGTAGAAGTTGATGCCAACGGCAATGATTACAGATAAAAACAAGAAAGGAGAATAAATGCACAGAATGATAATAACAGAATTAATTACAATCTATAGTAGTAAAGATGAATACAGTTATGTTGAACACTACAAAAAAGGTATTGTTACAGCTTATAATTGGGATGATCTAAACGAGGTAGGTGTCAAAGAAAAAATGAATAAAGAAATTGCTGAATCTCAATGGGGGGTTGAAGATGATTGGAAAAAATATGATGGAGATTTAAACTTAGCCAAAGATTTATGGGTAATGCCAAAATATATGCTAGATGAATATCCTTGCGAAAAAGTTATCGTTGGGGTTACTGGTAGGTTATGGGGTGTTTCTGAAATTCATTCAAAACAATATACGGATCTTATAACTGTTGAATATACAAATGCTATGGATCGTAGACCTATACAATGGAGTCCATTTTACCTACCAACTGTTTTAGGTAAGTCATGGTATTCACTTAATGGGCTGGATGATTCAGGAGAAAAGCTATGAAGGAGAGAAAGTAATGAAGATAAATGATAGAACTACTGAACAGATTGCTAATGTTTATGAAGAGATAAGCAATGAGATCCTGCTGCTTAGAAACAAGCAGGACTTGTTAAAAGAAGAACTTGAAAGACGTATGGGAGATGATGAGGCCTTAGCCTGTGAAGGTTTTAATATCCAAAAGAAATACACAAATTGGGTTTACAGGGAAGATAGTATGACTGCAAATCTCAAAGAACTTTTAGCGCCAGAGGAATGGGACAGTTTAAAAAAGGTTATACCTGAAAAACGTGAATGGGATGGAAGAAGAATATATTCGTTGAGTCGAAAATACAAAGGGCGTGTGCAGGATGCAATTGATAAATCAAGGTATGCAATGAATTACAAATTAGAAATTAAAAAAGAAGGAGGTCAATGAAAACAGAACCAAAATATTGCACTTATTGCTTGGAACCATTAGTAAGTATCAGCTACAAAACATCTAGCTCGTTAGTTTACTCTTGCTCTAAGTATCAGTGCAGACAACAAAAAAGTATGGATTACATTAAAAGAAAAAAAACATTAGTAAAGGAGAGAAAATGAATGATCCAAACGCATTAATGAAGTGGGGAGAGATGGCAAGTAATAGTGGTCTTGCAAAGAATATGAATGCTGTGCAGGCAGCGATGATAGTGCAGGCAGGCTCAGAGCTAGGCTATGGCCCTGTCGCATCACTTAACTGCTTCTACATAGTCAGTTACAAGGTTACGCCGTTAGGACAGACAATGGCTGCCATGATAAAGAAGTCCGGCAAGTACACATACAAGGTGGTTAAAAGCACTAATGAGGTTGCCGAGATTACCTTTCTAGAGAAACTAGGAGATGAATGGCAAGAGGCAGGTACTGTTTCTTTCAGTAGTGCCGATGCTGCTAAAGCACAACTTGGTGGTAATCAATGGAACAAGTACCCAAGCAATATGTTGTTTTGGAGGTGCTTATCTAAAGGTGCTAGGATGTTCTGTGCTGATGCAATGATGGGTATGGTATACACACCTGAAGAGCTGTCAGATGATCTGCCTCAAGGAGTAGAGGTGTCAATTGATGAATCTACAGGAGATCAAGTGATCATAGACAATAGGGAGAATGCTGCGCCACCTGCGCCTCAAATACCTCAGTCGGTCACTAATGACTTCTCTCAGCAAGACTCACATATACAGTCAATGTCTCAGGGCCCATCGTACTTATCAAAGCCTAAGAGTAACGCAGAGTTAATATCTACAGTTACTGATGAAAAAGATTCTAACTATGGAGAGGATGTGTTTCTGCATGGCAAGCATAAAGATAAAACTGTTTCAGACATTGAGGCTAGTATAGATGATCAATCTTACTTTACAGGATTCCTGAAAGCTAAGTTGCAAACTAATGATTTAGCACCACACACTGCTAAGGTAGTAGCTGAAGTGCTAGGAAGGATAGAAGAATAATGGCAATTAAAACAACAAAAAGTAAAGTCTGCATCGAATGTGGTGCAGGCAATACTTATACAAAAGTAAATGGCATTGTGGTTTGCAGAACTTGTGGGTGGCAATCTGAAGAAAATGCTCAACTTAAAATAAAAGGGCCTGATCCTGTTGGGCCGACAAGAATGAGCAAGTGGTTTCAGGAGTTGATGAGCACTAGCTTTGTAAACTTAGATACTTTTAAGAGTATTAATGCTACGTTTGAATTTATATCTGATGTAGAGAAAGATTATGCAGGTATAAAGATAGAGCAAGAAATCATAAAGTGGAGAGAATGGCACGAAGATAACAACAAAACACCAAAAACTTGGAGGACATCTCTAAGAACTTGGTTAAATAAAACAAAGGAAGGACCGATTAAAAATGGAAGAAAAGCTGAAGCCGATAGCAGAGTCACTGCAGGCAAGCCAACAGAAGAAGATCCATTCGCAGGACTCGCAGGATAGACCAGACTTTGAGGATAAAGATGAATCACGAATGTCATTGCAAGAAAAAATTGTATATAACATACAATATGTTGAGTGGAAACTTAATAGGCCTCTGAGTAAAGCTGAGGCTGACACTATGACCAATGTTGTAAAGCGTGATTCTAGAGGCATAGAGTGTGCTGTGTGCGATGATATGAAGTGGTTGGGTTATGATGTGGGTGTAGATCATCCTAACTTTGGTAAATCTATTGCTTGTCCACACTGCCCTATAACAGATGACGGCTCTAATGCCGGAATGTTGTTAAGAGCTGCAGGATTGCCTCCAAAGCCAATGAGCATGGAGCATTTTGTTCCTAGTAAGCAGCCAAACTTAAAGGCTGAAAATCAAGCTAGATTGGCAAAGAATAGAATTGTTGCATGGACTAACTCAGGAGAACCTTTGCTTGTAGCAGTTACAGGCCCTACAGGATGTGGTAAATCTCATCTAGGGCAGGGCGCTGCAGCATTGCTTTGCGAGGGTGGAAAGAATGTCTGGTATCTTACAGGTGCAATTCTTTCTCAGAAGATGAAGTCCTCTGATGTTAATACATTTAAGAATCGGGTTATGGAAGTTCCTTACTTGGTTCTTGATGAGGCATACGTTAGCTATGATCCTTCAGGATATATACAGGCTTCTGTATCTGAAATACTTTCTTATAGGTATGATAGGCAGTTACCTAGTCTTATGTTGGGTAACATCATGGATGAGAAAGGTAAGAGCAATGAAGAAAAGCTGTCTAATGTTATTGGGCAGCGCTTGACTTCTAGGCTATTAAGTAACGATAATGGTGTCTTGTTGTCTATGTGGGGATGCAAAGATATAAGGAGAGTTAAATGAATCCTGAATGGACATTAACAGTAGATAAAGAAAACGAATTCAAAGATGAACTTCTAGTTAAAGTTCGCACTAGAATAACTTTGGTTAGCAATATAAGGCCCATGCCACAACCAAGGCAAAACTATAAATCTAGGTTTACCGATAAGAAAGCTATGCGTTACAACGAATGGCGTAAGGTAATAAGAGATACATTAAGACTAACTTGGCAATCTAAAACCAACGGAATGATACCTACACCTATAAAAGCATCTTTTGAGTTTGGAGCAATTAGTTCTGCTCCTACTGATGCTAAAAGAACTAAGTCAGGTGAGATTGATGGCAGATCAATTAAATCAGTTTTAGATTATGATTTGAACAACCTGATAAAATCAACAGAGGACATTATGAATGGGATTGTTTACAAAGACGATAAAATTATTAGGGAGTATGGCCCTTGCAAAGCGATAGATACCACAGAAGATTTTATTAGAATAGTCCTAGAAGATAGTGATGGAGCAAATATATTTGTTCCTAAACCTAATGAAGTTAAACCAAACAGCCTAAGCATATAATTCTAAATTTAATTCTGAAATAAAAAAAATATAGAATGATCTAAAAACTTAGTTGGACAGTTTTACTTGCATGAATTGCATTCTAGAATTATAATTAGAAATCCACATTCCTTTCTTAGCTTGTGGTTACTGTTAATCTCAACTCTCAGTAAAAAGAGGGCTCACTCAAAGTGGGCCCTTTTTACATTCTAAAATCAAATTGATAAACCTTTTTTCTGTCTTCGCTTCTCTCTTTACATTTAGGGCATATCGCCTTTTCTTGTTCTTCGTAACTGTTAAGAAAGTCAAAGGATTTAACTTGGCAGCCATCATTGTTACATATGTATTCGTACAATGGCATTAGTC
>Ga0209337_1000583_pt1 | contig 29459 bp, 33 predicted proteins | sample LinPmetageLP53_FD_184044 | JGI IMG/M metagenome (GOLD analysis project Ga0209337, IMG submission 184044) | Marine viral communities from the Pacific Ocean - LP-53 (SPAdes) (version 2) | ecosystem: Environmental > Aquatic > Marine > Oceanic | place: Pacific Ocean | collected 2010-02-08 | reverse complement strand
AGGTAAGTCCGTGTCTATTGCCGTTGTCATTAAATTGGTAATATATAAACCTAATTTGTTTTCCATTATATAACTCCTATGTATATATAAATATCACTTAGTCTTACAAACGATCAATTCTTTTTCGTATGTATTTAAATTCTTAATCTCTATACTGAATACATCCAGCTCCAACTCACCTATCTCACCCGAATCTTTCAGTATCTCTGGTAGCTGAGTGAGCATCTGATAATTCTGATGATTTAAATATTGACAATCAATATAAACCACCACATCATTTGTTGGATTCATGTGCAGTGAATGTATCTTTTTCTTTAGATTGAAATCAGTATTTGGTTGTTCCTCATCGATATACTTGTTGATGTGAAAACCCTTGTGTCCAACCCAATCACCGTAGATATCTGAACACCACGGTTCTAATGCCGTAAGAGCTTCTAAACCACAATTCTCTACCACAAATCCTATGTTATACTTCGGTGGTATTATTGGCATCATCATCTGATCATGTTTTACCATGTGCCCCCACTTACGGATAAAGTTACGAGTTGATCTTTCATTCTGTTTCAACCACTCATCGGTTTCTCTGTTCTTCATAAAGACTTGACCATCAGGATTTCTTTGAGCACCATCAGCAAATCTACTACCACGGCAGGTCATATGATATACAAAACCCTTCCAAGTCTGAATCAAATCGTAACCAGCCAATACGAATCTGTTGAATATATCGCTGTCTTCTTTACTCTGTGGAGCATACAACGGATCATGTCCACCTATAGCTATGAAGTCATCCTTGTACATAGCCCATGGAGCAAATATACCATTACTTGTCTCCCTATTCAATGCCAAAGGACCATATAATAAACCTGTCCCCTCATGAATTTCATCTACAAAACTAAGCAGTTCTCTTTCCTTAAACTCCTCTGGCTCAATACCAAAATCCTCTAATATCTTTTCAGGACCTTCAGGATGTAGTGGTGGTTCTATTCGTGTAGCACTCACCACCTTACCTCGTTCTAAATGTTTCAATACCTCGATATCCATCTTAGGGCAGGCATACATATCGGCATGATAAATCATTATGATATCACTTGTTGCCATATCCACCAGCGTATCATATAGAATGGTGTGTCCAAGTCTTGTAGGTCCTTCGTTCCTATGTATCCTTACATTCTTATCCTTCTCAGCAATCTCTTGCATCCACTCCCAAGTTCCATCATCAGAGAAATCATCAGCCCAGCATATCTCATGTCTGTACCCTAAGTTCTTACGAATACTATTATAACTCCATTGTAAATACTTTAGATTGTTTCTACTCGGTTGTATGAAACTTATCACTTTATCCATCTGTTACTGCCCTCCCCTTTAATTCTTTCCAATCTTGTTCTGGTCTAACCTCTAAGTTCTTTCTCCATACTGCTGATAAAACTTCCATGTCAACACCCATTGTCTCACCAAAATTAATCATAGCCTGTACATCCTTTGGGAAACAACTACCACCGAACCCAAACTTACCATCATGTCCTGGCACACCCAAGTGTGTATGTCCTATCCTACCATCAGCTACAAATCCACTAACAGCCTCATCCCAATTAGCATCTACCTTTTCTGCTATCTGATACATCTCATTCATAAAAGAAACTTTAGTAGCGAAGAAACAGTTGTTCATATACTTGATCAACTCAGCAGTTTCATAATTAGTTTGTAATACAGCGATGATGTGTCCAAACCTCTGTTTAAATAGTTCAGTTAATTGATTGGATTTTTCTTCATTATGTGGTTGTCCACTACTACCAATTATAAAACGACTTTGATTTATAAAATCAAAGTTAGCACTTCTCTCGGTTAGAAACTCAGGATTAAATAATAAATTTAAATTTGGAAACTTTTCTTGTAATGACCAAGTTGTTCCTGGCACCACAGTTGATCTAATTAATATCGAGTTATCTTTCTCACCATCATAAATATTTTCTATATCACTCAAAGCTTTTTCTAATATATCAATGTTAATAGAACCACCATTGTTTGCTGGTGTTGGTACTGATAGAAATATAAAATCTGATTCATTTACTGTTTCTTCCAATGTATGTGTTGATTTACTTGGATTTATATCATATACTCTCACCTCAGCATCACAACCTGTTTGTGGTGAAAAACCAAACTTAACTGCTCCACCGACAAATCCATTACCAATAACACCTATTTTCTGTTTTAATATCATCCGACTTACCTTATATTTTCTTTTATTGTTTTTAATAGACCAGAATAATCATTTGTACCTGTAGTATTTACTTTATAATCATAGGTATTAGAATTAATAGAACCTATCACATCATAAACTGGTATAAAATTAGCATTAGACAACTTTCTAAAATAACTTTCCTCACTAAAATAGTTTGGTCTAAGTTCTTTTCCCTTATGAATATATGATATCACATTACCACCGAATACGGATGATAATATCGAATTGCCACCACAAACCGTAATGAAATAATTACAATTAGCCATAATTTTTAATTGTGTTTCATTTAACGAATACTTGGTTTCTATATCATCTAACAACCATACGTTTTGCATAAAGGAAGGCAATTGTCTATCAGTTATAACTCCCAAACCCTCCACATCAGCTGATATCTCTTCGTAACCTTGAGCAAGAGCACCTAATTCATTTTGGTCAATTGTAAATTCAGATTCTTTGTTAGTAGCTCTCTTGTAAATAACCGAATAACCAGCATCTGTAAGATACTCAAACATTTCGTATAGACATTTGATATCAAAAAAACCAAGTGGTGGGTTACCATGTTCTAAATTATATTTACTTGTTATAAAAACTGTTGGTCTGCCATCAAATTTAAATTCATCATTTTTATAATGCTCTTTGTATGGTGGGCAAATCCATTTCCCATAATCTAAAACTCCTGGTTTACCCATAGAATCTATACCATGTATCCAATTATTAGGAAGCCTATTTAAACCAGCTTCTTCATTATTTATAGTTCTAGTTTTAAACTCTTCCCTAACATCATCACAAAAGTAATAAAATGGTTTCATACCTTTTGAAGTAATCACAGTATCCAATTTACCTTGGGTGTGTAAATAATAAGCATATGGTATCACCAATGCTAATTCAATACCAAATTCAGGATTAGATTTAACAATCATTTTCAACCTTTTTAATTATATGAAAACCCTCGGCATATTCACAATTAGCTTGAATACCTCTAAACTCCGCAAGAACTCTTAATCTATTAGGCACATCAAAACCCACTTTATCATATTTTTTTATCTGACTTTTATGACACTTTGATACCTCTATCTTATCTTCCATATAATCACTAATGTCTATGTAATAATTAATTGTCATTTCATTTTCTGTTAATCTTGGAATTGGTATTTGTTCATAACAATAAACATTTCTAACATATCTAGCAGCAGCCATTGTAGCTTTGTAAGTGGATATATGATCTTGATTAGAATCACCAGCCCAATGTGTGTATATAGTATCTATTTTATATTTTTGTATTAACCTATCTAAAGATGAAACACTATCGAAACTAAATGGAACATGTAAATCTTTAAAATCTAAAAACTCCAAAGTTTTTATTCCCATTCTATCTGTAGCACACTTTACCTCTTTAAATAGTTCATCACTTGTCCTCAACACAACACCAGTAGTACCAGATTTTGATTCTGTGTTGGTCATGCAAACATAAATAACATTGTCACCAACATTAATATGTCTCATTAAAGTTCCACTACATCCAAATTCAATATCGTCAGGATGAGCACCAATTGCCATTACATTTCTCACTCTGTATCTCCGCCTGATTTACCTAAAATTTTAATAGAATCTTTACCATGGTTAAAAAACAAATCTATCGATGACATATTTGATAAAAAATTACCATGTTTTTGACTATACTTTGGATGCTCAAAGTTTTGAAAATAGTAATTTATATCGTTATCAACAAATGTTTGTTTATCCATATAATCTCTTCCAAGAATACCAAATACAAAGTTTTTAGCCTTAACTGATTCACACATCTTGACTATCAAATCTGATTTAGTTCCCGTTATGTCATATCCTCGATCATTTAATTTAGAAACTCTATGAATTGGGATATTAACCTCATATTCCCTTAGTAGTAATATAATGATTTTTAGTATAAAATCCAAGAGAAATTCTTCTTTTTCTAAATATATTTTTTCTATCTTTTCATATAAAGGCTGGAAATGTAAAGTCTTGGAATAAGAATGGTAAATAGTGTTTAGATGTTTCTTTACCCATTTCTGACCATTATCAATTCTAACATCACTCCATTTCATTATGTGAGTTTTAGCTCCAATTACAGGTATGTTTAACCAGCACCAACCCTCTCCTTGTTTGACTCTTATCTTATTTCTGTTTTGAAATACATCCTTTACATACTGTACAGTATCTAAAATAAAATACACATCAGCCATAGCAGCTTTAGATATATAACCTAACCATGGCAAAAGTTCAGGTTGATGTGCTGTTAAGATTATATCAGGTACATCAAGTCTTCTCGTGTCTTTTGATAATTCTATCTTAATTTTCTTATCCCCATTCTAACAAAATTCACAATCTCATCTATACCATTCTCTCTCAATTCATAATACATGGGTAAAGAAAGATGTCTTTTTAATATATCATCAGCTACCGAATAATCATTCAATACATAGTCCTTATAGATTTCATGTTGATGACATGCTGGATAATACGCATTGGCGTTTTCAATACCATTCTCATGTAAATAATTTGACAACTTATCCCTATCTATCTCCCTATTTAAAACAAAATAATAATTCCAATAAGAAGAGTATGAAAGATCACTATCAGGTAACAAAGTCACACCATCTATTTCTTTTAAAAGTAAATTATACGATGTCGCTATCCAATTTCTTTTTAAAAGAAACTTCTTTAAATTAGATAGTTGAGAAATTCCTATTATAGCAGATGTTTCTGTCATTCTAAAATTTTGTGCTGGATAATGTGCAGATACACCATAGTCAACTCCATTTAAAGGACCTTTAGCTCTGGTAACACCGTGATATCTAATAATTCTACATTTATCTTTTACCTCATCATTATTAGTTGTAATCATGCCACCTTCACCAATAGCCAAAACCTTGGATGGATAAAAAGAGAAACAACCCACATCACCAATATTACCAGCTTTTAGTGTTATGTTTTTGTATGGATCATAAATAGATGCCCCATGGGCATGAGCCGCATCTTCGATTAAATATATACCCCTATCTCTACAAATATCTCTTACTGTAATTACATCCAATGTAACTAAACCAGCCATATGTACCCATAGAATAGCTCCAACATCATCAGTTAAATTATTTTTTACACTATCTAGTGACATACACAATGTATCTTTGTCTATATCTAATATCAAGGGTTTGTTGCCAGATAATATAATAGAATTTACACTAGCAACAAAAGTATTAGTTGGAACTAAAATAGTTTTATTCTTAATACCCAATGATCGTATAGAAACCTCAAGAGCAGAAGTACAAGAGTTTGTAGCTATTCCATATTTAGAACCAACCTCTTTGGAAAACTTATCTTCAAATTCAGCAACATATTTACCTTGAGCAATATGTCCTGATTCTAAGATACCATCAATTTTAGAAGTTATTTCTTTCCTATCAAACTCGCTAAAAAAAGGTTTAGCTCTTGGATATTTCATACCACTCCTCATACTTATCTAAACCATAATCAATATCAGTAAAATTAATATCTAAGTCATTACAAACATCTGTATTATCAAGTTCAAAATTAAAACCATAGAACGGAGAATCTGATCTGTTATGTGCTACCTTTACTTCATTCACATCTTGAAAAAATTTTTCTTTTATAATGAAAATTAAATCCATCACCATCCAAGATTCATCACCAGAGATATTATATGTTTTAAGTTCTGGTGTGTCTCTTAAAACTAACTTTGTCAAAACCTCTACCACATCATCAACAAAAACTATGTTAATTAAATTCTTACCATCTCCAGCTACATGTATCACTTCATCATTAGCCAACCTATCAATAAAATACCCTAATCTTGGTCTATGGTTATTTATACCGACTATGTAACTTGGTCTGATTATATCAAAGTTTATATCAGTTGACTTCAACATCCCTTCAATCTTTAACTTGTCTCTGCCATAATCACCAAAAGACTCCACATACCTCACATCAGCTGCTCCACTACTGACGAATATGTAATTAGTTTTAGATGAAATTAAATCTTTGATTAAATCAAATTGACTTGGTAAGTATAAACACATATCCACAATAGCATGATATTGATCAAAATCTATTTTATCTAAATCTTCTTTATTATTTCTATCACCTTTGATTATGTTGATATTATCGTTAGCTGATGTACCCGTTCTATTGAATACATCAACCTCGTATCCATATGTCAATAATTTTTTAGATAAGTCATACCCTACAAATCTGTTACCACCAATAATTAATACCTTATACATTAAATTAGTTCCTTGATCTCCTCAATGGTAAATTCATCCACCTCATTTGAATCAGGTCCTTCTTCTAATATTCTTTCATGTAAGTTCTCACCAGGTTGTAAACCAATGGTTTTAATCTGTAGTTCTTCACCCTCTGGTAAATACTTTTCAGCCATAGCTTTCAACAAATTCTCAATACTCATGGATTTCATACTTGGAAAATGTATCTCACAATCAGTAGCATCTCTCATACAATCATATATCAGATCAACTGCTTGATCTAATGTCCAAAAAAACCTTGTTGCCGATGGTTCTGTAACTATAACCTCTTTACCAGCTCGTAATAAATCTCTCCATTTACATAAAACTGAACCGGTTGAATACAGAACATTACCATATCTGACTAACCTAAATTTTATATTCGGATAGTCCACCTCATATTGTTTAAACATCTTTTCCATTAACAATTTACTCGCACCATATACCCCAGCAACTTGAGCAGCTTTGTCTGTGCTGATACCAATTATAAATTCAACTCCATGTTCAACACCACACTCCAATACATTCTTTGAACCAATTACATTTGAACTCGTACATTCAACTGATTGTGTCTCAGCCATCCCAACATGTTTAAAGGCGGCTAAATGAAACACACCAGTAACATCTTTCATCACACGATGAACTGAATACTTGTTATTTATATCACCGGTCTCTATTTGAACTGATGGAAACTTTTGTTTTAATTTTATTAACTGACCTTCATTTCTAGCAACGGTAACAACTTCTCCACCCTCATGTAGTATTCGAGTTATCAACTCACCACCTAAGAAACCTGAACCACCTGTTACTAAATACTTTTTTCCACTCTTAATTTTAATCATATCAAATCTCCTAAAACGGCCACTCTATTTTATTTGGGTTATCCGTACCTGTAATCGGTACAACAAAACTATCTTCGTCTTCTTGAGGTAATCCACCCCACTTATCAACAAACCTTTGCATAGCCCTTTGCTCCCAACGAACTATATGTGCTGGTCTGTTATTATTATCTAAATCTTTTGTTCCATTTGGAAACCTTGATGTCCTTGATGTGAAATGCCATATCAGAGACTTACTTGTCATTATAAATTTGTATCCTTCCATCTGCATTCTCATGAACAAATCCTTATCCTCCCAATACATCGGTTGGAATATAGGATCATTACCACCGATATTGATATGATCTTCTGTCCTACAGAAATAACCAGCACCACCGGCTTTTCTAATCTGAATATCATTATCCTGTGTAAATTCAGCAGCCCAATCATCAAAATAATTCTGTTCAAAATTATCATCATGTTGACCAAATTGTTCAAATGGTACGAACACCGTACCAGGTCTGTAAGGTGGATCATTTGGAAATATATTAGGTTGAACCCTAAATGATGAAGCAATCAATCTCTCACCTGGTTTTACATCATCATATAGTTTTAACAACTCAATGTCTTGATTATTTGCTAACCAAAAGTCTGAATGTAATATGTTGACGAACTCTGTCTTTACATTACTGACACATAGATCAATACCTCCGCCGATGCCTCGTTGATTTTCTCTGTCCCCATCATTCTCTATATGATATTCAATTCCAAGATCACCGGCTGCAGATGCTAACCATTCATTCGTACCATCGGTACAATTCTCAGCAAAGATAAAGATAGGCATATCATTGTAATAACAATTCCGTCTAATTGATTGAACCGTTAGTTTCAAAAATGGTAAGTTATTATAGGTTGGAATTACCGATGTTATCCTATGCATCTAATCTAGCCTCCATGTTAAACTTCGACTCACTTTGAGAAATGGTATATCCATATGATTTTAAATGATTAAATAATTCTTTAGTTTTTGAACCACCAGCCATTTGAGATCCATCTAAATGTACAAATTCAAAAATAATATGATCTATTTTGTATTTGGATAAATTTAATTCTAACAATATATTTGCATCAAACCCCTCGGTGTCGATAAAAAAATGATCTAAATGATATAATTTATATTTATCAAACAAATCATTTATGTTAATGCAATCAACAATACGAGTTTCTATTTCTTCGGTTGGTATTCTATGTGTTGTTAAATGTTTTCTATTAAAAGATCCAATTCCTGTATGTAGTTTACTTGTAAAAAAACTCTCCTCTTTAATTTGATCATGTCTTACTGCTACTTGTTCTAAATGTACATTCTTCAACTCTTTATAGCACTCCATGATTGATTCTTCATACTCTTTTAACGGTTCTACCAATACCCCTAACTCAATATCCTTATCTTTTACAAAATCAAAAACATGATCGTTAGCCAGCTCTGTTCCAATCTGTAGAAATTTTATTTTACTCATATTCTACTCCACTTAGGTTAGCAAAAAAATCATACCAATACTTACCCACATTATGATATGAAAACATTTCAACTAATTTCTTTCTACTATTATCTATAATATACTGATAATCCTTGTAATTAGCAAGCACTTTTTCTATAGTTTCATTTAAATCTGACCAATCGGGTTTAACTGGCACATAGGTTTCCATTGGTTTATAAAAGTCTGGCTCGGTGATCACCTTACCCATATCAGGTTTAATTAATAAACCACCCCATTGTATTATTTCTAAATCACGATAACAAACCTCACATTGACCATAAGGTGATATACCTATCTTTGATCTTTGCATAACATTTTGTGTAACATCTGGTGGTAATTTTTGAGCAATTATTTTATATTTATCTGATAACTTTTCTAGTTCATCCCAACCACCTCGTCTATGCTTAGTATAATATTGACCAGTTTCAACTTTATAATTATAATCATCTGGTGGGTGTGTTGCCATATACACAGCACATACATCTAAGTCCTTTTCACCAATAGGTTGTAAATTTTGCATATGTGGCCAGTTATGACAGACAGTATATCCTGTTAATTTTATTCTATCATAGGTTTCTTGTGGTATATCATATCCAGCATCACAAATAGAACCCTTACCAAACCACCATTTGTTTAATACGGTTTTCTCTTTATAATCTTCTCTCGATAGTAGCGCTTTTTTAAACAAAAACGGAGCATCACATTCTGTAAAAACCTCATAAGCACCTAACAAATCAGTAGCACCACCCCCATGAAATAAAAAGTAATCACCTGTTTTCTTAGACATACTTTCTATACCATATTTAGCACTTTCTTCTATGGATAATCCTTTCTTAATAAACTTATCCATATCAACAAACTCATAATCATAATCATTTGAATTAGTCAACTCTATACTGTAATCTGAAAGTAAGCCGTATTGATTAGTTATTAATAGCCCACCAAAACATTTCATGTTCTGTGGATTGGTTAATTTTATTTTTATCATCCTAGCAACTTAATATCGTTCTTTACCATTCTTCTTACCATTTCATCAAATGGTGTAGTAGACGACCATCCTAATTTATCTTTGGCTTTTGTAGAATCACCTCTAAGCACATCAACTTCTGCTGGTCTCATATAACGAGGATCCTGTTTAACATATTTTTCCCAATTTTCTATACCAACAGCACTAAAAGCAGCATCTAAGAAATGTCTTATGCTATAAGATTCTCCTGTTGCTATAACAAAATCTTCAGGAGTTTCATGTTGCATCATCATCCACATCGATTCTACATAATCAGGTGAATATCCCCAATCTCTTTTAGAGTCTAAATTACCCAATGTAACAAAATCTTCTATTCCCAAATAAATCTTAGCAACACCATCGGTGATCTTACGAGTCACAAACTCTACACCTCGGCGTTCTGATTCATGATTAAATAATATCCCACTAACATTAAACATATCATAAGATTCTCTGTAGTTCTTTGTTATCCAATGACCGTATAGTTTAGCAACACCATAGGGTGATCGTGGATAAAATGGTGTGTTCTCATTTGCTGGATTCTCTACCATTTTTCCAAACATTTCAGAAGTTGATGCTTGATAAAACTTAATTTTTTTACCATACTCTCTTATAGCTTCTAATACTCTTAAAACTCCCATACCAGTGACATCACCTGTTTGCTCTGGTGTACCCCAACTAGCACCAACAAATGATTGAGCAGCTAAATTATATATCTCATCTGGATCTGAATCTTTCAAACATCTCATCAAAGAATTTTGATCTGTTAGATCGCCAGTAAGAAATGTTATCTTACCTTCTAAATGGTGTGTGTTTTTTCTATTCGGTGAAGAACATCTTCTCTCCATACCATAGACTTCATACCCCTTTTCTAATAGAAAGTCAGCAAGATGACTTCCATCCATTCCGTTAATACCTGTGATTAATGCTCTTTTCATTTTAACTCCAATATTTGTTGTAGGTCATCGTATTCTTTAAATTTACCATGACCATTTATTAATTTCTGTATATTCTCTTTTGATAGTTTTAAAAACTCTTGAAAATTATTATTTTTTTGATTAATAAATGAATGTGGATTATTCTCACCTTTCACATACATTCTCTTTTTTGAGTGTCTTCTAGCATGAACATGTAAAATATTCTGACATACAACTTGCATAAAGTTCTGACCTAATAACTTCTGACACATTATTGATAAACCCTCGTCATCATTGTATAACAAACAAGATGGAATGTTAACCCCAAACTTTATCAAGTCTGCTGATAAGACCAAACAAGCACCACTTATCTTTGGCTGTTGAACATATGAAAAATCAAACTCGTCTGCCTTAGCGTTTATCTCGTTCATCACATCTATTGCCATAGGAGACTTTGCTTGTTTAGGATGTAGATGACCATTCTCATCATCTATGAATTTGTGATCTCTGTAGTCCACATGCACCAATGGGTCCCAACTGGCATCCCACATCTTCCTATCAGCAAAACTCAGTAAATATTTATGAATATTCTGTTTATCCGTGTAGTTAGCTAATGTCTCTATGACTTGAAATGCTTCTCTTGGAAAGAAACTATCGGTCTCACCCCACATCACATAATCCACTTTCTTACAATAGTTATAGTTTAAATCTCTTCTGTAATCAGCATGAAAGTAAAACTCATCACCATCCTTGATCTCTTGATTGACGATGTATCCCATACCTTCTAATACTGATACACCTTTTTTGAATTTAATTATCAGCTCGTGTTTCTTTATCTTATTCGTGTCCACTTTTTCAAAGTGCTGTAACATGTTAAAACAGAGGTCAATGGTTACGTTCTCTGTGTTCTCCACGGTCTCCAATAGATTCACCATACCATTGATAAAGTCAGCATACATCTCTATCTCGAACCACATCACATGAGTTCCGATTACATATTTTTTATTAAGATCAGTTTTCATATAAATGCTCATATGTTTTTTTCATCCAATGTAAAGTTAATCTGTCTTCTTTATTGTTTGGAATACTATTGTACTGATAAATCCAACCCCAATCAGTAAACATCATATCATCACCCAAGATTTCTTTTCTAACCATGTCACACATATTGAATTCATAAGGTAACCACTTAAAGTCAACACCTTTATCTTCAATTAAAAAATTAACTGGTGTTTGATCTGTACCAGCATGCCATTCCTTCTCCACCTGTCTTAACATTTCAGCATTTTCATTATAAAAATCTATGACTTGTTTGAAGAAATCTCTGTGTGTATCATTTATAATTACAAATCCACAATCAATGTATTTCGTAAAGTCCATATTATGACCATTGAAAAAATACTTACCGTAGTTTTCAATGCTTCGTATAATCCAATCGTAACTACCTTCATTGTGAACCCCACACATCTTCCTATCCGTCATTTCAAAGAAATTAGGACAATCAGGATGGACAATGGTATCAGCATCTACTGAAAGTATTTGATCATATTGAATATCATTAGCCTCTAATATGTCAAACAAGTAATATCTTTGCCAACATATGTTCATCTGTTCCTTTGGTAATAACAAATCAGTAAGAACAAATAATTCACAATCATTTTTCTCACACCATCTTTCCCAACTATTTATTGAATATTCATAGGGTAATCTCCTTGTACTGGCATACCTACCCTCACCAGCCAAATCAATATCCATTGTGAAAACTATATTTTTCATATCAACAACTCTTTCGGAAATGTTTTTGTCTCACTATCCATTGATTTTAGTAACTCTTCATTTCTTTCTCTTATTAATTTAGTAAAATTACTAATATTATCATATCCATCATCCGACCACGAATAAGGATGTGTCAATAGTTGCATCTTCTGTGGTAAATCCCAATAATCAACATGTAGTGGATGTCCATATTTCCACTCATGATTAGAATCAGCTAGATAATGTACTCTTAATTCTTCTGGTTTGTCACCGGTAAAATAATGAAAGAAGTCCTCAGAGTAACAATTAATCTTATCAGGTACTTCAACATATTTTTCCAATATACCTGGATTACTACCACATCTGTGAAAAGCAAATCTGTCAACCTCAAACCCATAGTAGTGTTCCAATGTCTCTATGTCCTTTAATATATAATCAACCAATTGATTGTCTTCCATCTGTGGTGGATTCTGATGTAAACCAATGTAATGTCCCATAGATTCTATCTCTTGAATAGCCTCAATGTTCTTTTGTGACAGGGCGTTGTATGTATTGTTCCTCAACTGAACTGTATAAGTAGAATTTACACCCAAATCATCATGTTCAATACGAGCCATTTCTAATGCTCTGTCTATAGAAAATTCTATGTCATGTCGCAAAACACAGAAAGAATTTACATCATTATTTACTTCTGAAAAATCCATAATAGGTAGATTTTGTTTTACCAATGTGATTATGTTTCTGTACTCAGCGTAACTAAACATTACAAATCATTCCCTCTCTACCCAATAGCTTTTTGCCATTACCAGTAACATATCCCTTAGATTCACCGATGTATTTTTTAATATTAATCTTACCCTCTGAAACAGATTTGTCTATAGCAGTTCTAATTGTTTTTCCTATCTCTCCATTAGGATATAGCTTTTCACACACACCATCAAAAATCAATGTTGGTTTGTTTAGTTTTTCTAAACACCTATTGATATCAAATAAAACTTCTTCGTGACTATGACCTGCATCAATATGAACTATATCAGAATATGGTAATTCAAAATTAGAATTGTAAACATCACTCTTTATGAACTCCACATTATCAACATCTTTACAAACATCTTTAGCGATCTGTATATTATTTTCACTCCGTTCAACTGCTATAACTTTTTTAAATAGTGAAGCGTAAACTCTTGTAGTATATCCCCTATTACAACCTAATTCTAACATGACTTTATCTTTATGATTGTCAAATGTGATTATCAAATCTTCTTTAAATTTTCTAGATGTAGTATCTTTATCATCCAATTTACTTTTCACTTTATTTAAAAAATGATTATTATCATAATTGTGTTTTACTAAGTCCCAAACCTGTGTCATAACATTAGTTCTTTGATCCTTTGGTATACCATTGAATACCCAATTATAAGAATGTTTTACAAACAAAGGCGTTCTATCTTCATTTAATTGCCAGTTATATCCAAACATGTCCTTACGATGGATGTGCGTTAGTTTAAAAGTAAAAGGTAAATCTAAATTCATTTCAACTTCATTCTTTTGTAACCAATAATTTAAAGGAGTTTGTTCCGTTCCTTTTCTAACAATCTTATCTTGTAGCTCAACAAACTCATCAACATTATTAAAATACAAATCCTTAAACTCTAAGAATATATCCTTGTGTGACTTGTTAAAAATTATAACACCAGAACTAAAGTAATCGTATTTGTTTAATTCATATGAGAAGAAATCTTCATAACCTTTTATGCTATCATAAACCCACCTAAGATTATCCTTTTCTCTCCAAGCAGTAAACTTATGATCTGTTAGTTCAAATACATTTGGCATATCCCATTTAACCATACAGGTAGCATCTACTAAAAATATTTGGTCATAGTCAATTCCAGCCTCATCTAATAGATCAAAGCAATATATTGATTTCTGCCAATTAATTCTATACTTAACTAAATCATCTTTGATTGGTTTTTCCATTGGGAAGAATATAACATCGTTTTTATCACACCAATACTCCCAAGTCTTACGGCTGATATCCATCCAATCCCAGCCTCCATATTTCTCGGAATAGGTGTGATTTTTAACACCAACCCAAAATATAACATTTTTTTTCATTAAAGTAACCTTATTAGTATACTAATAAATATTAACTTGTAATCATTAACATACGATTTTTTTTACATCTCTCCGTTAACTATATCACAAATATACTCTATCTCTTCAGCAGTAAGATGTGGATTGTTTGGTACATAAAAGCCATACTTATCTATTTCAGTAACATTAGGTAACTCCAACCTACCATACTCCTTTACATAAAATGGTTGAGTTCCCATAGAACCACAAATCATAGGTCTAACTTCCACATCGTTTATTTCTAATTGCTCAACTATTTCATCTCTGTTAGGATGTATTATAGGGTAAGCAAAATTAGAAGTAAAATCATTTAACTCCACATTTGGTTTCCAATAATAGTTTTTAATTAATTCTTGATATTTTAAATAATTAGAGTATCTTTTTCCACCCCAATCATCAAGCTTATCAATTTGAGTCAATCCTATGTATGCCTGTAAATCCGTAGCTCTGACATTGAACCCTTGATAATAAAAGGTATAGAGTGAATTAAAAGTAGAGACATCCCAATCTTGTTGCAGCTCAATCTGTTTCTCTGTATCTAAATCTCTATCCCATCCATGAGCCCTTATTGAAACTAACAGATCATACAGATCCTTATCATCAGTTGAAACAAACCCACCTTCAATCGTAGATATATGATGTCCAAAGAAAGTAGAAAAACTTGACATCTTACCAAATGTACCTAATTTTGTGTCCCTATACTCAGAACCCATTGACTCGCAGGTGTCTTCTAATAAAATTACATCATATTTATCACATAAACGTAACAACTTATCCATCTCAGGAACTAATCCTAAAACCGAAACAAAAATTACAGCTGATGGTGATTCTTCTTTAAATATTTTTTCTAAATGTATCAAATCAGCTGATAAATCTCTCTTGTTGGAATCACATAGAATTGGTTTCAAACCTAACTGCATAACTGGTGCTAAATCGGTAGCCCAAGCCACAGATGGAACTACTATCTTATTATTTTTTAAATATCCACCTTGTTGCAAAACCGACAGCATCAAAAGATTAGCAGATGATCCTGAGTTACAAAATACAGAATACTTTCTACCTAACCAATTGGAGTATTTTTGTTCTAGTTCTAATGTCACGGGTCCTTTAGTTAATCTTGGATAAGTTTTTAACCAATCAACTAATCTATCTATGTCATTATTATCAATTGTATCTTTTACTAAAGTTATGTTTGCCATATTTACCCCTATTAGTTTTTAAACCACTCTTTATTAAAAAAATCAAATTCTTCTTCATTTTTGAAAAATTCTAAAACCTGTTTTATACAATGGTCTGTATTAAAATAAGACCATTGTCCCCATCTACCCAATCCAAATAAATTATATTGTTTTGTAAAGTTTACTATATTTTGAATAGATTTTTTATAAACATTGGTTGGTAATGGGTATGAAAATACATTAATATGTTCATCCAATGGTGTACCAGCCTTCCATTTTTTTCCATTCTCCAACCATCTTTTATAGTTTATATCAGTCATAACTCCACCTTCCTTGCTATGAGGTGCTATATTTTTAATATAAAACTCTCTATGTTGTTCTACATTTTCATCTGGTATATACATCCAATGCATTGAATGGTCATATGGTTCTCTTTCCCAAAGTGAAATTACATTACTCAATACTTCTAAATTACTAAATTCTTTATCAAAATCAAATGTCGGTAAACCAGTTATTTTTAATAATGGCCATGGTATGGTATTTATTATTTTTTTAGCTTTATATTTTTTATTTATTAACCATTCCCCATTTTCGTATTCTAAGACATCAACCTTGGTATTTAATTGAACATGGTCTATAACATGCTTAACTACCGAATCTACGATGGTTTGAAAACCACCAAATTTGGGATATAACACAGTTGAATGACTAATTACATCTTCGTTAAAATTAGATTTTTTTTCGATAATAGTTTTTAAAATTAACTTAATGTCGGTCTGAGGAACTTTACTCAACCAATCGGTATTTAATTTTGATATATCAGTACACCATAATTTTTTATTATATGGTATCATGTAATTATCAGCTATTTTATCACCTAAATAATTCCTAACCCAATCCTCAAAGTTTTTATATTCCATGTCCTTACTGGCCGCTGTTAGGTAAGAATGCACATATTCCAATTGTAATTTTTCCGGTAACTGCCACAAATTTAATTCTATGGGAAAGTTTATTTGATTTCCTTCTAAATCTATCCCAATATTAGTATTAAATTCATAGAAATCTGATTTTGGTATGTGACTAAATAACCAATCAAATACATCTGAATATTTTGAATGAAGAACATGACCACCACCAATATCAAACTCATGACCGTTTACAGTTCTTGTTCTAAGTAATCCACCAATTTTATTTTCGGATTCTAAAATTAAAAAGTTTTCATTACCCTTTTGTTGTAATACTCTGCCAGAAGCAACTCCCGTAATACCAGCACCTAATATAATGTAGTCATATGTTTTCATTTTATATACCTTGCAATTTTATTGCTAATTTCATTCACATCGGGCAGATATGTCAAGATTTCTTTATTAACTTTAGTAAAATTAATACAATCGTTGTACCAAGATGGATCATGTTCATTCCCCTTCACCTCATCCTCGTTATCAATTATCATTAAATTTAAATTTTTGTTACCACAGATAAATACAGGATAGACTCCGCCAGATATGGTACTTAAAACAACTTTACAATTCGGATGCCTTACTATTGAACACCAATCTCTAAAATTCTTAACATATTTTGTTTTATCAGTAGAATATTCATCTGTTTCTTTTCCAAAAATAAAAACTTTGATATTCTTACTTTCTAATTTTTCAATCAACTCTCTCCAATATTCAGATGGTAAGTTTTTTTCTTCCCAAGCTTTTCTTGTTCTAATGAGAATACAAACAAATTTACTTGAAACATAGTAACCATTTAAAGAGCTAAAATTTATATTTGTTATTTCAACTTTATCTCTATCCCAATTTTGATAAAAATTTTCATCTTCACCAATATATGGTATTGGCCTGTTATGTACTTTACCCGATGATAATCTGTTAAATAACGAAGGCTCTAACAAATCAATCACATCAGTCTTTTCTACTTTCTTATGTTTTGTATCATAAGTATTCCAATCAATTACGTTATCAAATATATTTTCATAAAGACACTTTCTTTCTGATGTGGTAACTATCGTCCAACTCGTGTCTATCTTTGAATCTTTTAAAAGCATAATACAATATAATCTTGTTATAACCAGTTCAGTAGCTATTTCTGTAACCCTTAAAGGATTGGTCTCATCATCTTGAGAGTCTCCCCTATGATATTCCTTAGCACATATTACATATTTACTCATTTATTTAATCTAAATAAAATATCTTTACTTTTTATTTCATTATAAGTTTTTCTTATACCATCTTCCAAAGGTGTAAAATCAAAATCTTTTAATAATTTTAATAATTTAGAGGAGTCAACATCCTTTCTATACTGACCATCCGGTTTTGTTGAATCATATCTTATATCTAGATTTTCTTTACCACATGCTACTCTTGCTATCCTAGCCATTTGATCAATTGAATAAGACCAATCGGGTGCTACATTATAACCACCCTCCAAGTTATTATCTATAAAATATTTTATCACTCTTGCTAAATCCCCACCATACATAAATTGTCTCAGGGGTTTACCGGTTCCCCATAACTCCATAAAATCTTTTGCTTCATGAATCTTTTTAATTAAAGCAGCAACGAAATGACTATTATGTTCAGAATACTTATCATACTCACCATAAAGATTACATGGTATTAAATAAGACCACCTCTTTTCATATTGTTTTATATAAGAATCTACATGAGAAGCAGTACACCTTTTGGCTAAACCATAAGAAAAGTTACTCGGTGTTGGTGGTCCATTAAATAAAACCTCTTCTTTCATGGGATATTTTTCTACCACATCGGGATAAATACAAGTGCTTAAAATAGAAATAACATTTTCTACATCATACCTATGACATTGTTTTAACACATTAGTATTCATCAATATGTTTTGTTCTAAATATTCAACCGGATATGTAATGTTATCAAGTATACCACCAACCCTTGCAGCTAAATGAACTACAACATCAGGTTTATTGTCTCGTATCATATCACGAACATCTTGACACTCTGTTAAATCATAATCTTTTGATGAAAAATACTCAGCGTCAGGTAAAATATCTTTAAGATGTTTTCCTACTAATCCACTACCACCCGTAACTATTATTTTTTTACTCATTGTCTTCTCCAAATAAATAACCATCAACTATAACATAATCTAATTCGGTCTTATCTAATACATATAAAGCATCTTTGATTTTTGTTAAAATTGGGTTTCCTAAAATGTTAAATGATGTGTTTAAAATTACTGAAACATGATTTTGATTTTCTAATTCTAATAGTATGTCATAGAAAAGTTCATGCTGTTCTCTTGTTATAGTTTGCAATCTTGATGTTTTATCAATATGTGTTATCGCATTCAATTCCTCTTCGTACTCCTTCTTTACCGTGGGAGCAAAACTCATATACTTTGACTCAAATACATTGTTAAAATATTCCGAAGCATTTTCTAATCTAGCAACTGGTGCGAATGGACGATACCATTCTCTAAACTTCACCTTTGAATTTAAGATATCTTTCATATTAGGAAAGGATGGATCACATATTATACTTCGGTTACCCAATGCTCTAGGTCCCACTTCTGAACAACCAGAAGCTAACCCTATTAGTTTACCACTTTTAAGCAACTTAACTATTTCAGGTACCTCTATCTTTCTTGCATTTCTATCCGTAACAAAATCTTCCAACTTATCTTGATCTAACAATTCAAAACCATTATAGTGAAGATTTGTTTTTTGTTGTGGGTATTCTAATAAGAATTGTCCTAAAGATAAACCACAGTCATTCGGATTTGGTGGCACATATAATTCACGATCTAGACCGTCCAAATGTTCATATATTATCTGATTAAATAAAACATTCAACGCACAACCACCAACTAAAATTAAATTGTAATCTTCATATTTTTCGAGATACGGATTTATTAATTCAAATGCTAACTTTTCAAATACAAATTGTGAAGTAGCAGCCAAGTCATAACTGTTTTGACCTGATAAACTATTTAACGATAAATCAAGTCCTATTTCACCACCCAATATACTCAAGTGTTTATGTCTATAATATTTCTCCATAGGTTCAACCCATTCATCTCTAACTTCACCATAGGCACATAAACCCATGACTTTACCAGCGTAGACAAGAGAATGTCTATCACTATCTGGTCCTGGTTTTATTTCAGATATTGGACAACCAATGTGACCATAAGCCACTCCTAAATTAATATCATATTTTTTTATCAAATCAATACTATTTCCGTTAGCTAAATAGGAAGCAGTATATGTGACACCATCGTAATCATTACCACCACCATCAATTGATAAAATAATAGCTTTATCAAATCCAGATTGGAAGTAACCACTGGCAGCATGAGACCTGTGATGCTCCATTTTTTTAAATTTACACTTCGGCCACCACTCTTCTATTATTTTTTTATCACCATCACCTATTTCATTATAGATAACCAACTCAATATTATTTGCCTGTTCATAGATATGATTTAAAAATAATTCCCTCTGTTCAACCATAGTCCCTAAACCAGTTCTATGTTCCATGGTTTCCGTAAAAGCACCATATCTTTGGTTGACAAACCTCTCGTACTCTAAAACTTTTAGTTGATTATTTTTGTCTATAAAAGTTACAGACGCATCATGTGAACCATATATACTTAAAGTATTCTTCATTCTAACCTCTAAATTATTGACATTTGTTTAAAAATATTCTCATACATCCAATCTTCCGAAAGAACATATTGTTTTGCTATTTCAAAATTCTCTTTAGCATATGGCATCATGTCTTTGTATAAGTCATCGTTTAAAGAATTTAAAATATACTCCATCTCATCAACTTCATTGAATATAAGCATACCTCTTGTATCAAAATAATCCCCAATAGAAGGCATACCATAGTATATGGGAATTGAACCAACCATGATGGGATTAATAAGTTTCTCAGAAAAATGATAATCACGAGATTCATTCTCCATAGCTATATGAAACATATAATCCATCAAACCAACACTAATTGGTTCTATTGGTGTATAACCCCTACCCATGACATCAATTATATCGTTATATTTACTTACTATTTCGTGCCTCTTATGATGATCAACCACATTCTTTTTACCAGATGCAATAATTGAAACTAATTTGGTTTTATTATGATTTGTTCTTCTATTCACAACTTCAATCCAACAACCACCAAACGGATAGTATATAAATTTATCATCAGCATCTAAAAGTTTTTTATCATTAACCAAAACATATTCAAAGGCATCACTATTGTTTAACAACCTCTCATATCTATGTGATTGTTTTACATATGGTTCAATCAACCAAGCTATCCTTCTCTTATGTCCTGGTCTTGGTCTATCTATATTTACATCTGTATAGAAAACAAGTTCTTCTTCATCTGAAACATCCCTATCCCACTCCACATAATCTGAAAAGGATACGGGTGGCATAGGATTATTACTGTAATCACAATGTGTGAAAGTATTTTCTAATATCTTTAATTTGATTTTACTCATATCACATTCCAATTGTCACAATATAAATCTTTAGGATCTAAGTGTTTAAACTTACCAAACCATGTCTTAGGTGCTATCACAGTTTTATCTTTGTTTTGATTTAACCACGATCCCCACCAACTAAAACTGCTGTTGGTAATTATATTATGCTCACATAAACTCATCAACCAAAGGTCAATATAATCAGGTTCACCCTCTATGAATCTAATATTATCACCCTTTAAATTTTCCTTACACCAATTGATGTCATCGCTCATCACATAAAAATCATACTTAGAACCAAAGTAATCAATAGCATTCTTACAATAAGAAAGTTCCGTTGGTGGGTGTCTATCTATCTTATCTAAATAATCACCTCGTCTAACATGCAGCGATACGACATTATCAAACGGTAAGTATTCTTTAAAAATATGCCCATATGATTTTGAATCGATGGAATACAAATCTAAAATCAATTCTCTATCTAAATATTTTTCTGATTGAAAGTAACCTTTTAATTCTAAACTTCTACTATATGGATATGTTATTTCACCATAAGTAAATCTTGGCTCTACATAACTATGTTCACAAACAAATGTATCATTCTCTATCTTTCTTAGAATATTGTCTCTGTAAGTATTGATATCCCTATGAACCCTTGTTGCTTTAGAAAAGTCAACAGAAAAATAATCATCATTTCTTTTAGCTAAAGTATACCCAGCTCCTATCTGAAACAAATAGTTTCCCAAACCACCAGCAAGTTTACTCATTATCATGCTAAAACTCTATCCCATTTTTCGTTAAAAACAAAATTACTATTCCTATTCAATAAATCACTATAGTTACTACGTTGATTAAATAAACAAGGATAAACCCCATAGGTCTTTCCTTTCCTATGTATGTTATTTATATACCACTTATCTATATTGCATCTCTGTTCATTTGCCTGAGACCAATTCCAACTATCGTTCCAATCTATATTATCAAAGGTATCTAAGAATGGTTTGAAAGCATGATGACTTATCACATAAGCATGAGTTGTCTTACATATACTAATCTGAGATAAATTCTCGTCAATTCTTTTGAATAATGTCTTGTCTTCAGGAACATTACCACCGAAGTATAGCATATCATAAGCATTATCATGTCTTAGAAGTTGTTCCATAGAATTAGATATTATCTCTTTTGCTACAATTGAGTTTTTTGTTAGTTCCAAATCATCTTCAAAAACCAGTATATTTTCACATCCATCTTTCTTTGCTAACTTTATTATCTCATAGTGAGACTTAGTACAACCTATTATACCTGGTTGTATATCAACAGCATCAAACCTAATAACATCATCAGCAATACCGAGCTTTTCAAATTCTTTTAAACTCTCTTCCCAACGGTCTGGTCTTTTCTTTAAATTGATACAATATATTCTATCAAAATAATGTTTCATTCAGATAATCCTTGATGTCTTTCTTTGGATTAAAACCAATTAATTCCCTTGCTTCTACCGATTCACATAGAGTGATGTCCATTTCACCTGGTCTCTTAGGTATGTATTCTGTTTCGGTTTTGAAAAAACCAGCAATTTCATTTATGGAATAGTTCTCACCTCTACCGAATTCAAATATCTTACCACTTGAGATATCTATGTTTTCATATGATTTAATCAATCCATCTACGATGTCATCAACATGAGTGAAATCTCTTCTTTGCTCCCCATCACCAGTAATGGTCAATGGTTTACCCTCACCGTGAAGTCGTAAGAAGATACCGATAACAGCAGCGTATGCTCCATCTAATAATTGATGGTCTCCATATACATTATAGAATCTTGTGATGACCGTAGGTAGGTTATAAACCTTATTATACATCTCACATAGTAATTCGCCTTGCCACTTAGTAAAGGTGTATGGATTGGCATAGTGATCTCCATGAGTAGAACTCGAACCCGCATATATAACAGGTGTATTCTTGCTCCTAGCCCATTCTAAGATATTTTGTGTACCCAATGTATTAACCTTAAACACCTCTTGTGGATTTTTAAAAGATGGTTGTATTCTAGCCAAAGCAGCCAAATGAAATATCACATCATACTCACTATCTCTCCAAGCAGGATATGTGCCGTGATCTACATAAATACCCAATAGGTGTTTACTCGATATATCAAATTCATGATAAGTGCATCCATCTTGTTTATTCTCTTTGAATCCTGTAGAGAAATTATCTACAGCATGAACCTCATGTCCGTCTTTTAACAATCTTTTTATTAAATTTGTGCCTATAAAACCAGCACCACCTGTAACTAATGCTTTCATTTTCACTCCTTAACAATATCATTCAATTCATTAAAAGTGTTGTATATATGCAACACTAAATTTTTTAGATCATATCTCTCAATGTATCTCTTCTTCATATTTTCTACTAGCCTTTCTCTCACATTGTCATAATCCGATAAAACATAATCAACTCTCTCTTCTAAATTTAACCAATCATGATTAACAGATACATAAGTTTCATCATCATCGTATATAAAAGGTTTAGATGATATATAACTCATGTCAGGTTTCATCAATACATTACCAAACATAGAAGATTCTAAATCTCTTGGTGCCATCTCTCCATAACCAAGTGGTGCTAATATTATCTTTGATTTATACATATTATCATAATATATATTTTTTGGTAAAACCTTGCCATCTACTAATTTAGCAACTTTATATTTATCTCCTATAGTTTCCATTAAATTTTTTCTATGTAAATCATAATAATCAGTTTGGCATAAATCATGTTCATAAACATTTACTTTTGTCGGATAACTAAACATACATGATAAATCATACTGATGATTTTTATTGTAATCTAACCAACGAGGTTGAAATGTATGTAACCAATTACAACCAGTTAATTTCATTCGTGGCTTTAATTCATCTATATCAGGTACGGAATAATCACCCTCCCCCCAATATACCCTACCATTAGCAGAACCTTGTTTATATAGATCAAAATCTTTTAGATAAGTGTTTTTTAAAAATAATTTAGCATTTGATTCTCTGAACACATCTATTGTTCCTATCAAAGATGTTGAGTCTTGACCATCTACTATAAAGTAATCACCTGTAATTTTTGAAACAAACTCTAATCCTTTATCAACAGATTCTTTAAGTGATTTCTTTTTATCTATGATACTGGCTTGACCAACAAAGGCATAATCGTAAGTATCACCGAGAGTAAATTCTATACCAACATCCCTAAATAGATTAATAGCAGAAACAAATGGTCTAAATGTAGTTTCATTCCTATGAAGTTCATGCTCAAATAATTTTATTTTAATCATTAGTTATAGAGAAATTTAATGTTAAAAATTCTTTTATCTTTCTCCATTCTCGCATAGGATATCTAGTATTCATACTCTCATCGCCAATTTTAATAGCCTGTTTTACTACTTCTTTAACCAACTGAACACTTGTGTCGTTTTCGTGTCCCTCATATGATAATTCTATACCATCTTTATTTCTGTACTTCATCTTCCTATCCCACTTATATCCTCATTATAAAATTTATTCTGTTCCACTTGTTTTTCTATTGTCTTTGGATGTAGGATACAGAATGGTTTATCTATCGGTAGTGTAGCATAGGTTTTATAACCTGTTATCTGTTCATGTACTTTGAATTGCCATCTGATATTTGGTCTGTTACGAAACACCCTACCTTGCCAATCAGGAAAGTTTATCCAACCCTCTTCATTCAATTTATACCCATATGATCTACAATGTTCTTCTGTTATTCCCTCCACGGTATTTATCCTTGGTAGTAAAATTAAATCAATTCCTTCATTACCATTTATGATCTCATGGACATTTTGAATAAGCCATCTACTTACCATCTCGTCAGCATCAAGATTAAAACTATAATCTCCACTACCCATTGACTTTAAATAATTCTTCTGTGAGGCAAAATCCCCTTGTAGACTTCTCTGCTCGTATACTATGTTATGAGCAGATACATAGAAATCTAAGATAGCCTTTGTCTTCTCATTATCCGAGTAATCATCAAGTATGACGATCTCATCATTGGGATCTTTCCACTTCACCAAGAACTTCAGCAACTTCTCTAAGGTCTTATCCTCGTTATGAACCAGTATAGAGTAACTTATCTTCATCTCAATAGATTTTCTCTCACATCAACTGCCTTTAATGAACCCATCTTAGTTAAATAATAACTTCTATAAGCACGTTTTATTATAGAATCACCCTTTATAACATCCTTGTAGAATTTTTCTGGCGTCATATTGCCTTTTCTTTTCTTTGCTGATAGTTGAATTCTAGTAATATCTTTTTCAAACTCATCGATCATCTCATCTTTATCTATCTTGACCTTTGCATCACCCATGAGTTCTACCAACCTACCGACTCTGCTGATAGTTATGTAGTTTAAATTTATACCCTCTATGAATTTTTTCTTTCTATCATAGTGTAAAACAAAAACTACTGGTGTTTTATCACTACCACCGATGTATCGAAAGGTTATGATCATACCCTCTTCCAACTTACCATCGGGTATTAACTCCTCTCTCTTTACTATCTTACTCTTGTTGCGATAATTGGGCATTCTTAGTTTCCATGATTTGTAGTATAGCGTAAGCATCATAAAATGAAGGCATCGTAACTTCTGTGGCTTTGGTGTCCATTCGGGTTCTGATAATCCATACGAGTTTTTCTTCTTCGATTGCTGGAACTACCAGATAGTTTTGAGTTTGATATACAGCAGGCATCCACCATCTTCCGTTTATCTCCCTACATACCGATTGAAAATCTTCAGGAAACTCAACCACCTTGTCCTTGTAATCTTTATTGGAAGCATAACCACATTGGGTGCACTGCATATTCTGTTCATCATCACCAAGTAAAATTAAGGTGTCTGACTTATCACTCCCATCTTCTAAACATAAAGGGCATTGAACCTCTAAGAACATCAGGTCACCTTCTTTAGTTTAGGAAGTTTAATGGTAGCAGGTTTCTCAGATCCTTTCTTCTTTAACTTAGGTAGTTTCAAAGACATTGGTTTTGGTGTTTCTGGTATAGCAGATAAAGCTTTATCAATAACTAAATTAAAATTCTTTGCCATGGTGGTTAAAGAAAATTTACTTCTGTTATTCATACCCAATAGCTTTGCCTGATGTTTTAACTTTTTATGGTGATGTTTAAAGGATCTTAACTTATTAACTACATCAGGTTCACTTACATTAAACCACTTACCAGGTTCTACAATGATAGGTTTCCATATCAATGCCTTTGGAATTGGTTTTAACTCACCATCAAGCATTACAGATTGTTTTGGATTCAAGAAATCTAATTGTCCACTCCAATTACTAGCAATAACAGGAAGGTCACAACATGTGGCTTCTGCCAATGGTCTACCAAAACCCTCACCGTGAGTACAACTCAACATAGCTTTTATCTTTGGTAAGTTATATAATAATGCCATCTGTTCAATTGTTAGATCACCATGTAATAGATAGACATTGGGTAAAGAATCTAATTCTTTGAACTGATCTTTTATCTGCCTTATCTTATCAACGGTTTCTTTTCTGTCCAATATAGAAAAATCAGCACCATTGGTTTTTAATAAAAGAGCAGGTGGATTAGGTTGATTGGCAAATGCCTGTATGAATGTTTTTATCATAACTGCCATATTCTTTCTATCCTCACCATAACCACCCTTACCCCATTGACCAACATGAAGATAAACAAAGTTCTCTTTGATTAAATCATAAATCTCTTTCTTAAACGGATCATCGCTTTTGCCAGCATCAGGTATAGGTTTATAGATATCAGTATCAATACCCTCTGACAGAACTTCCATAGGTTTGGAAATTCTAACTTCGCCAGAACTCTGTTTGGTTTTATCATCGACTTGATCATATACGGACCTCATGAATGTTTCTTTTGTAAAATTAGAAGTAACTATGTTTAAATTCATCTTATTACAACCCAATACAAATTCAGCTGAACATATGTCAGCCTCAACACCAGCAGTAATTCCTATGTTTATCTTACCAGCAGTTTGAAATTCATTTGGTATTCTGATATCAATGTATATATCTGGTTGTTCTTTTATATTCTTACCATCAAAAAATGTGTCGAGCAACTTCTTATGCTTAGGATTATCAGGATCAAGATGATTTCTTGGAGTGCTTCCCCATCTAACATCAACACATTTAATCTCCAAATCCTCTCTATCCATGATAGAATAAAATATTGATCTAGCGTGATCACCGTAACCACTACGGGTGTTAAATGGTGCACACATTAAAACTGATTTCTTCATACTTTCTCCACGGTATATCTTTTTCTCGGTTTCCACTTATCAAATGCCCCATTCATGGAGTCAATGAAGTTCTGCCCCATGGCTTCGGATGTCATTTGGTTTTCTTTACAAAATTCAGTACCTAAAGCACCGAGTCTCTTTCTCTCTTCTCTAGTCATATCATAGAATTCTCTAAGATTTACAGCTACATCCTCTGGTTGACATCTATCGTCCCAAATATATGGCGTTGGTGGTGAACCTTGTAGAGATATAGACGTTGGATAGACAGGTTTCACCCACTCACCATGAGTCTTATACTTACCTCTGTGATTACTACCAAGTTTAATATAGTCATCTGGTGTTAATAAATTTCCTTCATCATCTCTTACACCACATTGATCTTGCATCCCACCTGTCATATTCACAATAATCGGAGTACCAACGGTAAGTGCTTCAGCACTACCTAATCCAAATCCCTCATTACTAGCCATGTTTACATATACATCAGCTGAGTTAAATAATTTATTCATCAATCCATCATGAAATGGTTGACCATTATTTACATGATGAGTAAATATCACATTCACATCAGGCATAAGATGTCTACACATCCTCGGTAGATCAGTTCCATTGGCATCACTTGGAGCACAATGAAATATTAATACACAATCATCTCTCTGTTCTTCAGGCAATCCCTCTACGAAATATTTAAATGCTAGAGCAACATCACCTGGCATCTTTCTACGGATGTTTCTATTACTGTAAAGAACTCTGAATGTTTTGTCTGTTAGTCCAAACTTATTATTGAATTCTATTAAATTAGCATCGGTGTCCTCTATCTTACTAAATCTACGCGATGAAATACCATGTGGCACATAAGTGGTTTGCCAATCCTCATATTCAGGTAATAATCTATTGTTAATACCATAGGTTTGTTTTGATATGGACATCAGAAGATCAGAACTCTTGTAATAATCTGTATTATATTGTGGATCTGGTAGGTCATCCCATATATTATAATAGAATATTGGAATATTCCTTCTGATCTCTGCTTCCATTCTGTATAACCAAATCCAAAATCGTGGATCAGTATAGTGTAGTATAGCATCTGGTTTCTCTATATCCATAACTTCTCTTAATACAGCCTCATCGCCATACCCATCTACAGGATAAACCCTTAGATAACCATCTTTGATTCCAAACTCATTAAGTCCATCTGACATATCAAAAACCTTACCTTTATCAGGATGTTTGATAGCGCCAGCTAATTGAACCCAATCATATTCATTCAATGTTTCCATCACGATGTCTTTGGATACCGTGGCAATCCCACTATGCATCCTTAGATCATCAGATAGCAATAATATCTTTTTCTTCTTCATATAACCATTTACCCTTTGTTATAAAACTTTTTTTTCTTTAAAATACTTTCTCAAAACTTCAAGCCTATCCTCGAACTCAGCTATCTTACCCAACTCCTCATCTATCGTTTCAATATGATCAGAGTGTTCAGCAACTCCGACAGAGTTTTCAGTATGGACTTTTACATTTGCAACATGCTTATCTATATTTCCTTGCAGATAACTTTCCAATGCTTTATATAATAATTCTCTCAAAACTGACTCCCACTTGTGTGTAATTTATCATAGGTTTCTATACCTTCTTTAATAGAAGCATCATTTAAATATTGATGTATTGATCTGTTTACCAGTCTTTGTAGATTCATAGGTGAATTTACCGTTTTTGTTTTAAAATGTTCATAAAGACTTTTTATGATCTTTACCGATGTTAATTTT
>Ga0209337_1000582_pt1 | contig 29487 bp, 25 predicted proteins | sample LinPmetageLP53_FD_184044 | JGI IMG/M metagenome (GOLD analysis project Ga0209337, IMG submission 184044) | Marine viral communities from the Pacific Ocean - LP-53 (SPAdes) (version 2) | ecosystem: Environmental > Aquatic > Marine > Oceanic | place: Pacific Ocean | collected 2010-02-08 | reverse complement strand
AAGGCAAAATAAAACTACTAGGCACTAGCTACAAAGTAGACAAAGGCCGGACTGCCGGTATACATACGGCCATCCTATACCTTGAACCCTCAGACGCTGCCGGCATCACTCGAAACGGTAAACGTCTAGATGTATGCCCTTGGGCTACTGAGGGATGTAAGGCCGGTTGTCTAGTAGACTCCGGCAAAATGCGCATCACTCCGGCAAAGAATGCCCGGTTGTGGCGTACGGCCCTATACCATGCAGCGCCGGACTTAATGCGTCGTATGATAGTCGGTGAAGTAGCACTACTAGAGACTAGAGCAGCAAAGGCCGGAGAACTTGCGGCCGTACGTCTCGACGGAACCTCTGACTTGGGACTAGCTGAGCTCTGGAAAATGCCGGAGCTATTCCCGGCCGTTAAGTGGTACGACTACACTAAGAGCGTATCACGTATCCGTAAATATGATGGCCGGGATAACATGCACTACACTTTCAGCGCCTCAGAGGCCGCCGATAGCCGCACTGGAGCGAAACTAGCTCTAGACAAAGGCCTATCAGTGGCGGCCATCGTCAATCAAGCCCCGGAGTCCGAACAAAGTAAAATCGACTTAGCCGCTATGGTGCTAGGGTACCACCGGTACTGGGTCTATGTAGCTAGTCACGATGATACCGACGCTAGATTTCTAGACCAACCCGGGACCATAGGATGGCTTTCGGTCAAAGGTGGCCGCAAAGTGCAGCAGCGACTAGGCAAGATGGTATTCGCTGTATAACCCAAAACTAAGAATTTAAAATAATCCAAAATAATACAACATTTAATGGAAAACGCCGTTAGTATCTGCCGATAAGATAACCAAGGCCCTACTAACGGCACCGCCACAACCCACAACCCATAAAATAAAATGAAAGAAATTGACATAATAAAATCAGTGTTAGACAGAAAGTACAAGGATAACCCGGAAGCATTAGAGGCCTTCGCCCTATTGCCTAAAGACTTAGTGGAAACAATGATTAAATACCATGCGTACATCGACGAGTTTAATTCCATCGTTGGAAATAGCTTCTCGATGATAAGCATTTTGCGATACTTCGACGCAACAACCAAGGAAGGATAAATACAACCCACAACCAAGACCAACGCCCCGGGCTATTAGATTAGCCGGGGTTGCGGCAGTGATGGAGTGGCACAAGTGGGGCTTAGCGGCCTTAGTAATAAGGGGAAATAATTAATCCCCGGATAGTGCAGCCGACCGGAAGGCGGAAGATTTCGGGTATCGAATCCCGGCTCCATCATCAACCCAAAATAAAATAATAAAACAGTGACCAACCCACTACTACAAGAACTCTGCGACGTCGATGTTCCATTACTCGACGCCATCACCACACTAAACGGCTCGATTGAAATAGTCGAGGCGTACGCAAAGGATGCCGATATATACAACAGGCTAAATTGCGAGGCCTACGTACGTGACGTGCGGCATGCCATCCACGCGCTGGAGAAATTAGACATAATGCGTGAGCGTTATTATGATATAACCCTACGGGAAATAGAACTACAGGGGCTGCAGGTATGAGCTGGCCTACAAACTTTAGTATCCCACAATCTGAGGCTATCATTTGGGATGCCTTACACACCGCCCGAGAAGCTGGTTTAATCAGTGATGAAAAGTGGGAGAACATCTGCTTGGCCATGGCGTGGATTAAAGGTGACGAAGAGTGGGAGAAGGCATGAAGTGCAGCTGGAAGCGCTGCCGTCAAACAGGAGACCACATCTCGGTAGCAGATAGAAAACTAGGCACATATCACTTATGCCTAACACACTGGCTTAAAATCTCTAAGACCAGTGGCTCGATTCAAGAGCAACTTACAGTGGTAGCAATACCATCTAAACCTAACACAAAATAACATTTTGCCACACACCTCAATAAAAGAAATTCAGCTACATGAGACATCATTAGCACTTGGTGATGCCTTTGCATCAGCTTACCGTACCTTTGGCCCTGACGCATTCGAGACACGCTGTTGCCTCGAGCTCTACAAGCGAGCACGTCGATGCCTAGAAAAGCCGGACGGCGGCAAGCGCTACGGCTCAGACGAGGCGCACTACTCAACACAAAATCCCCGGGGTGACTCACTAGCATAGTGACTGACTACACACCGGATAAGGAGGAGCTCCAAGTAATACTGGGGCTCATCATCATAGCTTCCTTAGCTTCCCTAATAATAAAATAAAATGACATCACACTTTCACTTAATTGATAGGCCATCAAAGGCCAACATCGAAGAAGCACTTACTCAACTTGCTTACATCTCTAACTCCAGCTTCATTACTGACTGGGGTGACGGCTCCGTCCGTCTTCGTCGTGGCAAGGTGCACTTAACTCCCGGCTTAACTAAGAAACAGATGGCTATCTTTATAACCGGACTGTTTGCTGCCGTTAAGATTAACCAATACATGGACTAATGGCACAACTCATAGTCGTAACCGTCGATGATAGGGGCACCACGTGGCATGACGAGGCTACAATCTGCTCCTTAAAGGATGCTGAATATCAGCTACTAAAAGCTAACAAGCTGCCACTCGAGGACATCTACCCGAGCCAGCAAATTAGACTGAGTGACTTAACAACAGCTCTAGCAACTGTCGAGGCTGATGAAGAAGAATAACCCAATAGGGCGAGGACCACGTAGCATCATCTTAGCTGGTGCTATGTGGAATGCCGGAGAAAACACATGCCTAGTGCCTGTTGAGAATCCGGATGATGAGTTCGATGGCAGCTGGGTAGAAGTACCTATTGTTAAGTGCTCTGATTGCCGGCAACTTGCTGCATCTTCACCTTGCCCAAACTGTGCCCTCGTAGAAGTGGAGGACGTCGCTACATATCCAAAGGTATGTGATGTCTGCCGCCGGGCTTTCAATGGCCCAACTCACTACCGTACATGTTCAACTGGATGTGCCTCACTAAAGGCAAATTCACATAACAGTGCGACTCACTACCTAAATAAAAACTAAAAACAAAATGAAACCCATCTTCGTAATTTTAATTCTCATAGCCTCATCGTGTTCTAAACCGGAGGCCCAATCATTCTTAACTCAAGACCAACTCACGTTCCTACAAATTATTCAAGTAGTAGAGACTGGAGGACATCGTAACCCAGCTAATGCTCTTGGTTCTTTCAGTGAGTATGGCCCACTGCAGATAACATACGCATTCTGGTATGACGCCACCGAGTATGATGACACAATCAGTGGTGTTTTCTCAGACGTCCGAGATGTTGAGTATGCCCAGCGTATAGCTGATGCCTACTTTCAACGCTGGGCTTATGGTCAGTGGTTGAACCCATTGGATAACGTAGAGCACCTTGCTGCTACCTTCAACGGTGGCCCTCGTGGCCCTCAGAAGAAGGCAACTGAACCCTACGTTCAACGTGTGAAGGTACTTCTAGCAGCTATACGCTAGTGAATACCTTTGATAACTTAGACTACCTCGATAGAGAGTCACTGTCTGATGACGCCATAATTTTAGAGGGCTTTAATAATTGTATCGTGGGGATTGGTAGCACCTTTCCCCATGACCATTACGTTTTAATATACTGCGTCAATAAAATAATCACTGAACTAATGAGAGAATCAGAGATGGATTTAGAGGAGGCTAGTGAATACTACGCATTCAATATTGCTGGCCTGTTTGCTGGCCCCGGCACACCTATCTTTATGATTGATAGCATGCCATTAAAATAAATAAGGGTATTGAAATCCCATACCCACAACATTAAAAACACACGTCACAACATAGGAGGACAAGTTGACTAAATCAGTAACACCACGCGGCAACAGTTGGGAAGCTCAAGTAAGACACTCGAGCTTACCTAACGGCCGCTTAAGGAAATCATTCAAGACTGAGCATGATGCTGAAGCTTGGGCAGCCAAGACTGAAGCTGATGTTATGAATGGTAAGACCGTAGACATGCGAGTCTACAAGGCACGTAGCCAAGGTAAAACATTACAAGATTGTATCGACGATGTGATAACACACCGTTGGTCCGGTCAACGTGGGGAACGTACTGCTGTACTTAACACTCATGCTCTGGTGGATTACTTTGGCCCACTTAAGAAGATGGATGAAATAGATGAAGTTAGTATTGATAACTTTGTCTTGCATCTCCGAGAGAAGGGCAAAGCTGATGGCACGATTAACAGAAAGTTAAGCTGCCTGTCTGTTTTATTTCGACATGCTTATAAACGTGGTTGGGTTCGCCGGCGTCCTGCGATAGAACGTAGGCCGGAACGCTTAACTCGTATCAGTTATTACAGTATGCCGGAGCAAGAGAAAATCATCACTGCCTTTAACACACTTGGTGACGGGGACTATGCCCGGCTCTTTCAATTCATGTGCGACACTGGCCTTCGGTTGATGGAAGCATTGACCATTGAGTTTAAGGACATACGCCCATGGGGAGATGACCATGCTGTATTCATACATGGTGGTAAACACACCAGTAGCCCAGACCGCACCATCCCACTGACACGCCGAGCATTCAGCGCTGTCTATCCACGTGGGGTGGACGTTCAGTACCAACAAGACGGGCCGTTTACTCGTCTCTCTAAGAGCACCTGCCGTTCCGCCTGGGAGCGTCTCAGGAAAATACTAGGTAAGCATGAAGATAAAGACTTTATATGGCACACGTGCCGACATACGTTCTGTAGCCTCTTAGTGCAGCATGGTGAGAGTCTACCAGTGGTTGCTAACTTGGCTGGTCACGTAGATATAAAAACAACTCTGCGTTACAGTCACCTAAGCCCACTGAACTCAGTTATGGCCATTCAAAAACTAGATGCACTGGCATAAATAACTAATGTTACTCAGAGATAAAAAGTGTGGTAATTGTGTGGCTGATGTGGCCTATACCAGTGGTCATCACACCGTGGAACACTCAGAAAGTGGTGGTTTCTATGGGCCCAGGTGGCGGAATTGGTATACGCGCAGGTTTCAGGTACCTGTATCAGCCACACGCCACACTTTTTTCTCACAACTACACCAGACACTTAATCCACAGCCGCTACCATTTTGCGGTAAGTGTGGCCACTTTTGTGGCAGAGTATGTGGCTAAACATCATGGACGAAATAGAACTAGAACAAGCTGCTAAGGATAAGGCAAAGCATAGGTACCGCACCACAGTTAGCCACTATAAGGAGAATGAAGAAGAAACAGAGACTGCTGTTGGCCGTCTTTCGTTGTCTCGGTTGACTCCCTTTGTAGAACAAGAGTTAGACGGCTGGAAAGAACACGCCGGACGTAGAGCTGGCAGAGGTCACGCCGCTTTACCACTAATGTCTGCCTTACCTTCTCAGACTACTGCTCTACTTATCAGTCGTGCGGTACTTAACTCAATCACCACTGCTAAATCAATCACTGCTCTGCATCTTTCAATAGGCACCGCACTGTCACAAGAGGCACGACTTGAAGCCTTCCGCATTCAAGACCCTAAAACATTTAGACTCATTCAGAAGTCAACATGGACTGACCGAGGCAGCAGACGCCAAGGTGAGTTCTTACTTGGTGCTTTACGTAAGGCAATCAACATTGAAAGCAACGCATGGACTATTGATGAAAAGATAAGGGCCGGTGTTGTCGGCCTTGAGTTGTTCATTAAGTCAACTGGTGTTGTCGAAGTGCAGACCAGCTATGACGCAAGGCGTAACCGTAACCGTAGCGTGGTTGTTCCTACTGATGCGATGGTTGATTGGCTAGAGAAGGCTCATGGTTTTCGTGAGGAGTTGCGCCCACTGTACACACCAATGGTTGTTCAACCGTTGTCGTGGGGTGCACCGGATGTTGGTGGCTACATTGACACACCACTTACACTTGTTAAGTCACAACGTGACCTCTCTAAGTTTACACCGGAGGCGATGCCTAAAGTTTATGACGCTATCAACCGAGTGCAGGACACCGGCTGGTCAGTCAATGGACGTATGCTTGAAGTGGTTCAACACTTATACAAGAACAACATCGCCGTCACTGGTTTACCTATGCGTGAACCTATCCCTTTCCCAACAGTACCAACAGACATCAGCACTAACGTGGAAGCACGTAAACAATATGGTGCGGAGAAGGCACGTGTTATTGCAACAAACAATAAGATGAAGACCAGGAAGCTAACTGTTGCTCGACTCATTCAACAAGCAGAGGAGTTCAGTTCAGTATCAGAGTTCTTCTTACCTCAACAGTTAGACTTCAGAGGTCGGATGTATTCCGTACCGGTTGGACTAAACAACCAAGGAGATGATTTATCTCGAGGTCTCCTTCAGTTCTCTAAAGGTAAACCACTTACTGAAGAAGAACACTTCAAGGCTTACAAGGTGAAGGGTGCCAATCACTATGGTCACTCTAGTTTAACTCTTGATGAGCGTGTTGCATGGGTTGAGGAAAACACAAAGCTTATCTTCAACGCCGGGCATGACCCATTAAACTACATGAGCTTTTGGGTTGATGCTAAAGAACCCTTCCAGTTCTTAGCTTGGCTTATTGAGTACCACTCTATCCTTTGCGAACCAAAGACCCCGAGTTACCTACCATGCCATGTTGATGGTACAAACAATGGCTGTCAGATTTGGGCGTTGATTCGGAGAGATGAGGAGACTGGCGTAGCAACTAACTGCACGTACTCTGAGACCCCACAGGACTTATACCGAGCTGTAGCTGATGATGTTATCAGTAAACTAGATGATGGGTTCTACTCACAAGAGTGGCGCCGCATAGGCATTGACCGAAGCACCGTCAAGGGTGCCGTAATGATTGTGCCTTACTCGGCCACACTACAGGGTGTCTCTCGAACTATCTTTGATTGGCTTCAGAAGCAGCGTGAAGATGGCCTTGTTCCTAACTGGAAGAACGACTTTGTTGGTGCCAACTATCTTGCTCAACTTCTTTGGAAGGTACTACCTAACCACATACCTGCAGTCTTAGAGGGTAAGGACTACCTTCAACTTTGTGCAACACTTGCGACTCAAGAAGCCAAACCCATCACATGGACCGTTCCAACAGGGCTTGAAGTTACCAACCTTTATTTTAAGAAAAGCGCAAGAAAGGTAAGAACTAATCTTGGGAAACGCTATCATGTATCTTATGTCCAGGAACCTACTCCGGTCATAAGCAGTCGTAGACAACGACAAACTATAACTGCGAACTTCACACACTCTTTCGACGCAGCTTTAATGGTAGAGACAATTTGTAATGCAACAAACGTAACGCACTTCTCAATGGTGCACGATAGTTACGGATGTCACGCCGCAGATTTACCTCAACTAGCTCAAGCCGTCCGAGAATCAGCCTCGTCTCTTTTTGATAGGGATGTACTCGCTGAGTTCCGCGCCGAATTGTGTGAACAGTTGACGGGAGTTGACCTCCCGCAACCCCCGAAGCTTGGAAATATGCTCCCATCTTCGGTTTTTAATTCTCTCTATTTCTTTAACTAGGAGTTACACATGAGCGCAAAACACAATCTTCAAGCAAGCCCTCGAGGCGTTGCACGTTTCCCTTACCTTAACGAACCGGACCATGAGTATGCCGCTAAATACGGCAACGCTCCTGAGTACAAGGTTCAACTTATTCCGTCTGTCGAGGACAGTGCTAAGTTCCAAGCAAGTCTTGAAGCTTTTCACAACGCTGAACTAAAGCGTTTCTCCGAGCAGGAAGGCCGCAAGCTTAAGAAGCATGATGCTATACCTTACTCAGAGGTATTGGATAAGGACACCCAGGAACCTACTGGCGAGACTGCTTTTAAGTTTAAGCTTAAGGCAGAGGGTAAGAATAATAAGACCGGTGAGACATGGATAAACTCCATTGTCTGGAAGTCAGCACAAAACCAACCAATCCAAAAGCCCGTCGATAAGGTGGGTGGTGGTTCAGTATTACGTATCGCCTTTGAGCCATACTGCTGGAACATCGCAGGTAAAGTTGGGATGACGCTTCGTATGAAGATTGTGCAACTCATCGACCTTAAGACCTACACACCGGGCGGTGACATGGGTGAAAAATTGTTTGACGCTGAAGACGGATACGCAGGTGTGGAGGAAGCACCAGCAGCCGACGTCTTTAGTGGCGCTGACTTTTAGTGAGACGTAAGTCACTTAAGTTCAGTATACCAATATCACCAGTACCAGCCAGCCGGCCAAGGATAAGCAAATGGGGCACCTATTACGGGAAGCGTTACACAGCATTCCGCAAGGCAGCACCAGCAGCTATCGAAGAGGCCATAATAAAATCTGGGGTAAGTCGAAAAGATTTACCCCTAACACAAACAGTCGAGTGTGAATTTACATTCCGACTACAACAACCAAAGTCAACGAAGTTAGATTACCCACGATGTGATGTAGATAACTTACTTAAAGGGATTCAAGATAGCATCCAAGGTTTAATCATCGTTGATGACAATCAAATCATAGCCGTTAAAGGCAGGAAAGAATGGGCGGAGAAACACACACAGCCGAGCGTCGAAATGAAACTGAAGATAGTAGGTTCTTAAAGCATGGCCCTTGTGAAGACTGTGGGAGCAGTGATGCAAGGGCTGTCTACACAGACCACGAATACTGCTTCAGTTGTTCGATACATAAACAGACACAAAACAAAACAACACCAGAACCAATGACACCCACAAGCACACAAAACTTTTTATCTGTGGAGTATGGAGACATACCCAAAAGAAAACTTCGAGAGGACACATGCCGCAAGTATGGCTATGGCATTACTGATAAGTATCAAGTAGCTAGTTACCGAGATGGTGACGGACGTGTAGTCGCTCAGAAGTTACGTGACTCTAACAAGAACTTCTCCATCGTGGGGGAAGCCAAGAAGATGACACTGTTTGGCCAGCACCTCTGGTCAGGTGGCAAACAACTGGTTATCTGTGAGGGTGAGATTGATACATGCTCAATGGCGCAAGTACAAAACTTGAAGTGGCCGGTGGTTGGTATCCCGAATGGGGCGCAGTCAGCATCACGTGCCATCTGTAACAACATTGAGTTCGTTGAGTTATTCGACAAAGTCATCTTTATGTTCGATGAGGATAAGCCGGGGCGTGATGCTGCCGTTGAATGTGCAGCGTTACTAAGTCCAGGCAAAGCGCACATCGCTCAACTACCTCAAGGCATGAAGGATGTAAATGACATGCTTGTCGCTGGTCGTGAGTCTGAACTTGTCAGTGTCATGTGGTCAGCAAAACCTCACCGACCTGACGGTTTAGTTTTCAAGGAAGAAATTTATGCAGCAGTCACTGACTTCTCTGAAGCCGAGAGTCACGAGTACCCATGGGAAGGGTTTAACAAAACCACTTACGGCCTACGTCGTGGAGAGCTGGTTGTAGTTACCGCCGGCACCGGCATAGGTAAGAGCACACTGTGCCGCGAGATTGCATACCACCTAAGTAAGCAAACACCCATCGCCTACATTGCTCTCGAGGAGAATGTAAGACAGTCGGCCTTACAGTTTCTAGGTATACATACTCACAAAGCTTTACACTTGAACTATGACCTTGACCAAGATGAGTTGGACAAGGCTTTTGATGATGTGTTCGGTGAGGACAACATTGTTCTTTACGACCACTTTGGTTCCATAGACCCAGACAACATGATGAGTAAGATTAAGTTCTTAGCTCATGCTGGTTACAAGTATATCTTCTTAGACCACATCACTCTGATGCTATCCGGGGCTGCAGACCAAGGTGATGAACGTCGGCGGATTGACGCTGTGATGACTAAGCTACGTCAAGCGGTAGAGAATCTAAACATAGGTCTCATCGTAGTGAGTCACCTTAAACGTGTTGAGGGTAGGCCTATGGAAGAAGGCGGCCGTACATCTCTTAGTCACCTTCGAGGTTCCACTCAAATTGCTGGGCTTGCTGACATCTGCATTGGCCTCGAGCGTGACCAACAGGATGAAGAGAATCCTAACCATGTATTAGCACGATGCCTCAAGAACAGATTCTCTGGGGACACTGGCGTGATGCAGACACTTAATTTTGATAAGGACCGTATGCAGTTTGTACCGACTGCCCCAGCAACTCAAGCCGACTTTGAATTTTAATGAAGGACCACACACTAATCTTTGACCTAGAGACAAATGGGTTACTCCCTACCGTATCCACTATTCACTGCATTGGTGTACTTGATTTAGATACCGGGGAGAAACATTTATTTGAACCACATCAGATTAAAGAAGGCCTTGGAGCTTTATCCCAAGCCAAGACTTTGATTGGCCATAACATACAAGGATATGACATCCCGGTTATTCAAAAGCTCTACCCAGAGTGGACGTTTGGTGGGAGCATACGTGACACACTAATACTGGCACGAGTTAAACATGCAGACATAAAGAAGGATGACTATGGTCGTGCTGATTACCAACCCAAACTTATAGGTAGCCACTCATTGAAAGCATGGGGCCTACGTCTAGGGTGCTACAAGGGTGAGTATGGTGAGTCTATGGAAAACCCATGGGAGAAGTATTCGCCAGAGATGGGAGAGTATTGTCTTCAAGACCTCGAGGTAACTGAAAAACTTTGGGAAGATGTGTCCTCCCTCCCTCTTTCTTGTATTGAATTAGAACAACCCTTCGCAAAAATCCTAGATGAACAGCAGCAAACAGGTTTTGCGTTTGACATTGAACGGGCTCACATACTCTACGCAGACTTAGTGAAGCGTCGTGCAGAGATAGAGTCCGAGCTGATTGCTGTCTTCCCAGCTACCGAAACCACAATGAAGACGCGGCAGTATTGGCTGAGTCCTACAAGCGGTGAGAAGTTTATACGTAAAGGTGATTGCCCTGCGAAGGAACGTAAGACACTTACACCTGGTCCGTTCAAGGTGAAGCGTGTTGAGTTTAACCCCAACAGTCGAGTCCAAATAGCTAATGCTTTAATTAGTCATTATGGGTGGAAGCCAACCGAGTTCACGCCGGATGGTAGAGCAAAGGTAGATGAGAAAACTTTATCAAGACTAAAGTTCCCAGAGGCTAAACTTCTTAATGAGTTCCTGATGATTACTAAACGGCTTGGTATGATTGGTGATGGTGATGCTGCTTGGTTAAAGCTCGAGAAAGATGGACGTATACATGGCCGCATAAATCACAATGGTGCCGTCTCAGGGCGTTGTACTCATAGCCGACCTAATGTTGCACAAGCTACCTCTGTAGGTTCGGCTTATGGAAAAGAGAGTCGTGAGCTATTCACTGTACCAGTTGGGTATAAGTTAGTTGGTGCAGACCTCGCTCAAGTTGAGCTACGCATCCTCGCTCATTACACCGGGCGTTGGTCCAATGACTACATCGAAGCGATACTTGAGGGAGACATCCACTCCGTTAATCAAAATGCTGCAGGTTTGGGGAGTGACCCTAACGGCCGCAACAAAGCAAAGACTCTAATTTACTGTACGCTTTATGGTGGTGGACCAGCCAAGATAGGTGAGACCATTGGTGTTTCGCCGGCGATGGGTAAGAAGCTTCAGACCCGATTCCTTAATGGGATGCCGGCATTGAAGCAGCTACTGACTCAGGTTAAACAAGCGTTCTCAGAGCGTGGAACTTTAGTAGGTCTTGACGGTAGACCGTTGAGCTGTCGTTCCGAACACTCCGCACTGAATACTCTCCTGCAAAGTGGCGCCGCAGTGTGCATGAAGAAGGCAACAGTCTTAGCACATGAGAAGTTCCATGCTGCCGGATTTACTAAGAGTGATGCTGCTCAAGTAGCACACATACATGACGAGCTTCAGGTGCAAGTTCGTGAACCTCTTGCTGAACAAGTGGGAGAAATAATTGTGGAATCGTTCAGAGAAGCTGGGCAATTCTTTAACCTTCGCTGTCCTCTTGATGGTGATTTTAAGATAGGAAACAACTGGGCTGAGACCCACTAATAATGAATACACGTTTAATTATAGATGGTGACATCTTCCTTTACCGGGCATCCTTCGGCGCAGAGTCCGAGGTTTGCTGGGATTCCTCCAAAGACTTCTGGACACTCTACGGTGACCTCAATGAAGCTAAGAGTTCGTTCAATGAGCAGGTCCAAAAAGTCCAAGAGACTACTGGGGTTGATGACGTTCTAATATGCTTCTCGGGAAGGGACATATTCCGTAAGGATTTCTTCCCAGAGTATAAGGCTAATCGTTCAGGTAAACGTAAGCCGGTCTTACTTGCCCCATTACGGGAGGCGATTACCGCTAAGTATTCCTGCTTAACTATTCAACATCTCGAGGCTGATGACTTACTAGGTATTGTGGCAACCGAGGGGGACATTATGTGCTCTTCAGATAAAGACTTAATGACAGTCCCAGGCCTACACTACAACCCAGCACAGTCAGAGCGTGGGGTAATTCAAGTGACACCACATGAGGCTGTATACACTCACTTCATCCAGACTCTATGTGGGGATACTGCGGATAACTTCAAAGGCTGTCCTGGTGTCGGCGTGATGACCGCTAAACGAAAGATGCTCGTAGCTCCACCGAGCGAGATGTGGAGTACAGTGGTCTCTCTATTTGAGGACGCTGGTTTAACTCCAGAGGACGCGCTTACTCAAGCTCGTCTTTCTTACATTCTACGTGGTGGTGACTATGATTTCGTCACCGGCAATATCAACTTATGGACACCGGAGAGATACAATGAATACGACAGAACTGCTACAACTGCATAGTGAATTATGTACATCTGCGCATGCGTTGATGAAAAAGAAGAACCACGATTACGCTGGTTCAAGTGGCGATACACCCTTTGCTAACTTCACTCGTGTGGAAAGTATGGGCATTACCACCACAGAACTAGGCTTTATGGTCCGTCTGACAGATAAAATGTCTAGGCTATCCACACTAATGAACGGTAATAAGCCCCAAGTAGAGGACGAAAAGATTGAGGATACCATCCTTGACGTAATCAATTACTCAGTGTTATTGTATGCCTTCCTAAAGTCTCATGGAAAACTTACCGATAATCCCTAGCAATCTCTTAGACGCTCTGGATAAACTGTATCCAGACCGCTACCCCGACCTGTCTTGTCCCGAACGTGAAGTATGGTTCAAGGCAGGGCAGCGTAGTGTTATTGACTTCTTAATAATGGTTAAGAAGGAACAAGAAAATACCATATTAGATAACGACGATGTGCCTGTTTAACTCCACCCCTAAAGCTCCCCCTCCTCCTGTCATAGACCCTTTACCACCGAAGGAGATATTCTCTAAGACTGCCTTACGTGTTGGTAACAAAAAGAAAGCAGGTGTTAAGACCGTAGGTGGAAAGGATACTGTAGCTGGGCAAGGTGTTGCTGGACTACGGTTATCTAACTATGGTGGCATGAACACCAACTACTAGTTTTGAACTATTCAACTGGCTCCCTTTCTTCTCAATACGAGAAGCTATCAACAGAGCGTCTCCCGGTACTACAACGTGCCAGGGATTGTGCTAAGTTAACTATACCCTCTCTATTTGTAGACGAGGGTTTTAACTCTTCGTCACGTCTTGAGACCCCTTACAATAGTATAGGAGCACGTGGAGTTAACAACCTAAGTGCAGCTCTGCTGCTTGCACTACTGCCCCCACAGGACCAGCCGTTCTTCCGTCTCACGTTAGACAACAAAGCTCTAAATGAGTTGGATGGGTTGGATGAAATAAAGTCTGAGATAGACTCTTCGTTATCACGTATGGAACGTGCGGTAATGAAGGAGATAGAGATAGCTAATTTTAGGCCATCCTTATCAGAAGCGTTAAAGCATTTAATAGTAGCTGGAAATTGCCTACTCTATCTTCGTCCAGATAACTCTCTACGTATGTTTAACTTAAATAACTACTGCATCAAAAGGGATGCTAGTGGGAACATACTCAAGGTTATCACCAAGGAAACTATAGCCCACACGGCGCTACCAAAAGAAACTCGTGAAATCATCGAGGTGCATGGTAAGGACAATGAGCAGGAGTGTGATTTATATACTTGCTGCTATAGAGATGGGGATAAGTATTACATCCACCAGGAGATTTACGGGCAGTTAATACCCGGCTCCGAGGGTGAGTTCCCACTAGATAAGAACCCATACATGGCTCTACGTATGCACGTAGTTGATGGCCTAGATTACGGGCGCTCTCTAGTTGAAGAATACTTTGGTGACCTAATGTCAATCGAGGCTTTACAGAAAGCTCTCGTTGAGGGGTCAGCAGCAGCAGCTCGCTGTTTATTCTTAGTCTCACCTAATGGTACAACTCGTGCCCGGACTATTGCCGAAGCACCTAATGGGGCTATACGTGAAGGTAATGCTACAGATGTGTCAGTGTTGCAGCTTGGCAAGTTTGCTGACTTCCGTATTGCTTTTGAGACTGTCAACAAAATACAAGAGCGTCTTAACTATGCGTTCCTATTGACCACCGACACCATACGTAATGCCGAACGTGTAACAGCAGAGGAAGTAAGGTTAGTCCAACAGTCCATCGAGAGACAGCATAGCTCAGTCTACTCTCAACTAGCAGCGACACTCCAGTTACCACTGGTCACTCGTCTGCTGGAGCAGCTAACTAAATCAGGTAAGCTGCCAAAACTACCAAAGGAATACATTGCCCCGATGATAATCACGGGTGTGGATGCTTTAGGTAGAGGTCAAGACCTTAATCGCCTGGATGCTTTCATCTCAGGTGTTGGTCAAATCTTTGGTCCGGAAGCTATTAGTAGCTACATCGACATCTCTGAGTATCTCACTCGTCGCGCTGCATCGTTAGGTATTGACCCTGATGGTTTGGTCCGCACCGAGGAAGATATTGCCGCCGAACAGCAGCAAGCTCAGATGGCTCAGATGATGCAACAAGCAGCACCGGGCGTAATCCAAGAGGGAGCTAAAGGTATGATAGCTGCTTCACAACAAACACAAACTGAATAAACACAATGGAATTTGAACAAGCCCAAATTGAAATCGATGAGAAATCTACTGAACAACCTGAAAGTCAAGCTACTGATACAGGTGACCAATCTATGGGCGAACGTCCAGAGTGGTTGCCGGAAAAGTTTAGCAATCCTGAAGACCTCGCTGAAGCGTATAGTGAACTGGAGCGTAAGCAAGGTTCAGAGTCTGCTTCTTCTGGGGATGAATCTTCTGGAGAAGCTGAAGTTCAATCTTTAAGCGAAGACAAACTAAATCAATTCTCAGAGGCGTGGCGTGACCAAGACTTCTCATTCACCGATGAACAATATGGTGAGATGGAGAAGATGGGTTTACCTCGCTCCTTTGTAGACAACTATGCTGAAGGTCAAAAGGCCGTCATTCAAGCACAAGCCAATACCCTCATGGCAACAGTGGGTGGCGAAGATGCTTACAAAGAGATGGCACAATGGGCACAGCAATCTTTATCATCGGCCGAAATTGACGCCTTTGATAAAGCTCTTGAAGTAAACACCGAGACTGCACGGATGGCGATACAGGGCTTACACGCTCAGTACACAAAAGCTGTCGGTAAGGCTCCTAATTTAGTTCAAGGCAACCAGGCCGTTAGCGGCTCTGGCTCTTTCCAATCACTTGCCGAAGTGAAGGCTGCAATGGGTGACCCACGCTACAAAACTGATTCCGGTTATCGTGAATCCGTAGCTCAGAAACTCAGTCAGTCCAACATCTAGGCAATCCGCTTACGTAATTACCGGTAGCCCACTACGGTGGACAACTTCCAAGAAAGCAAAAGCAAACTTCTAACTAATTTTTTTTTAATCTCCTAAACCAAGGATAATTTCATGTCTATGAAAGTCTCTCTAGGCGGTCAGGCTGGCGGCTCCGGTGCACATACCGGAACGTGGGCTACTGATAACGCTATGTTCCTCAAGGTTTTTGCTGGTGAAGTTGCTACAGCGTTCTCTGAAAAGAACCTGATGCTCCCTCTTACCCGTACAAGAACCATCTCCTCGGGCCGTTCGGCTCAATTCCCTCTGACTGGCAAAGCTGCTGCTAAGTATCACACTCCTGGTGAGTCGTTGATTACTGACCAAGATGCTGGCAGTACAGATTACCTCTCCACTATGAAAGTGAACGAGAAGCTCGTCAAGATTGATGACCTGCTCGTAAGCTCTTGTTTCATTGATTCACTTGATGAAGCTAAGGCACACTATGATTACCGTGGGCCATTTACTTCTGAGTTAGGCAAGGCCCTAGCTGTAGAGTTGGATAAGAATATCATTCGTGCGATGTACCAATCAGCTACGGGTGGAGCTTCTGACCCGATTCAAGGTGGTATGGATAATGTAGACCTTGGTGCTACCACTAAGGCTGCTGTAACTGTTGCAGGTATGATTGGCGCTTTCTATTCCGCTGCTGAAAAGATGGATGCTAATGACCTACCTGAAGATGGTCGCTTTGCTGTTCTAGGCCCTGAGCTTTACTACCGCTTAATCCAGAAGGCTGGAGTTGTCGGTGATGGCATCAACCTGGATTACTCAGGTAAGGGCTCACTTGCTGAAGGCACTGTAATGGAAATTGCTGGCATCAGAGTTTACAAGTCAAACCACGTCGATGACGTTGGTGTATCTTACACCGTAGCAGCTGGTAACAAGAACCAAGCTACTACGGATTACTCACCGTATGCTGGCGTCTTCGGTCACGAAGAAGCTGTGGCAACTGTCAAGCTTAAGGACATCTCTATCGAGTCTCAGTACTTGGTCGAGCGTCAGGGCTCACTATACGTAGCAAAGATGGCTGTTGGTACTGCACCACTACGCCAAGATGCTGCTGGTTGGTTCAAGCTTGCCGCATAATAAAACACTCATAAGGGGTTCTCTCCTTTGATTGTGTGTGTGTTTTGGGGGAAGTGGCTCACGCTGCTTCCTCCTTTTTATCTCCCTATATAATTATGCTATCTTCTCTAACAAAACTCGAAGCCATTAACACGATGCTTGCCACTATTGGTGAGTCACCGGTTAATTCCCTAACTGGTTCACTACCAGCAGACACAACGATAGCGTTGAACTTACTGACTGAAGTAAGCCGAGATACCCAAGCTAAGGGTTGGCACTTCAATACAGAGTTCGACGTTGAGTTCACTCCCGATGCTGCTGACAATAAAATAACCGTCAGTGGTTCTATCTTAAGGTTAGACCTTGAGTCTCATAACGCAGGGGACATAGATATTGTCATGCGTGGCACCAGCTTGTATGACCGCAAGGAACATACGTATGAGTTTACTGATGAGATTAAAGCTACAGTTGTATATGGGTTAGCTTTTGAAGACCTACCTCACGTAGCGAAACAATATGTCACCATTCGTGCTGCACGTATTCTATCTGACCGTATGGTTGGCTCAGTGACTCACCACCAGTTCACTTCAATGGACGAGAGGTACGCATGGAACTCTCTTATTGAATACGAAGGGTGGACTGCTAACCACTCTATCTTTGACAACATGGATACATACAACGCTATCCGTCGAGGTTCACCTATTGACCGCGTAAGTTAATGGCAAGAGACGCACTAATTTCCTTTCCCACTCGAGGCATCTTCAATGGGGTTAGTCAACAACCTACGACCATCCGTCGTGAGGGTTTTGCTGAATCCCAGGAGAATGGTTATTCGTCCATTGTTGATGGGTTAAAGAAGCGTCCACCTACCGAGGCTATTGCCAAACTAAAAGATTACGTCGCACCTTCTACAAGCACCACAATAGATGGTGTTCATTTCGTTGACCGTGGCTCATCTGAGCAGCACACTATACTTATCGAAGACGGTGAGTTGGCTGTGTATGGTCTTGATGGGGCAGCAAAGACAGTTACTAAGCCTGACGGTGAGTCTTATTTAGCAACTACAAGTACAACCGCTGAGTATAAGTTTCTCACGTTAGCTGATGTTACTTACATTGTTAACCCTGATAAGACCACTGCAATGGCAGCCGACCTTTCCGCAGAGAATGCTGATTTGGTTAGTGGTACATCTGGCGGCCATACCCTTATCTTCCTAAAGGGGAGTGCTGGTGATGGTTCATATAAATGGACCGTATCTGGGACAAGCGGTTCTACCAGCGACACTGGTGAAATAGAGACAGACGCCACTACTATTGCTGCGGCTATTAACGTATACGCAAACATAACAGCTACGTCAAAGGGCCCAGTTATTTTCATATATAGAACAAACACAACGACTGAAGTGGAGGTCTCAGTTAGTCATACCAATGGTGATGATTACATCACAAGTATACATGACAGTGTACAAGAGTTTAACACCCTGCCGGTCTACGGCCCTCATGGGTATATCTTGCAAATCTCTGGAGCTCCTGAGTCCACCTTTGATGATTACTATGTAAAGTTTGTTGGTAAAGAAACAACTACAGGTGGTGTGATGGATGAGGGTAACTGGGTTGAGACTGTAGGCCCAAACATTAAGTATAAATTAGATGCCTCCACTATGCCGCATGTTTTAAGTAGTGATGGTGATGGTACCTATACTTTTGGCCAAGCTGACGGGACAGATGTCGAAACATTAAGTTGGGGCAATCGGACTGCCGGTGATGCTGCGACTAATAAAAACCCCGGCTTTATTGGAGGCAAGATAAGGGATATATTCTTCCACAAGAACCGAGTCGGTTTTATTAGTAATGACGTCATCTCAATGTCCGAAGCTGGAGAGTTATTCAACTTCTTCACAGTTTCGGTAGTGGACTCATTAGCCTCTGACTGTATGAACCTGGTTATTAACCACTCCAACGCTGTCAACTTACATAGCGCTGTGTCCTTCCAAGATGACTTAATCGTCTTTGGTGATAATGACCAGTTCAAAGTAACCGGCACACCAATACTTTCTAACGATAGTGTTCAGGCTACACTGCTTTCAAGTTACCGTTCTGCAAATACAGCAAGTCCAGTCATCTCCTCGAACCGTATCTTCTTTGGGTTTGAGCGAGGTGAGTATAGTGGTGTGTATCAATTAACACCTTCAACCAATGTTGAGGGCCAATATATTGATACCGAGATTACACTTCACATACCTCGATATATCCCTGGAGACCTCCGAAAGCTATCCACGTTCGACACCGAAAACCTAATGTGTGGCTTATCGTCTGACGATGCCGGCTCATTATATGTATATAAGTATTTTGCCAGTGGTGGTCAGGAAGTCCAATCAAGTTGGTCCAAGTTTACCTTTGATAGTTCTAACATCAGGGGGATGATGTTTGCTAACAACGCACTGTATATGGTTAACCGTCGGTCTGACGCTTGGTACCTTGAGAAGATAAGTTTTCAAGCTAAACAGATTGACCTCAACTCCACATATTTAACTCACATAGACCGCCGCATTAAGGACACAGATACTACTGTTACTTATGACGCGACAACAGACAGAACTAAGTTTGTACTGCCGTATAAGATTAGTGCTGATGTTAGTATGGAAGTAGTCACTCGGGGCACTAGCTCGGTGACCGGGGGAAGCATACTTAATGTTACAAGCCAGGTTGCTGACCAGGTTAATCTTTATGTTGAGGGCAACTATAGCTCTACATCTGTTTGGATTGGTGAGAAATATACGATGACGTATGAGTTCTCTCCCCCTGCTCTCAGAGATGCACAAAACCAAGTTATCCACGAAGGACGCTTACAACTACGTAGAGGCACTGTAGAATACTCAGACTCTGGTTACTTCCGTGTTGAAGTCACTCCATCTCAACGCACGGCTTATTCATATCCATTCACCGGTAGAACATTGGGTGCCTCGGGGTTACTCATAGGTTCCAACCCAATTAGTTCAGGTGATTTCTCTTATGCAATCCGAAGTCGAGCCAAAGATATAACTATTAAAATTATTAACGACTCTCCCCTGCCTAGCACAATATCCACAGCCTACTTCGAGGGGTCCTACTCAGCGAGGTCGCAGAGAATATAATGAGAGTTCTAGCTTCTATCTTAGAGGATGCCGTCTACATCGGCAAAAACCTACGCTACGCTGATAGCGTGGAGATTGAAGCTTCACGTGGTGGCCCTATGTTTATTGAAGCGTTGGTCGATGGTTTCTACGCCAGTTCACAACCTATGACTTTCCATGTTGATGGCACCCCTGCAGCGATGTTTGGGATTGTCCCTACGGACTTGGATGGGGCTTGTAGAATCTGGTTGTTAGGTACTGAGGATATTGAGAAAGCTTCTGTGTATTTTTTACGTAATTGCAAGTGGTGGTTTGAACGTATAACCAAAGATTACAATTTCATTTTCAACTTTGCCCATAAAGACAACGAGCTGCACCTTAAGTGGCTACGTTGGATGGGGTTTGACATCGGGGAAGCTCAACCCGACTCAGATTTTGTTTTCGTGAGCTTCTCTCCGGAGGATAATTAAATGTGTGAAGCAGGATTAATGAGTGCTGGGGGTGCCATGATAAGCGGAATGAGTAAGGCAGGGACAGATAAAGCTAACTGGCGAAATAGAAAGCAATACGCAGAGATTAACGAGCGCAACGCAAAGAAGGCTTACTATGACTCCCTAAAGGATTTGACCGCAAGGGGTCAACAGGAGGCTGGCATCATTGCAAACAACGCTGAAGGTATAGCCTCCAAACTTAACAAGAGAGCAGCCATAGAAGGCGTCTCTGCTGGCGAGAGTAATGTTGTTGCCTCGAAGATGGATAACATCCGGGCTGCATTGAAGACAGATGTTAACGCTAGACGTGCAGCTTTAATGTCTCGCCGCAATATTAACTCAATGGCTACTCAATCTCATGTTGCTATGGAATCCAGGGTAAACCAAGGGTGGTCACAGGTTGGCGCTCCGCCAGCTGGTTTCGGTCTAGGTGAACTGTTGAGCATCGGTGGCATGCTTATGAGCGACTAATAAATAATCATGGCTAAACGCATATCTTATAACGAAGAAGCTCAACAGTTTGATGAGCAAAAAGTACGTATCTCGGACAACTTTGTCCAAGCATATAAAGCTCGTGAGTTGCGAGTTGAGGATGACCCTTTCTATAAACTAGGTGCAGGACTTAAAGACCTATCTAAAGGTCTAAAGATGATGCACGAAGCTGGTCAAGAAGACCGCGATGTGGAAGCACAAGCTGCTGCATTAGAGTTTAGTAAGCAAGAGCAACCATACAAAGATAAAGTCAACGCTGATTTAGCTAAGTATAATGAAACCGGAGACCTCTCTGGTCGTGACGTAGAGTTCTATAAGTTCCACGCTCGTCAACAAGCTGTTCAATTCAGTAGAGCGTACCAGCTTGAGCTTGACCGTCAACTAATTGCGGCTGGAAACAATCCTGATACCGACCTCGCTGCTATACAGGAGCAAGCTTATAACACCGTAGTTGGGGCTTACCCAAGTTCCACCGCGGAAAACATGTGGTTCCGTTCGATTCAAGGTGATTCTGTAGGAAAGATTAATGCTACATGGGAAGGTGAGGTATCCAAAGCCCACACGAAGAAGATGTTCAATGAGAATGTCGAAGCGTGGACTGAGGACCAACAAGATGCTCTCCTAGAGTGGTCTGAGGGTGGTGGCGAAGGTGACCTTGTGGCCGCACTTAACGCTCACTCTGGAGCTTTCTATGAGTCTGACTCTGAAGCTATACAGTTACAGCCTGACCAGATGGGTGACATCCAGGTGGCCGCTATTACTGAGTTTGCAAAGAATAATGCAAACATGGGTGACGTTGATGATGTTCAAGAGTTACTGACAGCGGTTCAATCTGATTCCTTCAAGTTAAATGGGCTAGGAAAAGCTAGAAAGGAAGAGCTCATACAGAACTTAGAACAACAACTAATACAGGCTGAGAAAGTTCAGGATACTCGTAGTACAGGTAATCGCTCAGAAGTAGTGAATGCCGCTAATGGTGCAATGTATAGATACTTATACACTGGTGGAGAGGATGGTGCACCTATTACTGAAGCCAATAGAGATGAGTTTATAGCTTATATTGAGCAAGAGCTGCAGGGTTACCCACCGCAGATTGTTGAGGAGCTAAAGTATAAAGCCTTTGATGACTTAAAAACACAAATGACCACCAATGATAATACTGCTTACTCAATGTCTAGGAGAGATGTTGTAGCCGCAAATGAAATATCAGCTCGTAACCTTACTGAAATTAGAAATCGAATTGCTAACGGTGCCAGTCAAACAGAAATCAACACATTCATAAGTGAAATCGAGGGTTTAACTCCCGAGCATACATCAGATTTAATCAACCAATCAGGTTTGTATTTGAACACCGAAAAGATAGCGACTGATTTCTACAGAGATTCCGGTAAACGTATTCTAGGAGAAACAGTTGCTGGTACATACCTTGCTCAACTTGATTCACAGATAGCTGACGCCAAGGAAATGTTTGGCATGAATGACGGCCGATACACTGCAGCGGTAATGCGTAAAATAGAATTTCAGTCTGAGGCTAACCAAATAATATTAGAAGTCGTAAGGGATTGGTCTGCTACTTCTGAAGGTGGTGTACCAATGACTGGAGATTTTGCCGCGATTGCAGGTTTAGTTGACGCACGTCTAACCGCACGATTCGCGGCTGAACAAACGGCTCAACCGGTTGGTCAAATAACTAAGCAGCAAGCGGATTTACAATCTCAAGCTGAGTTACAGGATAAGAAAGAAGAAGATGACCTTTCTGGTGCGGAACAAGTACGACTGGACCAACTAAATGAAAGTCAGGCTGAGTTAGATAAAGCTCAAGGCCAACTGATGGGGGGCCTAAGTGAAGCTCGTGGTGTTGCTACGAATAATACAGGCCCGATAGATGCCATAGGTAACTGGCTGTTTGACAGTGAGTCAACAGAGGATAACACCTTAGCTGGCTTCCTTGGTCCTGACCGTGTAGGTGGTGGCTCTTATGTACCACAACGGCCGTATGACAATACAGACAACTACGTCAATCTAACCAAAAAAGAATTAGGAGGTCTTTACCATGATGTTTGGTCTTCAACAGAAACGGAGGGGTATGAAGACAATAAAACCTATAAAGAGTCGGTTGAAAGAATCCAACATGATAAGGCCGTATTCGAGAGGACAATACGTGCACAAACTCCGGACGAAGATGGTGACATAGTTGCACTTCGTCAAGCAGGGGTTAGCTCTATTACTGATGAGAGTATTGACCGAAGTGGTCTATCTCTCGAAGAAATACAAACAGGCCAACTTCAATACGGAGATAGAACCGTTGAGGTGGACCATGACCTTATTCACCCGGCTTTCTTCCCTATGGTTAATAGTTGGGATGAGTATGAAGCCACAACTGACGCGCAGTGGGGTGAGATAATAAACGCCTTCTCTCCTAACGTTAAATCTTTAATTGAACGTGACGCTGCTACCAGTGGGCGCACACCAATAGAACAGGTTAAAGCCATTCAAGGCGTGGTACTTCAGAGTTTCTTTATGCGAGATTTACCCGGACAGAATAAAAATTAAATATGAAATCGAACGAAAATACAGATGACATCTACGAAACTTACTTTGACCAATCAGGCCGTCAGGCTTTAGGTGAAGAACTAGGTTTCTGGGGAACCGTTGGCGATATAGCCATGGGTGTACCTAGAGGCGTCGCTGGCGCCGTTGAGGGCGTCCTTGAGTTACCAACTATCTTTGGCCTTGACTATGACATCCCGGACAACTTTGGCTTAGGTGAATCTAAGACCATGGCTGGTGGGGTTGTTGATGGCATCGTCAACTTTGGTGCCGGCTTTATGATGGGTGGTGCTGGTGTAGGCGCTAAGGCCGCTGGTGCACTTAAGGCCACAAAGGCCGGCAAAGGTTTAATGGGTGGCACACCTCGTGCCTTCCTAAAGGGTGGGACTATCCGTAATGAACTGGTTACCGCTGGCCTACAAGGTGCAGCTACAGACCTTATGTTCTTCAAAGGAAACGAGGGCCGACTATCGGACCTCATTCAGTCTTCACCTTCACTTGCTAACCCTATCTCCGAGTTCCTTGCTTCTGATGAGGAAGACAGCGAGCTAACTGGGCGCCTTAAGAACGCCATTGAAGGTTTAGGCATTGGTCTCGCTGTAGACAGTCTATTGATACCTCTACGTGCTCTGAAGGCTGGCCGTAAGAAGTTTGAAGAAACTGGTGATGTAAACAAAGCCAACGAAGAAGCCGCTAAGGTATACACAGAAGAGGAGATTCGTCCTTGGATGGAATCCTTTGATGTTGACCGCCCAACAGCCTCAGCTCTTGCTGCACACGCTGCCCACTTTGGGCTTGGACCTGAACACATGATTGTTGGTCAAGCCGCTGGTGGTGCACGTTTGTTCCAAGTAGATACAACCAAGTTCTTCCATACGACCTACGACGGTCTACTGAAGTTCAACGATAATGACTCACTTGCTAACGTCAAGAAGTCTATCGGTGGTAAGAACGCTGAGTGGGACTTCACTGGGCTTAATGAGTTACTTGAGTCTAACCCTAATGCAACCGTGGGTGACGCTAAGGCGAACTTCAAGCCAGTCGAGGTAGAGGAAGAAATATTCCCTACCGGCCCGGAGTCGGACCCTAGTATGCGAGATGCAAAGGTAGAGGAGTATAGAAACGAACTACATACGGCAACAGATGGAGAGCTTGTTGCTATGTATGAAGACCTTTGGCCTGGCAGGGGCCCCGACATCGAAGAGATTCTCCGAGATGATTCCATTAGGACCGAGATTATTGATGAATTTGTGAGCGAGTATGACCCGGGCAATACGAAGTATGATGCGTGGGTTCCAGAAGGTGTAGGGAATTACCGCGAGCTTGCTGTTCGTTGGAAGGATGATGCTCCTGCTGATGTGGGTCGCATAAACGCGCGGTACCCAAAACCCAAGATGCCATCTGAAGCTGTACATAACTTTGGTGATAACACCATGTTCCATGTTCGCTTTGGTGACAAAATAGAAGGCGATAAGAAAATACTTTATGTCTTTGAGATGCAAAGTGATTGGACTCGTCAAGGTCAGGAAGGTCGTTGGGAAGGTGAGCCTAGAGTTTCTGTAGAGGAGGCAAGAGAAGTTACTGGCAACCTTAAGAGAGCCAAGAAAGATGTTGCGCGATTGCAGGACGAAGCTGCCAACCTAAGAAAGAAGAAGTATGCAAGTAGGGATTCTAGGGCTAAACAGCAAAGTAACCTTGAGGAGATTAATAAGGAACTCCGCGCCGCTGCAGCAGAGAGGGATAAGCTACTTACTATTCAGAAGAAGATAACTGCCGAGCCAACCCCAGACCACCCTTTCGTTAAGACATGGTTAAACAGTGGTGTTGAACGTATGTTCAAGCTTGCTGCTGAAGAAGGCTACGATGGTATCCGCTTTGCTGATGTAGAATCAGCTAGAGAAGTTACCGGCTTAGGCCGGAGGAAGATTGATGCTTTCCCATCTTTAAGAGGTACTGACAAAGACCCAGCTCATGTTATATACGGCCGCCAGATTCCTAAGCTTGCTAAGAAGTTTGCTAAGAAGAACGGTGTGGGTGAAGCTGCCCCTCCATCAACGGATAGGTTCGATATTTCAGAAGGTATGCAGGGATGGGTTTTAAGTGACCTTTATCAAGGCAGAACGGAGGATAAGTTCGTAAGAGCCTTTGACTCCAAGGCAGAGGCTGAAGCATGGGCCGTCAAACTTCTAGATATTCCTGTAGAGGACACCTTCATGTTCGACACGAAGTCCCCACACATGGGTAGTCGTGCGGCAACATTGCGTCCTACCTCGTTATTCCAAGACACTAGCGTTCAGCAGGGCCGTTCAGCTGCACTGCAAGATGCCGCAGCCACTATTGGCGAGAAAGGTGGAGTAACAGCAAGTGAGTACCAGACTCTAGTCAATGAGTTGAAGCCAGTGGCCCCGTATAAGTTTATACCTCCGGCTGCTACTGCTCCTCAAATGAAGTCTGCTCTAAAGAAAGGTCAGGTTGATAAAGTAAATGCACCCATCAAAGATGGACAACAAGTTGGGCTACGTTTAGACATCCCAGCGTATTCAAATCATGGCACATGGGTCCCAACGATTCATGGTGCTGATGGCAAACCAATCTCACACCGAGCTGTCGCTGTCATTACTGACGCCACGTTTGGTGCTAAAGAAACACAATCTCTCCGGGTAGCCAAAGGTGGAGCTAAGTCTCCATTCGCTACCATTGATGGAGCGTTTGAGAATGGAACAAAGAAAGCAACTATGGCAGAAGCCAAGGCTGCACTTAATGACCCAGAGTATGTGCAAGTTGGGTTTGACCCAGAGCGTCACTCATACTTCTACGATAGGACCACACAAGAGCCTGTCATTGGTGCCGAGCGTGTAATCCAAGTTGGACCTTTAGTCCTCGCTAAGAAGCCTAAGTATGGCAAGAAGAGTGACTTCCTTTTCCAAGACGAAGGTAAGGCAGTTGACCCATACGATACAGCTAAAGGTGTCACCGAGTTTGGTGAAGATGGTAAGGCTTACATTCGTGGGCTAAACAATCCTGATGCCTCAACTGCTGTTCACGAGATGGGACACGTTGTTCGCCGACGTTACTATAGTATGCCGGAAGCTGACGGTGGTTTCACTGCAGCCGAACGTACGATACTAGATGAATGGGTAGGCGCTACTGATGGACGCTGGGACGTAAACGGTGAAGAGAAGTTCGCACGTGGGTTTGAACTATACGTAAGAGAAGGGGCCCTTCCTGAAGGCGCACCTCAAGGTCTACGTGGTGTCTTCCAGACGTTAGCTACAGCTATGCTTGACATCTATCGTCGCGTTGCTGGGTCAGCAGTGGACGTTAAGATTGACCCTAAAGTTAAAGAAGTGTTTGACGCTTTGTTTGAACGTGGTGGGAAGGGGGCAGAGCCTATGTCAATGGCTGAAACCGTTGCGTGGAAACCTGATAGATTAGATTGGTTAATTAAACGCTCAACTGCTGGTCACCACTCTGATGATGGCAGCACATCTGCAGTTGCATGGATAGCCCCATTGGACTTTATTCGTGCTACTACGCCAAGCGAGGAGGGGGTTCAGAGTATTATCGCCACAGCTAAAAGAAAATACCGTAAGCCAAAACCGGGTGAGAAACTTGGGACCGACAAGATGGATGGTCCAGACGCAGTGTATGGTGAGTTTGACTACGACAAGATGAGTGACCCTGAGTCTTCTACTCCCTTCGGGGACCCTACTGCTACACCGCGTTTATATATTCGTGGTGATGGTAGTGGAAGCACTATTAAAGGAGCTGACAGTCACGAAGGCCGTCACCGTATGGCAGCCATGCACGAACGTGGTGTCAAAGAGGTGCCAGTCTTATTAACCTTTAGTGGCGCTGATTACGACACCTTTCACCCTCGCCGCGCATCGGCTAATGTAAGTGGACAATCGGGTTGGCCCTTCCCAGATGGAGTCAGTGGTAAGGATGTAAAGGTTAAAGATGTTATAGGCTTAAGCCGTAACAACAGAGAAGCAATCCTCGAACGTATGGGTAAGGCTGATAAGTTATTCCAAGAGCCTGACAACACAGGTGCTGCACGTAAAGCTAAAGCAGAGAAAGCTGCTCAACGTGCTCCTGAGTATGATGGTAACGTCGTGAATGAGGATGGCAGTGTTGTCTACCTAGATTCAACTGCGTCTGACATTGGTGAAGTCTATAGCATACCTAGTGACCTCGAGGGCCGACCAGACCTTGTATCTAGTGATGACACAGCGCGTGACTTGTTTATCAAAGCACGTGACCTACGTCGTAATGATGAACGCTTCAAAGCTATGTCGTATGAAGAAAAGCTTATTGCTGCTGAACAACGTGCTCATACAATTTATGAGACATCTAATGTTGAGGGCACAGAAGCTCTCGCTGAGATTGCTACAAGTGGTCAACGAGTGTTTGAAGATTCACTTACTCATATCTATGCGATGCAAGATGTTGAAGCTGCGCTGTTACGTCAGCATAAGCAGAACATCATCACCATACGTGACCTGAAGAAAGAAGGTAAAGAACCTCCCCCACAGATGATTGCTCAAGCAATGGTTGTTGAGAAACAACTAGGTGCTGCGTCTGATTCTGTTATTACAAACATGGAATCCTTAGCTCGTGCGTTTGCATCACGTAGACGTAAAGGTAAGGGTTCTGCAATTACTACCACTGAACTCGAGGGCAAGTATGTCGATGGTGTAGAAACCGAAGAGTTCACTAAGCTAGTTGGCGCTATCGAAAACGGTAAAGTTGACGGCGAGAAGTGGTATGAACAAACCGTCCTTGCTATAGAGAAGGGCGATGTCAACGCAATGCGTGTATCCAACAGCCGCTACAAGATGGGCTGGGGTCACGTGTTAATGGAAGCTTACTACTCATCACTACTATCTGGCGTTAAGACACAGACGGTTAACGCAATGGGCTCATGGATGAATACAATCATCATGCCTATTGAGAAGATGATTGGTCGTGCTCTTGTTACTGATGCTAACGCAAAGCAACAATTAGCTATGCTTGCAAACCTCCCAAGACAAGCAATGGAAAGTCTAGGGATGATACCCGTAGTCCTACGTGAAGGTTCAAGTCAGCTTGACCCAGGCGGCAGGTCTTCACTAACTGATGCAACAGGTATGCACCGGGGTAGAACTAATGTAGCTGAAGTAGCTGGGTTAGATAACACTGCTGCTGGTACTGTTATGAATTGGTTACATGGTGTTGGAACCTTCCCTCTCCGAGCATTGGGAGCTGTCGATGAGTTCGCTAAACAGACAAACTATCGTGCTCACGTACTCGCTGATTTAACTCAGAAAGCTAAAGACGTTCATCCTTCTGATGGAGTCGCACAGCAGAAATGGGTGCAGAAGAAGTTCGACCTTATGACTGAGGACGGGAAGATGTATAGCGCCCGTACTATGTGGAACAAAGCTGAACGTATGGCACGTGAACAAGTAGGTGAAGCAGGTGATGATGCTAAGTATCTCATCCGTGAGAAAGCTACTGAACTCTTTAATGATATGTGGGACAACGACCTCGGCAATGTTGCCAAAGAAGGTCTACGTCTTGCACGTGAAGCTACATTCACATCAGCTAACAACCCGAACTTAGGTGCCAACCCAGCGTCTCGTGCAATACAAGGAGCCGGTGCAGCCCTTCAAAGAGGACTTGCCAAGCATCCAGTAGGACGTTTGATTGTACCCTTCGTTAACACCCCGACAAACCTAGCTACATGGTTTGTTGACCGTCAGTTTAGCCCAATGTTTGACGGGTGGAAGCTAGTTAAGTCTAAGCTTAAGCCTGAGTATGACCAAGCTATCTACGGTGGTGACCCTAATCTAAAGGCTGATGCCGTTGGACGTCTGGTTACTGGAAGTATGATGACTGTTACTGCATTGGGAGCTATTACTGCCGGTAAGTTAACTGGCGGTGGACCGCGAGATTCGCAACAAAGACAAATATGGTTGAGCGCAGGTAACCAACCATACTCAATTAAAACAGATGACGGCTGGATTAGCTACAAACGCTTGGACCCTTGGGCTAGTTTCCTTGGTGTAACTGCTGACCTTGTAGAAGGTATGGCTCACCAAGCTGAAAATGAAGATGATTCACTCCCGTTGGACATCTT
>Ga0209337_1000581_pt1 | contig 29496 bp, 22 predicted proteins | sample LinPmetageLP53_FD_184044 | JGI IMG/M metagenome (GOLD analysis project Ga0209337, IMG submission 184044) | Marine viral communities from the Pacific Ocean - LP-53 (SPAdes) (version 2) | ecosystem: Environmental > Aquatic > Marine > Oceanic | place: Pacific Ocean | collected 2010-02-08 | reverse complement strand
CCGTTACATCGTAAGATTTGTAAAACTTAGTAGGCTGATATATCCCCTCTATCTTTGCTTTGACAGTCCATGCAAAAGACGGATGGTAGTCTGCGTCACCTGGCTTAGGTTTGCTTATCTCAAAGTTTGTGTTGTCAAACTCTACTACACCCATCAGGTCACCACCTTCAACACCTTTATTCAAAGGGTCCTCCATCTTGCGAGCGAAAGCCTCCTTAGATTTTACACCGATAGCTGCCTGATACTTTTTATTGGCAGACAGTTTATCGTTCAAGGCTTTCCTTAACTCAGGAGAGAAATTATTTGTAGTGTTTAAGAGCTCTACTATCTCTAAAGGGTTCTTAGAGAAGGAGTTAAAGTTTCTTATGTTCTTACCTAACTTCTTTTTAAAGATAGCAAAAGCTTTCTTTCCTACCTCATTCGTTAAAACTTCGTTGAAAGAGTTTATTATCTCCTTCTTAGAAAGTATCTTATTATCTAAAGCAGCGTTCATGAGCTGCTCAAATATAGACTGTTGAAATTGCCACGACCCTTCAATGGTTCCAGCATGGGGCATAAACAACTTTGCGTTTCCTTCTTCTGAGTTCCTTATAAAAGATTCCGCTTGGGACTTAGTGTTAAAGGCTGCTAAGTTAGACACATCTCCGATATTCAAACCCTGCTTCTCCATCATAAAAGGAACATAGCTCTTCCCTCCCTGTAGATCAAGAGTAATACCATTCCCTATATCCACTACACCTGCTGTAGTAAAGTCATACATGTTGGTAACAAAATCTCTCCCATCAAAATCTCCTAAGTCTTTATTAGAAATAAATTTAGCAAACGATCTCTTATCTGTCTCTACTTTAGGGGAGTTGCGAGAGCCTTTCTGTTCCCTTACTTTAAGTTTCCCTACCTCTCCTCCGTCACCCTGTTCGGTTTCTAAAACCTCTACATCTCCCTCTTCTACCTCTACCCCTGCCGTTACTTTAGCCGCTAAGGTGTTGAGTAAATCTACCACATCTTGATCCTCTTGAGTAAACTCAGACACCTCGTACCCCAGCCTCTTAGAAAGTTTATCTATCCACCTACGCACTAAACTTTTCTCTGGAGCTTTTAACTGTGTGTAGTTAGAAGATAGCTCCCCCAATACCTGAGCCAACCGCTCCTCATTCTTTATATTCTCATCGTACCCTTCTACAAATTCTTCTATCTTCTTTTTTAAAGGAGAGTTTGCGTCCAAGGACTTAGCCATACTTTGCATCAGTCTCTTCGTCACTTGTTGCGCTTGAAGGTCTGTAGAGATCTTACTTAATAAAATAGCGTGGAACGCTTCGTGAGCTACTGTAGTGCCCGAAGCGTCTTCTAAGTTTATATGTATAGTGTTATCTAAAAAAGTTCCTCTCCCTCGAGACCCTGTAGCTGCAGTGAAATCTTCTGCACTCTCATGCATTATAATTTTTACACTTGGAGCAATTCTTTTTATAGCTTTAGCTGCCCTACTCACACGCCTCTTTACTGTATCTAATAGGGGGTTCACTCTTTTCGGAGCGTTCTTTTTATTTACGGATACAGTTTCATCTACAGACTCTAACTGTTCACGCGGTATAGGCTGTGGCTCAAGAGGCTTGCTATCTTCCTCCTCCTGCTCCACCAATTCTTCTATCTGCTTAGCGCGTTCCTCTACGGTAAGTTCTACTTTCTCCTCCGTTGTCTCTGGAGAAACTTCGGTTTCGCTTTCACCTTCAACGGCAATTCCCCCGGTGGTGTCTCCCTCTCCCACAGGCTGGCCATCTTCGGCTTGTTTTTGTACATCCACTTCCGTTGTGCTTGGCTCTTGAATGGCATCTTTCTTTGGTTTTAAATTTGCATCTACTTCTTCTTCGGTACCTATCTTAGAGAGCTTATCTTTTATAGTGACGAGCATCTCTTGCTTAGCTTTATAACTCCCTAAGTCTGGATCCATACCGTCCATCTCTGCCTCTAACTTATTCCTTAGGTATACTAACCCCAACGCTTTTTTAGTTTGTGTAGGGGTAAGCTCTGTGCTTTTTTCTATAGAGGCTGCTGCTGCCGCAAGAACTTCAAAGTCTAAAAGGGCCTGGTTAGCCTCCTCCTTTGTCATCTCCTGGCTGGCTACCTTTAAATCTAACTGTGTCTTATATGCCCCTACTGTAGTTTCATCCTTACGTATTTCGTTAAACAGTGACACCATCTCATCCGACACCTCATCTATATCTCCCCTATTAAAGGCTGTCGTTAAAGCTCGAGGAGTTCCCATTACAAAACCACCTACTGCCTCCGCTAAAGCTCCTCTTATCACCTGGTTATTAAACTCCTCGGACCACATCTCAGGGGTATTGAACATCTCCTTCTCATACATATCGTTCCACACGTTCTTCATCCCTATCTCCGCCACAGCTTGTAGCCCCCCTGTCTCCGCCTCTACAGTAGCGGCGGCACCTACTATGCCTAACCCACGGATAGCTTTGCTGCTATATAACCCTTTGGCTATATTACTTTCCACCACCCTTTTAAAGGTAGAGGTAAACATCTTTGGTGTAGCCCCTTTAGGAAGAAGCTTAGTTACTTGTGTCATCAGACCTCCCATCAAAGTCCTATTAGCTACAATACTCCGAAGACCATACGTCTCCAGTATAGCTGTACTTACCGCTAAAGGAAGGGTTATAGCCTTCTTCTCTATCTCTGTAACGTACTTAAAGTCTGGGTCGTTCTCCATCTCCACCATCAGAGCGTCGGTCTGGAGTAAACTAAAACCTATCGTCTGAGCTACCGCCCCTGGGCTGGTAGCATAGTTCATAAATTTTTCAGCGATTTTTTGTAATGGTTTCTTTGCCCCTTTAAATTTCGGCCCCTTCCCTCTACCTATTAAACCTAATGCAATACTTGGTCCAGACTGAGCTAAACCTAACATCCCCTCCACAATAACACTCTCCGATTGAGCGGCCACCCTTTCCTCACTTACATCATCGAACCTGGCAACGTCTAATAGGTTCCTTACCAGCTGCTTCCCAGGGTTTTTATTTTCTTTAACCTCCTGATCTAACACCAATCTCTTTAACCTTGCTCCTTTGTTCTTATCAAAAGCATACTCAGGGATTTCTTCCCATCCTCCGTTACCTAATATCCCCCCTTCGTTATGCCAAATTTTTAATCCGTCGGCATTAATCATACGAGACGGGTCATACCCTTCACCCTTTAACTCATCCACCGCCGCCTCTCGTATACCGCTGCCTAATAACTTTGCGCCTTCTTCTTTATCTAAACTTTTAAGCCATGTATTATACACCCCCTCATCCTCTATTTTTTCTGGGATATCATACCCTAAATCTGTAGCTATAGTTATATACCTTTCCTTCTTCTCCTCCTCCGTCATACCATAGTCTTCATCTATAGTTTGAGCTACTCCATAGAACAAATCCACAGGCGCCCCAACAGCACTCGCTAAAGGCCCAGTAATTCCGGAGAGCACATTGTTCCACCCCGCCTTTAAAAACGTCATCCCTGCGGAGTTATCATCCTCCTTCATAGTGAGGTAGTTCCCTACTGCGCTATGTATTTTATCTGAATAAACCTGAAACTCTCCCACCTCTTTTTGTAGCTGACCTTTCTCCCCCGCCAACCCACTCTTCTTTTGTATCAACGCATCATATTCCGCCTTAAACTCTGGACCCCTTTCACTTAAAGGCACTTGTGTCATAGCAGTTATAGCGGTATCTATCTCCCCCTGAGTCCGCAAATATTCTTGGTATCTTAAACCCAACGCTTCCGATTGGTCTTTAATATTTTGTATGTCATTATCTACCGCCTGGCGGCTGAAGTATTTCTTACGGTTTAAATCGTAGGAGTATGTAAGCTCCTCCATCTCTGGGTCTACCCTCCTATTTTTTTGTAAAAAATTCTGTAGTTCTATAGACCCCTGCTCCTCTCCTCCTCGGGTAAACGGATCTAAATCTATCTCTATCTTTTCTTTATTCTCCGCCTCCACGATCATAGCATCCCCCATCCCTGTCTGAGAAAAAGTAAATCCGTAGTCGGTAAAATGATATTTCATTCTATTTACCACCTCCTCCTCCTGTCTCCCAATTAAATCTGGAGTAATAAAAGCCAGTGACCTCTCGAAAGTTGTAGCGTCAGCATCGTATGTGACGTTAGTTCTATCTGCAGGGTCTACAAAAGTGCGCAACATCGGGTTCGTCGCGGAAGTTACAATACCCTGCGCCATCGATTCAGGGGTTCCGCTTTCTTCCCTCGGGTCGTAAGCGGCAAACTCTGTTACCGTTTCTGGAGCTTCCTCTACCTCGGCATCAAAAACAGATTGGTCACCCTCTTGAGGAACGGAAGACTCCGATGAGATAGGCTGTTCCTCCACGACTTGTGTAGTGGATTCCATAACGTCCTCTTGAACAGTAGGTTCTGACGCGTCTTTTTTTTTTAAGCCTACGTTAGTGGACCATGTAGCGTAGTCGCTTTCGGTATACTGATTGTCTGTAAGGTACTCATGCACATTAACTTGAACCTCTTCGCTGTCAGCAAAGTTACTCTTCCATGTTTCAAAGTCGCTACTTGTAGCCCCGTCAGAAGATAAAACCTCCCAGATATTTTGTAATACTTCTTCGTTCATACTACCCTACGTTTTTCTTTTCAGTTTTCTTCTCACGAATCTTTTTCTTAGCTGCATTGATAGCTTTCTGAACCTGTGATTGCAGTTTAGCTGGATCATCCACAGTATCAAACTCTATCTGGGTTGGCACCCCCTCAATAGTTACTGTTATAGAATTTGTATTTCCTCCCCACGTTGTGATGTCTTCCGAGGACACCTCAAAGTCTGCGGTGATATCTTTGAACTCACTACTTAGAATAGAGTTTATAACAGTAGTGTACTCAGCTAACTGCTTCTCATCAGACCCCTCTTGTTTAGATATTGCTAAGAACCTGTCGCCTACATTCATAGGGGACCCCTCAACTAAAATCATTTTGCTTCCTAACTGAGTGTCTTCTATAACCTTATCTCCCGTACCCTGGTAAGAAGTTTTTTCCCCCCTCTTACCTCTATCTTTAAGTCCTTTTGGATTTCCTTTTATATATTCATCCATAAGGGCTTCAGTAGAGCCTGTTACTGGAGCTACTTTAGTAAGTAAACCCTGTACCAAGAGCCTGTCTGACACAGCCACAGGCTTCTTATCATCACCTAAAATTTGATCGCCGTTTGCATCCAACTTAAACTTCGCTATCTTTTCCACCTCTCCATTAGCATAGTTTACAAGTATAAAGTTAGGATCTGTCGACCTGTCAATAGGAGTTTCTTCAGCCATAGGATTGTCAGGGTTAGCTTTATCCCATGCAGTTTTCAAACTTGAAGCAGCCGAGTTAAACTCTGTATTGTTTCCAGTAATTACCCCCATAGTTTGGTCTATATATCCAAACGAAGCCTGCTGTTCTTTCCGTACTGCAACTTTAGCTGGGGAGTCAGCGTCAAACCCTTTCGTAAACTCTGCTTTAATAGATATCTGTGATTCTAAAGCGAGCTCTGCTGCCTTCCTTATTTCCTCTTCTTGTGTTGGGTTAAATTTAAAAGACATCGTCCCAGAGCGATCAGGGTTTGCCGTAGCTAATACTTTAGTAGGGTCATAATCTGGATGGTTAGGATCTATCACATTCGGGTCTTCCGTAAAGTTATCTTTTGTATAACCCATTCTATCTTGCAATATATTAAGCTTTTGAGTGTCCTGACCCGCAATTACATTAACCATGCCCGCCATCATATCTTTACTATTAGGCATATCCCTCCAATCCTCCATGGTTAGAACTCCTTGTTGAGCTAACACCGAAGCGCTTACTACCTCCCCCAACTTCTCCACCTCTCCAAGTGCAGCATCAGAAGTTTTAATAAAATTAATCCTCTGATTTACGCGGGGGTTTATAACGCCTAAACTTAACTGACTTGCCGGATCGTTTGGATCGACATCTGATCGTATGTCTATAAAATGCAACTCCCCTGTCGCGGCATTTCCTCCCAGCTCGTAATTACCTAAATTCCCAAGGCCCGCTAAGGTGCCAGTGATATATTGCTCTCCAATATTTGCCTCTCCATCGGGGTTCCCTGGCTGTAATCTCTGTTGAGATATATCAAAGTCTTTAGAAAATTTATCAAGGTTACCTTTAAAGGAAGCAAACCCATCCTTAACCCTTTGCTGATAGCGTTTGTTTTCACTGGGTGTAATTAAACCTCTACGCATATGATCCATCTGTACCGACAAAGCATTCTTTGCCCACTCGCTACCTTCTAATACAGTCTCATTAAGTCCTTTATGATTGTACTGATCGAACTCTCCAGCGCGGTTCATCGCCTCAATATTCGCCTTCTCTATCTCCGCCTTCTGAGTTTCCCTTTCGTCACGGACATTATTGATCGTGGTGGTAAGTTCCTTACTTACGGTTCCCCAATCGACCTGCGTTTTCGCCAGGTCTCTCTCTTCTCTATATACGTACTTGTCGGTATCTAATACCTTACTCGATATACTAAAATCTTTTGCCATTATTGATTGAATATTGAGAAGTCAAAATCCTCAAAGTCATTTCTAAGCCCTTGACGATATTGTTGGCCGCTAATTTCTACCCCTGAAACTTTATCCATAAGAGCCATTCTTTGCTCATAATTTAGGTTAGAAGGATCTACTCCCATACCTTGCAAAAACTTATTGTTACCTACCAAGCCTTGAGCCCTCTTGTCGTTCATACTCCTACCATATAGTGGAGCTAAGTCTCCTACTCCCTGAGCGACTTGGCCTATACCTTTGAAGCCAGACTCTATACCCATGCGCCTTGCTTCTGCTGCTTCACGAGCTTTCTGGTCTTGCATCTTAGCTTCCCCCACATCCATAGAAATAAGCTGCTGCTTCTGCTGCTCTCTTGCGTCAGCCTTCATCTTGTTCATATTGAACATCTCATCACCCATAGCTATTGACGTAGCCCGCGCCTCTTGATTTTGTTGAGCTCCGACCCTACCTACACCCGCCGCTAAAGCTCTGGAGTCCCCCTCTTGTAGGGCTTCTACAGCCTGTCTATCTGCCGCTAAGTTAGCTTCGAACTCCGCTTCGAAAGCTTCTAAAGGTAAGCTTAGCTCTCCGTACTCATTCTGCTCCGCTCTTTTCCGAGCATCCATCATCATCTTTCTCGCCTGGTTGTCAGCGTTTTGTTGCGCCGTTTTCGCCTTCGAAGCCGCGTTAAACCCCTGTATAGATGTAGCTATACCAGATCCTATTCCTATTACTGCTGCTGTAGTTGCTGCCATATCAAATCTTTTTTATCATCTCTGTAGTATACGAAGAAGCTTCTGTAAAACCTAACTTAGTGTAGGCATTTATTAGAGGTTTATTTTTTATAAGTGCGTATACAAATTTATTTCCTGATTCACCCGCCAACTCTACTATAGTATTGATTAACAGTTCGATAGATATAACTCTACCTTGTTTATTTTTATATTCAAAGTTAGAAATTATCCAATCGCACCACACCACCTTAGAGTTAGTCCTATACATAAAGCCAGCACACACAGGGATTCCGTCGTCATAAACCATAAAACCTCCCGTACCATCTTCTGGTAAAAATTCTTTCGATGGGGGATCCCATCTCCAGTCCCTCCACCATTGACACAGGATGTTTTCGTAGTCTCCCTCTTGTAATGGTTCTATAGTAAAATTCATTTACACAAAGATAGTGAAAGTTATGGATAACTTTTCATGACACTGCTTCCAACCGCAAATAATTCTACAGCTGCCGTGTTTGTGTTTTCTAATTTGAACTGCATAAAGTATCCTCGAGCTCCATGTGATTCTGCTACCACATCCTTAAAGTAAAAGATAAAGTCTCCCGCGACAGGAGAAACTCCTGTCGTTCCTGTGCCAGGCTCGGGGATTGTAGGGTCTATAGATATTGTATTTGCACTAAATGTACCCCCTATGCTATCCACCTCGGTAACTTGACCCACATATATAGGGGCTCCAGTAGCTACAGGCGGTGTGCCTGTGGTAGGGGTAGAGTAGATATAGTCTCCCACACTAATAATAGAACCTACAGGAACGGTAAAAATAATAATCGTTACAGTCGGGGTGCCATATACCTGGTCGGCGTTACCTATACCGTTTACATTTCTATCTCGGTAATCTCTGGTTCCTTCCGTCTCTCTTAAGAACGTAAACCACTCCCCTTCTTTCTCTACAAACCAAGTACTTAGCATCGATCCAGTCCCGAGGTCAGTAACCAAACTTTGACACTCCCACCTATCGCTACTCTCATAAGACATGGTCTTAAATAGCTTGATAGTCTTAGGCTCTATGTTTAACACAGCTGTCAGGGTAGAGTTATACTGAACCCCGTAGTAGTTGTTTCTGGTTTCGTTTACGTTATGTCGATATAAACATCCTCCACTTACTGTTCCATCTGAATTTGTCGTAGGCCCAAAGGTGTAGAAAAATCCATTCATCCCAACCATATAGTCAGGGAAAAAAGAATAAAAAGACGGCCATCCTTTAACGTCTTCAGCGTATGATAATGTAGCTATTTTTTCTGCCATAGTATTTTATATTAACAAGTTCCCGAACATGCTCCAGCGCTGATAGCGGTAATGGTTCCGTTAGCATCAACGGTAACACATTTTGTCACACCGTCTCCATCTTCTACAGGGTACACCCCCGCAGATACGGGTGTTTCTCCCGTGTAATTTTCAAACGCCCAGTCATTTAATCCCAACATACTGTTTGTTCCATTTCCTGATACCGAACATGTGTACATAATTTTATTTAAAGGAGAGCAAGCGCTTCCTGAAACAGGATTGTATGGGAATGGGTTAAGAGATTTAGGGCAATAAGCGGTAAGGCTCCATACTGTAGTGGGGCCTGGAGCTTCAACTTCTATTTGAACAAATTCTACTAAAGGATTTGTTTTAGGCACAACCATATATGCCAATGACGAAGGAGCGCTGTATCCTCCTGCGGTAAGATCCACCCCCCCTACCGCGGGGTAAGTGGCTTGTGGTAGATAAGGGCCTAAAGTTTCAGAGCCCGAAGGAGGAGAAATTACAAAAGACGAAATTGAGGAGTTATAGTAATATAAGTTACCAGTATATGTAGCCCCATTACTTCCTAATAAATTTGTAAGCCCTATCGTTCCGCCAGTAGTTTCATCTCCTATTACACCCTGCCTATATCCATAAGGGCGAGAAGAATATTCTGAAGCAGATAAACCATCATAGGTCCACGTACATTTATCGGGTTGAGATACAGGGTTAAAAGCAATAACTACTGCTCCCACTCCTGTTCCTACATTAAAGTTTACTACGTATTTACCTGTAGTTCCAGCTCCATAAACAGTTCCGTCGCAATCAATAAAACCTGTGCCGCACTCAGGACAGGCTTGGCATGGGCCTAAGACGCCGCTAAGTTTTTGGCGATACACACCGCCCACTTGATACCACCCGTCCGCAGATGGCGTGATTAACGCGAGGTCCGTCCATATATTTGTGGCGTCACAAAAGACTGCGCTATCGTAATAAAAGGTTGAAGGAGTTGGCATAATTTAATTTTTTAACATGTTCCTGAATTTACTACTAAACCGTTTGCGCCCACCTCTATCCAGTTTTTAGGGTTAGCTCCGGAAGGTTGAGCGGGGTCTACTATATAGAACCCTGAAGTCCCAAGACCCACTGATGGCTGACAAGAAACATTACCTACTGCATAAACAATATCTCCTATAGCAGGGATAAGTCCCGCTCCAGTAAATGTTAGTTGATTGCTTCCAAAACTATTCGTGTCCACAGCACACGCCGAAGGTTGACTCGATTGTACTGGGCTAAACCAGCATCTACTGCAAGCTGTCGTGCAATTACAACACGCGTCGTTAGAGCTTGTAGCGCTATAGCATAGCTGATCTCCCGTGGCATTTCTGAAATCCCAAACAAGATATAGGTAGGCATTGCCCCCTGGCATACTAAACGCAGTTTCTGTAGCTTCGTATACTGGCGTTGAAGGATTTGTTATCGGAGTAACGACAGAAGGAGGAACTGCTAATAGAGAGCTTATATCCGCCGCGTTATTTGAATAAAGAGTGTTGCTCGATAGTATCCTAAACTTATGAAGGGTAGGGTTGAAAGAGAAATCGTCCGGTGGAATCTTTGTAGTTCGAAGAGTTATATTTGCTCCGTCGTATGGGAATATACCTTGCGATACATTTCCAGTCTGTGCAAGATAAGCTGATGTAGCTACTCCTCCTCCCATAATAACAGGTGTAGAAGATATCGGGCTGGTCGTAACACCATCAGTCCAATCGAAACCATAATGTATCGATTCGTTTATATAGTTATTACCGTTTACTACTACTTGAATAAGTGTAATTTTTTGTTTAGGAGGACACCCTGGAACCAAGCTGTAGGTAGCAGGGACACTCCCGGGTAACCCCGCGCTGGAAGCCTGAATAACAACAGTAGCCGTAGCAGGATTAGCTGAAGTTTTGTTAAAGGAAAGGGTTCCATTAGTACTTACTACTCCTGTAGAAGTGACAGCCCCATTCCACGTAACGCTTAAATTAATAGACCCCTGAGATATAATATAAGGTATATCTACTTGCCCTATAATCTGTCCGAAATTTACTGTAAACGAAAGGGTTTGATCGGTAGCGTTTTGGCTTATCTCTTGACCACAAGGGAGCTCCACCAAAGGCATAGGCACTGCAATATTATTTGTTCCTAACACATACTCATTCATATAAGGGTCGTACCCCCCTAACTTCTGTGTAGTAAGCTGCTCGGTAAACTGATCTCTAAACCACGAACGCATACCCATCTGTGAGATAACTTGTAGCTGATCGGAATTTTTGCTACCCCCAGTTAAAGATAACACCGCACTTCGCTTAGTGTCTGTAAAAAACACATTATGTCCCCACGCAGAAAAACTTTCTGGATTGAAACTTATCCCATACTCTTCTATGCGAGCTATCTGCGTCCCTAAAACTTCAGGTACCGAAGCTATAGCCCCTCCCCCTGTAGAGTCCGTTATGACATTTTTGCCTGCAAGAACGTAAGAAATCCTATCCTCCTGTAGAACTAAGATATCTGTTTCACGAGAATGTAAAACCTGTATAGGACCGAAGTTGGTCTCTAAGTCTTTATAATTTACCAGCCCTAAATTAAACTCGTTAAGGTTATTTAAGTTAGAGGCGTTGCTATATACCCCGCTGTAAGTCATGCCCGCAAATCTATCCGCTTCGCTAAAAGTTTCGTTAGACTCCGCCATAACTCTATCCCCCAATAAGAAGTACTTTCCGTTAATACGGTCTTCTATCCTAAAACTTTCTACCCCGTTACCAAACGCGTAGCAGTTATAGAAATCCAGTGTTGTAAGAAGTGGTACCCCTGCGCCTTGGGTTTGCCCCCCTGCGACTACAGAATATGGCCCGTTAGGAGCCGCCCATTCTTGTGCCGCCACATGATAAGAGTTCCCATCTAAAGGCGACGTATAGCACGGAGTCATATCTGAAGCGTCGTAGAAAAGATTTGGGTCTACAGCTGCGGGCTCAGTTTCAAAACAGAATGTTCCTGAAGAATAATTTATAGTTACTTCTAAACGGGTAACAGATTCTTTTTCTTGAAATACCAACTGTGTACACGTAGGTATGCCTGATTTATTCTTTATGCGAAAATTCCCCGCTCCGTCATCTGTAACATATACTTTAGAATTAAAACAAGTTACGGGAACTACTTCTGTATTGTTATATTCACCGGAGTCAAACTCTAACCCCATTTCCCCCACGTTTTGCTCAGCTTGGTTCGCGGTGCATAACTGAGGAAACCCTAACTGTATTAAACACACGCGTATATTCGCATATGTTTCATTAACAAGTTGGTCTCCACTATCCCAGATAATAACTCTATCTGTACATTGGATGTTATTTGTTCCTGTACGGCTATTATGTATACGCACCCTAACAGTACTTCCCGCAGGAACCTCCCCTGATATCGGCGGAGAAGTGGCTGGAACTAAATCATTAATGTCATCACAGTTTTCTACCTGTCCGTTTGTATTGGTTACGGTGTCATTAGAAGATATGTTAGTTTGAGCGTTATTCCCTACAGTAGCCCATCCACTGGCTTTTAGCCTCATGTATATGCCCGCTGGGTTCGTAGAGTTTATCTGCTGAGAATATATAGCCTCTTTATCTAAAACTTCTGCTGTAAGGAAAGCTCCTACAGCTCCATTAGCGTCTCGCTTTACTGTAAGAACATCCCCTACTGAAACTATATTTTGACTATCCCCCTCCAGCCTAAACCAGTAGCTTTCTGAATCTGCAATGAAAGGTTCAGGCCCCACATCAGATCCAGATTGCTGAAACACCATGGTGCTCCATATGGTATTGTATAGCCCCTGCGTAGGTTTTACTACAAATTTATAGAACTTAGCCCAGTAAGGAGCTAAGTTTTGTAATTGAACCTGTATCTTGTTTTGAAAAACAGAAGTGCTGGCGGGAAAAAATATACTGTTGTTTTGACTTGTCAATACCGTAGAGGACCTACCGTAGTCATCCATATATACTACCCCCACTTCATAATCTCTATGGCTATGTAGGCTTCCGCTGGTCGGTAAAGTTTGCATAAACCCCCCCGAGCTTCCCAAATTAAAAGCCAAGTACTCATACTGAATAGTTTCTGTAGGAGTAGAGTTAAAGTAGTATGTAGCCGCAGGAGCCTGCAATGTAAATGTAGACCCAGCTACTATAAGGCCAAAACTTTGTTGAGTACATACCGGAGCGGTAGGAGGGAAAGGCGTCATCCCCGTTACGGCACATGTGTTTGAGATAGCTGTATCTACCAGCAGTAAATAATCCGTTCCATTTTGCCACGCATATGGAAGAGAGTTGTTAAATACATCTGTTAGCGTAGTCCCTAAACTTGCGGGGTTTACTGTAGGAGGGTATGATGGGGGTGCAGGAGTTGTGTATGGTATTAGCTGGAGAAATGTGTTGTCCGACCCCACAGCTGCGGCAAACTCTTGAGACGAAAGCATCTGATTTACAGATGTATATGTCTGACTGGCCACAAAAGTAAGCGTCACCCCAAACGAAGGTATGACAGTTGCAGCGGGCTGTTGAGCGCTTCCGCTTCTCGCGCTCTGTACGTTTTGTAAAGCCAGTTGAAAACGAAATGTAGTTCCCGCAACGATGTCTTCTGTAATAGAAGATAAGTCAAACCCTATAGTTGCGTCAGGTATTACCGTTCCTGCGGCAGCTGGGTCTATACTATAAGTTCCTGAAGACCCTTCTGGTGTAGGGAAATCAGACACGCCTAACTCTTGCGAGTCTGCGTTAAGCCAGTAGTCCATCTGGATAAGGTCTCCCTCCTCCCTATTAGTGATGTCATACTGATCAACATAGTTACCATACATTAACCTATTGCCTTGAATAGTTTGAGCTTTTGCTATTCGAGGAACATTGTCATAGAGCCTAAGCAACTCATCAGAACCCAACAGAGTAAGGATCTTACTGTTGTCAAATTGCTGAGAAAAATATGAGTCGTCAGGTATACCTAAATCTTGCTTGTTATATGTTTTTACAATAAAAATATTATTGCTCGTAGTGTCTTTATATAGGAGCTGTATCTCCTTTACTCTTCGCGATCCTGTAGAAAAATATACCTGCGCGGTATTAAATCTATTTACCATTCCAACGTTTTTAAACGTCTCATTACTAAAGGCAAAAGTTTTAGGTTCAAAAGCTGGATTGCTAAACAAAGAGGTTGCGCTATATCCCTCATCTAAATACCTATATCGATACGCAAATCTTAAAAAGCGCATCTCTAAATAATCGCCTTGAAAATCTACTTGATTAGATAACTCTACAAAGGGAGAGCGTAATGGGTTGTTTAAAGTGACAGTACTTATAGTCTCGTATCCTGGAGGCTTAAGGATAACGCTAATATCTTCTTCCGTTAGAGACGGAACTTGTCCAGGGACAGGGTATGTCCTGGTCACGTTAATATAACGTGGAGGGTTTAAGTCGTCGGTAAAGAATAATAGATCCTCAATCTTATTTACCGCGTTGACAAGATATGTCGGGTTGAAATTAAGCACACTGGTGCTTACTACGTGATACAACAGCGTGTTGGTATTGGTGTTATATGATAGTATCATATCTACCTCCACTTGCCCCGTTTCAGGGTCGCCTGGATCATACACAAACCAGTATATTGTTTCAGCTATACCATCTTCAAACGCACCTACACAACGAGCATTGGCCGATAGAGGATTTCCGTTGTACTCAATGTTTGGGGTAAGGTTAGTGTTACCCTTAGAGTTTTCTACTGCACCGATCTCTGTGGTCTCCGTAGAACCTAAGCGCACGTTTAACGCGTCAACATATTCACCTACAGGAACCAAGCGTTCGTCGACGCTTTTGTTCATCTTGCCAGCAATAAAATTAGTTTGTATTAGCATACTACTTTATCCATTTATCTTTCCCTCTCATATTCATTAAGAGGCGTCCGGGGTGCATGTTACTTAACCTTAGCTTTGCGTTACGTAGTAAAGATGACTTATCTTTCCTTGCTCTGTTAATGATATACTCCTGAGCAGACAGTCTATTGTTTAAAATAGAATACTTAATAGCCGCATAGATATAATCTTCAAAAAGTTTGTTTACACTTACTTTAGAATCGTTCCCTTTTTCCATACCATCTGATACGTACTCTAACACCACCGAAGACGAAGCCATTCCTGAGCTGAAGTTTATTACCCCAGCGCTCTTGTTAATGTTAAACGTAGGGTTACTGTTAGCCGTTTCCGTATTTAACCCAAACCTTCCGCCCACTTGGAAATCGAAAAACCACGCCCCCTCGTATAGATACCCCATAGCTCCATCGTATGGGCTCCCTGCGTTTAGGTATATACTTCTATTCTGACCTAAGATACGATCTATATCTAACTGAGAACTCTCAGGCTTTAAGACATCTCCATACGCGTCGAATAAAATTCTATACTGATTGTCTTGCAAATACGCCCCGCTCCAATTTGTCTGGATATTTTCTGTCAGAGGTCTTAAGACTCCGTTCTGATACAAAGAAATCCTCACCCAGTTTACGTAGTCGGGAGGGAGAACAAACCTCAACTGATCGTTCACCTGTAGCTGAAGGATTTTAACCTCCTTCATAGCGTCATAGTTTAATTCTTGTATTGCTCTCTTAGCAAAGAATAAAACTTGATACCTATTGATATTATTTATAAGCTCATTATTCCCCTGATACATTAACAAAAAATTGTTAACTATATCGTCTAAGGAAATATATTGATACGACCCCCAGTTCTCATCCGTAGGAGAGGTTTGGCTATTTTCGTAGTATTGGTAATCTGTTATATACGACATAATAATTAACTTGTTTCTTGTGTATCAAGAGCCTCTTCTCCTTGGCCAAACTGTAACACTTCCGCCTCCCTTATCTCTATACCAACATATTGACAGATCTTAGCTATTAAAGCTGGCTCATCAGATAGGGGTAGCTCAAAGTCTTGATAGTCTATAGCTGAAGCATTAAACACAGGCTCCCCTCCGACTAAATCTACCCACGTCCACCTCGGCGTGTTAGGGTACCTTATATATTGCGCTTTTACATCGCAGGGACCCATGCCATCCCCCAGAGTGTACGGGTCATTTAAACCGTCCCATGTGGTTGGGTATACAGATATTAAGTTTCCGTCTAAAACGTAGCACGGATACTGTGGTGTAGGGCGAGTGAGGTTGCTGCTGGTAAGGTTAAATATTTTACTTTGACTCACCCTCTCCACCTCCACGATATTATTGGCATCGTATATGGCATACGTTTCGCCGCCTGGTCCGCCACCCAAGGGATCGATAAACAAAGTAGCTGAGCACACTATACTCGATCCAGCGGGCGACGCTGTATTGGAGATGTTCTGCACCCATCCCTGCAATCCTGGAGCCCCTGTCGCGGGATATGGCGCCGCTCCTGTTGCGCTGGTGTTTATCACTAAATCTCCTGGCTGCACGCCTGTAGTAAAAAAGTCCTGTGTGTTATCTATAAGGAGGGTGCTCCCGCCCACTGAGCTGCTCGTGGTTCCACTTACTCTACGCGTGGGGTACCTGTATAGCTTATTTATAAGATAGTAGTCTGAAGGTAGCTGATATACAGCCGAGCCCGATAGACCAGAGGGTACGTTAGGTACACTTGAAGGGTTAAGCTGAGCTAAGAAAGCTTGCACGGAGAAGGTGTCTATAACCTCCTCTAATCCTTTTACTATATCTGCATATCCTGTACCCGAAGACCTCGCGTTCTCCCTATTGATCCAGTTGTTGTACTGGTAGAAGTAGTCCTCATACATATCCATCTGTGCCTGCTGAGCGTAGAGGTTAAAGTCTTGAGGGGAAATGTATCCATAGTTGTTTTTATTAGCTATAGCTAATACCGTATTTCTTACTTCGTTTATAGGCATACTACAAAGATAAGCAAAAAAAAAGGGCCCCATTTTTTGGAGCCCCTTTCTAATAGTGTTTAAACATGTTTACGCCAAAGTATACGCCGTAATAGGTACCGGAGGTATAAGCAGAGGAGCTACATCCGTTGCCGGAGTGCTTAAAAGCTTCTGCAACTCATCCACCAAAAACGCCTGCATCCTTAACGAAGAAGAAGCGTCACTGTCGTGTATGAGATTAATCAGGTCGCCTGTTCCGCTTCCGCTATAAGTTAACCTCGTCGCCGTCGCTGATGAATACCTTATCCCTAATACCCTATTAGCGCTTAAAAGTACCGGGGCTTTATTCCCGCTATCCATCTGTAAGTAAAAAAATTTATTCATGATGTGGTTGCAACTACACTGTTAATAGATATTGGAATACGGCCTGTTATATCAAAATAAGGATCAGACCATGTCCCTCTGGAGAAGGCTTCTATAACTAATTTCTGTAGGATATCCACCATACTTCCTTCCTGTATATAGGTTGCGTCCGCCCATAAAGAATCCGCAGCTGAAAGCGTTACCTGTATTACATCATTAGAGCCCCCTGGCGAAATGTTAAGCTTTATCAGGGTGTCAGATGTAGCTACTATAGAAATGAGGTTATAAATAGGAATAATCTCTGTCCTTCCTGCTGTAGTGGTTACTGTTAAAAACTTTTGCATAGTTATTATTGTATTACACTTTTTGTATTTTCAAGAAGAAGTAGTCTCTTCCCCCTAACCACGTTGCGTTTGTTACTGCAACAGCAGGGTTTAAAAGCCCTGGGAAATCATACGTTACAGCTGGCCATGCAGTTTGTAAAGAAGCTGTTACAGCGTCTTGTATCGCGCCCCTCATGTCTGAGTTAGCTCCAACCGTAGAAGAATATGCGTAATCAACTTTCATTACCGCTGTTCCTGATGGCTCATACGTAGTGTTAACTATAGATGTGTCAGCTGATGCATTTGAAACATCTGCAACATCCGCCGATCTCATTATAACATCATGATCGTCAGCACCCGAAGCATATACTAAGTAATTATCTCCACCTGCAAAAGTATCAGTGTCTACAGTTAATGTAGTGGGTGTTACCGCAGTAACTTTAGCCGTCACAGCTGCTGTTATATCTAAAGCGTAGTCTCCTATTTTTACCCCAGCAGTAAGAAAGTTTACTGTAGAATCAATTAGTTGAAACGCCCCAGTTCCGTCTGCAGTACCTGCCTGCCTAACAGTATACTCTGGCATATAAATAAAATATGCAGTTGCATTTGGAACACCTGTTCCCGTATCCACTCCTATAGACTCAAGGGCTAATACAGTATCCGAAGTAACGGCTGTTACAAGATACTTTCTCGCTGTAACTCGGTCCCATACAATAGCATGAGGTAACACAAGTTGTGTGAAAAGCGCAGCACTATCGGTTAGCGTTAAACCAGCAGCGCCATTCGCTGTTGAGGTTCCTGTCTTAACAACATTAAGTTGTTTAAAGTTTATAAATTTTTCCATGTTTGAAAGCATATTAAACTATTGCTATTGTTGATAGCGGATTAACATTTAAGAACGATCCAGCTTCAGTGGCTGTATTTACGGCTGGTCCTGCGACCATTCCTTTCGGAGCGTAGTATTCTGCTACCGCAGTCCATCCTGATTTTAAAGCTTCCATCGCAGCTGTCTGCACTGCCTCCTGAAGAATTGGAGAAGCGTAAGCTGTTGGCCATGTTAAGGTAATAACCTTACCGCCCACATAATTGATAGTGGCAGTTGTTGTTGTAGGTTGTCCTATACTTAGGATCCCTGTAATCGAAACCAATTGGTCTTGGCTGTTTGTATTGTCCCCGTCTAATACGGGGATGCTGAGAAATTTTTCCATAATTTATACGATATTAATTCCGCTAACCGCGTAAGCAGGGATAGGAATAGCTGAAAAAGAAGGGTTAGTCCAAGAAGTTTGCAAAGCAGCAACAGCGCTTGACTGTATAAACTGTCTAAACTGGTTTCCAGAGTTTGTTCCACTTGCGGCTCCGACATCTCCGTGAGTAATAGTAATTACTTTCCCACTTCCATAAGTCAGAGAGGTTGTGGTCTGGGACTCCCACTCAATAAGTTTTACATCCGTAACGGGGACCAGCTGGTTGCCCTCACCTGTTACAGGGATGCTTAAAAATTTTTCCATAATAAAAATAATTTATGTGTTAATACGCTACAAAGATACACAAAAAAAAGGGCCCCGATTTGGAGCCCTTCTTTAAAGTCGTTTACTTCTTCCTTCTATCTGGAATGAAGTAGCTTATAAGGTTATCTATCCAACCGAATATCTGGTTGTCTTTTTCTGTAGGAGTAAGGTTTACTACTACTTTACAAAGGGCCGCAACAGCGATTAGCAATTCTGACCAGTTTTCTACGATAAAATCTATCATGGTTTTTTTTATTTATTAAGTAACTTAGAAAGTCCTTGGTATATATCTATGCCGTCATCCGTCTTTAAGTAAGACCCCACTACGTGGTAAGGATCCTCCCCGAAAGGAACGGTAAGCATTTTCTTTTTATTTCCTTTAAGGTTGAAGTATACATCCTTATTGTTATTGCGCAAAGATAAGAGCTTGTCTTCGAAGAACTGTCTCACCTCGTCACCGAACTCTAAGTCTGGATCGTTTACTACCTCCAGAAAATCTTCGGGGTTGTATTTCGCGAACAGTAAAATATCTCTTTTTAACTCAGGGGTACTTAACCTATCTACCGAACCGCCAAGAAGGATTCTACTTACAGATAAAAGCTTCTCGAAAGAAAGTTCTTTAGCTACGATCTGTGCGTTTAATTCCATCTCTAATATCTCCACATCTTCCGATGCGTCTCTTTCGTTATCCACCTCCTCGAAGACTCTGTCTCTGCTGGGGTGGTAGTATAAAAACTTCTGTAATACTTGGTTGGCTTTTTCCACAACCAACATACCGTCTTCAAAGACGATAGGTTCTAAGATAGCATTACCATCCTGTTCATCCACGAAGGGAGACTTTTGATTCCTTGCATAGCGAAGGGGGCGGTTAACGCCTGTATCTTCGTCGAAATAAAGTAAAGGGGATCTGCTGCTGTTATGTGAAGACAGCATATAGTTTAGAGGCGCAGAGTCATTCTTCAATCTGTACGCCTTAGCGGTAAATATTTCTTTTTTCATTTTATAAAAATTTAATTCAAGTTAAAAAAATAAGGGAGGAGTGATTCCCCTCCCCCATTTCAATCGTATTATGTTATGCGTTCTGGAATAAGAAGAAGTTGTTTGCACCTAAAGTACATACACATCTCTCACTCAAGAAGTTAACCTCCATAGCATCCAAAGAAGATGTCTGTGCACCACCAGCAGAACCAGTGATCCAAGTCTTGTATCTTCTGTCTTCAGTTTCTGAAGCTCTGTATCTAACGTGTAAGAATGGACGCTTAGCGTTCTTCCCTAAAACTTGGTCGTATACAGTAGTAGAACCAGCTGGGACTAAGAGTCCGTTGATAGCTCCACCTGTTAGACCACCTCTCATAGTAGCATCGTTAAGGTATTTCCAGTCTGTCTTATAGAAGTCGTAACCTCTACGGAAACCAGTGAACCCTAAGTTTAGAGCCATATCCTCGTCGTTATCGAAAAGTCCGTATGAAGTACCACCCGCTCCGTAAGAGTTTTGTGCAGCTAACATATCGTCCATATCGAAAGAGAACTGACGGTTTACAAAGAGAGCATTCTCCTCAATAGAACCTTGCTTATCTAATCTCTGGATTACAGCATCGAAGTCCGCTAATGCAACTGGGTTACCCCCGCCGTATACGTTACCTCTATTGCCCACTGTGTAGAATACACCCTGAGAACCAGCGTTGATTACGCCAGCTACAGCTGCAGTAGTCGAAAGCGCTGCTTCAGCACCAGACCCACTTGCCGCAGGCACAGCCTCCACCATAGCAGTCTCCAAGTAATCTTCGAAACGAAGTCTTGTGTCGTGCTCTGACTTTAGGTACCATAGGTATCCGTTAGCTCCATCTTCAGAAGTGATCTCGATCCATCCAATCTGAGCCATATCAGAACCAGAAACTTGGTACTTATCCTTAATGATGATAGGCTTGTTAGAGAAGATAAAGTCATCAGACTCTAAAGAATCAACCATTCCAGATGTTCCTTTAGCAAACTCAGAACCATAAATAAATATAGTTAGTGTTGAAGGAGTAGCTGGAACTACAGATAAAGCTTCATAGAAAGAAACGTCTATAGTAGTTGCCGTTGGAACCGCCGTAACAACAGCTTTGTTGCTTAGGTTAGACCCCGCAGTGTTGTCTGAAATCATAATCGTTTGACCGATTCTAACCGCGACGTTACCACCTGCAGTGGTTGTTGTCCCTCCGCCTACAATAGTTGGGTTAAGGTTATCATTAACAGTCAACGTACCAGTAGTAGCGCCTGTTGCTGCTAAAGTTACATTAGTGTATTTAATATGCAATCTTCCTTGCTCTGCCCATTTGATCATGTCAGAGTTAGAAGGCATTTCCGCTCCCACCATTCTTAGGAATGAAGAGATCGATCTATTACCGTAACGTTCAAATTCCTTCTCGTAAGTATCAGGAAGATACTGATTTAGGAAATCGAAGTTAGTAATATAGTTTGATGGCAGGGCCACTCGTTCCGCTGACGGAATTAAGTTGAACCCTGGCGTTGAATTTACAGCCATTTTTTCTTGTTTTTAATTTTTAAACTTTTTTTATACTTTTAATTCTGAGTCCACTTCCACTCGAAGTATCGCCAACCTGTCTGATCTTAAGACCATTCTTGTTAAACGATTGAGGGGCTTGGCGAACCATATCGATGTTCTTTGATTTTTTAGATACATCATCTATAGCCTCGGCTTTACCTTGCTCATAAAAAAACTGGGCGAACTTATTAGGATTCATAGCTACAGACATAGCTCTGTGGTATCCCTCTGCGTCTTTCATCATTCCGCTTTCTGAATCTAAATAAGGTTTTACAAAATTATTTACATCCTTCTGCTTATTGAACAACTCTTTACCATCGCCTGGTTTAAAGGTATACTCTTTATCGTTGACGTTGAAATTAAAACCTTTAAAATCATCGTTGAGCACTTCATTGCTCTTGTCGACAAACCAGCTGTACCTCTTTTTCATTTGCTCCTCTCGAGTAGTTGATTCCTCAACATAACTCTTATAGCGATTAAACTCTTCAGTTTGCTCCTCTGAACTGAAACCCCCACTTGACTCAAGAGGGATCTTGTACTGTTCTTGTTGCTCCTTGAAGAATTTCTTCGCTTTTACAAGTTCTCTTTTATGCGCTAACTTCTTTTTCTTAACATCCTTTTCTTCGTCCAGGTCTTCGTCGTATCCAAACTTATCTTCTATGATATCTTGAATATCGATTTCATCCAATCCTTCCTCAGTTTGGGAATAGTAGTTAGCTATTACGGTATCTCCATCCATGTCTTCGTAATTCTTTTGAAGTTTTACGTAGTCATCGAATCCTCTACCAGTTTCTTTTTTATACTTAAAGAACGCGGAGACATCCTCTGGTAACTCCTCGTTTGCTTTTGTTTGTGCAAACAACTCATCGACAGAATTTATCTCTTTATCATATCTGCTCTTGATATACTCAAGAACGTCTTCGTCTTTTAATCCTTCTACCTTATCTGCTTCAGGCTCAGGCTGCACCTCTTCCGTGGTGTCTACCTTCTCTGCGCCTTCCACGCTTTCAGTAGCGGTAAATTGCTCTTCGTGTTTCTGTAGTAGCTCCTCCTCCACTTGCGCGGTGGATTTTTGTTCTACTTCGTTAACCTCTTTAACAACAAATTTTGACTCTTCCATTTAATTTAATTTTTTACAAAGTTAGTGTATATATCCCTAATAACTTTAGCGTGGGTTAAACTCCGAAAAGTCAAACCCATCTAAGCTATCTTCATTCGATTCAAAGTTTACAGGAGCGGTATTGTTCTTCCGTTGTTGGATAAGTTTAGACTGCTCGGTATTTGCCTGGCTTATGCGCTCAGACTTACCTGTCTCACGAGACTCTTCACGGGCATCTATCTGTGACTGCTCCACCCCCTTGAGTTGCATCTGATACTGGAACTCTACGGCCATAAGCTGTTGCTTAAGGGCCGCCTCGTTCTTCATCTTCTCGATCTGCATAGCGGCCTCAGCCTGCTGAAGTTGCATCTTAGCTTGCATATCCATTTGAGACTGTTGCATAGCAGCTTTAGCGGCCATCTGCTGTGACTGCTGGTTGACTTGAGCTTGCATCTGTTGCTTCTGCGCCTCCATCTGTTGTTGCTGCGCGGCCTTCTGCTTCCTCTTAACCTTTAAGAGCTGGTTAGCTAACTTAAGGTTTCTCATCTCACGTATATCTATAGCGTCTTCTAAGCTGATATCTTTCTGCGAAAGGGCCATCTGGATATTCGCTTCGAGTTGAGCTTTCTGCTCCTCGTCTGGAGACATCTCGATAAATATACCGAAGTCATATATATATAGGTTTTGTATCTCCTCTAAGATACGCAAGTTATATTTACCTACCTGCATAGCAAACTCATCGCGGAAGTCTGCGTACTGTAAGACGTCAGCTATACGAAGAGATAGAGCCTCTGCTATAGTTTTAGTAATAAATAAACTGGCCTGAAGGATATGTCGTGTAGCGGTGTTAGAGTTTAAGGCGGCCAACTTCTGCACCCCCACCAAAGAGTTAGGGTCAGGAGTGGATCCATCACGGGCCTCGTTAAGTCCTGTTACCCCACGTATCATATTTAGATAGTGATTGTAGTTCCCTATAAGCATCTGCATCTTGGAAGATCCGCTATTGGATGTTAACTGAGTAATAGGCACCTTAGCGTTATTGTACTCTCCGTCCTGGGTATAGCTCCTACCTATTACACTACCCGTTTGGAAATACAAACGTAAAGCGTCTTCTGGGTTGTAAGCATTCCCGGTTCCTAAGTCTACTTCGTTCAAACCATCGGCGTCGATAAAGACTCCGTCTGGAACTACCCTTGCAACAACCTGCTGGATTTTTAAGTGAGTCATCTGGATAAGATCCGCAAAAGGGATCATCCTTCTCACTAAAGACTCTACCACACCTTTATACATACGCGGTGCACACGCTACATAGTTAGCCATAGCAAATTGATTTGCTGAGTTTGGTCTAACCATATTCTTCATCATATCCCACTTGATGATAATATTGGTTCCCATAACCATTACCCCATCATACCACACATCTATGCGCTTCTCTACCCTTTCAAACTTTCCCTCCTCCATCATCTCGTCTGGCGGATTAAACTGATCGTCTTTCTCTACCGTTTTAAAGCTCCCGTCCTTCATCTCCTTCTTCTTATATACGAAGCTATTGGTGGTCTTATAATTAAAATACAGGAGGGTGCATGTGTCTCGAGCGAACATACTGTTTTCATACATAGCCGCTACGTTGTAGTAGTCATACCAGGATTGGCTATATTGAGATATCTCTTCTAAATCTTCTGGAGTAAGGTCGGGGTTTATTTTTAAAATCTCTGTAATAGGTATCGTCTTTAGCTCTCCCCAATAGAAGCAATCTTTAAAGTACGGGTCCTCTGTATAGCTATACACCACGTTGGCCGGGTCGACATATTCTACCCTTACCCCATCTCCCTCCTGGAAGACATGCTTAGTTATACCTAAACCTAAAGTTGTGATGTCATAATCCACACGCTTACGAGTATCATTATAATGACTCTCCTCCAGCATCGTGTTGATAGCCACCTCATTAGCGATCTCTATAGATGGCTTATAATTAAGTTGCATATACAACTCCATCTCCTGATCGCTTTCAGGAAGGTTGTCAGGATTTACTGTAAAGGGGTCTACGCCGAAATCTTTTTGTATCTGTAGGAAAAGATCCTTCGCGACCATATCCTTCTCAATAACATTCTGAAACTCATTGCGCTTCTCTGCTGAGAGAGAGTCTTGAGCAAAACACTTTACATCGAAAAGCCTATCCGACATCCCGTTAACAACGATGTCTACAAACTTAGGTATAATAGGTATAGGGGTCCAATCTAAATTTAGATAAGATAGATCTCCGTCTATAGCTAATTCATTTTTATATTTAGCTACCGATTGTTCTCCACGAGCATACAGCCTAAGTTTATGAAACTCTTGGAACTGACTATAAAATCTACACGATAACCCATCCCTTCTAAACCACTCATACTGTATGGCTTGCCCGACTTGTAACCCAAACTCCTTCTTTGCTTTATCTGAATCCGATACAAATTGGTTTGGGAAGGTAGCAGACTTAATATCTATTTGGAGTCCCTTCATCTAATTATTTGACTTACTGTACTACTGTTGTTGTATTTTGCAAAGTTAAGGCTTATTTTCGCTTTCTCTTTCAGGGGAGTGTATAAATGTTTTTGGTTCGCCATGATAGCCAGACCTGTACTTATAGAAGCATCAAACTTCGTCCTGTTATTTATATCAAACTTTGCCCAGTCCTCTAAGGTACGACGAAAATACATAGTACCCATATCGTCCTGATCTCGATACTCTCCCGCCATATCTATCCCTACATGTTTCTCTATATAGGACTCTATAGCCGCGGCGTGAGCCTGCTTAACATCCTCCGAGGTATTTGGTATACCCCCCAATTCTTTTTCTGTACGAGAAAGTTTAGTGTATGTTTTATCGGGACGGTTTAAAGAAAACGCTCGGTACCCCCTGTTTTTTAGATGGTACAGTAGGCGAGGTTTGTTATTCTCACAGAGTATAGGCATGCCATAAAACACTAAAGCCATAAGCACCTCTTCGAAAAATATCTCTGCCGTTTGAGGGCGTGCAATATACTCCAAGAAAAACTCGTTACTCGGAGCTTCGTCCATATTAAATTTCGTTAAGCCATGTAGCGATCCATTAGATCCCTTCCCTACTACCACGCCAGATATATCATATGAGTCGCACCCAAAAGTCCCGAGATGCTCGTTGCCTGGGAACTTCCTTCCGTTCCTTATATCCACACGATTTTGCATATTCGGGGGAGGGGTCCACCCCACTAAAAACCTTCCCGCTTTATCTGGAGACCAGATAACTTTGGAGTCTTTAATACCATCCTTCCATCTAAAAGACCCACGCGTAAGGTGGTGATCCATTATCAAAGAATCGTTATAGTCTATCTGCTGGTATATCTTTGTAAGATTAAATATAGACTGCTTACTCTCGTCACGGAAAGCGTGAGACTCCGTCCGAGGGAACTGTCTATAAAATTCATTCAAAGCATCGGCATCCTGAGAGAGGGAAGACACTTCGTTCTCCCAGTAGTCTACCGCGCCTACACTTATAAGCTCATCATCGATCCCCATTAAAGGTTTCCCCGGGGTACGTAAGACAGGCATCCCATACTGGTCTATAAAGCCTTCCATGTTCCACTCCATAGGGATAAACAGACAGTACATACCACTCTTAGTCTGACCGTTAGAGTTCCTTTTAGAGGGGAAAGAGTCCTCATACAAAGCCTTGAAATTTCTACCCCCTTTATCCAAAGCGTTAGAGGTGGAACCCATCATACACTTCCCAATAACTTTACTACCCAGACGTAGGCACGTCTTAGTGACGCGCCAGTTGTTAAGGATATTATCTGGCTTATCCCATTTACCACTCTCGTCATGAAGGAGAAGCTGTAGCTTCTCTCCGTCGTAACTATTATCCCCAGTATTCTTCCAATCTATTGTGGTATCTAACCCCTCTAAAACGTTCTCTTCCACTTTATACATGTTCTTCTTTGTAATCTTCGAAGCAGGAACACGATAAGCCAGCTCTGTTTTAGGCTTATCCATTCCATCCTGTATCGGTTTAAAGAAGAAGGGATAGTTGTTAGAAATAGGAACCACCTTATCTGTGAACATTTTTTTCGCATCCGAACCTGTCTTTGAAAGGATACCTATGCGGGCATCCTTAGTTATAGTAGCTTGATTGACGCCCTCACAAGAGCTCATAAAAGAGAACCCTGATCTACGAATCTTTAAGTAACACATACCAAAGCTTCTCTTATCCGCTTTGCACGCCTCCCAAAATATATAGAAGACCCTGTTCGCTTCGCGGAAGTCTGGGTGACCCACGTCTATCTTCGTCCACTGGAGATACATATAGTGTGTCCCCGTAATATATGTAGGGGTGCCGTTGTTTAAAAACCAGAAACCTTCCTCCCTCCTATCGAACTCCGCCTCTACATAGTCTACCCACTTCGCTTTAAACGTATCGTGCGTATCGTGCCACTGGAAGATAGATTTTATCCTGCTCAACTCTTTGCTATACTCCATAGCCTCCCAGTACTGCTCCTCCTTCTTCTTAGAGCGAGAGTAGCTGAACTTAGGGATTTTAGGGAGCGCCACTAAAAGCCCGTTAATGGCATACACCTCCCCAATCTGACCGCTCTTAGAGATTACTACGAGATCATACTTCGGATCGTAACCGTATACCCAAGAGCGAGCCTTATTCTTATTAGATATTACATGCTTAGGAACAGCATCGTGTATTATCCGGAATAGTTTATTTTGATCTTGACTCTGCAAATCCTTTCGGGGTGTTATTTTTTATCTCTATAGACCCACCTTCCAGGAGAATCTTCTCCTCCTCAATTTTTTTAAGTATCTCAAAAGCATCCATGATACATAGCTTCTTCGTGGCAGCAGCATTCTTTAACCTGTCTGGGGCTAAAGCATCTTCAGGGTCGAACTTTATAATATCCTCCTTAGCCACCTTCACCAGTTGCATCACAGCCTGTTCTCCAGCCGCTATTATATCTAACTTAATTTGTTTACTGTCCATCGTCTTTAGCCCTTTCCTGCAGTGTCGCCAAAGCCTCTTCGTATCCTGGCATAAGCTTCACCAGCTCTAACGTCCCTATAGCTAACTCTCGAGTTTTTTTCTCCTCCAAAATTAACTTCTTTAAATTCTCCGTTACGTCTTCGCTCCTACTTTTTAGTAGAGATATATTTTTCTGTACTCCCATAATTATAGTGTCATCATTATATTGTTTGTAAACATACGGTATAGTTTTTCCCCCTCGATATAAAACGGGTACTCGCTCTCAGGTTCAAAAGCTATCTCATCGCCCTCGTGAACGCCTAAAGACTCCAGCTCTGCGTTCCCGTGCTTTATTACCCCCACCAAAGGCTCTTCCCCGCGCTTATATATAACGGACTCTCGAGCGTCTATAGGTTTTACAAAACAATACTTATCGTGGGCGTTCCACTGTGTACCGTTATGGTACATAAAAAACTGATCCATATCCACGAAAAACATATCGTCCTTAAAGAAACTCTTCCCACTCTTCTCTCTCCCCCTCATATCGTTGTAATACTTAAAGACGTTATGGTGTACGAGGAGCCTGTCACCCTTTTTTATGGGGCCAGTATATTTTAGTGGAACCTCCATTACGGTAGCAAAACGATTGGATGCGGTGTGGTCTTCTTTAGACACGCTGGTAATAAAGTCTACCCCCCCTATCTCTTTAATATTATCGTACCTCCTTTCGTTATATGCCCTTACTATAAAGCTAAAAGGAGATCGCATTAAAAATTGATATTAAATTCTAAAGAAATGGGTAGAGTTTTTCTAAACTCTTTCCACAAATATACCTCTTCAGATTTCTGTATCCAAATTTTATACCCGTCTTCGTGATCTTGGATAAGATGTATCCTATGGCTTCCACCCAATACATCTTGTCCCACTATGTAATGCATCGCGCCAGACTTATAGTCTGCGCCGATTGAGATTTTTCTAATGTCCATTTCATTTTATTTAATTTCTATAATACACCCTCCCACCTTATAGATGTGTTGAGCTGGAAGTCTACAGCTGTAACCGTTGCATCAGTCTTTACCGTTATAAAGAAAGCCTCTCCTGGATCGAGGGTTTGAAGGGCGGTAGAGGTCCATGTAATAGCTCCGCAATATAATGTATCTGCAGCTGTAGATGGAAACGAAACATTCCCCGCCAGAGTATAGGTCCCCGAGGTACACCGAGTTGTTTTCCAAATCTCAAAGTCCCATCTGCGACCCGCTCCCGCTGTGTCTACAAGAAACTGGAAATCCATATCGCACACCTTCATCTTAGAGTACGCAGAAGAACACAGGTTGCCTGTAGGATTAGAAAGGAAACATCCCGCTATATGCTCTCTATCTGACAGAGACGCTGAGGAAGGAGCTGTGCTACCTAAATCTGCAGTAAATACAGTTCTATCTCCCGACGTGCCAGTATTATTTAAAGCTAAGGTATAGTAATGGAGTGATGTAAAAGCTGTGTCAGCGGTAGCAAAAAGGTAGTTCATAAACCCTGAAGGAGCTGGTACTCCCGTAGGCGTTGCCCACAAACCATCCCCACGAAGGAAGGTGCTGCTGTTTCCTCCCTCTGGGACACACCCGATATAAGATCCTCCGGTATAAATATTCTGTCTAACTAAAACCGCTCCCGAATTAGGGGTAATAGTTATAGGTGTTTGGGGGGAAGCTGCGGCTACTGGGGTAGTGTTATTTACAGAAGACACCCCTACCGTTGAAAGGTCTGCCCAAGAAACTCCTGTGACTGTAGAGGTTAGGACTTGTCCTGAAGCACCCGTACCTACTCCATCGCTTAGACTACCTGGAAGATTAATCCCTGATGTTGCAGGAGTACCCCCGTTGCCACTAAACTCATTTGTTCCAGACCACACGTTATTGGCCGAAGATTGTATTATAGAGCTGGCTGAAAAAGTAGTGATAGAGCTTCCTATAAACTGCATCCCTATCCCTGTAGCTGTATTACCTGCGTTAAGAACTTCCTGTAATGTCGGCATAGAAGCTGATGGGATTCCCGTAGACCACTCTACCCCTGTCCCTACTGCATCAACAGTAAGGATGGATCCTATAGCTCCAGTAGAGCCAGCGGAGTCATTTATTTCAGCTGTTGTTCCGAAGTTTAAAACCGAACTTCCTCCAGAAAGGTTTATGTTTCCGGACGTTGTTATATC
>Ga0209337_1000580_pt1 | contig 29506 bp, 35 predicted proteins | sample LinPmetageLP53_FD_184044 | JGI IMG/M metagenome (GOLD analysis project Ga0209337, IMG submission 184044) | Marine viral communities from the Pacific Ocean - LP-53 (SPAdes) (version 2) | ecosystem: Environmental > Aquatic > Marine > Oceanic | place: Pacific Ocean | collected 2010-02-08 | reverse complement strand
AGAAACCCTTTTACAGGCTTGAGCCTCAAACAGATAAACGAGCGACTGACACCTGACAACCGTGCAGATGCCATTGAATGTTTAGAAACACGTCTCGCGAAAGCTACTCCCGGTACCGCCAAGGCTAGACGCACAGCCTTCGCACTTAAACAAATTAGTGAAGATAGTGCACTCGATGTAGAAGCCGCCTTCACCGCTGGGGAAAACAAAAAAGCGAATGCCGCGAAAAGTACTGAAGGTACCTCTCACAATCCTAACGTCGGACAAAGTAATGGCGTCCATATAGAGGAAAGTTCAAATACCGAGATACCCGCTCCCAAAAGATCCACGAGAAACCCTTTTACAGGCTTGAGCCTCAAACAGATAAACGAGCGACTGACACCTGACAACCGTGCAGATGCCATTGAATGTTTAGAAACACGTCTCGCGAAAGCTACTCCCGGTACCGCCAAGGCTAGACGCACAGCCTTCGCACTTAAACAAATTAGTGAAGATAGTGCACTCGATGTAGAAGCCGCCTTCACCGCTGGGGAAAACAAAAAAGCGAATGCCGCAGAACGTGCGCAAAATAATTCCCCGTCTCAGAGGGACACAAGCCGCACTGTTCCCTCCATGGTTCAAGAAAAGGAAGAGAAACTGACCGATGATGAACCCATATCAGAATCAGTCAAGACTAATCGCGACCAAGACAAGCATGAGGATGATATTTTCAATGAGGAACAGCGCGAAGAGCCGATTAACTCTTACCGCAGTGAAGGCTTTAGGGATGCGTCAAAAATCGAATTTTTCCACGAGGTAGAAGACGATGTGCTAACGAAATCTAAGGGGTTTATTGAGGCTGATAACGTTATTGAGAACTTTCGCAACGCTATTGATTTGGAAATAAATGCCATCAAAAAACAAAGTTATGACCAAAAAATTGACCTCGTTAACGGAGAACTAATTAACGCAGAATCTGGTGTCGATATGTTCGTTTATCAATTCCCCTATAAAGAACCGAATCTAATCAAAGAAGATACACCTGTCACGCTACTAATTGGCGCCAAAGAAACAGCCGGAACGATCGTCTCGTTAAACAACAAAAAAATCAAAATCGCATTCAGAGAGAATTTAGGACCACGGATCGGTTTCGCAACGATACGAATAGACAATACCTACCTACTCGTAGCGTTAAAAGACAAACTATCGACCGCCAATGAGGAGGGTAATGTTTTCAATTTGGAGTTAGCAAACAAGGTACTTGGAAACGGTAAGGTAAGCCATACAAAGGCTGAAGAATTTAATGCCTATCCTGATTTAAACCTCGAACAGACGCAAAGCTTGGAGAACTCACTATCCTATGACGTATCATATTTATGGGGCCCTCCGGGTACTGGAAAAACCCATACGCTAGGTAGACTAATTCAAAATTTTTATAGGCAAGATAAAAAAGTATTGCTGGTTTCTAATACCAATATAGCGGTCGATCTTCTAATGAAGTCACTGTGCAAAATTCTGCATAGCGAAAATGATCCAGGCTTTATGGATAGCAAAATACTTCGACTGAATACGATCCATGACAAAGAGTTAGAGGATAAATACGGAAACTTTATAAACCTGGAGAAAGTTGTTGCGATTAAGTCGGAAGAATTAATCGAGCGGAAAAACATTTTACTAAAAACAATAGCCTCGATTGAAAAGGATCATGTAAAACTTCTTGCCGCCGCTAAAGACTTCGAAAATCTTGGGCTCGCAACAAAATCCGTGAAAGATTTAATCAGAAAGATTACTGCACTAAAAAATAAAAATAAAAAATCACAAACGAAGATAGACGAAAACAATGACCGAATTAACGAATTAGTATCCGAGAAAGAGAAATCGACAAAAAGAGGCCCGCTCGCTAGGCGTTTACTATTTTCGAGAAACCCTGAAGAGATTAATGCGGATATTGCGAAGTTAGAAAGCGAAAATCAGCGTGAGCAAGATAAAATAAAAACCCGTAAAACAGAAGATCGTGATCTAAAGAAAGGCCTAAGCCTTGCTATCACCCAAGAAGAAGCACTAAAAGCCAAGGTCTCCGGTCTCGACGAAAAAGAAATAAAAAGCCAAACCGATGCAGTACAGAAACAACGGGCAGATCTTGACTTTGAGGTGAAAGAACTTGACGAACAAATTGGCAAAGTAAAATCTACTATTTTGAAAAACTGTCAGATCCTCGGCCTGACTGCCACACAAGGTTACCTAAAAGCAGAGGATCTAAACACTTTTGATACCGTTGTAATCGACGAGGCATCTATGCTTCCCTTGCCGGTAGTCTTCTATATGGCAGGCATGGCAACGCTAAATGTGGTTGTAACTGGAGATTTTAGACAGTTACCACCTATAGTAACGGCGAGAAAGAATGAAGGAGTAATTAATTGGGTTGGCAAAAATATATTTGAAAAAGCCGGAATAGCAAAGGCAGTTAGAGCAAAACAATTACCAAACAATTTAGTAGCTCTTAAAACACAATATCGTATGCGCTCAGAAATCTGCGACCTGGTGAACCGAAGATTTTATGACTCAATGCTCCGAACATCTTCTACGGTAGAGAAAGATTATTCTTCGACCAAATCAATTTTCCCTGACTTTTTTTCTGATGCGCTGACTATAATTGATACAAGCAAGGAATATCCTTTTGCTAATACAAAGCCACGTACTTTTTCTAAATATAATGTTTTACACGCTCTCACTGTAAGAAACCTCTGCGCTTATCTTCAAAAAGGTGAATTTTTGAACGATATTAGCGATCTAGGAGTCATTACGCCATTCGCTGCGCAAGCTGAGCTAGTCACTAAACTTTTAGAAGAGAAAGGACTCATAACTATCGAGACAGGTACCGTACATCGATTCCAAGGCAATGAGAAAAAAACAATAATCTTAGATTTGGTTGAGAGCTTCGGTAATTTGTACACGAGTAAACTCGTTGATGATGTCAAATTACTCAATGTGGCTCTGAGTCGAGCCAAATTTCATTTAGTTGTCATTGTAAACCTTGATTACTTGAATAACCGACTATCTAATGTATCTGCGCTACGTAGTGTCATTTATGAGATGGTGAATAATGGAAGAACAATTCCAGTCAAGGAAATTATCGAACTTGGGCCAAGTGAGTTCAGCGTACAATTTCCCAACCCTTCGATACCACAAGAAGAAGTTGATACTAGAGATACAAAGTTTTTTGACCAATCATCCTTCGACGACGCGATAGTCATTGATGTTATGAATGCGAAAAAATGGATCGTGATTTTTTCCGGTTTTAGTACGCCGAAGCGAATAGCTGCTTGGTCTGATTTGTTTCGACAGAAAGTTTCCGAAGGTGTGAAAATATTATGTGTCACCCGGTCACCAAACAACCAAGGTTCTATACCCTCCGAGTATGCTAGAGAGGCAATAGAGCAACTCGCACAGTTAGGTGTGGAAATTGATTTGCGCCACGAAATACACGAGAAAAGCATAATGATTGACGGTGAAATCCTCTGGCATGGCTCGCTTAATCCATTATCTCATACAGGGAAGACTGAAGAGTCAATGTTACGTATACCGAGCGCAGCGTTCTGCGAATTAAAGGCAAAATATGAAATCTATAAGCGCGGATTTAAAGATAATGACTCGCCATTCGATATAATTACTAAAAAGCAAAATCCAGATTGTCCGGAATGCCATAGCTTGGTAACGTTTCATCATAGAGGGCGTTATGGACCCTACTTTCATTGTGAAAATTGCGACTGGAAAGCCAATGCTGATCGGTACGAGGCCAGAGCGAATCAAGGGTCGCGCCAGTCGCAGCCGAGAGAGCAGTCATCGCAGGAGACCAGGACCTGTAATCAATGTGGCCTCACTATGGTTTTTCAAGAGGGACGCTTTGGTCAATTTTATGGATGCTCTGGTTATCCTGCGTGCAAGAATACTGAGAAAATTAAAATTAAAAAATGAAAGTTACACCCAAAAACATAACCATCTGATCAAGATTATGTAGGTGGTGCGCTGCGACGATTTATAAAAAGATATACGAAAAGGAAGGAAGATTAAGCACTATGCGAATAGCGACTTTTTATTTGTACATTTTCTTATGCACGGGAATACTGTCTAGCAGCCTCTACGCTAATGATATTAAGCAGATTAGTAATTACCGAGACGGAAGTTATGCCTCTTCCTCTCATTATAAAACGGTAATGAATTGGTATATTACTGCAGCTGAGAGCGGTGAAGCCTCAGCGCAGTATAATCTCGGTGTTGTCCATAAAAATGGTGATGGCGTACCTAGGAATGACAAGATGGCTCTAAAATGGTGGACTCTTGCCGCACAGCAAGGACACCCAAAGGCTGCTCTTAATGTCGGTGTTATGTATCAACGAGGTGATTTGGTTCCACGAAACATAGCGACCGCAATTAAGTGGTTTTCTCTGGCCGGAGCTCAGAGCCACGTCGATCAATTACTAGCCACTGGTGCGGATAAATCTATCGTGGAAGGGATCTGGTCTCTCACCAATAAAAAGAACTGTGATGTCTGGAATCCAATACCCCAGTTAAACGAAACTGTGTCTTGGTCCGGAAATTGCGCTAATGGCAGAGTAAACGGTAATGGTTCGGTAGTTTGGTCTTGGCAGTCCGACTCTGGTAACCGCTACAGTAGGATCGTAGAAGGTGAGTTTCGGAATGGTATTCGGGTGGGGCGGGTTAAGATAACGTACGAAAATAGGGACGTTTATGTTGGAACACTCGATTTAATTACGGGTGAAGCGAATGGCGATGGTAGTTATACCGATCGCGAAGGAAATACGTATGTGGGTGAATTCAAAGATGGTCAATTTCATGGGAGAGGTTCTCTAACTAGCGCGCTCGGCTCACACCTGGAAAACGGAACATGGACTGACGGCTCGTTCATCGGTGAAGGTACTGTGGTGCATGAAACAGGCGACCGATACACTGGCGACATCATTAATGGTGAATATCACGGACAGGGTACATTTATTGGGACTGGTGGAACAAAATATGTTGGTGGCTGGAAAAATGGAATGAAACATGGCGCTGGAGTTATCACCTACCCAAGCGGGTATTTTCAAACTGGCAATTGGACAGGTGGGTGGCGACATGGAGACTAGCTAAAACCGGCACTAATCGCCTCCCCACTCTGCCTAACAGCCGACAAGAAATTTAATAACGGTATCAAAAAAAAAGACAAAACGGGTCTAATGCTATCAGCTATACAGATGCCCTTCATAAGGGCTTTATATTAGCCCCTATTTTACCTTATTCGAACCTTGGGTTACGGGGAAAACCGCCTATTCCTAAGAGGGAAAACAAACAGATCAGCCTTTGGTTCTAGCGGCCCACTCCATCCAATATTAATAAGTCGTTGGTTGCTGACGTAAGGAAGTAGGTCATAGGTGTCAAGCATATCTATGAGGTTTCTATCATCACACCAGTCCATCTCAACCGGTTGCCGCTTATCGTAAATAATCAAACTCCATTGCCGGTAACCGTCAACTACCTTTTCCCTCCGTAGGTAGTACTCAACCCATTCAGAGGTCCTTTCGCCAACCAAAAGTCTTTCCATGAAGAAAACTCGTTTCCTTCCAATTGGTTTTCTCTTCTTTTTATCTATAGTGAGGGTATACACGTTACTCATAGATCCACTCCATCAGACGGGGGCTCCACCATCGAGGGGTGTAAGTTATATACTGGAGCTTTGCGCCGCATTACACCGCTCCAGCCCCAATGATCTTTCATCCACGACACCGACACTTTATCGAGCAGATCGTATTGTTCTAACATATCTAAGAGATCGCAATCTTCGCATCGGGCGCGTAGCCGTGGACTGAACATAGAGGGCACCTCAGTGGATGACTCGGGACAGTAATGCAGTAGCTCCCAATGACGGATCCCATTAGTGCGACCCCTGCGCTTGATGTAATAATCCTCCCAAAGAAAGGGACCGCCTATTCCACCATAATAATTTTTAGGCCTACGAGTAATGAAGAAAACCCGCCTTAAGCTAGGTCTGAGGATAATTTCTACTATTGGTTTTTTTCTGAGAAATGGAAGGATATTAGTCATTTTAGTCTCCGCTTTAGTACTTTAGGCGAAGGCCAAGGTGTACAAGTTGAATATTAAATACCTACGATAATTATAACACGTTATCTACGCCTGAAAAGTCATGCGAAGTTCCTTTCCTCGAAAAAATGAAGCAAGGTATAGGATTGAGTATTTTACTGATATGAGTAATAGTGGAACTACTCTCATAAAAACCGTTTTTAACGATATTTGGAGATTCTCATGGAACCTGGTCTGAGCAGTTTTATGCCCCTAATAATTGTAACTTGCCTACTCGTGTGGGGGGTTGTTAGATCCAGAAAAAAAGACGAGATGATCGTTGACGATAACGGTAACGACGTTAGACGCGGTTTAGGTGGGTGGTTATTCATTCTTGGTATTGCGGTGGTCCTAACTCCTTTAAAATTCTTCACATCGCTTTACTCGTTGTACATGCCAATTTTTACGGATGGCCTGCTAAGTACACTTGGCATAACAACGACTTCTCTTTTGGGGATATACTTCTGGGGCGAGGCCATAATAAATATTGTATTGTTCTTTGTCAGCATTAAACTGATGTTTCTATTTTTCGGGAAACAAAAAATATTTCTGAAATTTTTTGTTTGGTACGCGTGTATTTCATTCGCAATGCAGGTATTAAGTTTCATCGTAGGTTCGATTAGTACAAATAACTTTTCCTTGGACGAAGAGATAATAGCTGGCTTCATTCGAGCACTATTTGGCGTGATGGTGTGGGTCCCTTATATATTATTTTCTAAGCGGGTAAAGGCGACATTTATAAAATAGATAATTGTCGGTCTTACCATAGGTATGGCGAATATTGATTAATCACTCAAGACACTCCACGGGTTCAGCAGATCCCCCACTCTCGCAACTAACCTCATACAGCTTGCCTTTGTCCTACGTAAATCTGTAGAGTGAGAAATTAAATTTAAGCAAAGGAGAGACAAATGCACAAAAAGAATGTGATCACTGAAATTACATTAATCCTACTTCTACTAAGCGTATATTCTCACAATACGTTAGCTATGGTCTTACAAACTGAATGCAGCCTAGGACCAGCCAATGCAGCCTAGGACCAGCCAATGCAGACTATGTCTATGAAATGGATACTGAAGCTAGAACAGCGATAATCATATATAGAGACGCGACAATAACGCAGAAGTATGTGTCAATAGACCTTCAAGAAAAAACATCCGGAAAGTTTGTAGGGACTGCGATGTTTTCGAGCAGCCCATCAGGTCATGAACGACGCGGTGATTCCTTTGCTTTCGCCTATGATCAGCATACCAACACTTTCGAGGAGACAGGTATGGCGATTCCGTGCAAGTAATGGAACGATCTACCTATAAAATTATACGACAAGCTAAAAACCCAACATAGACAAGTAGTCATCATTCGTTCGTACTTACATATTTCTCCAATTAAATTCACAAAGTCTCCGAACCATATGCACACAGGTTTCTGTCTTGCATTTTTGACTTTCTTTCACTTCACATTCGGTAGGGCCTTCATACCCACAACCCGATACCAGCAGAGTCATAGACAGAAGAACTAAAGATAATATTATTTTCATTCCGACTTATCTTGATGAGAAAACAACCAATTCACCAGACGAGTTCCAAAAAGGATTATTGCTAGAAGAAAGGGAGACAAAATCAAGTACTCTAACCAATGTTCGAAAACAGGGCTGAGTCCATTAAGATAGAGTCCAACCACGAAAAGCACAGTTCCAATATATACAACAAGAAGTGATAATTTGCGCAATAGTTCTAAGAGTTTTTCCATTTCAATACTTTATCATAAGCAAGACAAATGATTCCATCGCAAATAGAGAACGCATGGGAACTTGCTCGTGATTTTTTTGCGACGAACTATAGAGGGTGTTGAGGAAAACTATAGAAATGAAAACTATTCAGTCGTTAGGAAATCGGACCATTGCTGCATCATTTTTCTCCGATTCTCCAGATGACTTGTTCGATTGTAAGCTCGTCCGTTACTGTCTTTAACAGCATGAGCGAGCTGATGTTCTATCCAATCAACAGGAAAGCCTAGCTCTTCATCTAATAGTGTTCTAGCCATTGCTCTGAAACCATGTGGAGTCATCGTCTCTTTGCCGTATCCCATGGTACGCAAAGCGATACGCGCGCCATTATCAGATAAAGGTCGACTCCCCCCTCTTGCACTCGGGAAAACATATCTTCCCTTCCCAGTCATTATCTGGAGTTCAATGAGGAGCTCGATAGTCTGAGATGACAAAGGGACAATATGGTCATTTTGCATTTTCATTTTTTTACCTGAAATTTCCCACTGTCTTTTCTCCCAATTGATTTCACCCCACTCCATGTGACGTATTTCGCCTGGTCTTTGGAATGTCAGAGCTGACATCTTTAGGGCGGCTTTTACCACTGGCGTGCCATCGTACCCGGCGATTGCGACCATCAACTCTTTAGCCTCTTTAGGGGTCGTTATGGCTGGATGGTGTTTCTTTCTTTTAGTCTTTAAAGCACTAGAGAGATCTCGCGACGGATCGTTTTCACATCGACCTGTCGCAATTCCATATTTAAATATCTGGCTGGTCAATGATTTAGCCTTGGACGCATCAACATCGCGCGCTTCAATTTTTCGCAGCGCTGCAAGTACCTCTGTCGGTTTGATAATAGCTACGGGTCGTGAGCCTAGACTTGGGTACAGATCTGTTTTCAACATGTATACCGCTCTGTCTTTATGCTTCTTAGACTTATCCAACATGTGAAGCTGAAACCATTCTTCCGCCACATGTCTGAACGTATTCTCCGACGTCAGTTCTCTAGTAAGTTTTTGTATTTTTTTAATCTCAGACGGATCGTTATCTTCAGCAAGATGTTCTCTGGCTTTATGATGGCGTTTGCGTGCTTCAGCCAAACTCACATCAGGAAACACACCAAGAGCTAAGGTTTTCTGTTTTCCTAAGAACCGGTAGTTAAATCGCCAGTACTTACCTGTGGCTTTGACTAATAGATATAAGCCACCACCGTCGACTAAGCTGTAGTTCCGATCATGTGGTTGAGCTTGCTTAATAGCGGTAGCAGATAATCGATGCACAACATCCTCTCCCCGCATTGTTGGTACCTGACTTTCGTATCAGAAAAGTACCAACAAAAGTACCAACAAATTGTTGGTATCTCTATGGATCTGGTTGGAAACCATTGGAAACAGTATAACAGTAAAAGTCTATATTTTTTAGTAATTTAGGGACGTTTTTGGACTTCTTTAAACTAAGAAATGGCGGAAGAGGTATCCCACGAAAAGTAGTCGTAAGCAATTGATAAAACGTTAGTTTCTTTTCTAGCAATAATCAAGGTACCAACAAAAGTACCAACATTAGTCACATCAACGTCGAACTTTGATTAGACGTCTATGTTTTTACCAGCCTAAACCTGCCGCTTTTCTGCTAGCACGTCGTTGTTGTATTGCAGATTGTCTAGCTCTAGCGTTGGCCGATGAGATCGCGCTGCTGTTACTGTCAATTTGCTGCTGCAATTTATCGGTAGGCGAGCCCATGGCGGCATTATAAAGAGACTGCTGAATAATCATTTGCGGCGCGGTTTCTAGTGCCTGCATACCACCTTCAATGAAGGCATCCCCCATCTCGGCCCAGAAACTTTTCTTGATTTTCCCATCAACAATGTCGAGCGATTTACCATTTTGAAAATGCATAGTGCCCTCTTTAGCTATGCCCTTATCAAACCGGCCTTCTATTTCAGCGAGCATTCCGTATCCTTTTAATTTTTTACCATTATAGAGGTATAAGATCCCTTTCCCATGAGCTTTTCTGTCTCTAAATCCTCCTACATATTGGTTACCGTCCGGGTAAGTCTTTGTTCCACGCGTAGGGATACCGTTTTCAAAATAACCTGCCACAAGAAATCCATTAGAACCATATAGTGTCCCCTTCCCGTCGGCATTACCGTCGGCATTAAACTTCCCGACATATTTAGCTCCAGATGGCTCTGTCTTTGTTCCTCTTAATGGAATGCCGTCAGTAAAAGTTCCGACTATCACAGTCCCGTTCTCAAAGTAGTACGTCCCTTCTCCATTTATTGTATCGTCGCTAAACTCTCCTACGTATCGCCTGCCGCCTGGAATAGTCATCTCCCCTCGTCCGTGCCTCCGGTCATTCTGAAACTCTCCCTTATATTCTCCTTCCCCGTCTGGATGGAAAATAGTTCCAATACAATTATGCCAAGTTACATTTATATCTTCGGGGCAAGCAACCATGGCATAGTTTTGAACCCTCGCACGCTGCGCGCTGCCTTTGAAAGAATCTTTTTGTCCTACCACGTTGGCCTGCTTTGCATTTGCTATTAGCATGCGCTCTCTTTCTTCTGACAAAGCTCGTTCTTCTCGATCCGACTGCTGTATCAACACCTGCTTATCCCTCAAGGCCACGAAGAAAGGAACTAGTTCTGCTTCTATCGTCAACACTTCATTATCATCATCTAGTGTCTCACTAAGGTGAGACCATTCCTCTCGCATTAATTTTTCTGCAGAAATAGCATTATATCGTTCGCACTTCCCACTAAGCTTATCCCCACACTCTTCTCTATTTTCTGCGGAGATTTCATCTTTAGATATTCTTGGCAAGGATCCTCTATCGTCTGTCTGTTCCTGATAAGGCTGCCTAAACTTAGGTAGTGCAAAACATTTCCCTCGCAAACAATCTAACTTTAAAGTCCATTCGTTAGCATCGGGTAACGTTCCAATAAAATTCTCAGCCTTGATTTTTTCGACCCGAAAATCACCTACTAACATCTGCTCTCCTAAACGCTCTTCTACTTTGAGAAAGTGGGAAGAAAATGACAAACCAGCCCCATAATTTATCGAAAAATCTAAATTGTCCCACCAAGTCTCCGCGGGTCGAGTTCCTAGCGACTCATGCGAAACATTTTTCAGAATAAATTTTTGTTTGGTACTAATAATGTCTCGCGTCTCGCACCCAACAACTTCTTGAGCAGATTGTTTGACATTTTTAGCGGCATACTTTGGGCCTCTAATTAGAACCGTTAATGGCGAGCCAATAGTGGCAATAGCAGCACCAACTGTATTGACAGCTTTCCCAGAATATCTTTTTGTTTCAATCGTCTCTTCGACATACCACTCATATTCAAACCGTACCCAAAAAGCTTCAAAGACCAAGCGCATTCCCTCGTTATCCGGCAACGCATCGATCGACTGTATTTTACTCAGCACCAATGTCTCTCGAGAATAATCCTGTAAACCACCTACCTGTCTTTTTTCTTTAGTAATGCTCTCGGGAACGCGCTCGCGCCAATATCTCTGGGCACCTTCCGTTTGATCAGCCTTAACACATTCGGCCGCTCCTAATGGCAGTGCAGCAGACAAAAGGGCTGAAATTATTAATAGCGTTCTGATCATAAATATAGAATCTACCCTTATTTTATTTCGAGCTCTAGTAATTTCGCATCAACGTTAATTTAGTGTCGAAGTTACTAGAGGCAAACTACTTGTCCATTAGTGTCCAATAAGTTAGCTTAATTTGTATGAGCAAAGAGAGTGATATAAAACTGATCGCGTATCGTGATCTAGTGGGTCCAGGATTTCATGATACAAGATTTGCCCTGCTAGAAGCTGACGAGGATGGTCTGCCGTGCGGAACAGTTTATGATGACCCCTATGAGATCGGCACCCTCGTCGCATTAGAATTTAAGCGCTATTTTTATGTTGGCGAAAGTAGAGAGCGATGGCAAGCAACCCCTTCAAACTCTAGCTTTAACGGTGGGTATGGGGGAAGGATCGAAGCGACACTTTTTCTCGAGGAGTCTCTTCACTTTTCTAAAGAAGCAAAAGAAGCTGGCTTGCGCTATTTCTTTGGTTGTGAAAAACCAATAACTTTTCACCTTTCTATAAAACCATGGCGCGACTCACAGACCTCAAGTCAATGTGAGGTTTCTGGATTCCCCGAAAAATCTGGCTCTTGCCCTCTCCATATAGACATGCGCATCCCACTGACGGACTTTGATCGCCTCAATAAAGCGATTGACAGCGATCTTGTGGAATCTATAAAAGTACATCTCCATACAAAGTGTTGCTATGGCCGGAATAGAATTTTAATAAAAGAGTGGCATCCTGACGATCTCAATCTCGCACCCAAAATATACTCATGGTCTGGAGAATTACTCGATGAAGAATATCCGGCGATCGGCGGAGAAATAGAGGACTGGGCCCTTTCCTGGCAATTGCGCACTGCCCGGGTAAACACCGAATGGACATTTGAGCCTGAGAATGAGCGGCCGCACGATATAACCTATACCGTGCCATCAGATCCTCCACTGGAGAAAATAGAAAAGCAATTAGAACTAACACGCGCTGAGCTGCTAGACACGCAACTAGAAATTGCTGCTGCAAATATAAAACTAGCTAGGCAAATAAAGTTTGTTGTATGGATTGTTGCAGCAGGTATATTTCTTAACCTCATCCTATGACCACCAGCGAAATCAAAGATCTTATCGACGCTATCTATCACGGCACCGCTGATCCAGATGACGCTAAAAAATTACTGAAGCTCTACTGCGACTGTATCGATAAGTCAGAGCCTGTTCCTGACGACATTCTCTTCTTCTTGAAACATGCTTTCACTTCTATCATTAAGGAAGAGAAAACAGCAAATAGAGCGCTTGGTTTGAAACGAAAGCGCGGGACACCGAAGCGAGATGAAGAAAAAGACATCCGAGTTGCACTTCAATTCCTTAAGTTGAAAAATGCCGGTGAAACATACCTGTCGACCACTATCTCACTAGCAGAGAAGCTCAATATCTCGGAAGATCAAGTCAAAAAATGCTGGAAACAGTATAAGGACGATGCAAAGGTCCGACTGCGTCTAGAGCAGTACCTCAAAAGTCATTCAGAAAAAGAAGATTAAGTCACCGTACTAAAATCTGATCTTTTAGTACGGTGCGACTCGAGTAAGGGACTTCTAACCTATGGGTTCTATAAAGTATATAAGGACTCAAAAATGAACAATAAGACTAACACCCCTACTCCACGCCTCCCAGAGCCTGGCTACGCCAGATTAAAGGATGTCCTCAGAGTCATCCCTATTAGTCGCAGTAGCTGGTATGCCGCAGTGCAAGACGGTCGTATTCAACAACCAATCAAACTTGGTAAGAGGACAGCAGCTTGGTCCAACCATTACATCAATTTCCTACTCTCAGAGTTGGATGCTGGCCGGAGGGTTTTTTAACATGGCTAAAAAAAACAACCATCAAGATAAACGTGCACCAGGATCATTTAACGCTGTTGGTCGATCATTTCTTGAAGGCCAGATCCACAAAAACCTCAGCATGAATCCCATAGAGGAAACACAGAAGTGGCAGACAAACAACGGGCGTCTTGACAGCTTCGCACAACTTCAATGTGCAGGGGACGTACAACCGCAGCCTATAAACTGGTTATGGCCTAATAGAATTGCCCTTGGCAAATTAACAATGATTGCTGGTGACCCAGGGCTTGGAAAATCATTATTAAGTATTGAACTTGCCAAACATGTAACTAATGGGATTCGTTGGCCTGTAGATGATACGCCGTGTCCAACAGGTGATGTCATCCTCCTATCAGCAGAAGATGACCTTGCAGATACCATAAGGCCACGTCTGGATGCAGCGGGCGCAGACCCACACAAGGTTTATCTTTTGGAAAGGATTATTGAATTTAATAAGAAAGGTGAGCGTATCAAGAGAAGCTTCTCTTTAAAGCGGGACGTTGCCGCCATCGAACATGTATTAGAACAACATCCACAAACAAGGTTAATTGTTGTTGACCCTATATCCGCTTATTTAGGTGGTGCGGATAGTCATAATAACTCTGATATTAGAAGCCTGTTATCTCCATTGTCTGAGTTAGCGAACAAAAAGAAAGTTGCCGTAGTGCTAATTACCCACCTTAACAAAAGTAGTGGTCAAGGTAGTGCCATGTATCGGGCAACGGGTAGCCTTGCCTTTGTTGCAGCAGCAAGAGCCGTCTTTATCGTTACACGCGCTCCAGACGATCCTGATAGACGTTTATTCCTACCTAGTAAAAATAATCTGGGAACAGATAGGCAAGGTTTTGCTTACCGCGTCATTCAGGCAGATAACGGGGTGCCCATCGTTGATTGGGAAGATGAAGCTGTCACTATCTCAGCTGATGATGCCCTAGCTGTCCTATCCAATGAGGATAAAACCAAGAGACAGGATGCTATTTCCTTTTTAGAGAGAAAGTTAAAGGATGGGCCTGTAGATTCAGAGCAACTATTTAAAAGTTCAGAGTCTTGCGGTATATCAAGAAGCACTCTTAACAGAGCAAAGAGCGAACTTGGTGTAGATTCATATAAAAAGGATTTTGAAGGCGGTTGGGCTTGGAGGTTTAAACAAGAAGATTTGTCCGAAGGGTAGCCACACCGAAGATTGCCACCCCTGCCCGTCAACATTGGCAACCTTCGCTGAACTCCCTATAGATAGTGGTTTTCAGGACGCGAACATTGCCAATAACCCCCAAGGTTGCCATGCTAATAATACAGGTGATCTTGGCAATATTGGGGAATAAGGATGACCATATTAAGGTGACATTTATTGCCACGGTCGCTGGTTCAGTCAGACCTTAGTGGATGAAGCACGTAACACGCTAGGAGTGTCCCTTTCTAGTAGCCATCTACCCCTTCTGTTTAAACTCAAGTACTTAGGATTGTATTCAACACAAACCAGGGCAAAGTTAGTTCTTCCAGGTTAAGGTTAAACCCTCCGCGGCTGAGTTCTCTGTTCGCAAAGCAAGGGAGGGTTTTCCATCCACACGATCAGCGATTTCCTTGATAGCCCATGGCTCGCCTTTTAACGCGAGTTCAACTAAGCGGGTGGTGACTTGATTCAATGCTTCCCCTCGTGGCGTACCAGCAGCCTCGTATTGCTTGAGCGTACGAAGCAAAGCATTGCGGTATTCCCGGTTACTCCGACACGCATTTTGATTACCTAATGGTGCTGCCATAATGCCTCCTGCTTAAGGCTTTAATCTATTACTTATTTTAACGCTTTATAACGCCGTATCACAGAAAAACTACAGTTTATTCATCAATAGAATTTTAGGGTTTGAGCTTCGCTCATCATACACAACCGATGGACAAGGGTGCTGGCGAAACCAACAGCCCTGGAAACCCACCATGGACATATCCTCCTCCCGAAACTTCCGCTGAGCATGCTTTAAAAAGTGTCTGTGATTATTCGAAGCAGTGCTATAGCGGCAATTATCGCTCGAAGAAGTGCGATGAAAGATACCCTACAAAACTAATGAGTTTGGCCGGCATTCTCATCTCCAAAATAGTCTTCGAAGGAAGCAGTGTCATCTTCAGAAGTGGCTTCCTCGCCATACCAATCTGCCACATCAGGGAATTTCAATAACAAAGCACCATATAAGTAGGTAGCGGCTTTTTCTTCAGATAGCTCCAAGATGCAAAGATCCTGCGTTGTTTGAATAAGGGCGTTCAAAACATCTTGGGAATCCATTCTTGAAGGAACGGATAATAATAGCCATGCCAGTTGTAGCTGAAATGTTTTTATATCATCGTTACTCTGGGCTTCGGACCTCAGTTTTTGAAGTGCATCATCATCAATCATCTCTATCCCCTAAAAATTTTCAGTATTGTTTAAATTTGTAATGAATTGCTGAAAGAACTGTTCAAGATTTCTCTTACTTAGTTGAGAAGCCAATATTGTGTCGAAGGGTGGCATAGGATCAAAAAGAGGAAACCTCAGCCAAATAGCGGAGAGCCAGTAATCCATCCCCCCCTTTTTACCGTAAAACCGGACACACATTTCAATCGCCAGGTGTGAGTACAGTTGGAGTCTTTCATCATCTGTCAGACGCATATTCTTGGTAGTGTTATTTATCGCAGCAATAAACTTAGTTGAGCTGCTTCTCACAAGTTTTCCTGGCACCAAGTTGTGAGTTCTCTCCATACCTGCTTCAATTGATCTAAGCTCATTTGAGAACGCGGTGTGTTGCTATAGTGTTTTTTGATGGCGCTGTTGAGATCACGTGGAGATTTTTCTGTCTTTGCTGCAATCTCCCTGACACGGCCTTCTATGCGCTGACGTAAAGCATTCTCTTGATCGGTGATCGATACTTGAATTGCCACAATCTCACCCGATCTCTTGCGCAAGGCATTCGCCATTTCTTGTAACTGGAGATCGCTTGCGACGACGCCACTAGTTTGGGCTGCCTGCCTGATAGCGATCATGCTTAGAGATGCACCAGACTCTAGATCTATGGCTGTTTGCTCTCCAATTCTGGACGCGATCGCAACTATTTCGTTTGAGCTGCCAGTAATCCCTAGTCGGCTGTCATCATCGCCCAACTTTTTGTCTACAGTAATCGCATCCTCCTCACCTCGGATGGCCTCCATTACCTCACGCATTAGCATCTCATCGAGACAATATATAAATGCTTTCTGTGGTATGTCATCAGCTAAAGTCGTATCCACTCTTATGACTCGCCCGACTGCCTGCTCCACCCATGTTTTAGATCTATATGGACTTAAAATTACGAGGTGGCTCGTAGCAGGCACGTCATAGCCCTCACAACACTGCCGCACAGAAACCAATATCTTGTAGTGACCAGTTGTGCGGAACATCTTTAGGTTCTTGTCTGCTTTACTGTCATCACTGGTCGCTAACGTTCTATTTATATGTGCACTACGCTGGTCGCTTGCTAGCAGTTTTGCGATCCGTTCAGCTTCTGAAATAGAAGCCGTCATGATTATCATCTTTGCTGTCGGTTGGACCAATAACCATTGCTCAAAGTCAGCTATAGCTTTAAAAATTATCTCATCAGCTGAGCTAGTGCGTATCGCGGTGTAGATGCCGGGTCTAATATATTCCTCGTCCGCTTTCGCCAGCGACGGAACCGTAACCTGAGCTCCTGTTCTTGACAGCCAAGTTACATCTTCGGCATCATAAAAAGTCACTTCTGACTTCAATAGATACCCATCCTTAATAGCATCACTGCGGCTATATTCGACATACTCAATATCTGGGTGCTCGACATCAACTATTTCCATTGGTAACTCCCTCATAGGTCTTATAGTTTAAAAAAGCTATCCTTTGCTGATCGTGTCTACCCAGAGTGCCACTCAAATAAATTCTATATTTTGCCGCATCCACCAAAGGAGCTAACGCTGCCGCCCAAGAGCTTCCAACAGCAATATGATGGAGTTCGTCAAGCACAACAAGATAATCAGCTCGGAGCATTTCATACAAATTAATACGCGAGCGGTCATTCGCTATCGCCTGATAAGTGGTCATATATCCGTCACATCCGCGACTCGGCAAAATCTCATTGCAGGCTCGGCGGATCCTAGCTCCATTGGTAAATGGAGCTAACCATGGCGATGTAAAAGCCTCCTCTCCTTGCTCTGCCAGGCTAGCTGTTGGCGCAATAATACAGAGTTTCTCAACTACTCCTTGTTCTCTAAGACGAGTGTAAGCTAGGGCCGCCATCCCACTCTTGCCCGCTCCCGTGGCAATGTGAGCCAATAAGGTCCTCGGTGAGTCTGGCGTTATATTTTCAAGCCTCTGAAAAATATCTTTCTGTGGCGGACGCAACATTGATTCACTCTTCATAATAATCTCGCTTAGAGCGATTACATTTTTTACAAAGAGCTGTCATCTCATGAGGATTCGTGGTCGGGCAAATACGCCAGGGAACTATGTGGTCTGCTTCCCAATCAGATTTCAACTCACGGAGGCAGTTACTACAACGACCCTTGTTGTGCGTAAATAAAGCCAACCTCAAATGTTTGTTCGTCAAACACCTTCTGTGTAAAAAATTATTTATCATCTTTCCCTCCTTTTATTTTTTTTTGTTTGAGCATCTTTTTTCTCCAGTGCCTAACCTCACGTAAACATCGATGGAGCAACCTAATATCTATTTCACTGTAGTGGGACATTCTGGGACCCCCGACCAGTACACGCTGTGCTACCGCTAATGCTATTCCAGCCTTCTCACATCTAATGCGAACCAAATAAGCAAATTCACTAAAATACAAATAATCTGATACCGCATCGCTAAAACCGATTGCTACATCCGCACAAGCGACAAAAAATACAGCGCTGTATTTCCTATCAATCAACAGCGTCTTTTCTGCGCCTGCTTTAGCGATCCGATTTCTGAATGAGCCCCAACTCTCATAAACTCCTGGTTTTATGTGATAACGATCTTGCAGAAAGCCAATGGTAGAAACTGAATGCTCTTGCCAGTACATCGAGTGATATAGCTCGCCGCCTCCGTATTGGTGAAAGTACTTACGTCTGTAGGGGCCTGCACGTTCTGCAACATCACAGAAAATCGCATCGATTTGGTTCTGCTGAGATTCACGCGTTTCGTTCTGTATATCCACGATTAGCAGGCTCTTGTCGTTGCTAGATAGCTGATCTTTGTTAGCAATAATCGACACAATTCTTCTTCGATGTAATCTCGATACTCACTATTAGTGAAGAATCTCGATGCAAAATTTTTAACAATCTGAGAAATAAAGCGATTTCTTTCGAGCGGACAAATAAAGCCATTTTTAGACACAGCGGCGTCTGTGGCACTGTGAAGAAATTCACTGCCTCCAGGACTAGAAAATAAACAATATTTTCTAAGTTGCAGCTGTTTAGAGATGTACTTTTTTATATACTCTTTACTGATCACTTTACCTGGTGATTCAAATAGTAAGGAGAGCTCTGAAGTGGCGTAATTTCGGATTAGGTTTGTAGCGCACAGCTCGATTGCGCGTTCGCTTGTATCTCGCTGACCATCACCGCCACCCACAAAATCTAGGGTTAATGCCGCGCCAGCAGCTGTGTCATACGCTGCTAAGTGAGCGCAATTGTTCGCAGGGACCATCTTAATCCTCCTAATTTTTTTTTCGGAGAATTCTGCTGTACAATGACCTTAGGCGATCGACTAGAGAATTCTCTGGTTAATTGTGAGGCATTGCTCGTTCCCTCGGGCAGTGCCTCTTTTTCATTTTCTACTCACTAATCACATCAGGTTTTTATCTCCATCTTCATTGATCATGAGGCGTTTCATCGTGCCGCCTGTGGACAACATCTTTCAGCTTTCAGGTATACCTGAAGCGCTTGTAAAATATCTGTTTCACAGGTGGCCAATGCTAAAGATTGAGCAAGATCCCAGTGCCATTTCCAACCTTGCTCCTCCAAATAAACTAAACTTTCAATCGGATCCGGGTCATAGTCTGTACTCCCCTGGGCATACCACTTATTCCAGATAGCTGGATACTCGGACCTTTTTAAAATAGGTCCATGTTCCAATGAACTTTTCTCAACAACGGTTATATAAAAGAGATAAACCTCAGTAGTGTGATACTTATCCATATGATCAACCCAACAATGGGTGAATTTTTTATCCACGGTCCAACTAAAGCCGAAATCAGCTTTATTTATAGCGTCTTGAATTTGTCTCTCTGAATGAGAAATACTTTCCATCTGCGCTGCTTTTTCTGAAACCGATTGCCATTGGTCATCGCTAGGTGACGTGATAGCTAACCTTTCGCAACCTTCCTCTAGTTGTTTTAATATTTGAACATTCTTTGGATCTGAGAAAATGTCATCAGGTCCCTTGACCAGGACTTCTATCTTTGTAGGCGCAATCGTTTTGATGGTTTTAATTAAAATATTAGCGCCGTCTCCAGATACCGAAGTAAAGTCTGATAGCTTGTAAGATCCGTGGCGGCTGCCCCTCCAATCATTGTCGTCCTCGTTATCACTCTTATATTTTATTTTCTTTTCTTCGATTTCTTTAAAAGTGTTTATTTTGTTTCTTACACTCGTAATCATCTCTTCGCAGTCACTTTCATGCGAGAGACCCTTACGAACAACATCTTCTAGCCTAATCTCTCCTGAATCATCTAACTTTTCACTTACGTAAGTGAACACATGCAATAACCCGTCATATGAAGCACTGCTTTCTTTCTCTGCCTTCCTGAACCAGGCAGCAGAATAGCTTTTTTTTACATCGTTGAATCTGCACCCATTTGTTCCTTCCATAAGACGTTCGACGGACAGAATTTTTTCAAAATCCCTTAGACCTTCATTGAGTGAATCAAGTAAGTCACTTTTAAAAGAGACGCATATTTCAAGCTTTTTCTTTCTACCGACATTCACTTTTTTAATCCCATTACTTACTATTTGAGAATCAAGATACTACAATGGTAGTACTTTAGCAATACTTTATTACCACACTAAAAACCACACCTACTTAATCTCCAGAATAAACGGTTATGACACAGGAGAAAAACCCCTATTTATCTAAGCGAACAGGAGTACTTGTCTTATGTTGAAAGCTTGTGTAGCTTGGTCTCCATTATGCAAAAGCTCCTCTTACCATCGTTACTTCTCATTACCCTCATAGGGGGGGTCTTCCCAGCTCACGCCAATGATTTTGAAGCGGGGAAAGCTGGGAGCGGCATACATATCCTGCAAAACGATAGTATCCAAATGCTCAGCGAGGTTCTAAAAATAACACCTGATCTAGTAGACGTAACCTATGTCTACAAGAATCTCACTGACCAGAAACGCACGATACTCATCGGGTTCCCAATCAAAAGTGATATGGGAGACCTTGAAACGCATATCACCAATACAATTAGGCCAAGATTTGACCCGAGAATTACACCGCCGTCTTCTTCGCGTTATGTAAAGGCTGGATGGGAGCTAGGCTCTTACAACGGTAATAATGTCTATCTGCGGGAACAAGTATTTGGGCCCCACGAGGTAGTTATAGTCAATCATCGGTATACGCCAAAAAATGGTAGCGGAGTCTACGGAGTGGTCACCGATCGCTGGGACCGCGTAGGCCGAACTCACGGCGATGCGTGTTCCTCATTTACCGATGAGGAACTCGAGAGCCAAGGGCCTGAGGCATTTGAGTGGGACTTCGATACGTGGGAAATTTCCAATAGAACAGAACACCTAGAATACATTTTAACTACAGGAACTAGCTGGGCAGGCCCGATAAAAAAGTTTCGTCTAGAAATAGGACCAAGTACCAGTTACGTCAATGGAGATTACGGAGTCCTGCACTGCTTTGAAGGACTGGAAAGAACTCCTGACGGTCGATATGTCGTAGAAATCGATGATTTCGTGCCTAAACATAATTTATATCTGACATTTTTTTATCGTACAAGATGGGAATGGGAATAAGTCACGTGTGCAGATCTCTATAAAGGGTTTTGAGTAAGGGTATACAAATGAAAAATCTCTTCCTACTTACGACGCTTCTCCTGTCTCTTATCTCTTGCTCTGACGAGGTAGATTCCGTGATAGATATGGCGGACCTAGTCCAACGAAAGGACCTCAGCTATGTAAAATTCACTAATGTCCCATACACTGGAAAAGCTAGAGGCAAATGTCCCTTTGTAGACTGCAGGGGGGGCATGGCCTACGGAGAATTCAAGAAAGGGGTAAGGCATGGAGATTGGATCTCTTATTTTGACAGCGGGGACGTGTACGAACAAGGTGTTTGGCGTAATGGCAAGCAAGAAGGTGATTGGCTTGAATATCGCCATAGCGGGCAATTACAGTTTGAGTGGCATCACGAAAATAACGATCTCATCGGTTACACTTCATATCATAAAAATGGCAACGTACAGACGGTTGAAAAGTATGGCGTCCATAGAAATAAGTATTGGTCAAATAAACGGTTGGAACGCAAAACTCTCTACAAGGACGGAGAAGAAAAAGGCATTATCGCCTGCAATAAGGACGGAACTGTTGATCAGGCAAGAACAACTATTACTGAGCTCGACGTGACTAGTATTTGCAGAAAAAGTGTATATAAATAAATGAAGGTCTTCTTGCTGCTTCCGATACTTCTTCTGTCTCCTCTCTCGTTTTCTTCGTGGGGGGCAGATTCAATAAAAGAAAATGGCTTAACGTCTAGCGAGCTAATCAGCAAGTACGCTCTACTGTTTCCTGGGAAAATAAGCGATGATCACGGCTCGCTATGCGAAGACTTTAACAATGCAGATATTATTTTTGGTGAGGTAAGCCAAGTACAACAAAACGATTATATCTTTATGGACAATAGATGTTCAGATGTGAAAAAAAGATCTGCATACGCTAAGACGAGTAAATTTAACCTTATTAAATACCTTGATTTAACAAAATTTAAATTTCATTACTTTTATAGTAATCGGTACCAAATTCATATTCCCGCCTCCGACATTACTAAGGCTTCTTCATGCCATATGGATTTAAGGAATGAATCGCAGATTAATTTCCTAAAAATAAAAGAGAGATGTGGTATTAAGACGCTAGTTGTCGGAGACCACTGCACGATATGTCCGGCTAATGGTGGTGGGTTTTCTAAATATGAATACACGGACGATAGTCTATTAGAAAAGAATTGGGTCAACATAATCAATTATGTTTATGCGGATGCGAACAAAGATGACTATATGGATTTAATCTTAACTATCAGACCGGATGGGCAATACAGTAGTGTCAACAATACAGAGACAATCATTGTCACCTCCTTTTCTAAAGGTGAGTTCGTCAATATCAACGCAGAAAAAGGTAACTAGTGAGACACTCATTCTATCTCAGGGAAATGTTCTGTCAGGGTAAAGTCGATTGAGACACCATCTACTGGATGATTTCTGCAATTAGGTTTGTCAAACTATGAAAATGAAAACCCTATTCCTACTACCGATACTTCTCCTGTCACTTATCTCTACTTCTTGTTGGAGTGCAGATTTTCAAAAAGGACTTGATGCTGCGAACAACGGTGATTTTGAAACTGCGCTAAGTGAATGGAGACCTCTTGCTGAAGAGGGACATCCCTCGGCACAATTCAATTTGGGTTTGACATACGCTAATGGACTAGGTGTTGTGCAAGATGCTGAAACGGCAATAAAATGGTACATGCTTGCTGCTCAACAAGGTCATGTCGACGCACAGTTGAACATAGGTTTGCTTTACGATGACGGGCAAGATTATAAGACAGCAATCAAGTGGTACATGCTTGCTGCAGAACAAGGGAATGCCAAAGCACAGTTAAATTTGGGTTCGATGTACGGTCAGGGATATGGTGTCCCACAAGATGACAAGTCTACAGTGAAGTGGTGGATGCTTGCTGCAGAGCAGGGAGTTCCCCGAGCGCAATATAATTTAGGTAACTATTACTCTGTTGGAAAAGGTGTTACACAAAACGACAAGACTGCAATAAAGTGGTACACGCTTGCAGCAGAGCAAGGGCATATCTCGGCACAGTACAGTCTGGGTTTAATGTACGCTCAAGGACAAGGTGTTCCACAGGACGATAAGACAGCAATAAAATGGTACACGCTTGCTGCAGCACAAGGGGATGCTGAAGCACAGTACAATCTGGGTTTGCTCCACTATAATAATGCTGCCAGCGAAATAGTTGACGGAGAAAGTACACCTCAAGGTTTTATATACGCTTACATATGGTGGAGTGTGGCGTCTGTAGGTGGACATGAAGATAGTGCGATGATGGTAAACGCCCTTGAGAGGGTCTTACCTAAATCCACAATCGATCAGGCAAAAGACCTTCTCTACAAATGTTTTGCCACGAACAATATAGAGTGCTGAGTGAAAGAGTGAAAATGAAATCTCTAACTATCTTCCTCGCACTTACATTCTCCGTAATGTTCTCATCATCTTCGTATGCAGATTGGAAGAAAGTTGGCAAGAAAACGCAACACGCTACCTATTATGTAGATTTTGAAAAAATCAGAAAACACAGTGAGACTATTCAATTTTGGGTTCTGGCAGATTATGTGAAATCCGATAAATATGGCGATTGGTCTTGGACGGTATATTACGAAGGAGACTGTAAGTTGTTTCGAGCAAGAATTTTGTCGGATTTATTTCATCCACAACCTATGGGTCAAGGTTTTCCTACCTCCTCCTCAAGTGAACCAGACGAAAAATGGACTCACATCTCAACTAATTCACCATCTGGAGACGCTCTAAAGTCTGTATGTGCGTATACGAAATAGACGGTGAGAAGGTGAGTGGATTGGGTATAACACTGATGGAACTTTTAACAGCGATTGGTCAGGAACATTCACAAACGGGCGGAGGATTAGCGATTAAATGAAAGCCCTATCGCTCCTTCTGATGCTCCTTGCATCCCTTTTGTCTTGCTCTAAGGAGACTGGAGATATTAAGTGGACGCAAATGGGAGTAGATGCAAGCGAAGGAAATACTTGGTATCTAGATTTTGAGACTATTAAAAACGAAGAAGGGTTTATCTATTACTGGATACTGATAGACCATGCTGAACGATTCAAGGCGGGACACTTGTCTAGTAGGTTTTATGCGCAGGGTGATTGCAAGGAGTTTCGGTTTAAGTATTTGAATTACTTAGCTCACTTGAAACCCATGGGTAAAGGCAATCCAGACATGCTCGGAGTTACGCCACAAAAAGAGTGGACCCACCCCACTCCCGATACGATAGCCGAAGTCAACCTTAAGGCTGTGTGCAGTTACGGAGTTAATTAATGAAAAATTTCTAAAAGAGATCAAGGAGCACAATAATGAAAATTGTTAATAGAAGTTATTTTACTGGGATTTTAATCGGCACTTTAATTGGACTATTAATCGGCGGCATTGCTCCTGTATATAGTTTCTATAGTTCATTCTCGGATGTTTGTGAGTTGAATGCAGGAGACCTGAAAGATATTGTTAAGGAAGCGATAGAAGAGACCCGATAAGAGAGGCTTAATACATTGAATATGAATAGCTATGTTATATGTTTGAATAGAGTCATACATGCTGAAGACGAGGATTAGTAAGATGGCATTTCACTTTACATTCTGCTAAACCAGGGAGACCAGGCTAACAAACTCCCATCACGGGAATAGGCGCCATAAATATCATTTGGTGATTCAGGTGCTATTGTCAACTGATAGTTGACACCCTACGTTTTTTGATGTAAGCTGTAAGCATACACTTAATCAAAGGACAACTGACATGGATATACTCTTCGCAGCAGCAATAGTTATAGGATTCCTCTTAGCAGTCACATTAATTGTGTTTGGACTTTTCGGATTGATGCCAGTGACCGAACCTAAGGTTGCCGGGACCAATGTCCGGTATACAGGATTCTCGAAAGTGATATACCCCTCTGACCGTAATCGATTTCACAATGCGGATGAGACAAACGAAAGTACATTCAGTAAAGCTGCTTAACAAAAAATTATTATTTCCTTCCATAACATTTACCACCTGTAATAAGGTGGTAAATTTCCCTGACTACCTCCTATTCGCAAAGTACCCAGCCCACAAAGACAAGTAAGCTATTCAGGGTTTGACATTTAGTGAATATTTTGTATGCTTACACTATACAACACAAAGAGGAATACTAACCAATGGCTACCAAACTATCTTTTGGAGAACGCATTAAGGGCTTGCGATTAGATCGGGACATCGGCCTTCGAGAACTGGGTAGGCTAGTTGATATATCAGCCATGCATATCTCTAATTTAGAGAAAGAACGCGTCATGCCCTCTCCCGAACTGGTCACAAAGATCGCAGGAACTCTTGAGGCGGATGTAGACGAGCTACTCCATCTGGCCAGATTGGTTGATCCACAAGTGGTTGATGTTATCCAAGACAATCCCTATCAAGCTCCAAGCCTGCTCAGATCTGCTAAGAATCTAACACCCGAACAATGGGAAAAACTGCAGAAACAAGCTGAAAAAATGGCAAAACAGAACGATAAGGCCAAATAACCGTTGATTTCACTGAATGACGACTTCCCTGATCTGGAAGACCAAGTCATCGAGCTGAAAGCAATCACTCTTCTAGAAGGCTATTACGATCGACCTATTAAACCTAAAGACGCTCCTATCCCTGTAGAGCGGATTGCGGAACATTATTTAGGATACGAGATCGATATACTCGCTAATCAACTGTATGAAGATCCAAATTTGCTAGGAGGGATTGTTTTCGAGCAACAGGTGATACAAGTGAACCAGGCTATCGAAGATCATGATGGGCGTTATAATTTTACGATCGCTCATGAAATTGGCCACCATGTTTTGCATCGCGATATTTATTTAGAGAAGCAAAATAGTATTACCCTGATAGACATGTGCCGGGAACAAGGGAGTAAACCCAAAGCAGAAGCACAGGCTGATCGATTCGCAGGCGCGATATTAATGCCAAAAGCCTTAGTCGAAGCTGCAATAGAGAAAACAGGGTTAGCCAAAAAGCTAAAAAAAATCCGTTCAGTTTACTCCGTGATAAAAATGCTTGATCAAATAATTGTTGAAGGAGCATTCACCAACGTATCTAAAACTGCCGTATTGAATCGACTCATATTTTTAGAATACCTTCCTCATCTACCCTACCAACGGAATTTAGCAAACCCAAGTTTCAAACACGGCCAGAAGGATTTTTCATTTTGGCGCTACATGTTTAAAAAGAACTTTAAAAAGTTACTCCGCTTTTAGCAAAACACCTCCTGCCCTGCCTACCCAAATAAAAGTCTAATCTGTTTGACATCTGTAAGCTGTCAGATTACACTTCTGGTTGTCTGTCGTAAATTGACAGCTTACAACTTATAACTAGGAGATAAAAATGATCAATTCAGGAACTATAGGAATGCCATTGCATTTCGGTAAGGTACCGAACTTTTTACTGAATCGAATGGGTTTGATGGGTGAAGCTATCATCGAATCTATCGTCGATAATTACGGAAAATCAGAAGTGTTAACAAGGATGTCAGATCCTAACTGGTTTCAAGCATTTGGTGCTGTGATGGGGATGCACTGGAACTCATCCGGTGTTACCGCAACCGTATTAGGATCGTTAAAACGGCGTATCAATCCTAAAGCCAGTGATCTAGGAATTTATATTTTAGGAGGAAAAGGCAAGCAATCGTGGTACGCACCGAAACACATAGCACGATTATCTAAAAAACATGAATTAGACGGCACTTCCCTATCAGAGCAGTGCAGTTTAACCCGTCGCATCGATGGGAATGCTGTACAAGATGGGTTTAATTTATATCAACATTATTTTTTACTTTCTGATGAAGGCGAATGGACCTCAATTTCTCAAGGGATGAATAAACAGAATCGACGAGCACGCCGCTACCACTGGCATTCACCTACAGTCAAATCTTTTGTGAGCGATCCGCATACCGGAATTGTAGGTCAGCAAAATAAACAGATCTTAAACTTAGTCGATAGTAATGCAGAAACACTGAGAAATAATATGTTGTCTCTAGTACGAGAAGATCCTCAAGAAATAAAAAAAGTAATTCGTACGCATAATTTTGAAGATCGTCATGACATAAAAAAAGATGATGTTAATTTAGCGCGCTTAGGCTCGGTATTAGACTTGGCATATCAAGGTGGCATTAATAAATTTGAAGATCTAGTCATGTTACATGGAATGGGTCCCAGGACTTTAAAATCCGTAGCACTTGCTAGTGAAGTTATTCACGGTGATTCCACACGCTTTGATGATCCAGCCCGCTTCTCTTTCGCCGTAGGTGGCAAAGATGGAGTACCTCATCCCATCAACGTTAAAGCCTTAGATGAAACAATAGAGATGCTTCAAACCAGTGTTGAAAAATCTAAAGTTGGTGATAAAGAAAAATCTAAAGCGCTTAAACGGCTGCACACCATAGCGGTACAAGGTGAGTCTAAGGGCACCCCTCTTGATTTTTTGAAAGATTTTATTGATAGCGAATGGTCATATTCTGAAAAATCAGGCGGGAAGACTTTCCTAGGGCCTGTCGTTAAAGGGATCACACGTAACATAATGGAACAGGCTAATGGACTACTCTACAAAAACAAAAACAAAAAAGACTGAACCAGGGTACTGCCCTATCGCTTTAGCGGCGGCTACAGAAAATGTAGTCGTCGCTGGCAATAAGAGAAAATATGTTCAACTAGGAAGGCCTTTGCGTTTTTATGGTGGAACTTCAAGTGCTACAGAAGTAGGTTGTAACTTACGATGTAAATTTTGTTTCAGCGATAAACCTGTTTGGAAGCCCAAAACCACTGGTGATTTTTATACACCACAGGAGGTGTTTGATGGTCTCACTAAAACGGCCATAAAACATCGCTATAAATTAATTTCTGCATCAGCTTCGGAAGGCACTTTAGGTAAGCAACATTTGTTTGAATTGCTTGAATTAGTTGATAAAAGTGAATTTATTTACGTGTTAGAAACTAATGGCATGACATTGGGCCATGACGAAACATTTGCAGCAGAACTGAAAAGGTTTTCTAATCTACACGTCCGTGTATCTGTAAAGGGCACTAGCCCTGATGAGTTTCATTCGTTAACCGGAGCGATAAGATCAAGCTATGAACTCCCATTTATAGGACTCAAAAAGCTTATCGATTCGGGTGTCTCTTGCAATGCTTGCGTCATGATCTCCTTCTCCGACCCATCAGGAATACAAGACGTTAAGGATAAGCTCCGTAAACTCCATCCGGGTTTATTGAAATCTTTAGAACTCGAGCAAATCAAACTTTTCCCTAAAGTAGCTAAGAGATTAGCAAAATACAATCTTCACAAAAAAAAACTAATAAGAGATTCTCATGCCTAAATACAACCCAAGGATTGTGCCGTATAGAGAAGCTATACCCCAACTGGTTTTTTATCTCATCATGCTATCCCAACCCTTTTCCGCTATGTTAATAGCTGCAATGATTTGGAAAATCGAACAAATGGGATGCTGGGCTATGGGGACAAGCTGGATCTCTAATTTGCTTATTTTTTGGTTATATACTTCTTGCTTAGTAGTGGGATCGATTGGTACCTGTACTACCTATTGCGCATATACGAGGGAATCCGATGGTCAAATGTGTTTTAACACTCTTGGACATTTTTTATTGTGGCCTTCTATTGCAATAACGGTTTTTATTTGGGCACCAATAAGTGTGCTGCTAATAGGTTGGGGGTTCCTAAAAGGCTTTATTTATCTATACGACAGTATAGTGTGACGCTCATTTCTATTAGAGGCGTAATGGTACGGCCATAACCTCTCCTGCTTAGGACTTTGCATCAATGCTTATTTTACCGCGTTAAGAGCCCGCTTTACAGAGAAACTGAGGCCCATCCAGAGGGAAAATTGCGGAGTTTCCATATTTGAGGAAATTAAGGCAGAGTATAGAAATGAAAGCCAGAAACCCTTTTACAGGCTTGAGCCTCAAACAGATAAACGAGCGACTGACACCTGACAACCGTGCAGATGCCATTGAATGTTTAGAAACACGTCTCGCGAAAGCTACTCCCGGTACCGCCAAGGCTAGACGCACAGCCTTCGCACTTAAACAAATTAGTGAAGATAGTGCACTCGATGTAGAAGCCGCCTTCACCGCTGGGGAAAACAAAAAAGCGAATGCCGC
>Ga0209337_1000578_pt1 | contig 29515 bp, 48 predicted proteins | sample LinPmetageLP53_FD_184044 | JGI IMG/M metagenome (GOLD analysis project Ga0209337, IMG submission 184044) | Marine viral communities from the Pacific Ocean - LP-53 (SPAdes) (version 2) | ecosystem: Environmental > Aquatic > Marine > Oceanic | place: Pacific Ocean | collected 2010-02-08 | reverse complement strand
ACAGCGGCGGCTGTGGTTGTTAGAGTTGGTGCAGTACCTCCTGCAAAGTCCCAGTCAGTTCCCCACGAAGCCGTCCTCGACCCAGTGCCATCCTGAGTGATAAAGATGCTGCCGCTCTGTCCTGCTGTGTCATTTGATGGATTTGCAAATGCCGCATTATGAGCAAGTGTTACACTAAAGTTATTACTATTAGCCATATCAATGGTAATAGTTGTTGCTGAAGTTAACGCTGTAATCTCGCCACGCTGTCCTGCAGTCCAAGTTCCAACAGCGTTTTTAAGTCCAAAGTTAGCGTTGTCAGCCAATTTGGAAGTTACAATCGCCGCGCTTGCATTTACGTCTGCATTAACGATTTCTCCGTCGAGAATTTTGTCACTTGTTACAGAATCGTCTGCAACACCACCACTTTGCGAAATTAAAAAATTGCTTAACATTACGGGTTCCCCGCCGTTGTTCTAATAGTCAGGGCAGATCCGGAGAAACGATCTCTTGCGTCTGCCTCATGGAGTCTTTCAAGGGCTTCCGAGTAATACCTTGCCCAGACTGAAGCTTCTTCCGGGTTTCCAAGAAAAGGTGCAGCCTCCAAAAGACAGGCGTACAGATAAAGGTTTGGCCTGTTGAGGATGACCCAGTTAGTTGTCGCACTCCCAGATAAGGGAGTAAATTCCTTGTAGTAGGTAATCTTCACGGTATCTGCATTATCTGGCGAAGGGCCAAGATGGTAGTTGTCACCAATAATGGTGTAAGTTCTCGGCCTTCCCGTTGCACTCCCCGCCCAGATACGATCCATAATCTCTGGCGTGATGTATTCCAACGCCGTAATAGGATCTGTGGTTATCTGAAAGTTTCTTCCCTGTAAGTAACCTGTGGGAAGTGCGTAGCTGCGAGTTCCGGGAGTTAAAACCTGGGTCGCAGCGGTTTCCATAGCGCGGATACGAATTTCATCTGCAAATCGTGCCTCTGCCAGTTCTATAAACTCATCCACCCGAGAAGTCAGATCAGATCTGTCTAACCAGTTGGCAAGAGCCGTCTTGAGGTTGGCGTAGGAATTTATTGCCATTAGAGAACGACAAGTCTCATGGTTACATCAGAAGAACCTACTCTCTGTGCATGAATGTACGCAGCAGGGTTAGTGACTGACATATTCCGGGGTACGTTGATAAACGTAAGTCCAGAGCCGAGCTTGAGGTCATTTGCGGTGCTTACAGCAGCTACGGATGCGGTGGAGAAGTTAAAGTAGATTTCTCCGTCCGTATGGATGCCAAGTAACTTGGCTCCCGATACGTCTGTCGCAGAGGCAGCAGCACCTACTGTTACTGCGCTTTGCACATCCCATTTGTTGTATGCACCAGAATCATCGCGTCTATACATAGTTAAAGCCTTAAAGGGGTGGTTTTAAAGTAACGAAACTCAGGATCGTTGAGTTTCCTGAGAACCAATTTCGGGTTATCGACAATTTCCGGATCTTCTTTTACCCATTGCTGCCATACAGTCATCGGAATGGAAGCCGCTTTGTGACCGAATCCGTCATAGTTGAGTTTTCCGGGGGTTCGTAGATCGCCGTGATCGTTGTACCGGCGTTTGTTTGCCTCGATTATCGGTCCAGCATCTTGGTACGTTTCGATAGTGACCGTTCCATCTGGTTCATCTATCCAATCCGTATATATCTGAGATACACGCTCAAGAGGTTTTCTATCCATTTGTCCAGTACCGTTTCATACCGCCCACTTCACGGGGGCCAGGTTTTGTCCAGAGTTCACGTTCCTTGCGCTCTTGTTCCGCTTTTTCAAATTCCTTTTCAAGAACCTTTTGGAAGTCTTTAGATTTCTTTTTCTTAGCCATAAAAAAAGCCCCCTAATGGGGGCGCAAAAGAAAAGGGGGCCGAAGCCCCCTCTCCCGGTTTTACTTCCTATTAGGAAGTAGTGAGGTCAGCCAGGAAACCGGAGGCTTTCTGGTTTTTCGACTTCAGACCGTACTCAGCGAGGATATGCTTTTTCTGGCTATCACCCGTTTTTGCAAGATCTTCAGTTTTGAAATCACGCAAGTAGCAGACTGTCCAGTAGTCGAAATCCAAGAACCAACAGTCACCCGCTCGTTGAAAACGATTGGGAACAATTTTCATGGTTCCAAAATCCGAAACATAGACATCAACAGAAGCTACAACATGAGCCGGGGCTACCTTATCGGCAGCGGTACTCAGTGACGAAACTGACTGTGTGAGATCAGAGATTGCCTGTTTGTTAAAAGCGCCGACCATAATGGTGTCAGGCTCACCACCATTATCGAAACACTCGCGGATTACCGTTTTCATACCGGCTTCCGTGATTGCGCCGGGAGTACCAGCAGCAGTCGCGGTGTTAGTTCCGGTTCCGGCACTTGCCGTACCTACCGAAGACGTACCTAGCGAGTGATAGTTGGAAGCCACCCAAGACCCTAGACCAGCGGTTGAACGAGCAGAACCAGAAGAACCAGCAGCTTTGGCGACGTTATCCATCAACATCTTTTCCATATCACGCTTTAGTGTCTGCGCGGCACGGGCCATATGATAGGCAACTTCACTCCGGGATTTTCCGGCGAAATTGACCGATTCTGCGGTTCCTGAGATTGACACAGTTTCTTTCGAAATTTGCGTTAGGTTCGTCAGGCGGGTGGTTTCTACGATAGCTGCTGCCGTTGAGTCATCACCTTCAGCGTGACGATTCGCGGCGGCTGCTGCGAGAGTATCAGTCTGCCATTCAAACAGAACATTATCCGCAGAGTCGCGGCCACATCCTGTCAGAAATGGAGTCGTGGTAGGCGAAATGTCGTAGATAACATTTGCCAAGTTCTCGCGTACCCCGATGGCACTATGTACCTCACGGGTATTTGTTGGAACTGCCATTATTTAACTCCTAAATGAAATCCTCAAAAACCTTGGCCGCATCTCTGACGTGGCCCGTGTTTTTAAGTTGGTTACGTTTGGTTTTAAGTGCATCTCTTTGCTCTCGCGTTCTGGATGCCCCTTTTCCGGCACGGATCACTTTGGGTTTACCTTTGAGCTTTTTTGCTTTCGGGTTCGCGTTCTGCATCTGGTCGTACAGCATGGCCTTGCGTAACATCAGAAACGAACGGTGATCAGCAAGAGAGTCGATTTCAAGTTCTTGATAGCCTTGGGTTTGGGCATACGATCTGAGTTCCGTTGCAAGCTGCCTCTGGGAGTCTGGTTCGCCCCATTCCGGTAGAGCAGCGAGAAGTTTTATCTTCTCATCCTCTACTACCTTGGCCCACTTCTGTTCTTCTTCAGCCGCTGTCCTTGCGTTAGCTTGTTTCGCTCTAGTCTTGAATTCTTCAGCCTTTTCTTTGGCTTCCTGAACCTCTTGCCTTTTTGTGACGTACTCTAGGGGATCTTCCAAGCGTAACCTTTCCCAATCAATATTAAACTTCGTAGTGTCTTGATTTTCGGAAAGGGCTTGCAAGTGCTGGATGTACTGTTGTCTCTCTGCCTGAATCTGTTGGAGTTGAGAACCATACTGTTGGGTAAGATTCTCCATCTCCTTGCGTTGTTCTGAAAGAGACTGCGTTTTTTTGGTGTAGTCACTTTGGCGTAAATAGCCTTTCCTGAGTTCGTCAGCAGAGAGTTCCTGTCCATCAACTTCAAATAGGAATTCTGCTTCCTCGTCTTCGGTAACTTCATCCTCAAATTCTTCTTCGGCTTCAAGCTCTTCGCCTTCTTCCTCAGTTTCCTCTGACGCTTCAAACGGGATTTCCGTTTCTGAAGGTTCGACCTCCTCAACTTCCGGGGTTTCTTGCGAGTCCATTAGTCCGAGAATGGCCGTTTGCGCTTCCGCAATCGTGCCTGTGGGTTCTGCTTGAGTGTCCACAATTAGCTCCATGAAAAAGAGGGCCGAATGGCCCTCCCCTACATCCTTGTAGGTAGTTTTCTAAAATAGGATCTTAGAATCTCTTTGTGCTTTAGCCATCTGACCACTTGCGATAAGTGATTCAAAATGGACTTGAAGCCGTGAAAGGATCTTTAATCCTAGCCACAAGGTTTCCCTTGCATCCGTATCCTGGGCCGGTGAGTTTTCCCACCTGTCCAAAAATTCTTGTCGTAGGGTGTCAAACGCTTCTTGAACTAGGGGATCGTCAAGAATCCGTTTGGCGTTATTCGCGCGTTGTTCTTCGTTCAAGACCACTGAGTCCTAGCTTTTGCCTGTGCTTTTTTGGATAGCTGTCCATAGTGCTTTAACACTTTGCTAGACGCAGTATGCGTTACCCCAGAGTGCAAAACTCCGTTTGCCATCTTATGAGACTTGCCTTTAAACAAAATGCCATCAGGCAAGTAATGTTTCTGTTTTGCACCCATTTTTATTTCCGTTTTGGGGGTTTTGGTTTTTTGTATTTGTATGCCATTAGCCGATTCCTACGGGTCTGTTTTGTACCGCTTCTAGTTGGAGTTCCGCAACTTTAAGCGCGTTGTCTTGCTGCATCTTCTGAGCTTCCAGTTGCAGTTTCTGTTGCTTGATCTGTGTCTCTGCTACCTTTACATCTAGTTCGCCTTTCTTGAGTTGCATCTCGGCTTGAGCCATCTGCTCTCTAGGTCCGGGTTCTTTATCGGTAGGATTAGGCTTGGTCAAGAAGTCATCCACATTCTTGAAGCCCATGTTCTTGATCATCTCCGCGCTCAAGTTGTAGAGATTCTGTTCGTTGATAATGGACAGTCCTCCTTTCATAGCTTGGGCGGCGAACTGCATAAGGCTAGAAATGTGCATAAGCTGTTGGTCGCGGTTGCTATGGCCCAACCCAACAGATACGGTGCAATCCATCTTGTCTCGCCACATATCTGGACGAACAGGGACAAACTCGTTTCTCAGCTTGACGATTCTGGACTTGTCCTGATTCTTCTGGACAAGTTCGTAAATCATCCGCATGAGATCTTTCACTCCCGTTTCCGCAAAGCAACGTGCGATAAGTTCTACACGCTGTTGCGCTGCCGTCATCGTTTGTGAGACTGCGCTTGCCGTAGTGTGAGAGGTAAGAGTTCCCTCGTTCAGACCTTGGGAGTATTTCGTCATCCCAGAGCGTTCCTCTCGTATGCCGTCTAGGTATTTGAGTGTTTCAAACACATACGGCTGTAGCGGAGGTGTCGGCAAAGGTGTCACAGCGTTGGGGGTTTTTGTTCTGACAATTCCCCCTGGGCGACTTGATAAAAGATCGTCCAGATTCACTTGACCTTCCATGACTGCATAACGCCCGTGGTTCTGCATATACATATTGTCTAGAAGCGATCTTTGTAACGTGCTTTTCTGGAGTTGCAGCGTCATAGTCAGATCTGCCATAGACATCCCGAAGAACTTGTGCGGGATTTTTATGGGGGTAAGAGTGGCGAAAGGTACTCGGTCAACAGGATCTTGGTCGAGAATCACATTCCCTGCGGTAACAACACGCAACAGTTCCGCAATACCATCATCGTCTTGGTCAGACTTTAAGTAACTTTCGTAAACCCAAACCTCTTGCAGTGCTTTTTCTACACTGTCTCGGCCAATCTGGGAAGAATCGTCAAACTCAAACCTTGCCAGCCTTTCAGAAGAGTATTCGTGGTTACTGCTACCTATTTCGTCTTCGTCAAACTCGTAACCCATTTCTCGAAGTTCGGAGAAGGTCTTACGGCTGCGATGACAGACGAATCGTGCATCTGGAATACTTTTCGCTTCCCGAGAGATTAAAAACTCTTCCGGCGGGACGTTTTCTATTTTGACCCTTCCCGATAAGACTTTACGGGTGATAACTACGTCATGCGTAACTTCCAGACCTTCCGTATTTTCGGTATGTTCTAGAACTTCGACAGATTCAGGCGCAATAAGGGCTTCTAATTCAAGATCAGTTAAATCTGTATACGTTTCCCTGTCGTTTTCGTCTGTTTCATCCCACCAGCACTTTACGATGCCATTCTTTTGGAGAAGTGCGTCCGTAAACCACGAATACAGGATCTCAAATCCTGGATTATCTTTATTGAAGATATGATTAACATAGTCCGAAGCCTGTTCCGCTGAAGCAACATCCTCTGGACCTGTAGGATGAAATTCCACAATCCTGTCACCAGAAGCAAACACTCTCATAAGAGAAGGTTTAATCCACTCAACCGTATCTGCAACGGTGGTGTCTACGATCTGAGAACGGCCATCTACCTCGTTACCGAACGGAAGCCCGTAGTAATACTCCATCGCAAGTCTGCGCTGGTCAGAAATTTCATCGTCAAAACCGAGAGCTTGCGTTATCTCAGAGTCTATTCTTGCTTTCAGTTCATCCATACGCGGTTTCCATTACAGTGCCGGGTCAACAGATTTGGGAATAAGGCCGTAACCTTCTGGCATTTTTGAAAGTTCAGCCGGACCAAAATCATCACTGTAGGTTGAGTAACCTAAACTCTCTAAGTAATCTGTATAGTCCGACATTTGATCCACATACTCCGAATATTTTTTATCGTAAACCGCTATATCTTTGGCGTACTGATCGGCAGCCTCTTGTGCAGCTTCTTCCCAAGTTTTAGTCCAATCCTTCGTTACAGGATCGTAATACTTGCTCTCTGTCGGTAAATCAGCGTAAGTGTATGAACCTGAAGCAGCGTCAAGATCAATCGGAGAATAATGTGGGTCATTTTTAGCGTCGGCCCACCAATCTGAGCCTCCTAAAGCGAGATAATCTCTTGCCGTGTTATCTACAAATATTCCCTGGTTAGCAAGCCTTACCTCTCTACCTGATCCCGCATCAGGGCCGGTTGAGAAACCGTAACCACCCTTTTCAAAATTGAATCTCGCCATATTCGGATCGGCGTCGGCAGAAGGAGTCCAGTAATCTTGGATAAATGCGGATGTAGGACTTAATCGCACACTCCTTGCAGGTAATCCACCCCACGGTTTATGGGGTTCCATTGGGAAAAGAACACTTGCTAAAGCCGCATTGCCGGTTGAGGGCGGTCCCTTAGTAGTTCCCGGATCAGTTTTTACAGGGACAGTGGGAGAAGTTTGACCAGTTACAGGAGACTTAGGAGGAGGCTGTTGTCCTGTTGTTGGTACTGTTGGCTTACTCAGCAAACCAGGCGTAATGGGACGGGGCCACCCGGATACACCAGCTATATATTCATACCCCGATTCCGGCATGAAAGATGGGGCGAGTCCTCCAACATAAAAATCCTCGTCGTCCTCTAAAATTCTTCCCTGATTCATATTATTCCTAGCTGTGGGTACTTAATATCCTCGTCCCAAATCGGGTCTTTTCCTTGTGTTGCGAATCTGAGGGACATGACTGCATAACGAGTGCTAGACATAAGATCATCCCGTAGCGGTACGATCTTTCCCTCTTTTCTGTGATACATCCTGAATTCCTCCCACCAATCTACAAGGGGGGCGAATACCTTAAATTGTTCTTTTTCCATCCTTTGCAACATATCCATAATGCCGACTTCTATGGAGTTACCCCCCTTCTTCTCTCCCAAAGCAGGAGGGTTTTCAAAATGAAACGGGAGTAAGTTGCAGCCTAGCGTCCGATACTGCTCCGCAAGGCCCGGATTGCCCATCGAGTCTTTTCTGTGACCATCGTGAGGCCAGACGATATTCCACGGACCTCTTGTGTTAATTGTTGCCGCATGAACGTGTGGCGGGGCTTTGCTTTGTCGATAGGTGTCATAAACGTATACGCAGTCTTCGTCCCTGTCCCACGCCACCCATACGACAGCCGTAGGGTGATCCCAGCCAAAATCTATCGCCGCTATGCGGGGCCAAGACTCAGGTATGGAAAAGGGTTCTACAATCAATTCAGATTCATTTACCGGGAAGACAAGACCACTTCCGATAGAGGGTCTTCCGTTCTTCCGCATCTCCCTCTCATGGGGAGAGTAAGCAGAGAGAATCTGGGCCATAATGTTTTCGTCCAAATGCCCCGGATTACCATTCTTAGTGGTTATCCTTTCGGACGCATCATCCCAAGTAGCGTTATCCAGAGACTGTCCGGGTTGGAGGTTGTTCATAAACCCCGCAACTGTCTCCGTCATCCCCTGCTCCGGGGTGAAGGTCATATACACCATCCCCCGTCTATCTAAAGTACGAGTGACAGCTTGGGAATAAAGCTCCCTACTCGGCTCCTCATCTAGCCAAATGCAATCTACAGATCTCCCTTGCCATTTCTCCACCCCCATCTCATAGGCTTTAAAAAAGAGAGAAGAGTTACTACCGGACTTATGTTTCACCAGTACGACGGATTTGGCGTTTGGGACTCCGGGTTTTCTTTCGCTTTTTACTAAACAGTCTTTCGGGATAGAACCTGTACCCCATGCCTCTGGGTCATCCGGAGAACCTAAAAGTTCTGCCTGTACGATATCCCTGGTGGTTTCGTTACTTACTCCACCACACCACGCGGTTATCGGACGTTTATAAACTCTCCCCTTCCACCAGTCCGGATATATGCCGGTAAGGTGATAGGCCATCTCCATAGCCCCACAGAAGGATTTTCCAATTCTGTTAGCAGCCATGAGTAACCGTTGGTTAGCTTGGCTTCCAGTCTCATGGAATCTCTGCTGGTAGGGATAAGGGTCGTAAGCGTAGAGTCTTTCAAACCTCTCCCGATTTTTTATAACCCTCGCTATTTCTACCGCTCTATTTACTTCTGCGAGGTTCACTCTTTTTTCTTCTTCTTTCGCTTAATACCCTTGCTAAAGTTCTCGGCGTAGGTATTGGCATCCCACAGTGTCGGGAATGTCAGATAGTCCTGTTTCTGCATTGCCTCCCGATATGCTTGTTCTTCTCCAAGCCTTTCCAGAAACCCCGGTGAGCGTAACCGGATTTGGGGGTACATAATGGCTTCCGTATTTTCCCCTGGCGTGTATTGGTACGGAGGAGTGCTGATATCCCCCGTCGGGTGAGTTGCGCTGTAGATCGTCTGCGGATACCCGGTTTCAGGATGCTCAAGGTACATCTGGTTTATATATGGGGATTGGGTCTGACCCATCGCCCGTTGCCACCAGAACGGCATAATGGAACCATTCACTGCAACCGTTGATCCCCCATCAGGTCATTTAATTCAGCTACAAGCTCTTCCGTAGACTTGTCATCATAAGTAACGGTCTGTTCCACCCTGTCCGTAGGCTTGTACCCCGCACGGTCCAGAATGTCCTTATTCGCCTGTAATCTCACGGTTTCTGACTCTGCACTGTTTGCCAGATCCACCAGGTTTTTAACAGACGTTGCCGCATGATGTGCTATCGCCGTCCTCGTTTCCTGGTCTATTTCAGCAGACAACTGCTTCCGCAATTTAGGCCCATTTACCTCTGCCGTAGCTGCCGAATACCCAGCCATAATCGCTGATTTTTTAGCGTTCCCCGTCATAACGTAGAACTCTACAAACTTCTGCTGTTTTTCTGTTCTGATCATAAAATTAGCAATCACTTATAAAGGGTATTTTCCCCCCCCAGTGAGTGGGCAGGACATATGTGTGTATTTATTTTTACGCGAGGGGGTCGCCCCCCCCTGCCCGGATGCACGAATCGGACCCCTACCGGGGACATTTACGGGGACAATGCCCTGTTTATCCTTATATCCCAGTGTCTGTGACTCCCCGTAGAGGAGCCATCAGGGATTACTTATTCCTGGAGCAAGGTGTATAAGCTGCACTATCGAGCTTGGGAAGACCGTGTGTGTGCGTGTGAAGGACATAATTTCACAGGACACGTTTCCTGCTTACCTTCATTAGGGCGCATAACTCGCAGGATATGACGAAACTGTAAGTACCCCATAGACGGTTCTCTGTCCTTATATGTCTCTCTCTATACCTGTACATATATAGAAGGCTAGAAGCTTAGTTTGATCTAGATTTAACCTTATCTTTCCGGGCGAAAAAATTAGCAATCCTGATGCAATTAGACTGTCCGTTATATTGTGCAATCGGTCTTTTTCTGCTATTTTGGCGCCTTCTGTAAACAACACGGAGAGAGAGAAAATGACCGATACAGATTACAAAATGCTGGCGTCCGAGATCACGAAGTTTTGCGAAATCCCAAAAGTCTATAACGCCGGCTTTGATTACTACGTCGAAGCCTACGACTTCTCCGATTTAGTCGACTTCATCCTCAAAGAAGAAATTACATCTATTAAACAGTTCGTTCAAGTCACCAAAATCTATCGCGATTATCGGTCTGATTGCGAAGGCGCAGTTAAACAACAAATCGGTGCTGATTACCGGTGGTGGGATAACTCCGAGCAACTAGCCGAATTTATAGAATCTGAAATGGAGGCTATGGCTATAGCTACTCAGACCCTCAAGCTGGGTACACATAGAGGCAACAGACGTATCTGGTTAGATCACTCTGAATATTTGTCTGCTGCTGGGTTTCTTCCCGGCGCGACATATACCGCCGATTATGTGCAGGGGGTAAATGCAGTATCTAACGGAATGATCGTTTTGCGTTTAAACCCTGAGGGCAAAACCAAAGTAAGCAAGAAAACAAAAGGCGGTAAGCTGCATCCGGTTATAGATATAAATAGCAAAAAGATTGGCGAAGTGTTTCCGGCTGCTGAAAATATCATTGTCACTTATCAAAACACGCAGATCACCATAGAGGCGGCGCAATGATTAAACACGTTACGATAGAAAAAACCTTTATCGACGATTTTAGAAAATCTTGGTCCTGTTTAGCCGTGCCGGAAAATGTCACACATATAGAAGCGGCTTTTGAAAGTAAAACCGGGGATCTGGTCGATTACGATTTTTATAACGGCGCAGATGTTTTTGTTTCCCGCCGAGAAGATAGCGAATCCGGTATTTCAGAATTGCTAGATTCAGCGCGGGATAACGCAAGCTGCGGCGAATATCCAGATGGTCTCATCGCTAAACATTTTTGGATAGCTGAATAGATTTTTACGTTTTGACTGTCCGTTTTATTAACCAATTAGAGACGTTTATAAATGTCCGTTTTTGCCTATTCTCTGAGTAGGCAAGCGCGGGCAATAAGGCCCGAATAGCGGAGAAACAATATGTACATAGAAGAAAACGTGATTGCAGATATCACGGATCAAATTATCAACGTGCGCGATTTTTGCGGTAACGAAAAGCAAGCGGCGTTGGATTCACTGTCTGACGATTACGGCATTACTGGCGCAGCTGCGGAGAAGGCATACCGCATTTCAAATTTTCGCGCCAATGCAATTTGGAACGGATACAAAAAAGCGGCCGGAGTAGCGGCCCAATACACATTTTAATAGCGGAGAGAGAAAATGATTATTCCCAACAAAGCTGAAAAAACTCTTAAAAAAGTCTGTTCAAAACCATCAGACCACCGGGTACAGCTGCACCACTGCGAACTGGACGCGGACAGAGGTTATTTGTGGGCTACTAACGGACATATTGCTGCCCGTTTAAAGGTCGTGACAGATGATAGCGACACCAGCGGTCCGATATCGCAGGACAGTATTACCGCCGCGGTAGCGGTTGCAAAAAACCGTAATGGAGCTACACCTAAACCGATAGCGCAAGTTATCGCAAACGGTAGTTTAGCTATACCTCACGGCCCGAGTTTCCCGCGGCCAGAAACCAAGTTTCCAGATGCCGCCGAGATTCTTAACAATATCTCTGATAGCAAAGAAACCTTCACGACAACGATCGACGCCCAGCTATTACATGATCTTGCGGCGGCGTTATCGAAGGACGGTAAAGCCGGAAAGGTCAAATTAACCTTCTCGGATCATCCTGGAATCGAGGTGACGAACAACAGCGAAAACATAGGTATTTTGATGCCCTGCCGCAGTTGATCAGTTTTAGCCCGGTCAGAGCGGGCTAATGCGGGTCAATTCCGACCTGATAGCGGAGAAACACCATGTACAAAATAATACGGATGCATTTTAACGGGGGCAATCGCACCATTAAAACGGGCCTAACCCTAAAAGAGGCCCGTGCCCACTGTAACGACCCGGAAACATCCTCTAGCACTTGTACCCGTCCACACCTTAAACGCATAACCCGGCTTAATGGTCCATGGTTCGATGGTTATGAAGAGTGCCGGAGATAAACAATGGCTAAAAAAACACTAAAAGGCTATCAACTAGCCGAATCACTCGCGAGTCGTGGCGTTGCAGCCGATATCGAAACTTGTTCTTTAATTGCGCGACATTCTCAGACCGTGCAAAACAACGCAGTCGCGGAGTGCAACGGGCATCCCATCTATTACGAACCGAGCGCGCAAAGCTATCTGAGAAGCTTAACCTCCGAACAAGAAGCCGAGATGCAAGAAAGGTTTCACGCTCATTTAGAGAAAAGCGATACCCGCGCAAGAAATCGGATAGAGAAACTAGTCGAGACGATAGACGGGATTGCCGGTATTCATTGGCAAGGAGATCCCCGTGGCACGGTTGTTCGTCTTGTTCCCGCGCCGGATTACAAACCCGATAGATGTATGCGTTCCCAACCATACGAAGTCTGCGTTCCCGTTGACTAAAGGAGACACCATGAGCCGTGAAAAAGAACTACGCCGGATTCTAGAAGAAATCCTGGAAGCCCCTTATTCGGTCAAGTGCCCGCAATACCGGTCTGTGATCCTCCATAAGGAATTGGAACGAAAAGCACAACGGGCATTGTCACGCCCCCAGCGTCGGATTCATTAAACGAGGTATGTCAAATGATTAGCAATTTAATAGTGCTGCTGTTAGTCGCCATTCCTTCTCTTGCGCTGTTCGCATTTTGCGCTGTATTGGAGCGGCTTATAATTACACTTTTCCCGGAGCTAGAAGAATGAGTAAACTTACCGTTAAGCAAGCCGCTTATTGGATTTCCGAAGCATGGGGCCGTCCTATAGGTCCGGGCCGGTGTCGATTAAGGGGAAACTGGCTTTTTGTCAAAGACCCTAACGAAAACGACATTGATTGTATACATAACCCTAAAGGCGGGGATATATGGGGCGAACCGTGGACGAATATCCCGGAAAAGTTAAGCCCATTTAATCCCGATTGGGATAAATCAATCCTAAAAACGCTGGATGATGAAATCAGTGAATATTTAAGCCGCTACGAATCGGAGGATTAATGCGGCGAAGTCTGAAACGAAAGTTTTAAAGTCACACTAAGGCCCGGTCTAACCGGGTCTTTTTTTTATGTGGTGAAAAAAGGTTCCTTCTTTTTCTAATCTCTCCCGCTCCAGCCACGCCGGATCTTGTGCGCCGTAAAACTCACTGTCCGTGATATTAGCCGTGCGAGAACCCTTCACTAACTTGTAGCCGTATTCGTTCGCCAGCGTCGGGTCTATGTCAAGGTCAAATGTATCGCCCGTAATTGCATCCAGAAATCTTGGAGGCACAAAAAAACCCGCAGTTAGCGGGTTATCTCAACTTTCTCATCGTACTAATAATTTATCATATCCGTGACCTAACAACTACACACGGCTACAAATATCGGCGCAGTTCGGAAAGCTCCATTTCTAAATAGGTAATAACGGGTAAAACGATCTGTTCGTATCTGTGTTGCCAAGTTTTTTTAAACTTACCCCGTGCAATTCCCAACGCTTGAGCGCGGGATGCCTCCGTGGGTCTTTTTAACCCGGACCCGTGGCAGTGTTCGCACTTTTGAATTCCTAGTTTGCCGATGCCCTTACATTGTGGGCATTTGTTTCGCCCGTGTGATTCGGAAAGTCCTAAATTGACAAGCTGCGTGAGCCGTCTTAAATCGCCTTCAAATCCCAAATTTAAACAGACCTCCACCAGCATACGGTTTAACAAATCCCGAGCTATCTGATCGTCTAGGATTAAATAACGCCCGTAGAGACTCGCTTCTACAGGCAACCGTGCGAGGGCAGCGGATACGTCCTCGCTTGTTATTTCCGGCTTTCCACCAGTTCGGACCCGTGACAAGTCTGAACATTGTGGAAGGAGCAATTTAAGTATTTCCAAAAAAAAAACCTATATTTAACCGAGGCGATATGTCGCCATTACTGGAAACACTTTTTGTAACGTCCACAACTCAAAAAATGCACCCATTACTCGAATCACTTTGTGTGTATTTCCAATTAGCTGCAATCCGTGATTTTTACTTCCCAGAAACGGCCCTTTTTGAACCATCCCCAGACCTCTATAGACCATCCCGCTTTCCTAACTGCGTCTACAGTCTCAGAATCTTCGATTTTTCGTATCCGTGAGGACATATTTCCCTTGCTGGTGCATTGGATCGCTTTTGTCTCCGTGTCTTTTATTGCTAAAACGTCTATAAAACCGTACAAGTCCCTTCGTATGTTTGCCCCTGGTATCCACCGTTCAACAACGTCCGGTATCCAACCCTCCTCTCGCAGTTTTTTAATTGTTCGTGCTGTTGGACTCATAAACGGCCCGTGCGAACCCTAATGGTGTTTGGCTTCTAAAATTGGATCTTTCGGGGCCGGGTGCAGCCTTGTGAATTCGGTCATCCGGCTCCCCGAAATCACCCTGCTGTTTTGGCGGCATGACAAACCCGCCCCCTACCCAGAGACAAGTTTTTTTCGTGTAATGATCCTCCGGTTCAAACAGGGAGTAATTAAACGGGTCGAAAGTGTGATCCGGCTTGCGCCAGTACGTTGATATCGTGGACATGGGGTTTTCTATGAAATAGGGAGCTTTAGACCATTCACAGAATTCAGCAGCAGAGGCGAACAGTTGTATCGCGTTGGACAGTCGCCTAAGACCTTTACCCTTCATCCACCGTGCGCCAGAAACCGCCAGATGGTCACAAGGCGGGAAAGCAGCTACGAAAGCGATATCGTCCCGGTCAAAAGGAGGCAACCAGGGTGTAGATAGATCCCAATTCACTTTCAGCATAGAGCCGTTATTCATATATGGCACTTTTGACGTTTCCAGCTTGTGCTGCACATCCAGAACGAAACAGTCGAAGCCGTTATCTGCCCACGGGCGCACAAAGTTCCCCGTAAGGTCAAACAAGCTAACTACGATCCTTTTCTCGGTACTCAATCTCAACTGGTCCAAAAACTTTCTTTACGTCCTTCAGGACTTGGGCGAAGGATGGCTTTTCCCTCTTCAAATATGTCCAAAACGCCTTCTTTTGGGAGGGAGTGGCTTCTTTGCTTTTGAATGTAGGCACAGGTGATTTCGATCCAGTGAAAATATTTGATAATTGCGTTCGGAGTGTCGCCTTTTAAGGTTGTCAGAACATTTAGAGCTTTTTTATATAGCTCGTATTGCGGGTGATCTTTCAAATGCGTCCAATCGAAAAGATATTTGGGGGCATTTTCTAAATACGCCCATTCAGGCAAGCCAGCAGGAGCTTCTAGATACGTCCGGTCAGACAAAGCGGCCTCTCCCTGTCACTTTTGACAAATTGCATAGGACCAGGCAAGAACCAGACCGGAAAAGTCGGCTCTACTCCCCCGTGTCGGTTTTTTTGCACAGAAACCCACCCGTCAGGCTCGTCATCCCTATCCGTGTCTCCGATTGTCTGGGAGGCTTCTTTCTTTTTGTTTCTGGAAATTGCGACCAAGCAGTCGCACAAGTCCACAAGATCCCCGCTGCCTTTAACGTCAAACTTTCCTATACGTTGGTTTTCACTTTCCCGTTTTCGGGAGTGAACGACCAGAAAAATACTTAAACCTGATCCCCGGCACTCGTTGGCTAGGGTGTTGCAAAAGTTCTTCTGGTGGAGGTTGAGGTTGTCGGATCTGTCCGTTAATCGGACCTTCATCAGACTGTCGAGGATGATCGTGGTGACTTTCAGTTCTTGGACCGCGAAGCGGATCATTCCAATCAGTTCGTTCGGCGTGACGTTATGTTCCCGGACGTAGAGGTACAGCCGATCCTCTATGAAATCGAATATCTCATCTTGGAACTTTTCTGTGGGATTGGCGATTCCAGTCGCTTGTTTGAGAATCCGAGCTACCGTGGCCTCCGGGGGAAGTTCAGGCGACCAGATCAGGATCTTTTCGTGTCGGGAGGAGAACTGTTCGTTCAGGAAGAAAAGTGCTGCCTGTTGGGTGATCAGGCTTTTCCCGTGTCCGTTTATACCGCTCCAGAGAGTTAGAGAGTTCGGCAGAACGCGGAATTCACTATCCCAAGTGAACGGAAGCCTTGCCCCTACCCTGTTTTCCTCGCCTTGTAGAAAACTACGGGCGGCATCCTTGTAATCGTGGGGGTGTCGTATGTCGCCGGTTACGTTCTCTTCCAAATATTCGCGCCACGGCACGTTATTTAAAATCAAGCTATCAGGAATCAAGGGATCGTGACCTGTCAAGTTCGTATTGACGCATAGCTTTCAGTTCAAATAATTCATCCTCTGTTAATTCATTAAATGGTTTTTTATCCTCTTCTCTTCTCTTTTTATTACTCTTCTCTTCTCTGTATAGCATCGTGCTAGCATCCGGAATCAAGAAACCTATATCTATCAGTGGTTTAATGTCTGGTTTCCTCCGCAAATTTGAAATTTTCTGTAAAGTTTTGGCACATTTTGGTATTTTCCCGTCACAAATCGCACCAATTCCGAGGCAAATGAGTAAGAGAAACTTCGATTTATCGTCCAAACTTATCCAATTCGGGCGATTAAATATGTCGATGTAGAGCTTCACCCATCGTGGATTTCGGTTCTTGTAATGCTGATATTTCTCCCAATTTGCGATTCTCAAATACTCCATTTCAAATCGTCCTCCATGTGATAAAGAATTCGCGCCGCATACGGCTTAACCTGGTCTGCTAGTTTTCTGATGGTTGACCGTTGGACAAAACCGCAGGGACGTATCCAAATGTCATGTCCATCCGTAAAGGTCCAGTCGTATTTATCCGGAGATTCGGTGATATAAACGCATAAGTGCGTCTTTTCCAACATCAACTGCCACTTTAGAGCCGTCATTCCAACCAACACCGTAAGAGTCCGACTTTCGGAGTTACCCCCACCAAACCACTGCTTTTTAAGACCTTTCTGTTCAGTGAATTCTATTGCGCCCGGTACATCCATCTTTGTATTGTATGTTCTATCGGACGTATAAGCAAAAAAAACTGCTGATATAAGATATTCCTACCAATCATGGTAAATTTGTGGTGTACAATCTGTCCGACACCAGAGTAAATTTAAAAAAAAATATGAAAACTAAAAGTTCGTACATAACTAAGGATCGTGCTGCGGAGATTTCCGCGAGGATTAAGGAAAGTCGGGATAAGCTGGGCTGGTCACAGTCTGAAATGTCCCGCGCAATAGATGCTACAAGGGGCGCGTGTTCACATTGGGAAAACAAGAACGCTCACAAAATGACGCTTGAGAATGCTATGCGACTCTGCTCTCAGCTTGGAATCAGTTTGGACTTTCTAACAACCGGGAGAGAAGGTTCCGGAGTTCTCGACAAGGAATGTCTGACCAAAGCAGTCTCGGCAGCAGAGCGTCTAGCTCCCCGAGCTAACATAAAACAGAAAGTAAATCTGATGGATATCGCTTATGCTTTCTGCACGGAAGATAAGGAACTAGAAGACTCTATTATGCTGAAGATTGTTTCACTGGAAAGCCGATAACGCTGTTTGCGCGAGAAAGGATCTCCCCGGAGCAAAGAAGATAGGCATCTCCGGGCGAGATAAGATCAATTTTCCACTTGATCTTGTTGTTGCCTGAGAACAACCCTGTATCTATCGAAACACCTGTGTCAAAAGCGATAGCGAGGTGTTCTTTAATCCTGTCAATGTCATCGTCGGCCTGTGCAAAAAAAGAAGTGCCAACTAACTCACCCATTGGTTGATTAGCAAGTTTTTCAAACGCTGGATTGCAGAACTGGATTTCCCCGGTCAGAGAAACTCCAACCACCAGCCTGTCTTTTAAATGTTTGCCAATTTTTGGCTTATTTAACGATCTCACCACCGATATCAGGTGGCATTTAAGGCTTAAATCGTCCACTTTTCATATTTCTCCACTAAAATTGCGTCGGTAATTACCACAATAGCAGATGCTCGTAAAGGACACAATACTTTTTTTTGTATGTTTCAGCCGACACGGCTTGCACTTTATTAAATACAGTTGTAGAGTCTAATCGTGGACCTTCTCTCAGCCAAACTAAACAAGCTTTCTAAGCCAGATATTCGGAAGGTTATGAACAGCGCGAGGGGTGAGAAGTGTCAAATAGAACTACCGGGATGCTGCCATGATCCAGAAACAACGGTGTTTGCCCATCTCTCCAGTAAACGGATTACAGGGGGTGGGATGGGTACAAAAGGCAAGCCAATAGGCAGTTATGCCTGTAATCGTTGCCATGATGTTATTGACGGCAGGGTAAACACAGACTTAGACCCTAATTGGGTCTGGGAACGAGAGCTAGAGGGCTGTGTACGCACTGTCGCCATACTGCTTGATAAAGGGATTTTGACCGTATCGTGAACCAGTACGAAGCAGAAAAACACCTTGATTTCCTGTCTGAAACCGACGAAGAGTTCGCTAACGCGATTACAGCAGCCAAGGCGAAAGCATTTTTAATTAAGAAACGTATGGCCCAGGCATTCTTAAACGAAACAGGAACAGGGGAAACCCGGAAACAGGCTTCAGAAGTCGATAAAGACGTTCTTTACGCCAAGAGGCAATATCTAAAAGCCTTCAACGAATCCGAGATCCTTTCAGCAAAAAGAGAGACTGCTAGGCTTAGATGGGAACACTGGCGAAGTTTAGAGGCTTCTAGGAGGGTTGGTGGAGTATAGCGATGCCCTTGATAAAGCCACTTGGGAGGTTGACCAGTGTACCAACGACTACATCGAATATTGGATGCGGTCGGGTTTGAATGGTGATTTACAGGATTTTTATGCCTATGCTGTCCGATATAGCATACAGGAAGTGGCGGACAGAAGAGGTATAGACACCAAAGACTTACTAAAGATTTATGAAACTACCCTGTCGGCGGGGGCTAATACGCCGACATCTCCTCCTCCAACTATTACCCCGCCTACGGGCGGGGGGTTTTTTAATGAAACTGACTAATAAACACAATTTACCGGAAGTTCTGGTTTCTGCAATAGAGAACGACCCCTACACGAAAGGGGATGCAGATATATCCGTTACACAGCTTATTGACTCGCCACAGGTCCGTTTCCTGAGACAGAAGCACCCAGACCGGGAGGCAGACGTTAGCGACATGGTGTGGGCGTTCTTCGGGCAGTCTGTTCACGCCATGCTGGAACGCATACCTGAGGTTGAAGGGATGCTTCGTGAGCAACGAGTCTCTACCAAGATTGATGACAAGGTTCTTTCCGGGGCGATAGATCTTATCTACACCAAAAAAATTCCTGTTGTCACCCAGCGGGTTTTAGCGGATTACAAGGTCACTTCCGTATGGAGTGTCATTTACGGGAAACCCGAATGGGATAGGCAGTTAAATGTATACAGATGGTTATGGGAGAAAGAAGGCGGTAGCCCGATTGACTCCCTCCAGATCATCACCTTTTTACGCGATTGGCAGAAGAGTAAAGCGGGAGATAACTACCCCGTTGCTCCTATCTGCACGGTCGATATCCCAATGTGGGACATGGACACGACTGAGCAGTACGTCCGGAACCGCTTAAAAAGGCATTTCTCAGACTTCCCATCCTGTACAGATCAGGAAATGTGGAAAAAAGAGGATACCTGGGCGTTGATGAAGAAAGGCCGTAAGAGCGCGGTCAAGCTTTTTAAATCAGACAAGGAAATACAAGATGCCTACAACCAGTACGGAGGACCAGACAACTTTATACAGCATCGAAAGGGAAGATTTACGAGATGCGAGGATTACTGCGATGTCAGCCAGTGGTGCAAACAGTTTTCAAACCACATGGAGCAAGGGTGACACCGTGGGTATTAGGAAAGAGGTCAAAGACCTCTGCATGGCTTACTTTGAACTAGGAATTGAACATGGCATACGAAACAAAAAACATGACCGGCGCACTATTCCCCAACGAAAACAGAACCAGCGATAAGGCTCCTCACTTTAAAGGTGATTCAAACGTCGAAGGAACAATGTGGAAAGTCGCGGCGTGGAAAACAACCAGTAAGGCTGGGAAAAAATATTTGAGTTTGAAATATGAACCGCCACAAGAAGGCGGTTTTAAGCCAGCGAACGAAAAGCCCCAAGAAAAAGACCCTTGGGATGACTAAGTACGGCCCTGCCCCTCTCTGTCCTCCTCCTCCGCTTTATGAGGGGGGTATGGGCCACCTTCTTGTTCAACAACCAAAAGGAGAATGTGTAACCGATAGTCTTTTTACTACGTCTACTTCAGAACTTGGCGGGGTTCGCCCCGCCCTTTTTTTATGAAAGAAGAGATGGTCATGTTCGCAACCATAGAGGGAGAGACTGTACAGATTCATGCCTCTGCGATTTATTCCATCTCCCGAAACGGTGATAGAGCCGCAACCGTCACTTGCCATGAAGATAAATACATGGTCCATGATCTTGTAGCAGAAAAGTTAATCGAGGAGCTATTTACAAAATGAGTTTAATAACAGAAGAAATGAAAACACTTACGACAGAAGGCTGGATTCTCCACCGAGAATGGCGCGGAGTCATGTTACCCGTGAAACTTGATGTGGATAACACAAGAGGACGGGCAAAAGTTCTGAACAGTGTCCAGTCCCCAAAAAGAGATTTCGGTTATCTGGTTTTTGCGATACCCGGTGGTCACGAGATTTCTGAATGGGAGATATAACGCACACCGACACTGGTGCGGAAGTGTATTTTACAGATCCATGTAGAAGGGGGCACAACGGGATGCGGTATGTGTCTAACGGGGAATGCGTTGAGTGCCGCGCTCTCCTCTATCAGCAGAAACTAAAAGAAACCATGAAGCACTTGGAAGACGCGATATTTGAAATGCATAAGCTGGAAGACGAGTTGTTAAATGACGACTAGGCTGCTACGCATAAAGGAAGTACAGGGACTAACCACCCTCTCCCCTAAAACTATACGAGAGATGGCGAGGACAAACCGATTTCCGAAGCCTATAGTATTAGGCACAAGGACTCACGTTTGGAATTCGGACCATATAGACAAATGGGTCAGGCAACTTTCACAACAGAAAGTTTCCGAGGCATAACGACATCGCCCCAGACTTGAATCATATCTCGGCGTGACTCCATATAAAGGTCTGGAGTCTTGTCGATATAGGTATCTCTTACCTTGTTTTCATCCGTGTGGGCTAACTGATATTCGATCCACTCGGAAGCGAATTCCTGTTTCCCGCTTTTATCTTTCAGCCCGTGTAGGTAGGTAGAAGCAGTCTTTCTAAACCCGTGAGGGTGTTCGTCGTACTTCCAGTTTCCCGGTGTCCCTCCCAGATCGTGAATGGCAAATCCGGCAGCGTTATAGGAAAGGTGGTCGGTGGAGTCAAAACGGTCAGGGTCTAACTTCTGGCCTTTTATCTTGGCATTACCCCCGTAGTAGGAAGACGACTTCACTTTCGGGAACAACATTCCGTATTCCCCAGTAATCTCCCACAGTTCTTTAAGTACCCTGACAGCTTGGTCCGATAGCGGTATCCAATGCTCCCGGTTCTTCTTCATGTGATTTCCTACGCCTAGCTCCTTTCTTGTACCGCCAGGTATCTTCCACAACCTCTCTTTCCAGTTAATCTGCTCCCAGAGGGCTTCTCTGGCCTCAGAGGGTCTGGTCATCGTTAAAAGCTGGAAGACTACCAGTATCTTAACAATAGGGTCTGACCGGCTTAACCGTAAGTCTGAGAGGAATTCCGGAATCCGATCAAGCCGCATAGCTTTATAATGTTTCGGGGCAAACTCCCCTTCCCGCTTGGTCATGCGTGGAGCAGAACTTAGGTTAAAAGCTGCTACGTTGTGTTGCAGACCAGTGGGGTGTTTAGGATGACAGTCATCAAAGACTGCCTCCTCCAGAACTCTCCTAATCAACCCGTGGACTCTGTTCCGAGTTTCAAGTTTTTCAGCTTCGTTCAAACTCTCAGCAACTTCTAAGACGTGGTACTTAGTCAACTCCCTTAAATCTAAATCTCCGATCACGGGATAGACATGGTTCGTCAGCTGCTGGTCCTTATCTTCGTAGTAACCAACAGACCACTCTTTTTTTCTATGTTTAAGCCAGCGCTCTGCTACAGCTTTGAACGTATTGTGCTGAAGAACCTCTTGGGCCTTTTTCTCTTTTAACTCGCCCTGCAACTCCTCTATTTTTTCCTCTGCCTGTTTACAGGTAATCCCGTAGACACCGCCCCAAGTGCCTAGCGTCGTTAAGCCATCCCCGTGTTTTCTATCACGGTACAAAAGCTTAACACTGTCAGAATTGATCCTTATTAACCTGCCCTTTGCCCCAACACCATACGGCTTCGGTCTAGGTTTGTTTTTCCGTATAACTGCGTTAATCGCTTTCGCAGTGAACATAGTAGGTCGAGTCATAGTAAGCCTCCGGTTAGGCTTTATTATGTCCCCGTTTTTGTCCCCAAGCAATAACAAAATAAGGGAACAACATACTCTTTCCTACTCTATCGTATCCTTTATTTTCAGGTACTTAGAGACTTACTCTGTAAATACTAACGTAAATGGCGGAGAGGGAGGGATTCGAACGGCTTTATAAATCATATAGTTACGGCTTTGTCCCCGCATTATGTCCCCGTGCGTTTCGTTTCCGCTCTTTCCTCTATTTCTTGCAGTTTAAAGTACGTTTCCGGAGAGTTTGAGCATATCCCCATGCTCTTCGCAATATGGGCAAGAACCGCTGCTTCTTCGCGTTGGGTCTTAGCCGCCAATATCATCTGCTGGGCTTCGGGGATATTTATTTGCACATTCTTCTCCTGGGCAAGTGAGACAGGGCAATGAGTGACCCGTTTCTCGGGATCTTTTTCGTACCTGTCGGGTTTGTAATGTCTCATAGTGTTGGTATTCATCCATACCTTTTTTCTAGATACCGAAGAGACAGTTCCATAAGGTCATAGGAAGTTCCCCGTACATCGTTCAGCATAATTACGCCTTGGAAACTTTCTTTACCTTGGAATCCTCTGTACTCCTCGTGATGAAGGTAGCAAGATCCAGCTACCAAACCACGCTGCTGTTGTCCGTTAGGCAGACAGCGCACGGCAAGGTCTAATCCTTGCTGATGACCCATCACAAAAGATAGGCCGATATTCTTGAGTTTGGTATGACACGTTCCGGCCCACGGTCTGCCGGAATTGGGGTTTGAAAAATAATGAGCAAAGTAAATTTGCTGAATTCTTAAAGGTCTAAGAAAGGGGTGTGTTTCCCAGCCCAGAACGGACGGGTTTAACAAGTGTAAGCCTATGAGTGATTCAACGGCTGGATGGTCATTTACATACCTTACTAGGCGGTTTTCGTGATTGCCTAACAGGTAGTGTAATTTCGGTTTGTAGCTCCGCTTTTTCTTCAGCGGGGCCATGAGGGTTTCAAAAGCCTTGTTTCCGGCTTCTATGTCCTCAATGATCCTCTGCCCTTCTATCTCCTTTTTAGAGATATATGAGTTGAGAGAGTAAAAGTCGTAAGCATCACCTAGATGGACAATTACATCAGGCCGTTTATCGGCGGCTAACCTTCCAATCCAGGTATGGTGGTGTATAGGGACATCAGGCTTTACCTGAGTGTCCGGTATCACAAGGATACGCATAGGGCAATTTTAAGGCTTGTTGAGGGAATCTGATACACATTGGACATTTACCACGCAGCCGGTAGGAAATGCAGTAATCCCATACGGCACGGGTTTTTCTTGGTCTTTTGCCTCACCCGTGAAATCATCCGGATCGAGTGTGTTGGCGATCATTACCGTTTCTTGGTCACGTTTGACAAGCCAGCCAACGCTTTGCAACGTGGGGCATTTGATCTCGTCTGCCTTCTCCCATCCGGAACAGGCAATAATGTCTCGCCACTCTACGATTACAAGTTCCATTTAAAACTGAAATGAGTAAGTTGCCATAGTCCGGTTTTCGCTATAGGTCACGCCAACTGAATGATTCCCAAACCGCCTCTTCGTCCCGATCTCGTAGGAGTCTTCTGTAGCCCGGAGAGTTAGAGGTAAGTCGTACCGTGATACAAGAAAAAGGGAAGCCATAGCCACTCCACCGACTACCATCTCTGTTTCGTATTTCTGATACCACTTCTGTTTCTTGGCTTGGCGTTGCCCACAAAACTCTACGTTTCTGCCGTTGCCAGTTCCCACTGCTCCCATTTCGCAAGCTATGTCTCCGTATCGTTTTGCAACAGTTGAAGAAGAGTCCATGTGATATTCGGCTACCACTACTGGCTTACCGAGAGTTAGAGCCTCGTTGACCCTTGCCCGGAACTGGGCTTCGTTCAGGCCGAAACCTGTTTGTAGGTAGATGATGTCGGCGTTGTCGAAATATCCTGGCTTAACACCGGGACTAAGATGGACACCTACAGGCTTGTTCGTTTTGGCTTTGAGATCTGCGACCATCTCTCTGACTTGTGCAGCAGACCAATACTCGTCTACCTCTAAACCGATAACGTAGCCATCCACCTTGTTGTCAAACCTACGAACCATCTCCGCGTTGTGCGCTTTGTGGGCTGAGAGAGGCTTGGAAGCTAGGTTTGGAGAGTCATCTGCCATCAGCCACATGACAGGACGCAGACCCCTGTTATTTAGATGGTCTAAACGAACTTCCCAGTCTGGTTGCGGAGAAACATTCCCGATGCCGTCATCTCCGTTCTGGGAATAAACATAAATATGGGTGTCGCCTTGCGCGATCAGTGCAGTTTCAACGCGCTGTCTCCACACATCGTCTACGTTAGTAGACAGGTAGGACAAGGACATCCAGTTTCGTAAATCGTTGTGTAGAAGGAAGCTCGCTTTTGAACCGAATATGTCTGCTGCTGCGAGGGGAATGAAGCAACTTAAAAGAAGAAGTAGGGCTTTTCTCACCCTTTCTTTTTACGTTCCAACGGACCAGGAAGAAACCATCCTAGCACCATGGGAATTAATATTATTAGAATAAGAAGCCATCCCCCCATCTCAGTCATAGACCCAAGTAAGGTCCAGAAGTTATCAGGAGCGCATGAGCCACTACCCATAGTAGTAGGCGACGTATCCGTCACCTCCGTCACCACATCGGCCACAAAGGCACTTGTCATGGCTCCCGCTATAGGTGCAATCACACCCCCACTGACAACACTCCCCGCAACCGCACCCGTCCCTGCCGCTGTTGCGACTATCCCCGCCTTCTTTATCGTCCCGCATCCGATCAGCCCCAGAGCATAGAGGCAAACACAAATACCACGATGCCAGCGATGATGAGGTTCTTTGTCTTGTAATCTAGGGTTTTCCATTTTTCCTTCATTTCCATTCCTCTGGGCAAGCACAAAGCGCAACTTCAAGCTCTTGGCTTATCCTCTTGTTAGCCAAGGTCATAACCTCCGGCAGAAAAAAGGGGAAAATCATGTGGACGAGTCCTAGTAACCCGGCCCCAAGAAAAAGGCCGGAAATAAATCCAGCCCGTTTTGCGTGTCCCCAAAAATTTCCTTTGGCGTGGGTAGAGTCGAAAACTGTCATTTCAATCCCTTTACGATTTCTTTCCCTTCGTAGTTCGGCCCGACTTTTACCGTTCGTTCCTCACACGAATATCGTGTTGTTTTGGAAGCGTTGTCCTTCCAACCGTTACGTTTCAGAGTTCTCTTGTAGGACAAACATTCACTTACGGTAATACGCGCCCAAGTGCCGTCTGCCCTCTCGGTGTGTCCGAGAAATTCAATAGGACTCCCATTGAGATAAAGAACCAGCACAATCATTGATACTGTCTGCATTAGTGGCTCCCACCATTTCCGTTGGCCTTGAGGTCCGAGAACGAATCTCTCAACGCCTCAAGCCTTGCCTCACTTGCCCGAACCCGGTCAAGCAAGAACTGAATTTTCAAATCTTGTTGTTCATTCACGGACACTGCTTTCCCAAAAGTGGCGAGGTCTGCTTCAAGCGTTTGGACTTGCTTACTGGTCATCTCCAAGAGCAAGAACAACTCCTGTGTGGCCGCCGTTGATAACTCCCCTCGTTGAAGCTCGTCCGACCATTTCGTCACGGCCACGAGATCGCTTGAACTTAGCTTATAGGCAGTCTCTAAATCGCCGATACGGCCTTCCAGTTGCGTGTATCCGACCACGGCCCCCGCCGCGACAGACACGATGAATGCCAAGTTTCTAATCGGCATTCCCACTCGCGTATTCGACGATAAATTGAGTGAGTCCTCGTCGTTCATTTACTCAGCAAGCGTTGCTCAAGCGTGTCAATGCGGCTTATGATTCGGTCTATATGAGTGTCTAGCTCCTGTCGGCTAACTGTGACCGTCGCTAGATCAGTAACTCGCGCATGAAGTCGATCAATCTGCGAGAAAATCCTTCTCACAACCCACCCGCCTGTAAACAAAACTAGGGCCATCAAAACATCGACCATCATGGATGGCTCCATTACATCTCTTCCCCATCTTTCTTAACAGGTTCTGGAGGAAATTGGGGGTCTGGTGATAGGCTTAGTGCCATTCCGCTAGGAGAACCACCGCTCCAGACAATACACGCTGATTCCTCGTACTTTGTTTTTTTGGTTATAACAATCGTGGACCGAGTGTTCTTCTCATTTGTAAAGATCACCATCGTCGTAGGTTCGTCACCTTCTTTCAGGTAACCCATTGCGACAGGCGCTTCGCCGAAATCCGCTCCCAGCACATTCATTAAAAATTCAAAACTATCCGCGCAAAAGATTTGGAATGGCACCGTCATAGGTTTGATTCCAATTGGAGCCTGTTGAGCGTGAACGGGCATAAAAAAACCGGCCAACAGGCCGGTCAGTAGGAGTTTCTTCATGGTCAGGGCATTAGCTCCTCTGAAGTGGCGAAGATTGCATCTGGGGTTTCGCCAAGTAGTTCGTTTAGTATTCCAAACCGTTTCAGCGACATTTCGCCTCTGGCAGTGTCTATCTGGGAAATAGGCTTAATAAGTTCTCTAGCAAACTCAGGATCGGACAAAGCACGTTCAACGATAACCATAACATCTTCCTTGCTTCCGTCTGAAATGCGGTCAACTAACTTCTGAAGCCACCTTCGCCCGATACCCGCCGCCAACAATCCCCTGCCTTGAACAGAAGGGCCAGCAAGCGTAGACGCTTTCACGCCTAAAATAACCCCTAACGTCCCAGCACTACTTCTTAGTTTCTGCAAGGTTTGATCTTCAGTGCCACGGAGACTCTGAGCAACAGAGCGTGACCTGTCTTTAAAGGATGCTCCCCTAACAACTTGATTCAGCATCTTGATAGCGTCATTACCATATACAGATCTAATCATGTGCTGATTTGTTTTGTTGTCCAAAAAGGTTTTCATTCGGTTAGGGGTAAGCACAAACTCGCCAACTTCTTGTCTACCAAATCTATCAGTAAGAACTTCAAACAATGCGCTTTGAATTCCTTTTAGAGTATTCCCGCTAGGATCTTTCTTTGCCAAAGTAACAAGGCTGTTAATGTCCTTTGTAGGATTTTTAGACTTTAATGCTGCGCTTATTGCTGCTGATGGTTCTACACCTTCTAAGAATTTATACGCGAGAGACTGATTTTCAACTCGTTTAATTAAGGCAGACTTTGATTTACTTACTGAATTCGCCAGCTTTTGTGCTTGAGCCGCATCCAACATCTGTGCTCTTAACTGTGGGAAGAATTCTAAAGCAGTGTTGCTTGACACAAAGCGGTTCGCTGAAGAAGGATTAAACTGACCCCCTGCCATCACGTTCGCCGAGAACTTAGCGATTAAAAACTCTGAAATGAGAGAATCGACTTTTTCAGTCCCGCCGTATTGCGCGGCAGCATCTCTTAGGCTTTGTGCGCCAACTTTTCCGCTAGTGCCAGAACCAATAAGACGTTCCAGCGTGAGTTCCGGAGATACTGTGTATCCCCCTTTCGTGGTTTTATCCAACAACTGACCTACAGGCCCGTGATAAAAAACCTCGTTCAACCGTCTGGAATACGCCCGTGCAGCAGACAACTCAGGTGAAGCTCCAGAGGTAGGCATAATCTTCTCAAAGATTGAATCTCTTAGCTCACCTAGCAACCTTGCCCGGTTCAAATTTCCTTCAGCCCGAGCGATCCGTTGATCATTACTTAAACGAGACATCAACGCCTGAATTTCGCCCGCACTTTCTCTACTGTTTAAAATGCTTGGAACAGCCTTCTCCACCTCTTTACCAGTGCTGGAGTCAATAACAGCATCTTTCCCAGCAATCTCTCGTATCGCAAGTGGGATGTCTGCTTTACCTCCTTCACCTGAAAGTCTAGGAGTCGTTTCTACAATCTCTCTAGCTGCGCGAGTTATCGTGTCAGTCTCAAATTGCCCATTCCCAACCTTGTCCCAAATAGATTTTTCACCTTCTCTGGCAGTACCATAAACCTTGTCGAATTCCTCCCGCGCAATCTTTCCAACAACGTCTATAGAACTATTAGGGGTAAGCTGATCAATTCTTGACTGCGCTCTTGCAACGGCTAATTCCATTCGTTTTTGAACGGCGTTAGCTGCACTTGCGATTCTCGTCTTGACATAGTTCGTCGGGCCGACTACACCAGGATCTAGTTGATCAAGCTCACTTCTTAAAACCTGAGAGGTTTCAAGCCTAGAGGTATTAGCAGTAATTCTGGAATCCGGAGATCGCGCACTAACAGCCGCTTGCGCTTCCAGCAAACTTGGATCATCCAGAAGTTCTGCGGTTGTGTACTTTCCAACAGAGGGAGCATCTAGCTCGCCTGACCGCAATTTTTCCACAGACTGATCCGACATATTTGCCAAAAGTGTATCTTTGGCTTGCCTAGTCTTACCTTCCTGACCTAAACCTAAAGCTGTTTTAGCGCGTTTGGCTCCATGAAATAAACCTTTCGCTGCGGTATATGTTGGGCTTATAAAATATGGTGACATAGCACCAAGGGTAGCGCCGCCGATAACACCTAATGCCTCGCCTGTTTCCCCACCGATTTTTTCTCCCACATATCCACCACTTCCAGCAGGGACGGATATGCCCACATCAGTCAGCAAAGCCGTCAGCGGTTTTGAGCGAACAAAGGATAAGACAGGCTCAAACACTCCGTAGGTGTATTTACTTCCTTTTGCAGCCGCTCCCACCACACCGTATCCAGCTAGACCATAGGCGGTTTCTTGTCCGATTCTGGCTCCTAAAGAATCCTCTTTGGGGGTAACATTTATTCCGATTCCTTCAAAAAGGTCTTTAACCGCCCTTGTACCCATTACATGATCGTCTGGGTCGTAATTCGGCAAATTAGGATTTACATTGCCACCAAATCCCATTTGGTAAAGCTCTAACCCCGCTGAGATTGGGGTCTGCAACATATCCGCTACTTGCTCGTTGAATCCAGCCAAATAGGACTTTTCAAAACTGCCATAAAGATCCTGATACCACGATTTAGATTTTTCTTTATCAGTCTGAGGAGCCTCTTCTGTTGGGATAGCATCTGAAAGAGCGGATCGTGGAATAATTGTTACGTCTGTTGTCTGAGTATCACTAGGCGCAATTTCTTTTTCGTCTTGTGGCGCAAATAGTTGTGAGGCGGGGATAATTTGAGTCATTTAATCAGT
>Ga0209337_1000577_pt1 | contig 29530 bp, 35 predicted proteins | sample LinPmetageLP53_FD_184044 | JGI IMG/M metagenome (GOLD analysis project Ga0209337, IMG submission 184044) | Marine viral communities from the Pacific Ocean - LP-53 (SPAdes) (version 2) | ecosystem: Environmental > Aquatic > Marine > Oceanic | place: Pacific Ocean | collected 2010-02-08 | reverse complement strand
GATTGGTAGCATAGTTGTTAATACAAATATGACTAATTTTGCATTAAAAGATGAAGACTTAATATATTTGACTAATACTGACTCTGTTATTAAAAAATGGAATCCAGATTCTGCGGCAAGTGATACTTTTGTATATGAAACAAAAGATATTGATTTTGGAGAGCCGGGAGTAAGAAAAAAAATATATAAAGTATATTTATCATTTAAAGGAAACGCTGCCAATGTTCAGGTTCAATATGGAGTAGATGGTCTTGCACCTGCTTTGACCTTTAATAGTATTACAAGTGGTATTGATGGTTCAAGTACGGGAAGTGGCAGTGCTGCTAAATGTATAGCATTTGATGCAGGGACTACTGATTGGCTAAAAGCGGAATTAAAACCTAGTGCTTCTATTAATAATATATCTAGTTTTAGATTGAAAGTAAGTGGTGATGGTTCAGGTGATATTGCTTCAGATTTTGAAATTAATGATATTAGTATTATTTATAGAATGAAGAGTGTTAGATAATGTCATTAACTAGAGAAGAACGCAAATTACTTCATCAGAAGTCTCAACAACCTACTTTTGGTAGCGGTAAGCCAAATGATGATGAAGGGTTCAATGGGGATATTTCATACAGAAAAGTTGAAGGTTCTGGAACTGTACAATATTTAAAAGAGAACAATTCATGGACAGCTATTTCTTCATCTGGGGAAATGCCTCCTATAAGGATTGTTAGTGGAGGAGGTGGAGGTGGCTCTTCATCGAGTGGAGTTACTAGTCATAATGATTTAACTTCTTTATCATCAGACGACCATACTCAATATCTCCTTATTGATGGCACAAGAGCTATGACTGGAGGTCTTGAAGGAACTACTTTTGATGCTACTACTGATTTTACTATTGATGGGTTAGTATTAACTGCCGATACTATAACTAATGACGCGGCTTTAACAGTTGATGCAGCTGGAGATATAATACTTGATGCAAATAGCGGTGTTACTAAGTTTTACTTAGCTGGTGATACAGATGATTTATGTACTTTAACCGTTGCGGCTAATGGAGCTACAACTATTGCGACTGCTGATAGCGATGGGGCTGTAGGTCATTTAATATTAGATGCAGATGGAGATATTATTTTAGATGCCGCTGGCAAAGATATTTCACTTACTGATGGCTCTGGCACGGCTGAATTTATATTTAATTTAGAAGCTGCACCAGAACTTGATGTTGATGGTGCTTTTACAATAGATGGTAGTTCAACTATAAGATTAGACTCGGTTAGTAATATGGATTTTTATGTAAATGGAAGAGAATTGCTTAAATTTGATACAAATGGTCATGCTTATCTTCATTCCTATGATTTAACATTATATAATGATTATAAAATAAATAATAAATCAAATTCATATCACTACACAAGCGGTGTTGGAGATTATAATGGGAATTATAGTACTTTAACACAGAATATTGTTTCATCTGCCTTTAATACTAGCTATGGGAGTGCCTTATAATGGGGGCTTATTCAGCAACGCCTATTGAAGTTGTAAAATATTTAAAATTTCCAGATAGAAAGCTTGTATCTGGGTTTTTAACAATTAATTGTGTTAGCCATAGTGACAGTGATGCTTTTGATGACGCTCAACAAGAATATTTTGACAATTGGGATTCATCAAGTCCATCAAATAATGCAAATTCTCTTCAAAATTCTACTCCATTTGAAGGAGTGAGGCCAGACGATCCTGGGAGAGCTGCTTATAAACATACATTTGGAGATTTTGATTGTTTATTATTTTGGGTCGCAGGAGGAATGACTATACAAACTCCTACAAATATTGGTTCAACACAAAATGTAAGCGGATATGAATATGACGATGGTAATTGGTATGCTTCAGTTTTACATCCATGTCAGCACTTTATGAAATCTCATTTAATTGGAAGGATTAATAATGGATACGGATTTGATGTTACTGATTATTCAAAGGTTTCTCCAATCAGGCAAGATACTTTTGAATTAGATTTAAATGATGCAGCTTCTAAAAAAGAAGATGGGACAGGAGTTCCAACTGCTTATGCTTCTAATAGGAAAGGTCAATGGTCTAGGTATATTGTAAGCAATGGTATTTTTAGCGCAGATACTGATGGTGATTGGAAAGTAAACTTAAGCGTAGACACAAACAATACTTATTTCCCTATGATTGAAGGAGTTGAAATATATGGAAAACACAATTACAGCATTCCTTCTAATACGAAATCTGCAAACCCTACTTTATATTCAATAAGTCCAGGTGGAAGTTATGATGGAGATGCTTATGTTCATCAAGATAGCTTTTGGAGTATGGCAATTAAAATTAAATACAGGGGATATAAATCAGACCAGCATACAGCTGGAGGGGTTGACGCTGATAAAGAATTTTTTAAATCAAGAACAAATGTAATGTTCCAGCCATTTGGAGAAACTGCAAGTTTTGATTTTTCAGATTCATTGCACACTTCATAATTTTATTTTATTAAAAGAATATGTTTGTTAAATTAAATAATATAAAAAGGTTTATTTTATGGCTCTAGCTGACTCAATGCTTAAATATGGCTTACAAAAGATAAAGATGTCTCAAGCTTCTAATCTTGGCAATACGATTAGTAAAATTGGGGATTTAGGTATGGAGGCAGGAGCCGCTCTATCTAAAGTTGCTAAAGCTACAGAACCCAATAGGAAGGCATATGAAACAATCCAAACTGGAAAGAAAGAAGTGGGGATTGATGATAAAGGTTCATTTTTAGAAAAGACTGGTCTTAAAAGCTCTTTAAGTAGCGATAAATTGTTTGATGTAAACATTGATGAAGGAGGCTTAAACCCTAGGAAGGTCTCTTATGATACACGAGGATTAAAGCAAATTGGGACTTTATCTTCTACCTACAGTAGTGACTACCTTATTGAAAAATATGGCCAAGATTGGAAAGAAAAATATGGAGTGAAAAGCAATATAAAAACCTTATCTGAAGATAATAAATCAGTAAATAAAGAAAAATTAGAAATATCTTTTGAAGACCAGAGGAAAAATCTTATTAACAGATCTAATAGTGGAGAGATTAGCGAAGATGAATTTGAAGAAGGATACAATGCTATAGACAGAGATCAAGGAGTAGCCCTCTCCTATCCAGAAACTAAAATAAATCAGAATACGGATAAAGAAGAATCTGAATCGGATATTAATAATAAAGAATTGCAAAAAATTAAAAATAAACCCATGAGGAGCCAATCGGAAATAGACAAGGAAGAGTTCTTAAATGCTTTAACGTCTTCAACAAGAAGTTCTGTTGAAGATGAATTTTTTGAAAAGCATGAAACAATTGAGACCTATACAGAGACTCCTAAAGAAAGTAATATTAGCAATACTGCATCTTCTTTACTTCCTACAGAAGAAAATCAAATTGAAGATGAAATAATTAATAAGTTTACCAAAGAAGATTCTCCTATTATTAAAGAAGCACCTGAAGATGTATCTCTAAAATATCAAAATATAGCAAAAGAAGAAGGTTTAAATTTTGCTTCTTCTAATATAGATAAAGAGACAGGGAAAACTATTTACAATTTATACAATAGAAAGGGAAAAGATTTTGGTATAATTTTTTCAATGAAAGATGGCAAAATAACAAAAGAAAATCCAGACTTTTTTGAAAATATGAAACATTTTAAAGAACTATCTTTCCCAGAAGAGCTATATAATTAATGGAAAAATTAGAAGCAAAAAAGCAATTTGATTATTGGACTGATAAGTTAGGATTAAAACATTCTTTCCCATTTGATACGGCTTGGGCATTTGCTAAGTACAAAGAGTTAAAACAGGTATTAAACAACCCCGTTTCATTTACTAAAGCATCTTATACTAAAGAAGAATTTCAGGATGGGATTAAAACTGTTGAAAACAAGATGATTGAAAGTGGTAAAGCCTTACATGGCGAAGAACTTGATGCTTTTAATCCATTAAAACATTCATTTGGAAAAGGTTTATATGTGAGAGAAGTTTTTAACCCTCAAGGCGAACTTTTAGTTACTAAAATACATAAATACGACCATCCTTATTTCTTACTTAGTGGAGAAATGTCTATTTTAGACAAGGAAGGAGAAAAAAGAATTGTAGCCCCACATTATGGGATTACAAAAGCCAATACAAAAAGAATTATATTTGCACATACGGATTGCATTTTTGTAACTGTCCATGCTACAAATAAAACTGATTTAAAAGAAATAGAAAAAGAAATTATATCAAAAGATTTTTCAAAGGATAATTCATAATGAGTTGGTTAGTTACTGCCGCTTCTGTCGCTACTGTTGTGGGAGCTGGTTTCAAGGCCGTAGGAGCAGGAGTAAAAGGGCTTAATGCTTACAATGCTGACACTTTAGGTCAGGCTGAAAATGCAGAGCAAATTAGATTAGATGAAATAGCTTTATCAAACAGGACATCAAGTCTAAATCTTAAAAAGAATAAAACTGCATTTGAATTGGCTATGGAAAGTATTACAAATCAAGCTGGAGATGTTTCCGCTCAGGGCTCAAGTAGCTTATTAGAAGCTCTTAAAGGTCGAGATAGTCTTGCTAGTAAGGGAAACTTTGCTATGAGTGGTGAGGCTAAACAATCGCTTATAGATTCAAAAACAAATATTAGAAGCGCTGTAGATAGAAGCATGGAAGATTTAGAATTAAAATCAAAAGGAGCATCTGCTGACTATATTAACACAATTGAAGGCATTAGTATTTCAAAAGAAAAAGATTTAGCAGCAATAAATCAAAGATTTACACAAAGATTAGGAGAGATTGGAGGGACAGCGGATACTTTTATGGAAGGTATGTTCGGGAGTAATCAAAGCATAAAAGGGTATGATTATGATAAATATGCTTAATCAGGGTGGAATAAATTATGGCAAATAATACAAATGCATTAGCAGGAATATTTAGTGGATTAGGGGTCGCAGCATCTAGTGCTGCTTCTAATTCTGCAAGCAATGCTTATCAAAAAACTTTAGAAATTAATCAAGCTCTTCGGGTTCTCGACCAAGAAAGAGATTTCAAAAGACAATTAAAACAAGATGCCGTAAATGAGTACAATCAAGAACAAAAGATTCAGAGCGATACAAATGTTAAAACAAAGGATTTTATTAATAATACATTAAAAACTCTTGAAAATGAATACAATAATAATGATTTTACCACAGAAGAATTAGCTGCAAAAAAAGAAATTTATATAAATAGCATTAATGAGAAGGGGTACACTGGAGAACAATTATTGTATGCAAACGCTGGAATAGAAGGCATAAACGCTATGTTTAGGGGAGAAAAGAAAGACAAGGAAATAAACAATTCATTAGACCTTTTAGTAAAAGATGGAAATAAACTAGATGAAAAAGCTATTAGACAAGGAAATTATTCAAGTACAAACACGGAAAACTACTACAACCTTATAGATAATTCAAGAAGTCTCCAACAGAATGCTACTAGAAGCAACAGGGCTGCTACTGCAACTGCTATTGGTAATTTTATGGATGATTTAAGCCAGAGAGAATATGTAAGAGGTGTCTTAGAAAAATATGACGTTTCAAAATTTGACCCAGAGAACGTAGAAGGGACTGCCTTTTTACAATTAGATAAAACAGTTGGCCCAGCTGAAGCAGTTGCCATTCAAGAAGTTGCAGAACTCTATAGAACAAATAACATAGCAGATGCATTTGCAGCTATAAAGACAATGCAGACTGATAAAAATACCGATAGGGCTAATATAAATTCTGCTATTGGGAGACATACAAAGCAGGTAGGTAAAATTGTAAAAGACGATATTAGTAATAAAGTAACAATCATTAAAGATTTTGATAAATATACGGTTCAAGACATTGAAGGTCAAAATATTTATTTAAATAACAGTTCAAATTTTAAATTAAGTGAAGGGATACCTGAACAAACCCAACATCTGGCTTTTTTAGGTGCGCTTAAAACAGATATAGATGAATTTGTAAATCTTTTTGAAATGCGAAAAGCCGAAAATATGATGCCTGAGGCTAAGGAAATTGCTAAAGATATTGCAGAATTAGATGCAACTGGAAGAGAATACTATTTAGCTGGATATTTAACTAAAGTTGGAAAAGGTGTAGAAACTAAATATGTTTGGAACACAACATTAGGAGATATTGATGCGTTGTATTATAAGCAATTTAAAGGGAAAACTACTTCATATGATCAGTTAGGCTCAGTAGAGTGGGATAAAGGAAGAATAGCGCAATCAAGGGAATTATTAGCTGAAAGATTTGAACTAGAAGGTAATAAAAGTAAGTCTGAAAGCGGTACTTATGATTTAAAGACTAAACAAACATTGGCTCTTTTCCAAAAATATGGCGCAATATTTGAAGCAAAAATACAAAATCCTTACAGTAGGGAAGCAAGGTCTATGGCAATTCAACAAAAAAAGCAAAAAGACAGCAAAAATTTTGAGCCAAAAACAGAAGAACTTGCTAAGAAAGCAAGATTAGATAAAGTGTCTTTAACTTTTTCTGATACTGAAGAAGGCTATAATGAGTTTTTAAAATATGCATCTAAGCAAAAATTAAGTCCAGCCGAAATTAAGTATATAAAATTAAATATAGCAGAAAGAACTAGAAATGAAGGTAAAGAATAATGGACAATAAAGGGGTTTTTTATAATTCGTTAAATACTTCGGAAAAAGATTCTCTCAAAAAAGAATATCAATCTGATAAAATTTTTGATTATCATAAAGAAAAACGAGAACATCTTGAAATATATGAACAGAAAGAAGATACAGAGTTAAAAGAGTTAAATAGTAAAATTTTAGAATTGCAAAAGTCTTATACTGGGAAAAAAGACCTTATTGAAGAAAATGTCCAATCAATTAGTTCTTTAGCAACAGACATAGATGATTTAAGTTCTACTTTGGAAAAATCTCAAAGCCAATGGAATAAAGTAGAAAAAGATTATGTAAGTCAATCTGTTGGGACAAGCGTAATCCCTAACTTTTTAAGAAGCGTTTTTAATTATTATCCACCAGACCACCCTCTCTATTCTCCCGGTTGGAGTTCAACTGAATTCGGAGGTGAAGAAAAACCTAGTAAATTTAGAAGTTTTATGGATAAAACTAGACTTGACATTTATTCCAATATGAAAGAAAGTCAAATATTATCTATCGAGAAGAGGCGTAACACGAGAGATTTATTAAATACTGGTAAAAATATTAAACAATTGAGAGATGAATATTATAGAGGTGCTTTTGCAATGCCAAAAAGACTTTTGGAAGAATTTGAAATAGAAAAAGAAAAATAAATGGCTTTAAATAGACAAACTGTTATTGATGACATTAGAGCCTCAGACCCTGAACTTTTTCAAGAATGGTCAGATGAAGCTCTTTATTCATTGGCTAGACAAAAAATTCCAGACTTAAATATACTTGATGTAACTCCTGGGAAAAGTGCTTACGAAACCTTTGGGGCAGGTGAAGCTCCTAATTTTATTGAAAGAGCAACAAACCAGTTTGAAAGCCAAATACAAGAAACTAAAACTGGACTTTATGGATTATTGCCTTGGACTGAAACAGATGCTTACGAAAATCAAAGGATTTATAATCAACAACTTTATCAACAAAAAGTAGCGAACAATCAATCTCTTCAAGCTCTAACTGCTTGGAAGGAAGATGAACCCGGATGGACTAATCTTCATACAGCCCAAAGGTCTTTATCTGAAGCAATCCCGTCTCTTGCTATTTCTATTGCATCAACTGTTCCCGCTATTCTCTTAGCCCCCTCAACATCTGGGGGCTCATTGGCTCTTGCTACAGCCACATTAGCTCCTATGTTTGCTATGGAAGCAGGGGCTCAATATAATGAAGCTATGGCAACTCTAGTTGATGATGTTGGCCTTGACCCTGAAGAAGCTAGAGATTATGCTGCAATAACTGCTGTCTCTTATGGTGCTATTTCTAGTCTTTTAGAAAAAGTTGGAGCAAAGCATTATTTAAAAATGGCAGGTATAGGTAAAGAAGTGAGTGAAAATCTTTTAAGGAGAACTTTAGCCGAGAGAATTGTTAATACAGGCATAGGTTCTAGCAAAATGGCTAGACTTGGAATAAGGGCTTCTGCTGGTGTGGCTAAGGGCTTAGAAGGAGCCTTGATGGAGGGCTCTACTGAAACAATGCAAGCCTATATCCAAAATACAATAAACAGGGGCTTAGAGTTAAATTTAGGAAAAGACCAATTATCTGTTCAGGAAGCCTTAAAGAAATCCTTTAAAGAGACTTGGAATAATCCCGCTGTTTGGGAAGAAGGCTTTGCAGGAGCTACAACAGGTGTATTGGGTATCCCTTTTGGAGTAGCAACCCAAACTCAAGCAAGTAAAGAAACAAGTAAAGAGATTGCTGATGTCATAAGGGAAAGTGAATCATTAGATACTCCTATTAGTGATGCCGATCCATCTTCGGCTCCTCCTTCTGGTGGAGGTTCTCTCACTAGTCGATATATTGCCGCATTAACAGATACTGAAAACGTTGGAGCTTTAACAGATTTAATTGGAGAGATAGAATCTAGCGAAAATCTTTCTTTAGAAGCTAAGAAAATTCAAGAAATTGAAAATACTGAAGAAGTAAGTGTCTCAATTGGGAAAAAGCTTTTACAATTTACAAAAGACAATGTAGGAAGGATTCAAGAAATTGAAAACAGTCCAAATAAAGAATATCTCATTAATGAGATGTTTAAGGAAATTCTTAAAACTCCAAATGGTAAAAAAATAAATAAGGATTTAACTACTGAGAATAAATTAAAAATAATAAAAGATTTTACTACAAAAGGTGAAATAATTATAGGGGCAGAAGAGACACCATCTGGAACAAAAACTACAACTACTCTAGAATATGACCCCGATAAGATTATTCAAGACATACCTGCGTTGGCTTTTGTACAAGAAGCACCAGAGCAAGGTGTCCCACCTGGAGTTGACCCTTCTACGCTTGAAAGCCAAGGAGCAAGAGAAGCAAGGGAGAAATATGAAGAAGAAAATTCTGCTCCCGTCAATGCTGGGGAAAAGATTTTAAAAAGTATTCAAAATAGCAAAACAGATAAAAGTAAAGGCGACAAAGTAAAGGCCTTAACCTTCAATCAAATACACCAAGTCGCTGAAACTATTGGTATTGAAGTCCCATTAGATACTGATGGTAAAAAGTCAACAAGTAAAGAAGACATAAAAGCTTTAAAGATTAAGATATATGATAATGTAACTGAAAAAGCGGCTATTGCTCCTAGTGTTCTTACTTTAGAAAAATTAGATGCTGAGTTAAAGCCAATAGAAAAAGATAAAGAAAAACGTTCAAATACTTACGCAGTTATGACAAAAGAATATGCAAGATTCAAAAAAGACCCTATTGCATTTCTTGAAAATGAAATTGCAAAAAAAGAGAGAATGCTAAAGGGAGGTAAGTTTAGAAATGTTGAATACGCTAAACAAAAACTAGAAGAACAGAAAGGTCTTCTTGCCGAACTTAAAAGCAAAAAAATAGCAAAAGAAAAAGTTGACGAATATCTCGCTCCAATGGAAAGAGTCCAATTCCCGCCAGCTAAAAGCATTAATGATGCCGTTGCTATTGTTGATGGCGTTGAGTTTAAGTTAAATAAGGCTGAAAAGAAAAAACTTCTTTTAATAAAGAAAGTAAAAGATAATCCAGCATCAGCGGTACAGGCACAGGCAGATGCAGAATTGTTAAAACTTGGCCGAAAATTAATTGAAAAGCATGGCAAAAAAGATTTAGAAGTATCAGAATTGCAAAAGAGAGGGACTGAGACTAAAAGGCTAAAGAAAAAACAGGCACAAAAGAAAGATGACATAAAAGAAGCTGTATCTGGAAAAGAATCTGATGTCAGAAGAATAGCCGATAAGTTAATGAAGGGAGAGTCAATGGATAGCCCTCAAGACTTACAAGACTATCAAAATAATAAAAAAGAAATAGAAACGATATTAAAGGCTGAACAAGAGGGGTATGATAAAACAACTGTAGAAGAAGTTGTTACTGCTCCTTCTGAATTAACTAAAGATATTGAAGTACCAACTGATGTCAAGCAAAAGACTCCTGCTCAAATAAAAAAAGAAAAATTAAAAAATAAAGGTAAGGGAGATATTGAAACAGAGTATCAAGATAAAGATTCATCTAATCTTCCTTATTTAAAAGATGAACCTGAATTTGTAGAAAGATTAATAGCTAGATTGCAAAAGCATTTCCCAAATATTGACACAGCTACTTTTGAAGGATTAATTGAAGACGAAGGTATTAGTGCTGTTGGTATGGCTATAGAAGGAATGGTTGCTTGGTCGACAACAGATGGTAGACTTGATACAATCCCCCATGAATATGCTCATATATATATAAAGATGTTTAAAGATCAAGCGATTGTGAAGAAAGGGATTAAAGAATTTGGCTCTGAGGAAGAACTTGTTTTAGCTATTGGTAAATACTATGTAGATAGGATGAAAAATGAGCCTAAAAAATTAAGACTAAGATTTGGTAAATGGCTAAAGCAGTTTGCCGCTAGAATGAAAAGGATGTTTGGATTTGAGCCTTCTCAAAAGCAAGAAGTAATGGAGTTTATAGCAGAAGAGCTTTATCAAGGAAGGTGGTTGGCTGTTACACCAGACTCAGTTACTCCATTTAAAGATTACATGACGAATGAAGTAGAGACTGATAATGAAGCTGCTCTTCAAGAAGCAACGGAAGATGAACTGAATGAAGAATCAACAGGCAATTTAAACAAAACAAATGCTATGTCTAGCGTTGATGCTTATCATTCTTTTTATCATAAAATATTTGGGATTACTCTTAATAAAGAAACAGATTTCCCAAAGATTAAAAACTTAGAGAAAGAAAACGATAATTTTGAAGATTATTTAAATAATTTATATTCTATTCTTGCAGGAATAGTCCAAACAAGATCATATGAAAGTGATAAGAATTTTAAATCAAAAGAATTTTTATCTGATAGAGAGTTACTAGTCTTGAGACGGGAATGGATTAAGGGAAGAAGAAGAGTAACGAGATTTAATGAAAAAAATAAAGATATTGGCAATGATACAAGATTATTTTTTAGAATTGTTAGGAATAGAAATGAAAAAACAGGGGAAAAGAAGCCATCAGAGCTTTCAATAGAAGTAGCAGATGAATTAGATAGGGTACAAAATAGCTTATTCCCAAGGCATTTATCTGGTAATAAAATTGAACAGGATTTTGAAGAAGGAAGAAATAATGTAAGACTTGGGATTCTACCTATTAAACAAATAATGAATTATGTTTTTAATAAGGGAGATTCTTTTTATAAAACGTCTGCTGATAAAATCAGTTTAGAATCTTTAAAAGAAATCCAACTAAATAATGAAAATAAATATAAATGGAAATTTTTAGATGGCATTGATAAAATCAAAAAAATTGCTAATCAAGATATTGCAAATGGAGAATCATTAGAAGATGTTAAAGCAAAGGTAATAGAAAGCTTAAAAACTTTAAATCCACAATTGATTACTATTAATGCTACAAAATTTGGAGACAATGCGGCTATCATTGCGAGCATTATACAAGATGACAATCCCCATCAAGTAACACTTGAATCATTTAAAAATAGGTTAGATGAAGAATTGAAAAATGGGAATATAAATAAATCTCATTACAATTTAATGATGGAAGAAAGCAATTATCTTGATTTGGATATTGACCCTGATGACTTTTTATCTTTTACTTTGTCTGAATATATAGACAATTGGATACAAGAGAATCCAGATGGTAAAATAAATGACTTACTAGAAGTTTTAAAAGAAGGGATTGATTCTATTACCGATAAGAATTCATTAGCTGCTCAATTACAGCAATTAAATTTTTGGCAAGGAGTAAGAACCCCTGACTATTTTATGTATGAAAAAAGTGCCGCAGATAGTATGATAAGATTAAGCATTGATTTGGCTGAAGGTGGAAATCCTGTGGGGCTTAGAGACTTGAAAATGATGATTTTACCTGCTGGGGCTACAGTCTCAGGCCAAATCCCCAAAAGAGATTCTAGCGGCAATGTCATGACGGATAATAATGATAATATTATATTTGTCCAAAGTGAAGATATTGGTTATGATTTATTTGATGGTGCTTCTATAAATGGAACCCAATGGCTAAAAGAACTTGGGGAGAATATAGGTTATAATAAATTCCAGCAAATTAAAACTTTTATTAGAGACAGAACAGTCAATAAAGATGGCTCTGTTGATTACCTAGGCATGAAGCATATGCAATTTGCAGGCTTTAAAGGCATGATAATAAAAGACAAAGATGGTAATATAATTGCTAAAATGTTTCAAAACCCAAAAACTAAATTAACATATTGGGCTACTATAGACAGCGATGGAAGTATTCTTGAGAAATTTGACCAAGTAAGCTCTACAAATGAAGCAAAAATGACTTATGGTAAATATGCTAGTTTAGAACAGAAGAAAAAAGCTTTTCCAAATGATAAATCTAAACACACAGAAGGACATGGAATAATACACTCTGTCAAGTCGTCTTCTATTATAATAAATCAAGTACAGGAAAAAAGCAAACCATCAGGTTCTTTTCCTATTGCTCTTGGAGACTTGTTACTTAGTGTATCTGAAGACAATGGAGATATTCCTGTTGAAATACAAAATGTTTTATCTAGGATAAGAAGTAGGTACTTAGAAGTATCTAATCATTATGCAGACCAAATAAATGATTTTTATAAAAACCCTGAGTCTTTATATAAATTTGTTAAAAGAGCTAAGGCAGATGGTGAATTAATATCAGAATTGGAAGAGTGGATTAATTTAATTGGGAAAGATGGCATAGGGTTACAGCATCCTGCTATTATGACCCATTTGTTGCCTTCTATAAATTCTAAAATAATTAGACAATCATTAAATAAGGGTAGGTCTTTTGAAGGAACATCTTCACAATTATATATTAAGCCTTCTTTCAATGGGACAGATAGCAAAACAAATAATCAACATGTATTAAAAGGGAATGTTATTATATCATCAGATAATAAAGTCGCTTTTAAATATGTATTGAAAAAATGGCTAGAGTCAAATAAAGGTAATAAAGAAATATTAGAAAAATTAAATCTTAAAAAAGGGAGTGATAAGCATACTCTACTTAAAACTTATTTGAATCCTTTCCTTCAGGAGAACGATACTTATGTTCTTATGCACAGAAATCCAATATCTAAGGTCACTAATCCTATAGCTCGTAAAGTTCAGGCTCTTGAAGAAGGTCATGGAGAATCAATGCTTTTAACTAATGATGATGTTAAGAAGATTTTTGATGGAGATTGGGATGGTGATAAAGGTAATTTTGAATTTGTTACTAATGAATTTGCTAATGATTTATTGGCTTGGCAAAAATATTCTAAAGATAATAATTTAGGAAGGACTGTATCTCTTCCTATTTTTGGGGCTAGAGTTGACTCTGCTAAATCTAAAGAAAGCTCTACTGCTTTATCCGCTGTGGAAGATACTAAAACAATAGATGAATCGTCTGATTCTTTAAAAGAAATCGCAAGAAATGCATTAAATAGTGGCACTACTGGCGTGACTATGAACGCTAGAACAATATTGGCTCAATTATTTTCAAAGAAATTGAAAATAGAAATGGAAATACAAACAGGCAATAAAAGTATTGATGGTATTGTGGCAATAGCAAACCCTAATTCACAAGTCATATTGGACTATATCCAAATAGATAAAGATATGATGAGTAAATCTGAAATAGATGTTCTTAAAGAGAATGGAGATACAATTGTTAATGCAAAAGGTGAAGCAATTAATTTTGAAGATATTGGGGAATCTAAAGAACCTCTCTACTTAAAAACAACAAAGTCGCATGAAGTAGCTATCCTATTCCAAATGGCTGTTGATGGCTCTAAATTCACCCATTTAGCCGATATTTTACAAGAGTTTGATGGGAATGGCATAATGGATTTTATGCTATCAAGGATGTTTGTAAAGCAATCATCTGATGGAAGAGCTTTAAAGTCTCCATTCACTCCTGAAGAATTAGCTTTATTGCAACAAGTTTATAATGCTCAAAATTACAGTAGTCAAAGGCAAGGTAAGACTAGAACAAGAATTTCCGCTGACTTCAATATAAATTTAGCCTTTAGTTCTGAACTAAATAAAATGATAAATGGCGATGAAGAAATATCTGATGAAGCATTGCAATCCGCTTCTCCTAAAGGGTTAAGAGATGATTCTAGCTACTCTCAAATTTTTAAAAAGAAAATGAAAGAGAATATGGGAAGGGGCTATGAAGGAGTAAGTGACTTTATATTAACCTTGGAAAACAATATATCCCCCACAGAAAGTCTTTTAATAGGCCTAAATAAAAGAATAGACTCTGATTATTTAGATTCTTTTGCTAACCCATCTTCTAGGAAGCTGTCTCACATAAGAGCCGTAACGGATATAATGAACTCATCATCTGTCCTTAAATTTATGGATGAAATGTTGACTGATGACTCAAAGCAAGAAACTTATGATAATGCGGAAAACTTTCTTTATGAAGAAAAAATATATATTGAGTCGGGTTCTGGGAAATTGCCTGATGCTTTTCAAAGCAATAAAAAAGTCAAGGAAACATCGTATAGTTTTATAGAAGTTTGGAATAAATTACTAGAATCAACAAAGGATAGGGAGCAAATTCAAGCAGATAAAAACCTAATGTTTGCTGAATTTATAGATAGATTTATGCCTAAATATGAATCATTGACTAGTGCTGAAAAACAATGGGTTACTATTAGATTTATTACAGGAGGTATGATTGGAAGTGAAATTTATCTTCAGAAACTATTGCCAAAACCTTTTTTAAGTAATTCTATAATGCAAACATATTTGAAGTCTTATGAGAGCCAGTTAAGGGAAAATTACTTAGGTAAGGATGATTTAATTGTTCCTACTGAAAAAGCTCAGAGAGAAAGACAGAGTAAGGAAGGTGGGTTTAATAATACAAAAAATAAAGTTATAGCGATAATGGAACAAAACAGGATAAATAACAATCAAGAAACATTAGAAGAGCGGAGCAAGTGTAATGCCTAGTACTACTCAATGTAATGTAATTAAAAACAATCAGAATCTTTGTAATGAAGAAAAAACAGCTTGGATGTTAAATGCCCAAAATGCTATTGGGAATTTGATAGGAAGACCCTCTAATAAGGCTGTAAGATTGGCTAAGACAGAAAAAAATAAAAGGATAGAGGCAAAAAGGCATATTGCTCACAAAAAATTGTATGCTAAATTAGTTAATTACACTATGGAAGCAGCTGGTGAAGCTAATTACGATGAAGAAAGGATGAATGTAGAAGAGCATGTTGAAAATTGGGGGAATATATTTTCCAAAAGGTTAAGAGGCCAAATAACCCCAAGAACAATGATGCAAGGAACTTACAAAGTACAATCTTTAAATAAATTAGTTGATAGAATCATAGCGAAGAGAGATAAAGTTGCTAAAAGTGAGAAAGGGATAAGCAAGACAGCATTATTTATAGCCCCCCCAGAATATATAGCATCTTGGGTAGACAAATTTGGATTTATTGGGACTCTAATAGAAAAGATAATGGCACTGCAAGATAATAATATTAGAGATGCTGGTCGGTTTCTAAACGACATTACAGAGACAAGGAAAGAGTTAACGGCAATTTTAACATCTAAGCTAAATGTTGGTAGGGATAGTTTCAATTTTGATAATTCATTAATGGGTGGGCTAAAATCTAGAGATGCAAATAATAATGAAATTTTACTACTAAGAAGATCAGCTCAGGGCGAGGGTGAAGAATTTTATACAATATACAATAGTCAAGAACTTGCAAAAAAAGAAAATGACGAAAACTATACAATGAAAGAAAGCACTATTGCAGCAAAGCTTTTAATAGACAATAGAGACGAAATTAATGATGCTTTGGTTAGAAAATACGTTGATACCCTTATGGATGAGTTAGGGAATGGTCAAGTAAGAAAAATTGTACCAAAGCTAATTGAAGAAGCGAGTCCTGATGATAGAAAAATAATAGATATAAAAATAAAACAACTTCAAAATGCAATTAAAAATGGAGACAGAGTCCCAGGAATACATACTAAAGTAGTTGGGAAAATGGAATATAGATATGTAATGGTAAAGCAGGGGGAAGGAAGTAATATTAAAAACCCAAATGGGGAAGAAGAATATCATGCTTATTTAATTGATAAAGCTGAATTTAGCCTTACAAACCAACAAAGAATACCCGGCTCAAATATAAATTTTATAGGGAAAACATCAGTAGAGCTAGATGGCCAAGTGACTAAACAACAAGTTGGATATACTCGAACAGAATTAGATTCCGTTTTGACAAATGGTTTTTATAGGTCTGATGCTATAAATGATTTTGGGAAAGCAAGAAGGACTAATGAACAAACTAGCAATGAAGAACCTCAATTTAATGTAAGCAAAATTTATGGAGGGCATAGAAAACAATATATCAATTTTCAAAAACTTGAAAATGAACCCAACCCTGAAGTTGTTAATATAATGTTTAATGCATTAACAAAGTTGAGAATAGGATATAAAAACGCCTTTGATGATATTAGTGCTAAAAATAAGAAAGAAGAACAAAAAAGAAATGATTTGCAAAAAAGAGTAATAGCTTACAGAACAAATCCAAATGGTAAAATTAAAGAGACAGAAGAAGAATCCCTCAAATGGTTAAACAACCTTTATGAAGCGAATGGCATAGATAATAATATATACACAGATATTAATGGGGACATAAGAACTGCAACATCTTTTGCAAAGAAAAAAAGTGAAAATTATTTTCCAAATAAATATACTAAATTTACAATTTATCAAGAAATGCTAAAGCCTGCTATTGATGAAATAACTGGTAAAATAACTACTGAAGAGAAGTTAAATAGCAAAGAGAGTCTAATTAAAAGTGGCAAATGGGATGACAGTGATTTAAAGAGACTATATGAAGGGAGAGAGCATTTACAAGGTATACAAGACGCTTTTATAAACAATGAACAATACTCTCCAAGTGCTCAACAAGTTAAATTAGTTAAAAACTTGAAACATATAACAGCTTGGACAAACCCTTTGCTTAGAAGAAAAGACGGTGGAATACATAGTGAATATTTTAATGAATCGTATGATGCCTTAAACAGGCAAAGCATTATGAATGAATTAGCAGATAGTGCTTTTAAAATAGATAGAATAGCAACAATCCCAAGTGGGACTTTAAAATTCCTTGTCAACAGAATGAAAATAGCCTTTGGTGACCCAACGTCTAGGGCGATTACAATTACAGGGAAAGAAACAAGTTACGCAGACATGGCAGAGAAGATGAATGGGTTGCCTAGAGCATTGACTGGCGGAGCTACATTTAGTCCTAAGCAGGCAGAAAGACTTACTAAATGGATAACCGCTTTTCCTTCAATGATGTTTTTAGGTGGTAGTTCGGCTGTGCAAAATTCAGGGCAGATTGTAAATACTATGTTGCAAGTCGGCTGGAGCAACATTCTCGAAGCAACAAACGCAATTAAAAAAGACTCTACAAATAAATGGAAAAGAGTGGCTCAAAATACGGGAGCATTAAATGTCTTAACAATGTTTACAGACATAATGATGCCAGATGGAGAACCAAGAGCTGGTGATTTAGGCTTTCTTGGGATAGGTGGGTTTCAGATACCAATGCCTAACATGATTACCTTTATAAGGCTCTTAAGACAAGGCAGAGATAAATTCGTTGAAAATAATAACGATGCTATTGATGGGATGCTCCTAAAAATGATAAGAAATCAAAATGGGGAATCTAGGGAAAGTATACAAGAATTAATGACAATTAAGGATTTAAAAAATAGGATTCCAACTAATACATTGAAAAAAAAGAGAGGAGAATTTTATGATGCTTTCACTGTTAAAGAAGGAACTGATACTGCGATAATAAAAAAATTGTACAAAGATTTACTTGGTGAACAAAGTGATGCATTGTTAAAAAGGATGGTAAGCTGGAAATTGTCTTGGTGGTTTGATGAACAGTCTGCTCCTGGAAGAGATTTTTTTACATTCACAGGAAGTGAAGAAAGACTAAGAATGACAACAATTGTAGCAGCTTTGCTCCATGCTCAAAAAATTGGATTACTAGATGGAGATAGCAATAGTGATGAGTCATATTTTATGACAGACCACGCAGTTAAGATAGCAAGAAGTGCTGTTTACCAAACTCAATTCGGAATGACACCTCCTTACTTAGGTGAAGGATTTAATGGTTTTGGAAGAGCCTTGTGGCAATACAAACAATACCCAAGCCTTCAAATGATGCACGATTACCAAGTTTGGAAAAAGTTTACAGATGGTAATGATGGAGGTCTTCACGGATTAACTAGAGTAACTGAAGCTGTTTTTAATCAGTTTAAAAGCGTAAGCCCATGGAATAAACAACCTAAATACGATCCATCTGCTAGGAATGTTGACCACGATGCAATTGCAATGGCTAGATTTGCCGTAACAAGAGGAATCGCTTCGGTGCTTGCAACTACCGTAGGGTTAATCCCCTTTCTTGGTTCTTTAATAAACTTTCAAGGAATGAATGTTTACGGGATGATGAGAGGTGCTGAGAATCCTGCTGTAGCCATAGCAATGAGAGCCGTTATGTGGACTGCTTTATTTGGAATGGGAGCAGATGACGAAGAAGAAGAGAAAAGAAATGAAATTGTAAACTCATTTGGATTTCTCCTCTTCCCTGTCGCTTTAGGTATGTTATTTAATATGAGTAAATCAGCTTATGAAGCTTATGACGAGTATATAGATTAATTTTTATTATTTTTAATTATTAATTGTGTAATTTGTTTTATAAAATCCATTTGGTCTTTTGTCTTTTTGCACCAATTTTCTATTTGTATAAGTAATTCTTTTATATCCTCGTCATTCATAAGAAAAAAATACTGCTATTTTAAGTTTTAAAAACCCAATATGAATTCCTATTTTATTTCTGCATATATTTAATTGAAATTGAAAAGGAGTTAATATTAGGAAGTAATTAGTTTCTATTGATTCGTCAATTTCAATTTTTATTATTTTAGCTCCTAATAAATCATCTCCAATACTTTTTGTTATTTTTACTTTTGGTATTTCCATTTTTATTTAGTTGTTTGCATAGATTGATTGTATCCATATATAGCTATAAGTATTGCGTCTGATGTTTTTAAAGTTGCTTTTAATTCACTTAAATCAGAAGCTATTTCTTTCATTTTGTTTTTCCTTTCTTTTTTTATTTTTGGTAAATGACCATAGTATTTTTGCCATTTTTGAGGTGTAATAAAAACAGGCTCAATACCATGAGAAGCTAAAATTCCCAACCAAGTTCCGTAGTTTCTGCCAAATTTAAAAGCTGAACTTCTTCCATCAGTTGGGAAAGCATGTACTAATTCTATATAGCATTTGCACATATCAGATTTTTTATAGTATTTTGAATTTTCTATTGACTTAATAACAATTTTATTTATTAAATCTGCCATTTCTATATTTGTTTTAGGACAGGCTTCAGCTTTTATATTATAAGATGAATCAATCCAAGATACGCCACCTGACGCTCCTGGATCAATCCCAATTAAAGTAGGTTCTTCATTTAAAGAGTTTACCATCTTTTTTATATTTTTTCCATTTTTTACTTTTTGAATGATTAGTTCCATAATACTCCCTTATTGCACATTTTTTACATATTTGTAATATTGTATTAGAAAAACTAGAATGATATTCATAATTTACATTTCCATTGAAACTTGATTTACACATTTCACAAGGCTCTAGTTCTGTTAATTTTGATTTTATTTTTATTGAAATCATTTGCTAAGATATTTCTTGCTTCGTCAGGGGTAGAATAGAATTTACATTTATTGCCATTAAATCCCATAACATAAGTTCCGACTTTACCATACCTAGCCTTATCACATATAATTTCTATTTCATATCTATCGTATCTATCATCGTTAAAGTTAAATCCATAAAATACTAATAATGCCGTTTCTGCCGTTTGTTCTATCGTGCCACTTTCTGCAAAGTCTGCTAATCTTGGCCTAGGCTCTAATCTTTTTTCAATTTCTCTATTTAACTGAGATACAAGTAAAGCAGCGCAATTCTCTTTTTTGCAAACCCATTTATACTCTACTAATATATCTTCTATTTCAAACCTTCTGTCTTTACTGTGCTTTGAATCTGTTTTTATTAATTGAATATAATCATCAACAACTACATCGGGTTTTTCTCTTTGGACTTCACGCATAGCATCACTTAGATTTTTTATGTCATCATACATAATTAAGTTTTTTAATTTTTCTTTTAAACTTCCAGCCATCATTTCTATAGATTGCATTCTCCCTTTTTCAATATCTCCTTTTCTTAAATGCTCATATAGCAAATCTTTGCTTTCCATAATCATGAATTTCTTAATTACTTCTATATTGCTCATCTCTCTGTTAAATAGCATTACTCTGTATCCTTGTTTCAATAAGCTGTATATAATATTCAATGTTAAGGTCGTCTTACCATGTCCTGGTCTACCGCCTACTACTGTAATTTCTTTACGAGTCATGCCTCCTGCTATATTATCTAATGAAGGGTAGCCAAATTTTATAATATTTTTTCCTGTTTTTAAAGTGTCGATAGTTTCGTTTATAACTGAGCCAATTTCTTTCTTTTTGCTTGGTGCTATTTCTAATAGTTCAGTTAATAACTTTTGATGGTGGTGTAATATGTCTTCAACTTTTTCATCTGTTTTTACAAATCCGCTAGAATACAATTTATGAGCAGATTTTATAGTTTGTCTTTTGATATATTTTTCCCAAACAATTTTAGCATAACTTTCTACATTAGCTGTTGTTGGAACTGTTTCAGGCAATCCTGTTATATAATACATATCTAGACCAATATTTTCATTTTCTTTTTTTAAGTCTTTAATTTTATCAGAGACTGTTACCATGTCTATTTTTTTATTATCTCTATGTAAGTTTGAAATTGTTTCATATAGTATTCTATTTTTATCTGAATAAAAAGCATTGCTCTCTCTTATCCAAGCATTAGCTTTTTCAAAACCTTTTCCACCATCAATCAAAATTGAACCTAAAATTGCTTGCTCTGCTGATTCTGAATGTGGCATTGTATTTATTTCACTCATTTAAACTCCTATGTAAATGTTAATTGTTGATTGCCGGGTTGATAATTTATAATGACTAATTCATTTTTATAGTCATCTCCTGTAAGTTGTCCACTATATTTAATTGGTATTTTTTTTATTGTATAATTTTTATATAATTCATTTACTAAGGGATGATCATCATAAGAAATCATAAATTTTCCTCCATTTTTATTTATATCATTTGCTATATTAAATAAATCTACATGGTCTTGGTTCTTTAATGAATGAAAGTAATAATCGCCTCTTTCTCCTGCTATAACATAAGGAGGGTCAAAGTACCAAAAGTCATTTTCCTTAGTTTTATACCTATTATAAAGCTCTCTAAAGTCAGAATTTTCAATCATTGCGTTTTTTAATTTATCTCGACTTTGCATTAAGTATTCCCATCCATCAAAATGTGCTGCTTTTTTTTCTTTGCCTATGGGGTTATGAAAGTTGTGATTAAAAGCATTCATTATTATATAATAGTATTTACTTGCTCGTTCTGCATTTGGCATTTTTTTATATTCTATTTCAATATCCATGTCTTTTTTATATGATGTATATAGCATTCTAGATTTTAATAAAAATTCGCAGTTATATTTAAAATCATCGTATTTATGAAGAAGGGTTAAGTAAAGATTTACTAAATCAGAATGTTTATCGTTTAATATATTGATATTTGATTTATTTTTTCTAAAAAACATACTTCCTCCTCCAAAAAAAGGTTCAATATATCTTTCATGGGGAGGTATCATTGGTATTAATTTTTTACTTAACAGAACTTTTCCTCCCATATATGGTATAACAGTTGGACAATTAGATTTCATTTATACTTCCTTATGTAATTGGGGGAGTGGAATTCTCCCCCTTGTTTTATTTTTTATTAATTAAGAGCCATGTTTTTTGATGCATTTTTTGCCCATTTAGAAACACTTGTAAACAATGTAGATTCTAAGTTGTGAGTTGATTGATATGTTCTTTTCATCTTATGAGAGGAGATATAAGTAGCGCAATTTAATAAATCCCAATATGTTTTAAGATTTTTAGATATTAAATATTGAACTAAAAATTCTGACATTTGACTAGGGAAAAGTTCTATTAATTTTATTATATGATTTTCATTTAATTTAGTATCTGAAAGCATTTCAAAGCTATCTGCTAAATTATAAGTTCTTTCTATTGTTTTCTCTATCTGCTCATCTATGTTCTCAAGATTGATATTGTTTACATTATGCTTAAAGCTCTTTTTACCAATAGTCACTCCTATAACTAAGCCATTGGAGCATATTAATCTAAAAGCACCTGCTAAGATATTTACTTGTAAGCTTCCATCATAACTATTTTTAATAATAATTTCAGGATTTAATTCATCGTTTTTAGCTATTTTTATTTTCTTATCTGGTATTATCCATTTCCACACAGTCTTTTGCCCATCTGCTAATGAAACTGCTTCCTTTAATACGGCTTTATGTTTAGCCAATATTGGGGTTGCAACATCAACAATTTGTTTATTTGTTACAACTTTATAATCATTGGTCATACAGCTGAGTATTTTATTATTATCTTCCCTCACTATTAATTTGTATCCAGCAGATTGAGATTTATCTTTTCCTGCTACGTCATACATGACAGGAACTTCTTTTACTGGAAATAATGTTGATTCTATCATTCTTCACTCCTTATTTTTATTATTGATGGTGGTTTACCTATTCTCAATAATTCGTTTTGACTAACAGTTTTTCTATTTTTGTCGTGGTTTAAACACATAGCTGTTAAATATTTAAAACCTCTTCCTTTGAGATAATATTTATTTTGGATAAATTGAGAAATTATCCATTCTAATGATGAGTCTTTTATTTTAGATACTGATTGATAAAAATAATATTCTGATATTACATTATTATCGCTTGGAACGTTTACTTGTATGCAATTAAGGACTTTCCTAATTATACTTTTAGTAGATTTTGACCTTTTTCCTCTTAGTTCTCTTATTTTTTTACTAGGATTGTATTTTATTTTTTCATATCCACAAGAAGGACATTTATCCACTTTATATTTTATTTTGCATTTTATTATTTATATCTTTTTGCATTTCATCATGGATTTTATTTAATTTATCATAAGCAGGATTATTTCTATTATTTCTCATTTGTTCGTGAGCTTCTAAAAATCCATTAGCTAATCCAACTCCAACTATTTCGATTAACTCTTTTTTTTTATTATATTCACACAAGTAACTTATGTACGACATCTTTCCCATTTTGTTCTCCTTTGCATAAATCGCAGGTTTCTTTTATTTTACCATAAACAGGAAAATCAACATAATAAATTGGTCTTCTGTCTATTTTACTATAATTGTCTTCTAATGTTATTTCCCAACATCTATTACAATTTTTACAATACTTTATTCTAGTATCGGCATTCTTAGCATCTTTAGCCTTAGTTGACCAAGAACCTTTTGGCAAATTTTTAAATTTCATCAGTTATTAATGCTTTTTTCATTTTATTCTACCTCGTCTATTATATGATGACATAGTTCATTTTGAATGTCTATTTTGCTTTCTATTCTATGTAGTCTCCAAAGAATGCTTAGATTTAAAAACAATATCATTACCATGGTAAATTCCCAATATGGAAAATACTCTGCGCTAAATAATGCTTCCCAATAATATCTCATTGTTTCTCCTTTTTATCACGTTGTGTATCATAGTTTTCCATCCAAGTATTTAGAAGTTTCTTTGCTAAACTTTTATTTACTTGAAAACTGTCTTCAATGTATGGAACTGCTCCAAACATATTGGTTAATCCGCTTTCACGAAGCTCTTCTAAATATAAATATACGTCTTTACTTATTTCATCAAATATAATATCTTGCTCAGTTATCATTTTTCTTCCCCTTCTTCACTCTCTAGTATTATTTTATAATTATTCGCTACTTTTTTTAATAGTATTGTGACATAATATCTCTCATCATAATTTAACTGCTCTATGAATCCCTCTACCCAAAAGAAATCAATGGCATCTAGTACTTCTTTTTTAGTTACTTTATTTAACATTTTATTTTTCCTTAAATGCAGGTTCTAAAAATCTCTTTATTCCTCGTTTGACTTTTATCCAAAAAATATCTTCTTTCCCTCTAAAATTATTAGATATATTTTTTCTTTTTGGCATTTTTACACTCCTTTATATAAGCAACTGCTTATGCGTTTTTATCATTTTTCATTAAACATGCTATAAAGCTTTATATGTTCTTGAATTAAAATTTCAATTTTATTATACATTTCAATTTCAATTAAATTTTTATTCTTTAACATTTCTTTTAAACATGTGACAATTGTTACAACTTCTTCTTTAGAATCAAAAACCATAGCAGGTCTTTTAAGACTATCTTTAGATAAATTTGTCATATTTCTTTTACCTCAGTTTTTGAAGCAATTGTTTTTTTGCCTAAGCTCCTTGAATCAGATAAGCTTTTATCACCATTCTCTGTTATTATTACTTTTGCATTAGTTTCGCATTCTATAAGAATCCCTTTAATTTTTGAAAAAGGTATTTCAAATAAAGACCCTATTTTTAAATCTTTTAAATACTTATATCCTTTAGGGGGTTTACTTATAAATTTATCTTTTAATGCTTTTTTAACTAACTTATTAATTATTATTTCTTTTTTTCTTAATATATTCATGTTAATCCTTTATTATTATTTAAAATTTATGTGGTTAGTTTTTATATTATTTTCATATTCCACTAACCACACAAAATTTATAGGTTGAAATGACTTTGATTAATTAAAATGGCAAATCATCACCACCAACTTCGTCTTCAGAAAGTTTCTCTCCTTCTACCCAAGGAAATACCTCAAAGGCTTTCCAAACAGACCTTTCTTCTCCATCCTTAGTATAATGCTCTTGCCCTAGCTTTATAAAACAAGGATGTCCTATAACGTCTTCATTTTCTACTTCTGCTAACAGAGTGTCTCCTTTTTTATTAGTAGGAAAATTAACACCAAGGCTTTCAAAAAACTCTTTATATCTTCTATTTTTCCAACCTTGACCTTCATCAGGATTAGGAGTAAGCCATATTCCAATAGAATTGAATCTTTTTCCTGCCATGAAAGAAGCTGGTATTGTTATTGGCTGTCCTCCATCATCAATAGCTTGAGTCAATTCTCCTTGACCATTTTTAACCATTTTGGAGACTTGAGTGTTCTCAACTTCTTTAGGAATTAAAAAAGTTATATTAAACACTTTTTGTTCTCCTATTTTAGTCGCTATGTTTCTACTTTCAAGACCTGAAATATGAGCAGGGTAAACTCCTGCTACAATTGGAATCATTCCATCTTTTTCTTCATTGTAAGTTGTATTTGGTAAATCAATCATAAGGTTTCCTTTATTTAGTGTTTTTTGTTATTGCATATTCTGAGATTAAAGAATTAAACTTTTGTTTAAGTTCATTCATTTCGTTGCTATATTTGTCTTTCCCAATTCCTTGAAAATATAATTGAGGAGAAACAAAATTACCATTTGCTGTTTTTATGTATTTTTTATTACTTCTAGTTCTTGTTGAAACAAGTCCTTTTTCTTGTAACCCTTCAACTGCCTTTTTTGATAAAACACCTGACTTTTGAAGGTCTTCTGCTTCTTGTATTGTTAGTTTACCCATTATCTAGAGTCTCCTTTGTTTTTTGATTATTGAGGTCTTCAGGCATTGGAAATTGGCCTTGTTCCTCTATTGTGAATGAATTATAACTTGGATTTATTGTAATTTGACTTTTATTAAGGTTTTCAAAACACATCATATTCTTACCTCCAAAGTTTTTACTTCCTTTATAAACTAAATTATTAAATACTTTTCCATCACTTGTACCAACTGAGTATTCAACTCCTTCATTTAAAAATTCAGTAGTTATTTCATGTAAATATTTCATTTTGTTAACCTCTCTAGTTTTGCGACACTCGCTCTATAGTTTGAAGAATTAATGTCTTTGTTTTTTATTTTTTCTTGCATTCCATCTATATTAGCTTTTTTAGCTAAAAGTAATAATCTATCTATTTGACTATCGTCTAATGAAGGGTCTTCGCTCCTATAAACGTCTGCAGCTATGTCCATATAAACATTAAAAGCTTTTTTCATTGTGTCTGTGTTTGCAGACTTTATATCATTTCCTATGTCAACAAAATCACTAGAAGTGCCACCTTTTTTAGTTTGTATTCTATGAGCTGCAACCATATCTCCATGTCTCCAAACTCCATTGTCAAACCATTTTAACCTACCATGGACTACATAAGCAGCTCCTCCTAAAGCTTCAGAATTAATTATTTTCCATGACCATCCTGGAAATTGTTCATTAGCAATGCTTTTCATATAGCCAAGGTCAACATAATCAAAACCTTGTCTTTTTTTAATTAATCCTTTTGGAGTTTTGATTTTTCCAATATTTTTATGTTGATTAGTTATTTCATTTAAACTTTCTTTTATAAGCTCAACTACCTCTACTGATTGCATTTTTTCCATTATTAATATCCTTTTTAGTTAATAAGTTTTTTAAAAATTTGTTTAAAATTGAAATAAACATTGTAAGAATGCACAATGCTAAACTCCATATAAACAAAGCTATGCCAAATAAGAAAAATTCTACTATCCAATTTGCTACATCTAGTATTATCATTTTATACTCCTTTACAATGTATGTTTTTAAACCCACAGTATCTACATTCCCAATTAGCCATTGGAACTCCATAAGAACCAACTTCTAAATCTTTTGACTCTTTATTGTCGGTATATTCTCTTAAGTCTTCCCAATACTCTAATGCTTTTTCTATCCAATCATTTCTAACTACAATCTCTCTAACTGCGCTTGTATCTTTGTTGTACCAAAATAAAGACATCTCCATATCGTCTTGATGTACGTTCATTTCTTCTGAAAAAGCATAAGAATAAGTTGCAAGCTGCAAATTATAATTAGTATTTGCATTAGGGTCTGGCTTTCTTCCAAATTTCATTTTCCAAGGATAACTACCGCAAGTTTTAACATCTATTATTTTTGCTATTTTATATTCATTGTTAAAAATGGCTATGTCTAAATGACCTAAAACTTTAAATTCTTGTATTTCTACTTTTTTTTCAGTGTATATAATATTGTTATTTTCTGTGCTATTGTAGTCGTCTTGTTTCATATAATTAATAATAGATTTTTCTATATCGCTATGGACAATAGTTCCAAGCCTTAATAGCCTCATCACTCTATCTTCCATTGATGGCTCAGGCGTTTGCTCTTCTCTTAATTTTAATTTCTTAAAACATGAACCTGCTTGAGAAGCTGAATGCCAACCTTCATATCCTTTGTATTTTTCTTTATGATCTTCTTGTTTTTTATTTAAATAATTAGCATAAATTGACTCTAATTCAAACATTTATTCTCCTTTTGGTTGCTTTAAATTTAACAATAATTAAACTTAGAGGTTATCTATATTTATAGTATTCATATAATAATATAGGAATGCGCAAGGTATTTCGGTCAGCTCCTTGCTAAACTAGGAATCTATTTCAACCATGGACTGTAGTTACATTCCCACATTTAGGTTTAATTAAAGGGGTGATTGCATAACTGCAGGTTGCCAAACCAAACTCCATAGTCACCTCTTTTATAAAGATGGATTATCTTTATGGAAAATAAAGAGGATAATTATTATTTTTACACCCCAAATAACATTATATGCTTTTATTCATAAATTTTATTCTCATATTATTTAAAACTAAAATAGCATTTTTACCTTCGCTGTAAGCTTCAACAACTTTATCAGGGTATTTATCTACTATTTCTTTTATAGACAATTTTTTTAAATAATATGTTTTTATTGATTTTTCTTTTTTTATGTTTTTCATCTTAATTCCTTTAATTGTTAAAATCAATCATGAATAGCATTTTGTCTTCTTGTGTTGTTAGAACAACAGGAGATATTAATCTTTTTGAAAGACTACATTTTCTTTTCTCAACTGTTTTTAGTTTACATTCTTTTTTTAAATCATTTACTCTTCCACTAACTGCGTTTATTTCTATACCAGTGAAAGCAGATATTTCTCTAAGAGACATTCCTTTACCTGTGTTATCTCTATCAATCATTTCTAATATCCTATCTTTTTGATTTTTTGAAGTACCTTCTTCATTGATTTCTTTGTATGCTAATCTACTTGTTTGTGTTGTTGTCATTGTCAATGTCTCCTTTATTGGTTAATTCATCTATTTTTTTAGCAAACTCTTCATCATTTTGTTTTGCAAGTACTTCTGCATTGTAAAATGCATCAAAATCTAATGTCCATTTTAATGCTTGTACCCATCCTTGATTAATAGCTTGAGCTTCTACAGAATTATCATTAAAACTTTTATCCTGTCTTCTTGATAATTCTATAATTATATCATCTTTATGTTTTAAAAACAGTTTTTGTTTACTCATCATTTTTCCTCTTTATACTTTTCCATATCCCCATACAATGCTTTCTCAAGTTCAGTATATCTACCTGTCCTTAATAATATTATGTAAAAAGATAATCTGTTTGGTTTATACCCATTAATTAATCCTATATTTTTAGAATTATCGTATTTTTTCACTTTTTTCTTTTTATTCATCACTTAAGCCCTTTTTTATAATTATAAGACTGTCATTGATTTGATTTTGACTTTCTTCTATTGTGTAGTGAACAATTCTTACATTACTTAATTGTGTTCTTACTTTTAATAAAGTTAGTTTTAAGTTTGCTATTTTTCTTTTTAACTCAATATTATATTTGTCTTCAGTTAGAGACTTTTTGCCAAGAAAAGTAACTGTTGTATTTAATATATCTCTAATTTCCTTTTCTGTGATAAATATAATTCCTGTATTCGCTATTTTATCCTGTATTGTTTCAAGACCATTCTTGAGCCATTCAATATGATTTTTTAATTCTGTTATTTCCTTATTAATTAATATTAAGCCCTGCTCTTGAGCTATCATCATTGAGTTACCTACTTTAATATCACGATTCATTATTATTCCTTTTTTGTTTATTGTTTTTAATTAAAAGATATATCTTATTGTATTCCAAGGTATAATGTTTTTATGCATTTTTTTAAATACATTTATCATTTTACTTTTCATTTCCCATTTATATCTAATGTTTTTACTGCCATATTGAGATTCTTTAGCTTCTTGATATTTAGGTTGCCATAGTAAATCTTCATGTGGTACACCATATTCTATATTTTTATTATGTTTCTTTTTATTGTGTGTTAAGAATATTACTTCTGCTAATACATTATCTTTATCATCAACGTACTTATCTATT
>Ga0209337_1000576_pt1 | contig 29628 bp, 27 predicted proteins | sample LinPmetageLP53_FD_184044 | JGI IMG/M metagenome (GOLD analysis project Ga0209337, IMG submission 184044) | Marine viral communities from the Pacific Ocean - LP-53 (SPAdes) (version 2) | ecosystem: Environmental > Aquatic > Marine > Oceanic | place: Pacific Ocean | collected 2010-02-08 | reverse complement strand
ATAACCAGTATTTACCAGAATAACTTAAGTTATTCTGGTAAATACTGGTTATACTCTCTGGTATATAGGTAAGAGTATAACTAACTACTTAAGAGTATAACTAACTACTCGCGAGCATAACCAGGAAATGGTCAAGAAACCAGGGAGCAAAGATAACTATATGACCAGGGGAATTACAGAAGTCAAGACCATAACGGCTCTATGGACAAAATATAAATTGAATTGATTTTTTTATTTATAATAATATAATATAATATAAATAATATAATGGCTGGCTTCGCAACGAAAACATTCTCCAAACACGATGACTACATGACCCCCAAGTCTGCCTGGATTAATATACGCAACTATATTCCAAAGGACAAAGTTATATGGGAAGCATTCTATGGTAATGGACAGTCTGGTAATTACCTTAAAGAATTAGGTTATAATACTATTCATAAAGATATTGATTTCTTTGAACATAATCTTGGAGAGATTGTTGTTAGTAATCCTCCCTTTACTAAAATTAAAGATATTATGTTTAGACTTATTAATCTTGATAAACCATTTATTATGATTATGCCCGTCAGCAAGATGTCTACCCAATACTTTCGCAAAATTATGGGAAAAACCGACGAAAAAATACAGATTATTATCCCAAGAAAAAGGATTAACTTTGATAAAATGGTTGACGGTGTTATTGTTCCAAGTCCAGGCTGTAATTTTGATTGTTATTACTATTGTTTTCGTATGAACTTTGCTAATGATATTACATTTCTTGGTGATGATGAATGTATTGAAATGACCAAAGAATATAAAGAAGCCAAGAAGCAAGCCAAGAAAAATGAAGAAATCAGAGCCAAAAAAAATGAAAATTGAAAGCTTTATTCATAATATAATATCCACTATATAACTTTCTTGACTTAAGTATACACAAACTTATAAATATGCCCAAATCAAAAAACACAACTTTATTCTATGACTCGGGATTTACTTGGACTTGCGGAATATGTAACCATTCTCTAAATAATAAAAGTGATAGAGGTATTAATATGATGAAAAAACTTCATTTTAGAGCCAATCCAGACTGCAAAAATAAAGCAAGTAAATGTGAATTAAAAAGAAAAATACAAGGAGCTGGTAATTCTGTCGTTAATGGCTCTTATCCACAGGCTCAAAAGCAAGACACTTTGCTTACTATTGGAAAAATAAAAATAAGAGAACCAGATGCTGTTATAAATTTAACTGTTGAACATAAAAATGAATAAATTTCTCTCCAAATAATATTTTATAAAACTATTTTATTTTAAAATTATTATCCTTCCTTCCCGTTCCATATACGGATACTAACATATTCTCTATAGCCTTACTTTTTTTATCTAATTTATCATAACATTTATTACTACAGAAACCAAGATATGCTTTTACATAATGTTCCATTTTTTTACTATCCTTATGAAATGGTAATTCTTCATAAGTCTGATTACAACTTCTACATTGAATATAGTTCATTTTATATTAAATGGAGAGAAAAATATATTATTCCTTTGTTCCTTCATCTTCTGTTTTTGGAGTTTCATATCCTCTTTTTGTTTCACCCCGACCAGGTTCTTGGTCTACAGTTTCTTGAGCATCTCTATCACCTCTTTGTCTTGCTAATCTTTCATCTACATAACTCATTTCCCTCACATCTGGTCTTGAATAATTTCTTTCTGTACTATTAAATGTTCCCATATCTGGATTACTTTCTATTTGCATTATTGTTGATTGACCAAGTGGCTCTTGATTTAATATTTGTCCTTGAGGGTCTGCTAAATTTATTGTTCCACTCGACATCATATTAGACATTACTTGCGAAACTATATCCAAATCATTTAATCTTGCTTGTTCCGCCAAGTCGACCATTTCTTGCGTCATTTTCATCTCCTGCTCATTATCTATACTATCAAAATAATTTACATATACTGATGCTATTCTTTCTAATGCTGTTGAATTCACACCCGTCATGTTAAAATTCGCAAAGTTTTGAGGACTTTCCTCACCTTGAATTAATCGCTCACCTGTTCTTGGATTTATATTTATATTATTTAATAAATCTACTAATCTATCAAATCCTTCTTGAGTTCCCGCATTATTCATAAATCTTTCTAAACCTCTTATACCTCCAAATTCCCTTAATCTTGATGTTAAATATCCTTGGACTTGCTGTGCTAAATTATATAATGACGCATTATTTGGTTGAATTATTTCTCCATAATTTGTCGCAGGCATTACCATTCCTGTTGCAGTATCTACTTGTAATTCTACGGGAAAATCTGCTATTAATCTTTGTATTACCGTTCCCATTATTGTATATTGATTTTTTGCTTCAGGTGATAAATTCTGATTCGCATCTATTTGTGCAAACATCTGTTCTAATGCTGCCGCTTGCCTTTCTCCTTCCACTATATTTAATGTCGCACCAGCGTGTTCTTGTGCTTGACCTACCAATGCTTGTTGTAATCCTATTATATTTCCTCCACCTCCTCCTCCTCGATTATTTCTTTCTCTTCCTCCTCCACCTATTCCTGCTCCAAGACCTCCTCCCCCTCTACTTGTATTGCTCTCTGTATTTATAACTATTTGTTCTAATAATTTATCCGTTCTATCAGGAGGTTGCTCTTGATCAAGAGGGTTGCCTAATGCATCTGTTTGCGGAGGCAATATTGTAACATCTCTTTGAATTTTATATATTATTGTTGAATTACTTGAACATTTTTGTAATCTTCCCGTTATTGGGTCGCGTAAAGCTGTATTCACCAATGATAACATTCTATCTTGGTTTGCTGTATGAGTATATGATGACCCATATCCATATATAAAACTACTCGCTTGATAATTTTTCATTAAATAAAATAATACATTTTGCTGCGTCCTACCACTCCTATAATTTGTTTGGCATATATCACTTTCTATTAATAAAAATGGTGATGTTGATAATATTGGCGGTGCTGTTGCTGTTAATTGTTGATTAACTAATTGTAAAGATACACTCTCATCATTTAAAAATCCATTACTATACATTGGAATTCCATTCACTCCTGACGCATCTGGTGATGCACTATAAAATGTATTCAAAGCTGGGTCTATACTATTATCTACCGCATTACATAATATTAATGGTTTTGTACCTCTTGCTATTTTATCTGGTCGAGTCTGATTATATGTTGATGGATTAAATCTATTTTCTTGCTTTCCATAAGCTGGTAATAATTCTCTATGTGATTGAAAACCTAACCTTGAAAATAAACTATTCTCCCAATTATTTTCATCTGCTTCTACACAAGTATTAATTATTTTATCTCTATTTATCTTTGTTTGACCCCAATATGATATTTCATTTTCTCCTTCCGCGTTTTCTCCACTTTCCGCATTATTCCAATAACTGTTTAAATTTATATTATTTGGTGGTTCATAATTTTCTGGACATAACCATATTTTATATACTCCTACTCCTGATATTTCTGCCCGCACTCCCGTATTTCTACTTGGTTCTGTTTTCGCATTCGCTTGGAAATCATCTATTCGATTATTACGACTAAAAACCGCATCTTCACAAGCTGTATTTATTATTCCTGCTTTTGTTCCCGTTGTTGATGAAGGATTTATTGTTGAACTTGAATATGGTATTGATTTTTGATTTAAAATATTATCTTCTTGTAATTGTGTAAATTCTACTCGACCTCTTTCACCGTTATATTGAAATGTTGGTTGAGTTGCTCCTGTCCAAACATAATTTACTTTATTTTGTTCTAAACCAAGATTTACTGGAATTGCAGAACCCGCTGATGTTGTGGGAAATTTATAAACATATAACTTTGCTGCTGAATATTGTGCATAACTATCTGGTGTTCCACCCGTATATTCACCATTCATAAATGCTCCTGGCTCACCAAGACCCTGGCACTGGAAAACTCCTGGAATTATAGCCCGCACAAACGGAGGATTTGATAAATCACTTACTATACCTGTTCCTGTTGTTAAAACCCAAGTATTTGTCGCAGATAATAAAGGATTTTTATATAATCCCGTAAATCTACCTCCTACTGGAGTTGTTGATGCTGTCCAAGCTGGCTGGTCTGCTGATATCAAATTAAATCCCGTCACCGCACCTGCTGTTAATAAACTACTTTGTTCCCATATTACTGTTGTTGATTGACCCCACGCAAAATTATCAATAAATTCTACTTTTAACCTATAACTTCCTGCTACATTTGGATTTTCATAAGCTGGATTTGCTGGGAAATTTGTTGTAAAATCCCATTGCGTCTTTGGAATACTACCTATTCCTGTTGTCTGCGTATAAGCATTCGCATCAGCCAAAGGTGCTTGATAAGCAGCATCTGTTTCTACTCCTAATGTTTGTTGTGTTCCTATTTCTACCCATTCACCCGCTGTTGTTACTACTGTTGATAAAGGTTCTCCTCTCTTTACTTGGTCATTATTTACTGGACATATCGCATGATTATCATAAAAACTATTCGATATTCCTATACTATTTCCCCAACACATACTACCAAAATTTATTGTTGATAATTTTGTTTTATCTGGTGAATAATCTGTTCCAACCATTATTGCACAAAATGTCTTTGTTATACCTCCACCCAAATACATTGTATACGGATAAAAACCTAAATCTAAACTTTCCATAAATGTTGTATCTACTTTGAAATCTGGGTCAGGAGGATTATTCGCCGCCAAAAAACCACTATCGTGAGGGTCTATTAATTGTGGCGGAGATACATTTATTATTTCATTACCTTGGAAATTTTTTGATATATTTAAAAAATCTTTTTGAAATCTACTTTTCATTTTTAATCTTCCAAGTTCTTTTAACATTCTAAATTTCTCCTCTTCATCAATATTTGACCTTGCTGATATACCAGCAAATATTTCACTCGTTGTTGTTGGACATATTAATGTTCTACTTACATCATATACTTGTGGTCTATAATCTGCTGTCGCTTGACCTCCCGCTGGTTGTGGTAATACTATTGGTTGAGGTAATCCAAGTTCTGTACCATAAATTGGGTCTGTTGATAACATAGCATTCGTATCAGGTTGATTTAACCAATCATAAATAAAAGGTCTATTTTGTTGATATGTTGCTTGTGGGACGCTACTTGGGTCTTGTGTCCAGTTAGGTGGAGGATTATATGGGTGATTTGGGTCTGTTAAAGGAGGAGGAAAAGATGTACTACCATTTTGTGTCCTTAATTGGGCTGTTGTTCTATCATCAGTCATACCTATATCACCGTCAAATATCCAATTACCAATATCTTTCCTTTGATTTTTATAACCTACTGGAGGTTTCGCTGTTTTATTATAATATGTTTCATAATTTCTCAAAGCCTTCGCAAACTCTGTCCAATTTTTCTCTCCATCATCTGATTCAGGAAAAGGAATATTTGTATATAATAATTGGTTTTCATATAATTTATTACATATTAATGATAGTGGTTTCTCTGTTGGATATTTATTTAATGGTGCAATATAATCATTATCTCCTTGAGGAAATGTAAAATCTAATATTTTATAATCTAATTTATTATTTAATATTATTGTTTTTCCTACTTGTCTTGGTATTGCTCCATCTGCTCCCGTCCAACTCACTTGGTCACAACTATCTACAGGTAAATTTGCCCATCTATCACCTAATTGATATTTATATAAATCTGATGTCGCCAAATTTCCATATATTGGATTTGCCCAACCTTTGAAATTTACCTCCGCTAATTCATCTGTTATTGTATTTGTTACTGTTGAACTAAATACTGTATATGATGGCACTTCTGGAACTGCTGGAACTGCTGGAATTACTGTTTCCAAATCTGGCTGTGGCGTGTAAAAACCAGGAACTGCGGGTATTGCTGGAACTGCTGGTGTTGTTACCGCTCTTGCTACTAAAATATCCCAACCAGGCTCCGTTGCCGACCCGTCTGATTTAAACCAAAATCTAATATAACGAGCATCTATTTTATACCAAGTATTAATCCAACCACTATTATTATTTCCCTTTACATCTGTCCCGTCACTATTAGGAAATATCCAACCTCCTCCTGACCCATATCCTCCATTACCACTTACCCAAGATGAACCCCAAAATACACTTGGACTTGATTGTGATGATTGATATAAATATTGAGATAATGATGAATCAGTATTCGATAAATTACCTGATGATTGTGATAAACCTGATACGGTATTAGAGCAAGTTATACCTAATCTATCATACATAGAATAAGTTGAATGTTCAAAATCAAATGCTCGTGGATTAATATAAATACAATTTCCTGCTCCAGCATCAAATGTCGCATGTCGTGAATGACTTGTTGAATAATTCGCATTTAATCCTCCATCATCTGTAAATAATTTTGCTCCATTACCAAGCACCATTGGACTAACATTATTTGCTACATCAAAATCACTCACTAATGATACAGAACCATCAGCCGTTGAATTATATATTATTGTGCTTTCTGGAACTTCTGGCACTTCTGGAACTTCAGGCGTATAGATGTCGGGCTGTGGCGTATATTGAATATATGACGGAACTTCTGGAACTGCTGGAACTGCTGGAATTACTGTCGCCGTATCTATTGTTTCTGCTTGCGTTGTTTGATTTTGACTACTTGTTTCTATTTCTCTCAAATATGTCGTTTCTTTTATATTAATTAATTGCTCTTGACTTGGTTTATTTATATTATCTTCACCTCGCGGTATTCCACCATACTGTTTACCATAAGATTGAGCCAAGTAATCTCTTCCAGATGTAAAATTTGCTGGTTGCACTTTCACACAACCCCCATTTTTTATAGGTATTATATCCGTTATTTCATTGCGATATTGAGCATTTACTGGTTGTTTCATCAGAATATTTTGTTGTTGTCCTGCTGTTATTTCCGTTACATCTCTATCATAAAAACCTACTCTATTATAATATGGTACTACATTACTTGCTGGTTTTCGTTGCTCTGGATTTTCTATTGAATTTAATAATATTTTATTTGTTTGTTGCTGTGTTGTTCCTATTCCTGTTATTGTTTCTCGTAATCTTTCATTTATAATTGCTGTAACACTATTTACATCTTGGAGTAATTCTTGGAGAGAAATATATATAAATGCCGTCATGGGTTCTGCTAAAGGCATCTTTTCATTATTCATACCTCTACGCCCACTACCAAAGTGGTCATTTCTCATAAAGATATATGGGTCATTATTACATTCCTTTACTATATTCGCATTTCTATATCCAAACATTGCTGTTGGTTCAAGTTCCCCATAATCACCCGCATCTGCTGTGAAAGATGTCGGGTCAAATACTGTACTTGGAAATAAATTTAAATCTTGATTTTGTCCCGTCTGTGGCTTTCTTGTATTTCTCGCATATAAAAACATAGCATTATCACCTCTAATATAACCATTCCCAGCAAATTTACCTGCTACTGGTGATATACCCGCCAAGTCTAAATTATCATAATTCATTAATCCCTCCTGACTTGAACCAGGTTTTATATCGAATAAAGGCTTTCTATAGCCGTCTTGATCAAGATATGTCCCTCCCACATATACTGCACAATCCCCACACATATAATCTATTTGACGACCATAAATCGTATTTGTATTATTTAATTCTAATTCTAAAACCCTCACAGTAAAAGCAGGTGTTCCTAATCCTGCTGTTCCAAATATTCTTGATATTTGACCTACCCAATCTACTTGTAAATCTGCTTCATCAGGTTCTGTATTATTATTCACATAAATATGATTTCCTACATAAAAATTATTCTGATATAAATCTCCTGTTCTTCCTTTTATTACCCCATTATCATAATCTGTAAATAAATTATTTGAGGCATCAGGTAAAGGTGTTGTTTGACCAGACATTTCACTTGGTTGAATACGAACTCTTGATACTCTACCAGGGTCACCAGCTCCAAATACTACACCTGGTGCTAACCAAGTATAAACACCTACTGGATTTTCTATTTGATATTGATATATTCCATAACAATATTTTTGTGGCACTGGAGCATTCACACCTGATATATCTATTCTTGAACTAAAAAAAGGTAAAGCTGGAGTATTCCAATATCCATCATAAAGAGGAAATACATAACCATATCCCATATTTACCTCTCGATAATTTCTTGTTTGATTTGTTACCGTATTTTGAGGTATTCGCGGATTTAAATTATATGGTGATACAAGATTTGTAAATCCACTACCTGTTGTTCCTCCATTTCCATTTATTCCTCCATTTGGGTGAATCAGAGGTAATCCAACACTATATGTATTATTATTATTCATATAAAAAAATACTTCAAGTAATACTTTTGTATCACAATATTTCTTTGCTTCTCCATTTACCACTACATCTTGACCGCTAAACTCTATAGTGGGGGCTGATGTCCCACTGCCCCGAATATTGGCACAGACCATTTCAACCGAAATTTTGTCCCCTCTCTTAATTACAAAGTCTGTTTCATTAGACCAAGAACCATTAGTATCATCGTCATCGTTAATATTTATAGCAGAGTTCTCTCTGGAACATTCTATTAAATATGTTTCTGTTCCTTGAAAAGTCGTCATTTAGTATAATAAGATATTATAAAATTACACTAAATATTTACTGACCACTCATAAAGATATTACCAGATTTAATCATCATCATTCTCTCAACCTCTGCCCAAATAAGAACCCTGATTTGACCAACATCTGTGGGAACTCGAGTTCTATTCAATGTTACTATTACAGGCTGACGACCGATTTGCATTCCATTACCAACATAATTCATGCCCGCATCTTTGGAAAGATTTACACCAAGATAATTAAGGGCAAAATTTAGTTCTGTGTTTGGAACTCCGTGAAAAAATTGTCCAGCATCAAAGGCGGTTTGATTAGCATCAAGAGCATAAGCACCCGCTCCCGTTGTCTGTCCATCCGCTGAATATAATCCTCTATTTACTTTAATAGGAATATCTTCAACTTGGGACATTTCATTATATAATTTTGATGTTGTATTCAAAGGTGAAGGAAAGATATTCTCATTATTAATACTAACCTGTAAAGTCGTTCCAACATTACTTGCTTTTGATAAATAATTACCTAAAATTCTATTAGCAGGAGTAGTAGGAGCTGCTCCAAAATTAGGAGGAGGAGGAGTTGCAATTAAAAGATTACGAACAATCTGGTGGTCAAGACCAAGAAGAACTGATAAAGGTTGTGCGGAATTTGTTCCTGCTGGAACTGCCTGGGCTGGAAGCGTTGATATAACGTTTACGTAATCAGTCATTACAAGACTTACACCTTTCTCTAACTCCTGTTGAATGCGAAGCATAGGACTTGGGACACCAACCTGGTCTTCATAATAAATTAAATCCGTTGATAATTTACATGACGATTGAAGAATATTATTACCTGTAGTAAAAGGAGTTGCTCCGCCTCCCGCTGCAGTATTACCAGCCACACATCTATTACCTGCTAAATCAGCAGAGAAATGAAAAACAAATCTAACCCGCTCTTTGAGTGCGAACAAAGGAAGTGGAATTTGAGAAAGTACTGGAAAAATATCTTTCAACTTTATTGTCCAAAAAGGTGTCGTATTTTCGCTGGCTGTAGTGCGGAAATGGTCTAATTTATTACATTCTGTTAGACTTGTTTCAACTAAACCAAGAACACCTTGAGATGCTTTCGTATTTGCTGTTGCTTGAACATTTAAAGCATTAAGAGCTAATTTACCCCAAGCATTTGCTCCTGTAGCTCCTTGAACTGCTTTCATACCACTAAAAGAACCAAGATAAACATTATGAGTTTGGTCACGAATATCTTGGTCAACCAGGGTATTCTTCATCTGCATCAGATGAGGACAATTCTCAACAGCATTAATTAGAGTTGTACCAAAAAACATTTCAACTCTGTCTAAACAACCAAGAACACCAGCCATTAAAGGAAGGTCATTCCGTTGATTTATATTCGTTTCACTTGTAGTAAGCTGGAGCTGTAAAGCCACATCATCACTTAAAATACCTTCTTGGGGAAGTTCAAAAACTGCCTGACTTTGACTAAAAGAACGGGGTTCAATTAATCGAGTTTCCACTCTTTGTGATTGACTTTCTGCCGCCGATATACCAACCATTTGTGCTAAATCGCTTTTTACCATTTATATAATACTAAAATAAAATAAATTTTAATATTATTTTTAAATTATGCTATTTTTTTTACTAATTTACAATACTTACAAGACCCCTATCATCATAGTTAATAACTGAACGATAAAGGAAGAAAGTATATGAAGACATAGGAGATGACCCGTCAAGTTTAGATATAATCCTGGTTGAATATGACTGGTTCTTAAAGTTTGCTGTATTACCCACTCCAAGCATATCACCAACTCTAATACCAATACCATAAACATTTTGAAAACCATTCTCTGTAGTATTAATATCATCTGATGTAACCGCATTATGCTGCTCATCACCATTAGATGTAGGCAAGTTTTCACTATTTGCTCCCGCTAACTGGTCTGTTGCCCGACTGGTTCTTGGTCGTATAGCCATCGCATAATAATATTGACGCTGGGCATCATAAGAAGAACCAGCATATTCATCACCCACAGCAGGATTACGAACTATTACCTCATTTTCATCAACCTGGAATTGCAGAGGAAAAAGAACTCCCCCTCGCATAAATGAAATCTTTGTAATTGGAGCAAGTAAATCATAAGCTCCTCCAACTGGATTTTTATTAAGTAAAGGTGTCGTTTTCATACTATCTTGACCATAATTAGCAATATGAGGTGTAGGTAAGAAATTAGTAAAGGTAGACACAACTGCGGATAAAGCAGGATTAATCTGCGAGGTCTGGTCATTATTATTAATTACAGAATAAAAAGAACTAAATCCACTAAATGGATAAGAACTAATATTAGGTAATGCTCCACCTTTTGGCATCGCATATTCTCCCATAAGACTAACATTAGTAATTTCATAATAACTATTAGGAGTGGTTGCAGTGCCTCCAAACAAAGCTTGAATACTTGACTGGAGAGAAAATTTAAGATTTAATCCACCAATACCATTATTCATAGACAAAGGAATATCAGCACCTTGAAGAAATATACCAGCCATGATAGGCATAGCAACAGACATTTTACGATTCAGATAACGACCCTGGACTTGTTCATTAGAACTTACACCAAATTCATTAGAAAGATATGTTGTATATTCATTCCAACCCGAACCACTGGGTAAAAGACTTGCTAAAAGACGACCATAATGTCTAATGGTTTCAAGATTTTGGTTCATAGCATTATTAATTTCTAATTGTTGAAATAATGATGCAACACCCACACGAGAATTAAGACGAACTTCACGCTCACCCGTACCATCTTGGTCATTATTATTAGGAAGATTTCCAGCACTATCTTTTAATTCAACATCAAAACAAAGTTTTAAATTCTTGGAACGGACATAATACTCCTGGGGAGCTATGCTAAAGGTAATGATTGGATTACCCTGACGATATGAATAAACAGAATTCCCAGATGTTTGATTGTCTGGGGCTATTTCAAATTTACGGACTGCAGAGATATTCGACATTTATATTTACTATATAAAATAATTTTTGGAGAGAATTATTAATTTTTAAATTTAATCTTGTGTTAAGAAATATCTAAATCATAATATTCTGTTACTAAATAATGAAACCATTCATAATCAAGTTCTGTATATTGCTCTTGATCAAGAGCCTCATCATTTAATTCTATTGTTCCTGAACAGTTTTCCATTAACATAGATGTTGTTATTGGTCTTATTTTTGCAGCTTTAAATGCTTTACAAGATGGCGTTTCTTGATATAAAAAAAGCTTATTGACTATATCCTGTGGTAAATTCTTCCATATTTTATTATTCATATATATATTATATCATAAATATTTTTGCTTGACGCCTAAATTTTACACCCTCTTTATTTATTTTTTTTGTTTTTAACATTTTCCAATAATCACCTTTACATTCACATATTTGAAATCCAAATTTACTATAAAAGTTTATTGCTGCTTTATTAGATTTTAATACTTTTAATTCCACTGTTTCCCACCCTTTTCTTTCTATTTTTTTTAAGAATAAATTCATAAGTAAAGTACCTATTCCCTGTCTGCGTTTGGACACACAGATTTTCTCAATCTTCCACCGTTTAGGATTTCTTTGTCCCTGCCACCAGCTAAAGTAAAATCCTTGGTCACTATTCATAAATATTGTTCTTCTTGTAATTTCTTTTTTTAAACCACCAGCCAGAAATCTAAAATAACCAGGGGGGAAGATGTCGGGGTATGCTTTGAATAAATTCTGCATTTCCTTGACCTTTGCTTTGATTTGACTTGGAGTTCTGTTCATTATATAGTTAAAAGTCAAGATATTTTTGTGTTGTATTACCAAAGTCTTTATTCTTGGAAAAAAAAATCAATTTTCTTTATGCTCTCAAAATCAGTACACTTTTTTATTCCTATATATAGCTTAAGTTGGCTTCAAACTTGGAAATTATGACCACATACCCTCTCTTGACTTTCGCTTGACTTTATATCCTTTTTCTCTTGTCTTTGCTTTATCATAACGACCTTGGTTACTTGACTTTAAAAAAAATTTATTATATCGTGGCTTGGTTTTTAATCATTAATTCTTTATTTTCTTTTTTTTTTCTTTTTTTTCTTTTTTTTACCTCCAACTTCAACACTATCAATAATTTTCCAAATGTCTTCTTCACTCCTTACCTTACCAAGGAAGGAAAGATTTTCGCATTTTACATTTTCTAACATAAATTCCTTTGTTAAAAGTCCTGCTAAATCCACATATCCTTTCATATCTTGTGGAACTAATTTATTATCTTCTATGGTATAAATGTGTCCTTTGTCTTTCCAAGTCCATAACTTTGTCCATTTAATAATGTTCATAAAATAGGTTTCGTTGGGTGAGGACATTTTGTTTTTGTGTGTTTGTAATGGTGGATATTATATTATAAAAAAAGCTTTCAATTTTCAAATATTTTTCTCTTGACTTTCAAAATATATCTTGGCTTGGTTTTCAAGACTTGGTTACTTGACTTTTTTAAATATTAATAAATATTGATGTACCTTACAAGTATATCCAAACTTTTTGGCGTTATATCCCATTCGTAAATAATTATATATTTTTTTTTGATTTACAACAACTTTATCCCAAGTTTCAAAGCCAAGACTATTCATAATTCTCTCCGTTTCAAAACTCAAATTATAAAATTTATGCTTCTTCCTCCAATCCCCAACCATAATACAATATGTTGAACCTATATCTGCTTTTTCTGCTGCTCTCTCAAATATTTTTTTATAAAATTTTAAAAATTCGTCCCAAGATTTAAGACTCGATAATCCTCCTCCTTCATATTTTTCCAAGTTCCAATATGGAGGACAAGTTATTAATCCATTATGTTGTGGTATTTCATCTATTAAACTATCCCCTAAATGATTAATTACATTAAATTTCTCTTTTGCATATTTTATTGCTGCTGGACTTTTATCATATCCTATATAATTTCTTGATGCGTCTACACAACATTTATGTCTTTCTCCCCAACCCGCAAAGGGGTCATATATCAAATATGTATCTCTACAAAAGAATTCTGCACATAATGTCCCTATCTCTGTCTGAAATGGAGAGAATTCTGTTCTACTACTTTGCGTCACCCCGTTCTTTTTTTGACTACCTCTCATTTTATATTTTGGCTTCGCACAATCTATTACGCTCACTGGGTATATGCTATATGGTTTTTTGCTCATTTATATCACTTTAGATTTTAATATTATTGATTATTATTTATTATATAATTAATTATCAATATAATATTTACCATAATAAATTTAAGGCAAACCAAGCTCTTGACCGTTTTCCGTCCTTACTCATAGGGTCATTCTTGTGTCTTGACCTATATGCTTTTCGTCGTTTATCAGCATATTCCTTACCCTTTGTTCTTATAAAAGTTCCGTAATCCCCATATCCTAATCCACCCACATCAGCTAATTTTACTTCTTGAACCTTACCGTCTTTTTTGATTTTTTTAAAGATTGCGATTTTTTTTCCTTTATTTTTTGAGGCTCGCACAATGTATCCATATTTTCTGGCTTGACTTCTTGTATGAGAGGTGATTTTATACATTCCTTTTTTACTTTATGGAGAGAAATTTTATCTAATCTTTCCTTTGCTAAATTAAAATGTTTTTCATTTAATTCTATTCCTATAAAATTTCTATTTAATTTATTACAAGCTACTCCACAACTACCGCTTCCCATAGTCATGTCTAAACAGACATCTCCCTCATTACTAAAATATTTTAATATAAATTCTAATAAGAATTGAGGCTTTTCTGTTATATTTTTTATTATTTTTCCCTTCCTTACACTGTATTCCTCGATTACATTTATTGGTAATATTGGCTCATATACTGCTTTTTTTGCGTGATACATCTTTTCTTTTCCTATTATCAAAGGTGTATTATTTAAAGGTATCACTTGATCAAGAACATTCGTCGGTAATAATGGTTCGTAAGATATTCTTGGTATTTTTATTTTTTTATTTTTATGTACAATATTTAATCCTCCTGATGTATTATTTGTTACTACATTTAAAGGCAAACTTGGCTCATATACATTCCTTATGCTTTTTTCATAATGAAATTGCATTCCTTCACCCTTTTCTACCTTTTTATTATTACACTTTCTTGACCCTTTTATATGATGATATTTCGCATAATTATATATTGGTTGATGTTTATAAAATATAAATACATATTCTGTTGCTTTTCCAAGTCTTTTCCGTGATAATAAAGGTGTTGTTGTTCTCTTTTTATTCCATACTATCTCATATCTAAAATACTTTGGACAACTATTTATTAATTTTACTCCAAATTTCATATCACCAAATAAAAAAACAGGACAATTCTTTTTTCCTATTCTCCATATTTCTCTCCACATTTTTTCTAAATCTATTTCTGTATCCCACTCTAAATGTTTAAATCTCCCATAAGGTAAATCTGCTATCACTATATCTATACTATTATCACTTAAGTCTTTCATTTTTTCCAGACAATCTCCCTGATATAACGATTTCATTTACATTAGCTTTAGATTTTAATAATTCCTTATGGTTCTCAAATCTATCATATAAAAAATATGGTAAATTTGTCGGGTCAAGACCTGTATCATATTGAATTTCCCACGATTTTATGATTTGATTATTAAACATCTCTGGTAATATCTTATATTTTTTTATTAATTCTTTTATTTCATATATTTTTATAGTTTCCATTTTATAATCTGGAGAGAAAAATATATAAAATTATCTTTATTTAAAATTCAACAGCAACACTATTTGGTGTAATCACACAGGTTCTAATATGATATAACCAAGTTCCTACAAGTTTATTAATTACATTCTCTCCAACTGCACTACCATATTCTACATTTAATCTGATTTCATTCTCATTAGCATTAAAAGAATGACCATCTTTAGCCAACTGTCTTGGAATACAGAAATTTCTCGCGTTTTCACATAAATTACGGGGAACAATATTTAATCTACTAATTGCCTTTTCTGTTTCGTGAAGATGAATAGCATCCCAAGATAATCTCTGGGCTGCTTCCTCATTCGCGGTCGCTACAAGTCGGGTGCTGACTCGACGATTTGGAGTTAGACGATTAGCAATATTCCAAATATAACTTTTACAGGCATCACCTACTGGACGAAAAGTATCCTCATATAATCTTGCTACACTTCGCATAGGCTGCGACACAATTGAGCAAGCTCGTCTTTCATTAGCAGGAATTAACAATTCACTACGGGGAATTCCTGCCTGGAGATTTTGACGATATAAATTATATGAAGGATAATCAATACGAATACCACCTCCACTACTTACTTGTCGCATAAGACCATTCATTGTTTCACCACTTGCCTGGACTACAGAACAAACAAATTCTACATTTTTCATTTCAAAATTAGCTTTCAAAGAATTAGCATCTGCATATACTCTACCGTTTGCAGCAATACCTGCTGCTCCTACATTTGCAGCCCCTCCCGCACAAGTATATGTTGGACGACCACCTACAGAGGTAACAGCCGTAATAGTTCCCAAGAAAAGAGGAGGGTCAGGGGCGATTTGTTCAACATATAAATCTTGACCAACAGAATAAGCAATATTACTAAAGTCAGCAAGTGCCGCTTGGATTGTTGCGGGTGGAACAGCATCAACTCCCGATGTATTTACAGAAAAACCAGCAATAGCAGGATTAACTGCCGCTCCTGCTGCCGCTACTGCCGCTCCAAATGCTTCTGGAAGTTCTGCTCCAGCAACTGGAAGACCTCTAATTTGTCGAATACCTGTATATGTTGCCGCTGTGCTTGAATATCCTATTTGCGTTAAAGCTCTTAAAGCTGCTTCTTTCTTTTGTAATTGAATACGAATGCGAATACCATTTAGAGCAATAACAGGCAGTAATTTTGCTCCCTGTCCAAGAAGACCACTCATATAAAGGGGAACAACACATTCAACATCTTTAAAAGTTGTACCATCAACTGGGTCAAAATCAAAATATTCAGATTTTAATGAACGACCTTGAACTGGGGAAACCCCCTCCATCAAAGTTCTCATATTCTCTAAACCTTGGGTCTTGGAATAATGGTAATACATAGCAGTCCATGTGGATACGTCTTCAAGCTGTTCTAAAAGCTGGGAATTTGCACCATCATATATGGATATGGTGGAAATCACCGATGAACCACCCGCCATAGGGTCAGGCTGTGCGATACAATTGGTATCTGCTGCATCAGTTTTTACTTTAAGTAAAAATTTAAGATATGACCCTTGACTTGCGTTTAAAAGAGGCACTTCTTCTGGACTAACAAAGATTTCAATAATATCTTGTTCTGTGTATACACTGTTTCTATCAGTTAAAATAGATTTAGACAAAGTTGGAACACTCATTTTATAATATACTAATATAAAAAATATTTATTTTAATTTTTAAATAAATATTAGTTTAAGCAAGTATTGGAGCGGCAACTCTTCCTCCTAAATCTAATGTTGGTTGGCGTATTGTTGGCAATGGTTTATTTCTTAAAGAACTTTCTGTTGCTTCTGTATTAAAACTTTCTACTGCTCCATATACTCCTGCTCCTACACTACCTAATTCTGTTGCTGCTCCAAGTCCTTCCAATAATGCTCCTATTGGGGCAAAAATACCTGATGCTAAAAGACCTGCTCCTAATCCTTCTTCCAAGCCACCTGCTATTTCTCCACCTGTTGATGCTACTGCACTATCTACAGCATCACTTAATCCAGATACTACACTCTTTTCTTCTGCTCCAGCTTGGCTCGCAGCATTACTTAATTCATCATCAAATTCTCCTGCTCCAGGTGCTTTTGATGTCGGTCTTGGTGGTGGTCTTTCTTCTGAATCTAATTCATTATATCCTTGTGCTGATTGTTTACGTAAAGGAGCGCCCCTACTCGATTTACCCATATTTCCAATACCTTCTCCTCTCACATTTTCAAATCCACTATCCAAGCCTCTCTGTGTGGAAAATCTTGGCTCTTCATGACTAAATAATGATGGTTCTCCTTTTCCAAACTCTTCTGTTGGTTTTGGTAATCCATAGTCATCTAAATCTTGTTCAAAACCCCTGTATGGTGATGATGCTCTTGCTGGGGCTGATGTTTTAGTTTCTCCTGAACTTACAGAACCTCCATAACTATAATCACCACCTGTCCCGTGCTTTGTTTCAAAATAATTCGTATCATCAGTTTCCGTCATTTCTATATCATTCTTTGCTCTCATAGCATTCTCCTTTACTCTTGCTACTGGATTAAAGTCCATTTTCGTCTCCCCACCAAAGGCAGATGTTGTCCTTAAATTATCCAGTCTTTGTGATAATTCATCTGTTTTTGCTAATACTTGAGATTTAATATTTCCCGCTGCTCCTTCTATCCGCCCCCTCGCTTGATCAAGAGCTGACTTTGCTCCACCCTTGGATATAAAATTATATAAATCTCCCGCTCGACCTGCTATTCCTTTTACTCCTTCTATTGCTACAGGTAATTCTAACCCAAGTTTAGCAACCTCTGAATATTTTTCAAATTCTCCTTGAAGACCAGCTAAAGCATTATTTCGTTGCATAACACTATTATCTCGTAATAATGCTAAATTGTCGCCATACGATTTAACATTATTCTGAATCGCACTTTCAAAACCTGTAATACTCATTTATATTCTTGTAATATAAAAAAAAATTTAATAAACTTGAGTATGAAAATTTAAATATGCTTCAGGTGGCGTACTATCAAGACGGAAATATATCCAACTATACATATCTCCTTGAGCGTGAGCCATTATCTCATCAAATTTACCGCCAAAGGTATCATTCATATCGTATTTTAATGCATCTAATTCTTTAGTATTCTTTATCATTCCTGATACTATCATACCCGTTGAATTTGCTCTAATAATTGGTGCTAAATCTAAATATTTTTGTGTTGAATATAAATACATACATGGGTCTCCCTTTCGTACATAATGCCTGAACCTACTCGCCAAGCGAATTACTGCACCCGTTGTCTTGCTTCTACTATCAAATTCTCCATAACAATCATCTACTATTAACGCATAACTTGTATCATTATCTTCTACCTTTTTTTTATTTTGTTGCATACTAATTAAATCCGTTATTATTTTATTATCATAAGCATCATAACAAGTATCTTTATATTTCTTGGCTGTGAAGCGACTTGTCGAGTCATTCCACACTGTCGGCGATATTACCGTTACAGATGAAAACATATCTTCATCTCCTTCTCTACTACCATAAAAATTTGGATTATGCAAAAAATTATTCCACAAAGTTCCCTTTCCCATTCTAACTCCTCCTACCAAGCTCAAGAGCTGACCTTTATATACATTTGGTATATTTGGGTGTAATTCCCTCTTGTTGCTTTCATCTTCATTATCTTCCGCTACTACAGGCAAGATTGTTAAATCATTATTCATTTATATATTATCAAGATTTTTATTTTATATTTTTCTCTCCATATATTAAAATGAATGATTATGAAAATAATGTTTTAACTGATTTTAAAGTTTTTTGTCCCACTGATGTTATTCAAAAGTATAAACATAAACATACTAATGATAAGAATTGGACAAGATTTTACTATTACAAAGATAAAAAAAGACATCAAGTTGGTAATGAAAATATTGAATTTGATTATGAAGTTTCTTCTACTCTTGCTTATAATAAAAATGTATTTTATAAAATGACCACTATGTCTAATCAAGATGGCTTTTTTGATTATTATTTTAAATTAAAAAATAACTTGCCTAAAATAGTTGTTAAAAAATCTAATAGAAAAAATCAAAGTAATAGAACTAAAAATATTAAAGCTATTGATGCTAATAAAAATATTTTACCTCCTATTTGTCCAGAAACTGGTAAATTTATATGTTCTTTTAAATAAATAATTCAAGTATTTTAATCTAAATCACCAAATAATTTAGTCCAGGGTTTTTCCATTTCTTCATATCTTTGTTTCACTTTCCCACGATGGGCTAATAATATACAATCATCTACTTGTTTTAGATTTATTACTAATTTTTTATTTTCTTCTCTTAATTCTTTAATTTTTTTTAAATCTTTCTTATGATAGTTGTCCATCTCTTCAAACGCTGAACGATAATGTTGCAACTCATCATATAAGGTATCAGCTTGTTCTTTCCAAGAATTCAAGCTTTTTTGTAAATCATTTTTTTGAGCTTTTAATTCCTTTATTCTTGCCTTCATATAGAGTTGATTTTCTGCGCTGCTGATGACCAATTCTTCCCATTTCTTTACTTTTTGAGTGAGTTGGGCTTTAGTGGGCATAATTAATAATATAATAAACATTTATTAATATTATATTATTTTCAATTTTCATATGTTTTCATCTTGACTTATATTCCATAATTCCATCTACCTCCACCTGTCTTGTGTTGAGCAAAACTGCCTATATTTCCCGTCCATTTTGCTACTCTTGGTTTACTGGGTGGTGCAACGGGTCTGTGCCTTTGGTTTATAACCCTATTTGGGTGTGGATTTTTGCTTGTCGAATGTTTCTTTTTTCTTTTTTCTTCGTACATATCCATATAATTAGAGAATGTATCATAGTCAAGTTTTGTATTTTTAGCTGGAGCAGGCATCTTTGTTGGTTCTACTTTCTTGGTTTTTCCAGCTGCTTTTGCTTGTCTTGTTGCTAAACTTTTAGCTCTTCCTCTTGCTAAAGCATCTAATTGACCTTGGCTCATAACTTTCTTTTTTCTTTTTATTTTATCTTTTCCTCTTCTTTTTTGTGGCACTTCTTCTTCTATTGTTTGGAGAGAATTTGGTAAATTATCTTGTATTTCATCTTTTACTATTTCTGTTTTTTCTAATTTTATATTTTTTTTTTTGAATTCTTTTCCAAAGACATCTGAAGATACTATAGGTGGTTCTTGGATTTCCTGCTGTATAACTTCAACTTGTTCCTCTATTTCTTCCATTGGCTTTATAGCTAAATCAGCAAGTGGGTCTTTAATTGTCGGCAGTCTATGTTGGCTCATTATAATCTACATTTAGATTATATTTTTGTATAAAAAGTATTAATGAAATACGGAAGCATTTCCTCCTTGATTATAATCATTATTACTACCTCTTTTTTTTATTTTTATTGTTATAGTGCTTGTCGAGTCTAATATATCTGGTTTATTTCCAAGAGCGTCTGTAATGCGGCATCTCAAAGAGGTGACGGAAAATGGTGCGGGATTGTTCAAACAAATCCAGTTTTCCATAGGACAAGCAAAGAATTCACCTCTATGATTTCCTACCCTATCACCCCCACCAGGATTTTTATAAGGACGATTTCCAACTGGAATTACACCTAATATTGCAGCACTATTACCTCCACTATTCAGATTTAATGTACCACTTGCCGCATCTCCAGAAGAATTACCATAATATCCTGTTATAGGTAAATCTGGTAATGTTACCACTAAATTCAAGTTTTCTGGTAATGTTAAACCTAATGTTAATTCTGCGGGTAATCCTGCTGCTGCTGGGAGCATAGCTGTCGCTGCCACTTTTCCATAATGTCCTATATATCCTAATACCTTTGCTATTGTTGATTTTCGCAATATTTGTCTGCATTCTCTATCCCAAGTTCCTCCTTGTGCTTCGGGTAAAGCATTTTGAATAGGTGAAATATTATTTAATAAAAATGTAAATGGACTAAAATTTCCCAAATCCCCACCACTCATAGCTGCAATATTTTGGTCGTCATGATGAATAGCCCCGCAAATAACTTGGTAATTTCCCCCTCCTGCCGCATCATAATCTCCCGTATTAACACCCTGACGAAGAGGAAGATGTCTATATAAATCAAAGTTCATTCTACCTCCTATTCCTCCTGGTGACCAAGTAAGCGGATTGGCTGGGTCAGCTATAACTATTTTACCTGGTAATCCCCCATCTACAGCCGCCGCTGGAGGAATTGTATAGGTATTTGCTAAATCTGCTACACCGCAATATGCTTCTAATACATATACAGGTGTTGCTCCCGTCGCATCTAATACTGGACGAATTCCAATAGTCTGAAGGAGCGTCGGTGCGGGTGGCAGTTGAAATCTCGCCCAATTATAAACACCAGGTGCGTTTTTGTTATTAACACCTCTTGCTGGTTTTGACCCTGGTTTTCTCGCATAAAAATCTATTTGAAGACCAGGGGCTGCTGTTGGGTCAGTTAATTCCCACCACACTGTATATGCTGTTCCGCCTGTCTGTTTATTTAAATTACTATTACTATTATAAATATTATCTCTTGTAAATGTTGTATTATCAAAAATACCACCTCTTTGTGAAAGAGTTTGCTGTATATCTGCTCCATCAGTTCTAAATCTCCAAGACCAACCTCCTCCTACAATATTTCTATTTGACGCATTAGGTGTGAATACTCCTAATCTCCCTCCTGTATGAGTATTCCATAATGGTTTTAGGTCAGCAAAATTACTACATTCAGGTTCTCCTTGAAGAACAGTCCATTCCGCAAATCCAGCTCCTCCTGGAATTACTATATTTCCCCCTAATGTATTTGTTGTATTATTACCTCCTTGTCCTATTTTATTTTTACCAGCAACTTCAATCCAATCTCCTCTTGTTCCTTCACTACCATTAGCATCTAATACTTGAGGAGTATTCCAAAATGTAAAAGGAGCTGCACCTGCCGCTGCCGATGCCCAACCTCGACATATATTAGAAATGCCAACTTTATCAGGATTATTTAAATTAGCATTTATTTCATCTCCAACTCCTTGTGCTACTAATTTTATAGGAAAATTCTTACCTTTTGTTTCTACATTAATTTCAAATGGACTATGTGGAGTATATAAAGTTCCATCACGAGTACCATCTTGGAGGAGTGTTCCCGACCCAAGTTGGAAACCTAATGAATTACTACCTGCGGCAACTTGTGCTTCTAAATCAACCATTATTCGACGATTAATATTAGAACTTACTAAACAAACTTCAGCATCTCTTGGAAACTTTATTTGTTCCGTCATAAAATTAGAAAAATCCTCTGGGTCATCACCCTTACTATTAAGAACTATCAAACTCATTTATATTATCTAAATATAAAAAAATATTTTGTTACATTATAATGCCTCATTTTTCCAAAGTATTTCAAAAAGCCAATATGAAGTTAAAGAAAAAACGTCAACCAAGGAATTTACTCGATGTCGCTAAAATGAAACCAGAAAAAATGCCAACTCCAGAAGATATTTTTGGTAAGGATTTAAAAGTAAAGGGTAAAAAATAAATTCTCTCCATATTCTAAATGTCTAACCATTCTCTATATAATAATTCTTCTGGTGTTGATATTGGATATGAATATTCTACCTATATTTTAGGAAGTCTATTTTTTGCATCTGAAGTTTTACCCTTGCTTAAAGGTAAAAGTAATGGTCTTCTTCATGCTGCTTTATGTCTTATTCAAGGTTCTAAATGTCTTCTTGATAAAGCTGAAGCTCAAACAAAGGCTGCTCTTGATCAAGCGGTTAAAAATCCTGTCGCTGAAAATTCTGTTTAATTCTTCAAAATATATATAATTATGTATATATTTTGTTCATATCTGTATAATTGGTATATTTTATAATTTCATCTTGTTTCTTCTCCCCCCTTTTATTTTATTCCCCCCCTTTTGGTTTTAAAAAGGAGGGAAACCATAATATGCTCTTATTATTATTATTGTTTTATATTATGGTCTTGGCTGTTGGTCACCCTCCAAACACCCTTTTTTTTTATTTTCTTTTCTCTGGAACTATAATTATAAACTCAAAGTAAAAATAAATTTTTCTCCAAAAAAGGGTGATTGGAGGAAGATGGTCATAAACAATTATACTATTATTACTAATCCTTACCTTTTATGCTGTTAAACAAATCCACACCCTTTTTTTTTCAAAAGGGTGTGAGTTGGGTGTGAAGGGTGTGGATTATACTAATCTGAATCACTTTCTTCAAAATCTTCTTTTACTATATTTATAAAATAACCTTTCTTTCTACTTTTTGTATAATTATCTATATGACCTTTATTTAATTCTTTCTTACCATCATATATAATATCTTTATCTTTCATAATATTCTTTATATCTTTAAAAGCTATTTTTTTATTTAATCTTTCTTCAAATATATTAATAACTACATCTCTATATAAATATCTATCTTCAGTTGCAGTAAAATAATCATCAACCCAAATATAACTATCTTCCTTTTCTAATAATTCTCTAAAATTTTTATTTAATCTATAACTTTCTTTTAATCCTTCATTATAATATTTCATAGAATAAGGATAAAACATTTTAAAAAAAGCACATTTATATCTATCATTTTCAAATAATAATTCTATATCTTCTTTCAAATAAATATGTTCTTCTGCACTACATATCTCTTCTTCTTCTTGATTAACAAATTCACTATTATAATATTCTACACCAAACCGTCTTGCTATTCCTTTATCTACTTCATCACCAAAGTTAGGATTATGATTAGTCTGTGCTTCCATTTTACCTTGTATTTTCATATTAATCTCTTCTTGAAATAAAGGTTTACAGGTAATATATTTATCTTCAATATGTTCTTTTAGTTTTGCAGTATCTAATTCTTTATCACCCCATTCTTCCAAGAAATATAATCTAATAGGTCTTCCAGCAAACTTGGAAAAACATTTATTATATGCTCCAGCAGTATTAAAAGCATCATTGCCAACTTTATCACAATAAATAGGAAAGCATACTCTGAAGCATTTACTATCTGTTGATTTACCATTACTTGCTTTTCTACCTACTTTAATCATAGCAAACTGTTGTCTAATACAACCAGTCAAGCAATATCCTCTCCAATGTAACCAGGAACTATAATTAGTTTCATTATATCCATGTATTTTCATAAAAATATCTTTTAAATGTTTTAATTCTTCAGTATATTCTTCTTCGATATAATCATAATCAAGTATACCATCATTTGTAATATACATTTCTTTAGTTCTTGGTATTAACATTCCTGTTTTTAAATCAAAAGTACCATTTTTGAATTGGAATAAATGTGCAGTATTATCTTCCAAATTATATTGAATATATTTTTGTATTTCAGGAGTATGTTGTATAGAATTTAATATATGATTAGCTGTTCCATTAGTCCAAGAACCAGTTGATGAGAAATTCCTTAAAAATGCTGTAATGGCTATTTGAACTTTTTTTTTATATTTATCTTGGTCATCATTATCTTCTGCGAGCAAAGACCAGCCAGACAATAATTTAGTTCTCCATTGTGGATATTCTTTCTTAATTAAATATGTAACCCAAGTTTTACCTTTACCTTTCCCTTCGTCCCAAGTATTTGTTTTTGAATTAAAATAAGCTACTCGACGACCTTCTGTTTTATAATTTAGATTAACCATAAAACTATTTTTATATTTATTATAAAATTCATCTTGGAATAATTTATTTGGGTCTTCTAAAAATCTTTTAAATTTATATTTTTTTCTGTTCTGTGACCAGGTGGTTTTCCAAGAATTAAGATATTCATTATATCTACTATCGAGTTTTGATGCGTCCCATCTTTGTCTAACCCAACTATCATTAGAATAATTACAATCAGGTCTGCTGCATCTTTCTAATAATAAATTATATACATCTTCACTTTCACTTGCGGCAAAAGCTTTAATAATACCAGAACATTTTTGGACATCTCTAATAGTGGCATTAGGAATACGATTCAGATTATCTTGAACAGCTTGTAAATCAATATTTTGAACGGGTGTACATTGAACAGGAATAGCTTGAGCTACAGGTAAAGGTGCGAGCGGAGCAGGTGGAGGAGGTTGTTGAGGCTCTTGATCAAGAGAAGGAACTTGGGGTTGAATAAAAACTTCAGGTAAGCAGCACCATTTTTTAATACCTTTACTTACATTTTCAATAACACTACCTAATTTAGCCCAAGCCCAAGAACCTTTTGATAATAATTCTATTCCCGCACTACCGTTTTCACTTGTTCCAAATCGTTCTGGAAATACTTGCCGTTTAGCAAGACCAGGAGGTAAATTATCTGCCGCAATAATAATATGTTTTCCATATGACTTGGTATTAGATATTTTAAATGGATGTGAAAGCAGTAATTCTAATATTTTAGCTTGGTATTCATTACTTTCATTTAAAATGCAATCAACATCAATGATAATAATTTTATCCATATCAACAGCAAAATGAGTATATCCATTGTGATTACCATTATAATAACTTGCCCATCTTTGTTTTATTGTATTTTTCCTGTCTTTAAACCATTTAACAGAGGCAAAATCTTCAAATTTTTTGTGTTTTTTACCATTAGCATCAGTCCAAATTTTGACTTTTATAGGGCAAGTCTGAATCTCGTTTTGGTTGCACCACTCTAAATAATCCATCTCTATGATTAAGTAATAAAAAAATATCTTTATATTGATTTATATAACCAATATAAAATTAATGTAAATAACCAGTTTTATTCTTTTCGTTTTCTTCTCATAAGATTAAGACCAAGTGTGAGTTGTTTATGAATTTTCTTACTCATTTTGATGTCTGTGCCTTTAAATTTAAAAGAGCTTCCGTCAGGAATTCTATTAATTCTCTCCAGTTCAGTTGTTTTAAACTTATAAGACATAGGTACTTTAAGTGACCTATGTAATCCTCCCTTATTAAATGTAATTTTTTCACCACCGAGTTCTGCTGTGGCTTTTTTTCTTGGAATATAAGGTCTTTTTTTTTTCTTAATATCCTTACCTCCTTGATGAAAGTCTTTATCACCTTTTTTAGTTGTATAATTCATATCACCAGGATTAGTTTTTGATTTCGTCCCCTTCTTTGAGGAACTTTTTGTTTTCTGAATCATACGAGAGGACGATGTGCTTGATTTTTTCTTCTTTGGCGGCATTTATATTATACAAGTATTTTATTTTTTTTTGATGTTCTTCTTCAAGCCAGTCTTGGTGGAGTTTAGTTCTATAATGTCTTAAACGATGAGTATATGACCAAGTGCCTCCACATGGGCATTGTCTTATATGTTTATTTTTGAGCCTCCATTTTTCTTGTCTTGCTTTAGTTTTGGCTAAATCTTCAATAGAGGATTTACTATTTAATGAGCCTATAGTGGATATCCATTTGGCTTCCTCGATAAATTGCAATGGTTGTTCAGTATTCATAATAGGAATACAAGTCAAGTCATTCTTTTGCATTCCGCATTCCCTAAAATGTTTATAAACAGGTGAGTTATAGCTTGCTCTATTAGGATTAAAACATTCACTTTGATGTTCTTGTTCTCTTTTTCTTAAAGGTCGTTTAGTGCTTCCCACATAAATTTTATCATCTTTAGCTTTAATAATATATACTTGAGCCATTTATATATTATTAATTATATTTATTTAAGTCAAAATATCCGCGACAGTTATACTGTTTCTTTTTTAGCATAATATTTTTCAGCAACAGCTTTAGTATGTCCCATTTGCTCTGCTAAATCTAATTTAAGTTTTAATTTGGTATCATTAATTTGAGTATTGGACACGAAGATTGTTCTTATTAATGTTGGAGAGATTTTTTTCTTAATCCACATATTGGTTATTCTCATAACAGCTTGAGATAATCCGTTTTTACTTAATTGTTTACCACGAATATTATAAAGTAAAGTTCTCATATTAATATTGTCTGCAAACTTTTCTTCTGGATTACCATATTTTAAATAAATATTCATAATACTATTAAGTTTAGGTGGTAATCTTAATAGATATACAGATTGTTGAATACCATTTCTATCTAAATTTTTATTTTTCTGAACTTGTTTTCCAAATGAGAAGAATTTTTTATTTTTCCCAACAACAACCAAGAAATTATGTTTTTCTTTATCATCGGTGGTTAATTTATTATAATCTTTTCTATTCATAATCATCATATCAGCATAATCAAGTCTTCTGGGAGCAATCAGAGTATATAAAGATATGATGAGCCAATCTTGAAGAAATAATCTATGTTCCTTTGATACATTACCTTCCATATATTCTTTTTTATTTTTAACAAAGACTTTCCTCATATTTTTAACAATAGAAGATAAGACTTTCCATGATGCCCAATTCTCATCTTGCTTTGATGTTTTTTTTTGTTCTATTTGATTTTTATTATATTGTAAAGTTAATTGTTTTAATTTTTTTTGATAATCAAGATATATATTTTTCTCTCCAGATTGTTCTATAAGTTTAGATTTTGAACGGTTGGGTTCTAACATAATTAAAATAACAGCATATAATAAACGGCTTTTACTCTGGCTGTGTTTGCCGCTTTCTATCCACGCAGAAACGCCACTTATATCTTGAAGAAAATCATTATTGATATATTCTTTTTGAGTAAGGGCATCACTTAACTGGCGGATATTGGTGGCGTAAGATTTCCAAGTAGCGAGTTTGGTATTTCTAAATGTTATCACTTGTTCTTTTAAAGTTTCCATATATAATATATATTATATATAGATAATTCTTTTTAATATGATTTTAGATATAAATTATATTTGGTCGCTTGATCAAGTCAAAAAGCTTTGCCCGCTCGCCAAGTATAATATCCATTATCTTCTCTTCCAATACCAAGTAAAACATATCTGCCATACCATCTTTTATCTGCAACAATATGTTGGAATTGTATAAACCAATTATTCTCTTTCATTTCCTGTAATCTTTTGGGAGTAAAAACATTCATACTGGAGAGATTTATTAACCAATAAATTCTTTCTGTTGTGGTTTCCATGGCTCGTTGCATAAATTTCCAGAATAGTTTTCTTGGACAAAAAGGTGGATTTGAAATAGTGGTGTTTACCATAACTTTCTCCTTTCCTAAATAGTCTTTACCCTCTGTAAGTTCATAATAAATCTTGGTTACATTGTCGGGAAGATTATCATAAAAAGCCCCTTTACCTCGACAGGGTTCGCATACAATTTCACCGTCTTCCCAAGTAATTCTATCAATAAGATATTTCGCCATACTTGGCTTGGTCATAACAATATCAGGGTCTTTTTCTAATTGTTTATCAAGTTTGCTATCTTTTTTTAATCCCCAATCCTTCGCCATAGAAGAAGTCATATATAATACTGCAATAAAATTATATTATTAATTATTATTTATTAGAAATAGTTTTACTCAATTCATTTTGGAGAGAAAAATGTCTTTGTCTTTATAAAAAAAAATTTAATATATTAATAATTTTATTTATTCACTCCATTTTTCATATAATGTAATATAAACAAATGGACAGGAACCAAGGTTCTTAAATTCTGCCGATGCATATACATCGTCGTCATTATCCCAGTGTTGGTACCACTTGAGTTGCTGTTCAATAATAGTATATTCACCATTTTTAGATTTATCATAACATATTGCAAAAGCTTCATACATATCAAAGCGTTCGGCGTTCTGTGGGCAATTGAAATGTTTAATCAAAACTTTTTTAAGCCAAAATTTATGTTTATAATGAACCTTGGCGCTGCAACCAGTGAAATTCACTTTAAGTTTTTCTTCACACTTAATAGGCTTCCATAATTCCAAGTCCCATTTATCATCAACTTCTTTAATCCACCAGTCCTCTTCGTCTTCGTCGACATAATTAGGCTTTTCCCAGGGTGATAAGTCATAATTAGCATAACCAGTAATATTATTAACAAGTTCAGGTTTATCACGGGCTGTTAAGTGAAGATTTTTTTCAACCAAGTCTATTATCTTTACATCATAAGGTGAGGTATTGTAATTTCCAATGTTGTTTGGGTAGGCAAGAATAGTATTAGAGGACATAATGAAATATAATATACTAACATTTTGTCGTATAAAAAAGTTTTCAATTTTCATTTTTTTTGCTCTTGACTTTCAGTTATACTCTTAAATACCCAGTTATACTGGCGGAGAGGAAGCAGAGAGTATAACTGGTATAAACGAGAATAACTTAAGTTATTCTCGTTTATACC